>Ga0247818_10000572_pt1 | contig 23249 bp, 25 predicted proteins | sample 13C_Glucose_Day1_FD_192424 | JGI IMG/M metagenome (GOLD analysis project Ga0247818, IMG submission 192424) | Soil microbial communities from agricultural site in Penn Yan, New York, United States - 13C_Glucose_Day1 | ecosystem: Environmental > Terrestrial > Soil > Agricultural land | place... | reverse complement strand
CATCAAAAGACGCAATGATCTGTTACTGAATTGAACAAAATGCCTGACCGGTCGTTCAAGCAATCGCCCGGGCCTGAACCGGTGCCGTCGGATAGACCGTCTGCTGCTGCTCGATCCACGCGTTCAAGTTGGCCCCGATCATGCCCTTGCGCCACATCAGCCACGTCGTCGCCCTGTCAAATGGTTCCGCCAAAGGGTGCACCGCCACGTTCTCGCGGCCCGGCAGACTGGCAAGCATTGACTCCGACATCAGCGCCACGCCCGAGCCTGCAATCACACAGGCGAGCATGCCCGGATAGGATTCGATCTCCATCGCCCGGCCCATCGCAGCATGGTCATGCGCGAACCAGGCCCCCAGGCGCATCCGGTAGGAACAACCCTGGAGAAAGGTAAACACCGATCGCCCTTCTACATCCAGCGCACTGCGCACTGGCGGGTGATCGGCCTCAGTGATCAGCACCAGCCGTTCGTCGCACAACGGCACGCCGTCCAGCCCCGCGAACTCCAGCGGGCCGTCCACCAGCGCCGCATCCAGTCGACCGCTGAGCAGGCCTTCAAGCAGTTCGCCGCTGGGCCCCGATTGCACTTGCAGGTTTACCGCCGGGTAACGGCGGTGATACCCCGGCCCCCATTGCCGTCACGTCGGATCATCAGGGCATCGTTCGATTGAGTGTGATCTATGGCTTGTACGGTCTGGGCTATATCATCCCCGCCACGTTTCTCTCGCAAAAGGCCAACGCGCAGTTTCATGGGCAATGGCTGGCCGCCCTGAGCAGCCATTTCAGTGGCGGGTTGCAGCCCGCCTTGATCGTTGCCGGCAGCGGATTGCTTATCGCCGGCAGCTTGTTGCTGCGTCCGGTCAGGACTGCCCGAGGGCTTTGCGCAAACGACGGCGCACCCACTGTTCAGCGCTGACGAACGTGATGCCGAGCAGCACCAGCACGGCGCCGATAACAAAGTTGAGGCTCAGTTCTTCACCCAGCAACACCACCCCGAACGTAACGCCGAACAGTGGCGTCATGAACGAGAACACCGCCAGGTTCGCCGCCAGATAACGGCGCAGCAGCCAGAACCAGATCAAGTAACTGAAGAACGACACCACCAATCCCTGGAACAGTACGCTGGTCACCGCCACTGCGGTCAGGCTGACGTGAGTGATCTGGCCGCTGAGGAACGCGATCAGCACCAGGCCGACGAAACCGACGATCAGTTGATAGAACAACGTAAGCGTCACTGGCGCTTCCGACAGGCGCGAAGCGCGCACCACCACGGTGGTTGCGCCCCAGGCAGCGCCGGCCAGTACGCCCAGCGCATCGCCCAGCAACATGCGCTGATCGAGATTGTCCCAGGACACGCCACCGGCAAACGCGATGGCGATCCCGACGAAAGCGAGAAATATCCCCAGCCACTGCAAAGGCCTTAAGCGCTCACTCGGCAGCAACCAATGCACGCCCAACGCGGTAAAAATCGGTGCGGTGTAAAGGAACACCGACATGTGCGCCGCCGTGGTCAGTTGCAAGCCTTCGGAGATAAAGAAAAACTCCAGACCAAACAGCGCACCGGCCAGCAAGCCGCCGCGCCACGTGGCGCCGACCTGATCCCAGCCGCCTTTCCAGCAGATCAGCAATCCTACGAGCAATGCGGAAATGCCCGACCGCCCCACCGCCTGCATGACCGGCGCGATGTCGGGCGCCGCCCACTTGATGATCACCTGCTGCACGCCCCAGATCAGGCATAGCCCAATCATCACTTGCAGGGCAAATCCGTCGGCGCTACGCCGGCTGGCGCTCACCGTGACACCTCGACAACACAATCCATGGCAGAAACTCGGCAGAATAAAAACAAAACGCAACAATCCGTAGCTGCTGGCGAAGCCTGCCTCCGTCTCTGCAGCTGTCGAGCCCCAGCGAGGCTGCGTCCGGCTGCGCAGCAGTCGTAAAAAACATGCAACGCGGTGTTTCAGAAAGTCCGCGTGTACTGGGTTTAAGACTACTTCGCAGCCGGACGCAGCCTCGCTGGGGCTCGACAGCTGCTACAGCGCGTGCGTTGGCTTGAATGACCGGTTGCGAAGTCAGCTTAGTTCGATGCGATCCGCGTGAATGACGATCTGGCCATTCTTGTACAGCGCGCCAATAGCCTTCTTGAAGTTGCCCTTGCTGACGCCAAACATGCTGGTGATCACTGTCGGGTCGCTCTTGTCGCTGACCGGCAGGCTGCCGTTGTTTTCACGCAACTTGGCCAGGATCTTCGAGTTGAGGCTGGTGGCGGCTTCTTCGCCTACGGGTTGCAGGCTCAGGCTGATCTTGCCGTCGGTGCGGACTTCTTTGATAAAGCCCTTCTCTTCTTTGCCGGCACGCATGAACTTGAAGATTTCGTTCTTGTGGATCAGGCCCCAGTGCTTGTTGTTGACGATGGCCTTGAAGCCCATGTCGGTCGCTTCGGCTACCAGCAAATCCACTTCCTGGCCAGGGGTGTAGCTGGCCGGGGTCTTGTCCAGGTAGCGATCCAGGCGCGCGGTCGCGGTGATACGACGGGTATGCTTGTCGAGGTAGACATGCACGACCACATACTCACCGGCGGTCATCTGGCGTTTTTCTTCGGAGTACGGCAGCAGCAGGTCCTTCGGCAGACCCCAGTCCAGGAACACGCCGATGCTGTTGACTTCAACAACTTTCAAACTGGCGAATTCACCGACCTGAACTTTCGGCTTTTCGGTAGTTGCGATGAGTTTGTCATCGCTGTCCAGATAAATAAAAACGTTGAGCCAGTCTTCATCTTCGCTGGGAATATCTTTGGGGATATAACGATTAGGCAACAGGATTTCGCCATCCGCCCCACCGTCCAGATATAAACCGAAGTTAGTGTGTTTAACCACTTGCAAACTGTTGTAACGCCCGACTAAAGCCATTTCAAATACCCTCATTACGTGGGCGCATTCTACCCGGTTTTGCGGGCAACGTTCGCTGGCCGGCCCGGTGGTGAAAGAAAATACTCTGCAAGCCCTGATTTTCCTGGGGATCGGCTCCGGGGACCTCGCCACTCGTCAGCCCGACGTGGTGAATTCTTCACCTGCCAGCCCATTCATGAGCGGGCTCTTTTCATCAACGTTCTTAGTTAAAACAGCGGGTTAGATACATATTTCAGACAATGATCCGAGATAAATCCCAGCCCGGCGACGTGTGTTTTGAGGGGATATTAGCCAAGCAATTGTCAAGTATTTCCTGTACGATGCTTGGCCAAGTTAATTTTCTACAGGTTAATGGCCGCCATGCGTGTAAAAGCATCCAACAGCAAAGCAAAGCCAGCTCCAGCCGTTGAAACCAGCGAATCGATCAACAACCAGATCGCTGCGTTCCTCAAGTCCGGTGGTGAAATCCAGCAAATTGCCAAAGGCGTCAGCGGCCAGACGTTCGGCCCGTCCAAGCAGATCACTTTGGGCAAGAAGTAACATCCCCCGAAGATCCGCCGCGTCAACTGGTCCATAAGCGCTTTGAGCTTCGAAGCGCTTGGACTGGAACCCTCCCGCAACACCCCGACAAACTCATCAATCATTCAAAAATCGACGAACGGCCTTCGCTGCCGAGCATTCGCCGGTATGCTTGCACACGTCTAGAACAAGCGTTTCAGCAGGTTTTTCGTTCCTGCTCCTCGCTGTCAATGGAGTGACGCATGCTCAAGCCCTTTCTCATAGTGCTCTGCACATTGCTGGCATGTCCGGTCGCCAACGCGCAAATTTTCCAGCGCGAACTGGGCGACTTCGACCTCAAGCTTGGCACTACAGCCAGTCGCAGCATGGCCCAAGGGCTGGTCAAGCCTTCCAGTTCCGGTTCTTTCCATGGTGGCCTCGACCTGACCCACGACAGTGGCTTCTACGTGGGCCAATGGGCTCCCAGCATGGGGTTGAGTCCGGGCAAGAATCTTGAAGTGGATTCCTACGTGGGATTTAAACAACCTTTCGATCAAACCCTCGGGTACGAAGTAGGCATGATCCACTACAGCTATCCGAAAGTGGACACCCTCGACAGCCAGGAACTATTCGGCGGCCTGACCCTGCTCGGCAGCCGTTTTGGCGCCGCCGTCAGCAACGACCCGGACAAACTGAACCGGACACTGTTTGCCAACCTCAGTGGCAATCAACCGTTCGGTATCGGGATCAGCATGAAGTACACCACCCACCAGCTCTACACACCGGTATCGGTAGACGATGGGTATATCGGCAGTTTTACCGATTGGTCGGTGCAACTTTCCCGGCCATTCATGGGCATCGATCTGGACCTGATCTACAGTGATTCAAGTCTCAGTGGCAATAATTGCTCGGCCTATTCCGGTCACAACAGCCAATGCGACGGGCTGGTCACGCTCAAGGCTGAACACACGTTTTATTGAACAGCTGAACTGCCGGGTTCATCCTGCGTTCACATGAGAACCTACGCTTAGCAAGGATCTGCCCATGTCGCGCTGGTTAATTCGTTTCGCCGCTCTGATAATCCTGAGCCTCGCCCTCGGCGCGTGCAGCCGAGTGGGCCTGGCCTACCGCAACCTCGACGTGATCATTCCGTGGACGCTCAACGACTATCTGGACATGAGCGGCGAGCAGAAAGGCTGGTTCAACGAACGTCTCAAGGAACATCTGGACTGGCATTGCACCACGCAATTGCCGGTCTACCTGGACTGGCTCGACCGCTTGCAAACCATGGTCGAAACCAACCAGGTGACCGATGCCGCGTTACAAGCCCGCACACGGGAAGCCAAAGCCGCCATCGCCCAGACCGCCCGGGAAATCACCCCGTCGGCCGTCGAGTTGTTGCAGGGGCTGGATGACAAGCAAGTCGCGGAAATGAATGATGCCTTCGCCAAGGACCTGCGCAAACGGCAGGAGGAATACCTCAAACCATCCCTCGATCAGCAAATCAAACAGCGTACCGAACGCATGGACAAACGTCTGGATGACTGGCTTGGCCCGCTGAGCCCCGCCCAGCAACAACGGGTGATCGCCTGGTCAAAGGCCTTGGGTGATCAGAACACGCAATGGATCGCCAACCGCGCGCACTGGCAGACGCAATTCAGCGCGGCCGTTGCCCAGCGTCATAGTCCGGATTTCCCACGGCGAATCGAGACACTTCTGGTTAATCGCGAGAGTTTGTGGACACTGGCCTATCGCCAGGCCTACGCCAACACCGAGGCTCAGGCTCGCAGTTTGATCGTGGACCTGATGGCCGAAAGTACGCCGGCCCAGCGTCAGCAGTTGTTAAAGAAAATCGAAGGGGTGCGCAAAGACTTCAACGAGCTGAAGTGCCTGAAGTCAGCCAAATAAAGCTAATCCCTAACACATCTCCCTGTGGGAGCGGGCTTGCTCGCGAAGGCGGAGTGTCAGACAACGATGATGTTGACTGACACTCCACCTTCGCGGGCAAGCCCGCTCCCACATTGGTTTGGGGTGTACTTCAGGCAATCTGCGCTCTCGACGCCACTTCATCAAACGTCACTTCATCCAGCGCATCCTCCTGCTCATCCAGCACCTGCCGCGGATGATCATTACCAGGAATGCTGCTGTCGATCAGGCTCAATAAACTGGAGCCGCGCAGTGTCAAAATGTAATTCGAACCGGTGCCCCCCTGCTCCTCGGGCCGAGGCTCAATGTAGCCTCGCTGCAGCAGCAACTTTTCGTACTCGCCGGCCACTGCTTTCAGGTGATCGAGGTTTTCCGTCTGCTCACCTTCCGCTGTTTTTTCCGCCACGTACTGCTCGGCATAGGGCCGTGGTGTGAAGCTGCTGGCACCGTTTTGTACTTCGTGCAGCAAGCGTTCAATCAAATCCCAGTTATAAGTCGTCATCCTGATTCAGCCTCCAGACCGCGTGATTGAGAGAGCCTTCTCAGGTTGTGACCGAAACCGGGCGCAGCCGTTCAGCCGTGGTTTTGGACACCACCGACCGGCGGTATGTCGAATCTGGCGCAGGCCAAACGACTAGGCTGTGTAAGTCATCTCCCAGCCTCCCGCAGGAGCAATGCCAATGAACATTCAGAATCATCCCGTGGTGTCCCGCGAAGAATGGCTCGCCGCGCGCAAGCAACATCTGGCCCACGAAAAGGCATTCACCAAGGAGCGAGACAAACTCAGTGCCGAACGCCGCGCCCTGCCCTGGGTGAAAATCGAAAAGGACTACCACTTTCAAGGTCCCCACGGCGAACTGAAACTCGCCGACCTGTTTGGCGGCCGCAGCCAATTGGTCATCTACCACTTCATGTTCGCCGAAGGATGGGACGAAGGCTGCCCGGGCTGCTCGTTCCTCTCTGATCACATCGACGGCGCCAACCAACACCTGGCGCACCATGACATCGCCGTCGTGGCGGTTTCCCACGCACCGTTCGCCGAATTCCAGGCCTTCAAGCGGCGCATGGGCTGGAAGTTCGACTGGTTTTCATCAGAAGGCTGCGACTTTAACTACGACTTTGGCGTGACAGCCCGAGCCGAAGACGTCGCCGCTGGCAAAGCCACTTACAACTACGAAAAAACCGACGGCGCCGAAGAGGAACTCCCCGGCCTCAGCGTGTTTTATCGCAACGAAGCCGGCGACATCTTCCATACCTATTCCACCTATGCACGAGGCCTGGACATGCTGGTCGGCGCCTACAACTATCTCGACCTCACGCCCAAGGGCCGTAATGAAGAGGAAATCATGGAGTGGGTAAGGCATCACGATCGTTATGAAGAGAAAGCTGCGGCCAGTTGCTGCCATGGGGGGTAGCCTTCAGAGACCGAGTCGCGGCCATCGCAGGTAAGCCAGCTCCCACATTGGATCTGTGTCGAATACATAATTTCCAAATACCACACACCCAATGTGGGAGCGAACGTCCTCCGTCCAACCCCACTGAACTTTTTCTGCGCTTCAACCCTCAACCGGTTAACCCGCCTTAACCGGAACTGAGGCTCACCTATGAAAACCTTGCTAAAGATCACCCTCGCCGCCACTCTCGCCTGCGCCCTCCCCGTTTGGGCCTGCACCCCCGAGGAAGCCACCGCCAAGCGCGAGCAATTGGCTCAGGAGGTGGCCAAGCTCACCGAGCAGAATCCGGCCAAAGCCAAAGAGATCAACGCCGAGTTGCAAAAGATGGATCTGGGCACGGCCAGCAAGGACTTGCCGGACAAGTGCCAGTTGATCGATCAGCGGTTGAAAGAGTTGGGGGCGGCGGACAAGAAAGCCGAAAGCTGACCGCAAATCCCGCACATAAAAAAACCGGACATCCGTCCGGTTTTTTTGGGGTCACGACAACGGCTTATTCAGCCGCCGGCGCTTCCGGCTTGCGACGCTTGAGCGGCGCCATGCCGTCTTTGCTGACCAGCGACAGGGCGTCGGTCTTCGGGCGGTTGGCGATTTTGCGTTTGGTCGGTGCCTTGGCGCCGGTTTTCTTCTTGTCGCCTTTGGCGTCGACCTTTTTCTTCTTCACGCCAACGGCTTTACCCGAGGCCTTGACCTTTTTCGGTCCGCCGTAGGTGCCTTTGACTTCCTTGATGGTACGGCGCTCGAAGCTCTGCTTGAGGTAGCGCTCGATGCTCGACATCAGGTTCCAGTCGCCGTGGCAGATCAGCGAGATGGCCAGGCCTTCGTTACCGGCGCGGCCGGTGCGACCGATACGGTGAACGTATTCGTCGCCGCTGCGTGGCATGTCGAAGTTGATCACCAGGTCCAGGCCATCCACGTCCAGGCCGCGTGCGGCGACGTCGGTGGCGACGAGGATTTTCACGCCGCCCTGCTTCAGGCGGTCGATGGCCAGCTTGCGGTCTTTCTGGTCTTTGTCGCCGTGCAGCACGAATGCTTTGTATTCCTGCGCCACCAGGCGACCGTAGATGCGGTCGGCCATGGCCCGGGTGTTGGTGAAAACGATGGCCTTCTGATAGGTCTCGTTGGCCAGCAACCAGTTGAGGATCTGCTCTTTGTGCACGTTGTGGTCAGCGGTGATGATCTGCTGACGGGTGGTCGCGTTCAGGTCACTGACGTTGTTGACCTGCAGGTGCTCAGGGTTGTTCAACACCTTGGCCACCATGTCGCGCAGACCCGAACCACCGGTGGTGGCAGAGAACAGCATGGTCTGCTGGCGGTTGGTGCACTCGGCCACCAGACGCTGCACGTCTTCGGCAAAGCCCATGTCGAGCATGCGGTCGGCTTCGTCGAGCACCAGCACTTCAACTTCTTTCAAGTCGAGGTTGCCAGCGTTCAGTTGCTCGATCATCCGCCCCGGCGTACCGATCAGGATGTCCGGCACCTTGCGCAGCATGGCGGCCTGGACCTTGAAGTCTTCACCGCCAGTGATCAGACCGGACTTGATGAAAGTGAACTGCGCGAAGCGCTCGACTTCCTTGATGGTCTGCTGAGCCAGCTCGCGGGTCGGCAGCAGGATCAGGGTCTTGATGCTGACGCGGACTTTCGCCGGGCCGATCAGACGGTGGAGGATCGGCAAAACGAAAGCAGCGGTTTTGCCGCTACCGGTTTGCGCTGTCACCCGCAGGTCACGCCCTTGGAGCGCCAGCGGAATAGCCGCTGCTTGCACTGGCGTTGGCTCGACAAATTTAAGCTCGGCCACGGCTTTGAGCAGGCGTTCGTGCAGGGCGAATTGGGAAAACACGGGTGCTACCTCGAAGAAATACAAAAAAACAGCTGCATAGGGTAACGGTTTCGAGCGCTCAGGCCGAGTTTCTTTACGAAAACGACGATAAACAGTGGCTTTTTGTTGCCTGATTTGTCTTCAAACGTCATCCAAACCGACTTAAATGCTCTAATCGCTCGATCGCGTCCTTCAGGAGAATCGTTTTAGCCCATGGATATCAAACAGCTCTGGCTCAACATTCAAGACCTCTGGGGCACCCTCGATCAGCATCCGCTCCTGCATTCAAGCCTGGCGCTGATGCTGTTGCTGGTGATTGCGCTGGTCCTCGGACGAGTGGCGCGTTACCTCATGCTTCACGCGACCAAAATGCTCGGCCGCCAACCGGCCCTGCACTGGATCAATGATTTTCGGCACAACAAGGTCTTCCATCGCCTGGCGCAGATGACGCCCTCGCTGGTGATCCAGTTCGGCTTGCGCCTGGTGCCGGAGCTGAGCAAGACCAGCCTGAACTTCCTCGGCAATGTGGCGCTGGCGTTCACCATCCTGTTCCTGCTGCTGGCGTTCAGCGCCCTGCTCAGCGCCTTGCTGGACATCTATGCCCGTACCGAACACGCCCGCACCCGCTCGATCAAAGGCTACGTGCAACTGACGAAATTGGTCTTGTATGTGCTGGGGGCGATCATCATCGTCGCCACCCTGATCGACCGCTCGCCACTGTTGCTGCTGTCGGGTCTGGGCGCCATGTCGGCGGTGATCATATTGGTCTACAAAGACACCCTGCTGTCGTTCGTTGCCAGCGTGCAACTGACCAGTAACGACATGCTGCGGGTGGGCGACTGGATCGAAGTGCCGCAAGTCGGCGCTGACGGTGATGTGGTCGACATCACGCTGCATACGGTGAAAGTGCAGAACTTCGATAAAACCATCGTCTCGATCCCGACCTGGCGTTTGATGTCCGAGTCGTTCAAGAACTGGCGCGGCATGCAGCAATCCGGCGGTAGACGGATCAAGCGCAGCCTGTTCATCGACGCCAGCGGCGTGCGTTTTATCCGTGATGACGAAGAGCAGAAGTTGTCGCAGGTGCATCTGCTGACCGATTACATCGGTCGCAAGCAGGCCGAACTCAAAGCCTGGAACGAAGCGCAGGGCAATGTGGCGGCCATGTCGGCCAACCGTCGGCGGATGACCAACATCGGCACCTTCCGCGCCTATGCATTGGCGTATTTGAAGAGTCACCCTGAGATTCAACCCGGCATGACCTGCATGGTCCGCCAGATGCAGACCACCGCGCAGGGCATTCCGCTGGAAATCTACTGCTTCACCAGCACCACGGCGTGGGCGGATTACGAGCGGATTCAGGGGGATATTTTTGATTACTTGCTGGCGGTGCTGCCGGAGTTTGGGTTGAGTCTTTATCAGCAGCCGAGTGGTGGGGATTTGCGGGCCGGGTTGTTGCCGGCGATGCTCGGCGCAAGCCACATTCCCGAAGCCGAAAAACACATCATGTAGCACCACTAAAACCTTGTGGGAGCGAGCCTGCTCGCGATAGCGGTCTGACAGTCACATTCATATCGACTGACACTCCGTCATCGCGAGCAGGCCCGCTCCTACAGGGGTTTGCATCGTTTCCGAAATTTGCGCCTTACTTGACCTGCCGCTGAGGCGCCTTGTGCACCATGGTGTAGGCGTAATCCACGCCCATGCCATACGCGCCGCTGTGTTCCAGCACCAACTCCATCACCGCTTCGTAAGTGTCTTTGTGTGCCCAGTCACGTTGGTACTCAAGCAGCACCTGTTGCCAGGTCACCGGCACCGCACCCGCTTGAATCATCCGCTGCACCGACATGTCGTGCGCTTCCTTGGTGGTACCGCCAGAGGCGTCCGTGACGATGTACACCTCGTAACCTTCAGCCAACGCTTCCAGTGCCGGGAAGGTCAGGCAGACCTCGGTCCACAGCGCGGCAATGATCAGTTTTTTGCGGCCGGTGGCTTTCACCGCGTCTACCAGCGCCTTGTCTTCCCACGAGTTCATCGAGGTACGCTCGATCGGCTTTTGCTCCGGGTGAACCGCCAGCAGCTCGGGCCAGATGTAACCGCTGAAGCTTTCGGTTTCCACCGAGGTGTAAATGGTCGGCACGTTGAAAATCTTCGCGGCCTTGGCCAGGCCTACCGTGTTGTTCTTCAGCGTCTGACGGTCGATCGACTGCACGCCGAACGCCATTTGTGGCTGGTGGTCGATCAGGATCAGGGCGGAATTGTTTGGGTTGAGCAGTTCACGGATAGACATGGCGCGTTCCTTTTGATGTCGATTTTCAAAGTGAGTAAGGGGTGAGTCGACGTTGCCTTCAGCGGCGTTGTCGTCGGCTTGGATGTCACTTTAGGGGCTGGCACAAAAAGGGACAATCCTCTAAAATCGAGAATCATTGATTCCAAAAAAGGGACAATCATGGACCGCATCGAATGCATGCGCGCCTTTGTCGTCACGGTCGGCGAAAACGGCTTCGCCGCCGCTGCACGGGCAATGGATGTGCCGCGATCAAAAGTCAGCAAACAGATTCAGGCGCTGGAGGACGCAATTGGCGTGCAGTTGCTGCAGCGCACCACTCGCAGCCTGCACCTGACCGAGGCAGGCGCCGAATACTTCGACGCGGCACGCGAAGTGCTGGCTTCGCTGGACGAAGCCGAACAGCGAGCGCGTGACGGCATCGGCGAATTGCGCGGGGTGTTGCGGGTCAATGCGCCGATGTCCTTTGGCTTGCGCCGACTGGGGCCATTGATCCCGCTGTTTCATGAACAGCACCCGAACATCGAGCTGCAACTGGTGCTCAGTGACCAACAGGTGGACCCGGTGCGCGGTGGTTTCGACGTGACCATCCGCATCGCCAGCCTGCCGGACTCGACGATGATTGCCCGGCAACTGGCGCCGGCCCCGCGAATTCTGGTGGCGTCCCCGGCCTATCTGGCGCGCGCTGGCACACCGCAAACCCCGCAAGACTTGCGCGCGCATCAGTGCCTCAATTACGGGTACTTGCAAAGCGGCGTCAGCCTGCAACTGTGCAACGGCCAGGAAACCCAGCGGGTCAACGTGACAGGCCCCTTGCATGCCAACAACGGCGACTTGCTCGCTCAGGCCGCCGAAGCTGGCATGGGCATCGCCCTGCTGCCTGACTTCATTGTCGAGGATGCGCTGACGGCAGGCCGCCTGGTGCCATTGATGTGTGAATGGCAGGCGCCCGCGATCACCATTAACGCGGTGTACCCTTCCGCACGTCGGGTCCCGCAGAAGACCCGCACGTTTATTGAGTTTTTGGTGGCGCAGTTGGCAGAGAAATAACGCTCATCCCTTGTAGGAGTCTATTTTCCGAAGAGTCGGCGCACCTGATCCGCATCGGCGCTACCGTTCTGTTCAAGCGCGAGGAAATACTTCAGCTGCCATTGCTGCGTCCTGATCGCCTGTTTTGCGACAGGTCTGGCCCACGGTGGATAAACACGAATCGCACGCTTGCCACCGACACCGTCAATCGACATGACCCCTTTGGCGGCCAGTATCTTTTGATCGAACACAAACTGCCCGCGGTGCGTGTCATCAGCAACACTCACCACCACAAAGGCAATGCCATCGCCGGTGTCGAATGGTGCAATCTCGCTGACCGACGTCGGTCGCTTCCATAGCGTAACGAACTGGCCAATCTTGGTCGGCGTGGTCTTCGCCACACGGAAGACCACCTCATGGTCATCGAGGCCAAGGCGGCAGGCTTCGTACTCGGCACTCTCCGGTTCGCGTTGAGCCTCCTGGGTCAATGTCATGCCTGCTGGTTTGTACACCTGCTCGATGGCGGTGATCAGTTCTTGCGGAAGGTCCGTCATCGTCGTTCCTGCACCGGCTGAATGTCTCGTCTGATGCCCAACCGACTAATCCACACCGCCATCAAAATCACCGACCCACCGAGGAACAATCGCCCCAGTTCCTCATGCTGATTCCAGATCAGCAGATTGATCAGCAAGCCCACGGGCACATGCAGGTTGTTCATCACCGCCAGCGTCCCGCCATTGACCATGCAAGCGCCCTTGTTCCACCAATACAAACCCAGCGCCGTCGAAACCAACCCGAGAAACACCAACACGCCCCATTGCAGCGGCGCTTCGGGCAGGAAGTTCTGTTTGCCGAACAGCAGGAACGCCGGCAAGGCCACCGCCAATGCACCGAGATAGAAGTAGCCGAATCGGCGGTAGTGCGGCAGATCGCTCGGATGGCGCGCCACCAGATGCTTATAAAGCACCTGCCCGGCGGCGTAGGTGAAGTTGGCGAGTTGCAGCAGCAGGAACCCCATGAAGAAATCCGGGTTGATCCGGTCGTAGCGAATCACTGCCGCCCCCATCACCGCCACCACCGCAGCAATCAATGCCCACGGATTGAAACGCCGGTTCAGCGCATCTTCGATCAGGGTCACGTGCAACGGCGTGAGGATGGTGAACAACAAGACTTCCGGCACTGTCAGCACGCGGAAGCTCAGGTACAGGCACACGTACGTCACACCGAACTGCAACGCGCCGATCAGGAGCATGCCGCGCATGAACGCAGGCTCCACCGAACGCCAGCGCGTCAGCGGAATGAACACCAGCCCCGCCAGCACTACGCGCACCAGTACCGCAAAGTAACTGTCGACATGACCGGCCAGGTATTCGCCGATCAAACTGAAGGAAAACGCCTGGATCAGCGTGACAAAAAGTAGATAGCCCATGCTCGCCTCGTTTTGAATGGCGGCGACGATAGCGGGTTTTACTTGTAATCGCGAACGCTCAGCCATCACCCGCTCCCACAGGGGGATGTGTATGTCAGCCAAATCCCAGGCAAAAAAAACCCGATCTCGCTAAGCGTTCAATCGGGCAAGAGCACTCAGGAGCAATAAGTGCAAAGGGAGGTTCGATGCGCGTAAAGCCTTGAAGGGGTTGCGCCAGGTCACTTGAACATCAAGGGATTATCTGGCGATTAAAGCCTCATGCCACCTGGGAAAGCTTGGCGTTGGCCTGGTTCAGGCCCTTCTCGTGGAAGTCGCCGCCCAGGTTCATGCCTTCGGCGTGAATAAAGGTCACGTCGTGGATACCGATGAACGCCATGACCTGACGCAAGTACGGTTCCTGGTGATCCGCTGTGCTGCCGGCGTAGATTCCGCCGCGAGCAGTCAGCACGTAGGCACGCTTGCCGCTGAGCAGACCTTGCGGACCCGTGTCGGTGTATTTGAAAGTCACGCCTGCACGCAGCACATGGTCGAGCCAGGCTTTAAGTGTGCTGGGGATAGCGAAGTTGTACATCGGCGCAGCCATGACCAGCACGTCGGCGGCCAGCAATTCGTCGGTCAACTGGTTGGAGCGTTCCAGCGAAGACTCCTCGATGTCGCTGCGCTGCCCGGCAGGTTTCATCCAGCCGCCCAGCAGGTTGATGTCCAGGTGCGGCACCGGGCTGACGGCCAGATCACGAACGGTGATCTGATCGCCTGGATGAGCCGTTTTCCACTGGTTGATGAAGGTCTGGGTCAGTTGACGGGAAACCGAGTCTTGCTGACGGGCGCTGCTTTCGATGATCAGAACGCGTGACATGGGATGTAGGCTCCATCTGAGAATGCTGTAAGGCGATGGAGTGAAGGTTAAACAGAGTCATATCGATGAAAAAGCGCAAATAACTGCTATAACCCATCAATTAATTCGTTTATAAGCTGAGCATACCCTGTGGGAGTGAACCTGCTCCCACAAGAGATTAGAGGTCATTTGGGCGTGCACGTTAGCTCGATACGCAGCTTGATAATGCCGCGGGTGAACTTGGCGGTGGCATCTTTGTGTTTTCCCGCCGGCACATCGATCTTGCGAGTACGCGGTGCTTCCGGGCCGTTGCTGAAAACCGCTTTGCAGGTCGCATCAACGTCGCCGTAGTTCGCCACCCGGATGGAGCCCATGTCGTTATCCGTGTCATAGGTGGTGTAGTCGATCTTCAAGCCATTGAGTTTTTTCTGCACATCAATCGGATACGCAAACGCCGTCAGCGGCAGCACCGCCAGCAGCACACAAAAAAGTTTTTTCATCCAGCAGTCTCCATAAAGGGCTGCCAGCTTAGGACAAGAGGAGCCATTCATGAAAGCGCCCCGCGTGACCCTTGATCAATGGCGAACGTTGCAGGCCGTGGTCGACCACGGTGGTTTCGCCCAGGCCGCCGAAGCGCTGCATCGCTCGCAATCGTCGGTGAGCTACACCGTGGCACGCATGCAGGACCAACTCGGTGTGCCGCTGTTGCGCATCGACGGGCGCAAAGCCGTGTTGACCGAAGCCGGTGGCGTGTTGCTGCGTCGTTCGCGGCAACTGGTGAAACAGGCCAGTCAGCTGGAAGACCTGGCCCATCACATGGAACAGGGTTGGGAAGCCGAAGTGCGGCTGGTGGTCGACGCGGCATACCCTAGCGCCCGCCTCGTCCGTGCCTTGACCGCGTTCATGCCGCAAAGCCGCGGCTGCCGGGTTCGTTTGCGCGAAGAGGTGCTGTCGGGGGTAGAAGAAGTCCTGCTCGAAGGCGTGGCAGACCTGGCGATCACCGGGTTCAGCATTCCAGGTTATTTGGGGGCGGAATTGAGCGATGTCGAATTCGTCGCAGTCGCCCACCCCGAGCATGCGCTGCACCGCCTCAACCGTGAGTTGAATTTCCAGGACCTGGAAAGCCAGATGCAAGTGGTGATCCGTGACTCCGGGCGCCAGCAGCCGCGTGATGTCGGCTGGCTTGGGGCCGAACAGCGCTGGACCGTCGGCAGCCTGGCCACCGCCGCGACATTTGTCAGCAGCGGCCTGGGTTTCGCCTGGCTGCCCCGGCACATGATTGAACGGGAACTCATGGAAGGTACGCTCAAGCTGCTACCGTTGGATCAGGGCGGCAGTCGTAACCCGAGTTTTTACCTGTATTCAAATAAGGACAAACCCCTGGGACCTGCGACGCAGATTCTCATTGAACTGCTGCGCACCTTCGACACCGCACCGCTGGACGCGCCTTTCGCCGCCCCTGAACAAGCCTGACAAGGAGTGAATGCATGGCCTATTTCGAACATGAAGGCTGCAATCTGCACTACGAGGAATACGGCCATGGTACGCCGTTGCTACTGGTCCACGGTTTAGGGTCCAGCACGCTGGACTGGGAAATGCAGATCCCGGCACTGTCCGCGCGCTACCGGGTGATCGTCCCGGATGTACGTGGCCACGGTCGTTCCGACAAACCTCGCGAGCGCTACAGCATCGCCGGCTTCAGCGCCGACGTCGTCGCACTGATCGAGCATTTGAACCTCGGTCCGGTGCACTACGTGGGGCTTTCGATGGGCGGCATGATCGGCTTTCAATTGGCCGTGGATCAACCGCAATTGCTGAAAAGCCTGACCATCGTCAACAGCGCGCCACAGGTCAAATTGCGCAGTCGCGACGATTACTGGCAGTGGTTAAAACGCTGGAGCCTGATGCGCGCCCTCAGCCTGGGCACCATTGGCAAGGCCCTCGGTGGCAAGTTGTTCCCGAATCCGGAACAGGCAGATTTGCGTCAAAAGATGGCCGAGCGCTGGGCAAAAAACGACAAACATGCTTATCTCGCCAGCTTCGATGCCATCGTTGGCTGGGGGGTTCAGGAACGACTTTCGAAGGTCGCCTGTCCAACCCTCATCGTCAGCGCCGACCGTGATTACACACCCGTCGCGCTGAAAGAGGCCTATGTAAAACTGCTGCCCGATGCACGGCTGGTGGTGATTGCCGATTCGCGTCACGCCACCCCGCTGGACCAACCCGAACGCTTCAACCAAACACTGCTCGAGTTTCTCACCGCAGTCGACACCACCCCACTCAGGATCACTGACCCATGCTGAAAAAAATCGCCCTCGTCGCCGGCACCGTACTGTTTGCTGCCAACCTGATGGCTGCAACGCCCGCCAAGGCACCACACGTATTGCTGGACACTACCAACGGCCAGATTGAAATCGAACTGGACCCGGTCAAGGCGCCGGAGAGCACCAAAAACTTCCTCAAGTACGTAAACAGTGGCTTTTACAACAACACCATTTTCCACCGCGTCATCCCGGGCTTCATGATCCAGGGCGGCGGTTTCACTCAGCAAATGCAGCAAAAGCCGACTGAAGCACCAATCAAGAACGAATCCAAAAACGGTCTGCATAACGTCCGTGGCACGCTGTCCATGGCCCGTACCTCCGATCCGGATTCGGCCACCAGCCAGTTCTTTGTCAACGTCAAGGACAACGACTTCCTCGACCAAGGTGATGGTTACGCCGTGTTCGGCAAAGTCGTGAAAGGCATGGACGTGGTGGATGTCATCGTCAACTCGCCAACCACTAAGCGCAACGGCATGAGCGACGTGCCCGCCGATCCTGTGTACATCAAGTCGGCCAAAGTCATCGACTAAGCTTCACAGGAAGTCTTGAGCGGCTACCGGCCTGCGGGGCCGCTCACACTGTTCAATGGAGAGCCCGTGCGCGGGCGGAGAACTGATGCTTTATCGCCGTTTTGAAAAACTGATCGACGTATTCCGCGATGCACCAACGGCTGCGCCCCCTGATCGGGTTTTCCCTTTCTATACCTATTACCTGAAGCAGGTCTGGCCGAGTTTCGCCGCCCTGCTGATCGTCGGCCTGTTTGGCGCGTTGATCGAAGTCGCACTGTTCAGTTACCTGAGCCGCATCATCGACCTGGCCCAGGGCACGCCGAACGTCAATTTCTTCAAGGAGCACGGCATCGAACTGGCCTGGATGGCGGTGGTGGCGTTGATCCTGCGCCCGGTGTTCGTCGGCCTGCATGACCTTCTGGTGCACCAGACCCTGAGCCCCAGCATGACCAGCATGATCCGCTGGCAGAACCACAGCTACGTGCTCAAACAGAGCCTCAATTTCTTCCAGAACGACTTCGCCGGGCGCATCGCCCAGCGCATCATGCAAACCGGCAACTCATTGCGCGATTCTGCGGTGCAAGCGGTGGACGCGCTGTGGCACGTGCTGATCTACGCGATCAGTTCGCTGGTGTTGTTTGCCGAAGCCGACTGGCGCCTGATGATCCCGCTGCTGAGCTGGATCGCTGCGTACATGGGTGCGCTTTATTACTTCGTGCCACGGGTCAAAGAGCGTTCGGTGGTGTCTTCCGATGCGCGTTCCAAACTGATGGGACGGATCGTCGACGGCTACACCAACATCACCACGCTGAAACTGTTCGCCCATACCAATTTCGAACAGCAATACGCCAAGGAAGCCATTGAAGAACAGACGGTGAAGGCGCAACTGGCTGGCCGGGTGGTCACCAGCATGGACGTGGTCATCACCAGCATGAACGGCTTGCTGATTGTCACCACCACCGGCCTGGCGCTGTGGCTGTGGACGCAGTCGCTGATCTCCGTGGGGGCGATTGCCCTGGCCACGGGCCTGGTGATCCGCATCGTCAACATGTCCGGCTGGATCATGTGGGTGGTCACCGGCATCTTCGAAAACATCGGCATGGTTCAGGACGGCTTGCAGACCATTTCTCAACCGGTCAGCGTGATGGATCAGGACGAGGCCAAACCACTGGCCGTCGCCCGGGGCGAAGTGCGTTTCGAGCACGTCGATTTCCACTACGGCAAGAAGAGCGGGATCATTGGCGACCTCAACCTGAGCATCAAGGCCGGTGAAAAAATCGGCCTGATCGGTCCCTCCGGCGCCGGCAAATCAACCTTGGTCAACCTGCTGTTGCGCTTGTATGACGTGGAGGGAGGGCAAATCCTCATCGACGGTCAGAACATTGCCGAAGTCGGTCAGGAAAGCCTGCGCGAGCGTATCGGCATGATCACTCAGGACACCTCGCTGCTGCACCGCTCGATCCGCGACAATTTGCTGTATGGCAAACCCGATGCCACTGATGCCGAACTCTGGGAAGCGGTGCACAAGGCCCGCGCCGACGAGTTCATCCCGCTGCTCTCGGATGCAGAAGGCCGCACGGGATTCGATGCGCACGTGGGTGAGCGCGGGGTGAAACTGTCTGGCGGTCAGCGTCAGCGGATAGCGATTGCCCGCGTGCTGCTCAAGGATGCGCCGATTTTGATCATGGACGAGGCGACGTCCGCCCTCGATTCGGAAGTGGAAGCGGCCATCCAGGAAAGCCTGGAAACCCTGATGCAAGGCAAAACCGTGATCGCCATCGCCCACCGTCTCTCGACCATTGCCCGGATGGACCGCCTGGTGGTGCTGGAAAACGGCAGGATCGCCGAAACCGGCACCCACGCCGAACTACTGGCCCATGGCGGGTTGTATGCACGGTTGTGGCAGCACCAGACCGGGGGTTTTGTCGGGATCGATTAATTCAAAATCCCCCCTATCCCCTGTCTGATCGTTCCCACGCTCTGCGTGGGAACGCAGCCCGGGACGCTCTGCGTCCCAAAAGCGGACGCAGAGCGTCTATTGAGGCATTCCCACGCAGAGCGTGGGAACGATCTGCCTTACCCGTCGGCTGGAATTCTGTAAAAACCCTGCTGTACTCAGCCAAGGTTCTGGAGATGGTTCTGCAGTCCATCTGCTGGAGGCGAAAGGCATTAAAACTTCGAAAGGACACGCTCTCATGTCTCTATTCAAACGTTCAGCGACAGAGTTGGTAGGTACGTTCTGGCTGGTGTTGGGGGGGTGCGGCAGTGCAGTGCTGGCCGCTGCCTTCCCGGATGTAGGCATCGGTTTACTGGGGGTGTCCCTGGCGTTTGGGTTGACGGTACTGACCATGGCGTTCGCTATCGGCCATATTTCCGGTTGTCACCTCAACCCGGCGGTGTCACTGGGGCTGGTGGTCGGCGGACGGTTTCCCGCCAAGGAGCTGCCGGCTTACATCATCGCGCAAGTGATTGGCGGGGTGATTGCAGCCGCGTTGCTGTATTTCATTGCCAGCGGCAAGCCCGGCTTCGACCTGGCCGGCGGCCTGGCCTCCAACGGCTATGGCGAACACTCCCCCGGCGGCTATTCCATGGTGTCAGGGTTTGTCTGTGAACTGGTGATGACAGCCATGTTCATCCTGATCATTCTCGGCGCCACCGACAAGCGCGCTCCGGCAGGACTTGCCCCCATCGCCATCGGCCTGGGGCTGACCCTGATCCACCTGATCTCGATCCCGGTCACCAATACCTCGGTCAACCCGGCGCGCAGCACCGGCCCGGCATTGATCGTCGGTGGCTGGGCCATTCAACAGCTGTGGATGTTCTGGGTCGCGCCGCTGCTGGGTGCGGTGATCGGCGGCATCACCTATCGCTGGCTGGGCAAAGAAGACACTTAAGGCCTCGGACGAGGATCAGTCTTGCCGGTAAGGCAAGGCGGTCCTCGCCTCTTCTGCATACGCCAGCACCCCAACGCGCTCTTGCTGCAGGAAGTCTTTGACCGCCGCTTTCAGACCCGCGTGGCGCAGGTAATGCCAGGAATGGGTGATCACCGGTTCAAACCCGCGAATCAATTTGTGCTCGCCTTGGGCACCGGCGTCGAAACGTTGAAAGCCATTGGCAATCGCATAATCCATGCCCTGATAGAAACACGTCTCAAAGTGCAGTCGATCAAACTCCGCCAGACAACCCCAGTAACGCCCGTAGAAACTGTCGCCCCCCACCAGACTGAAGGCCATGGCCACCGGCCGTGAGCCCTGTTTGGCCAGCACCACACGAATCGACTCCGGCATGCGCTCGGCCAACAGGCTGAAGAATTCGCGTGTCAGGTAAGGCCTTTGCCGACGTACCGCGTAGGTATTGGCATAGCACGCATAAATGAAATCCCACTGCGCCTGATCCAGCTGCCGACCTTCAAGCCATTCGAAATCAATGCCCTGCCCCGCGACTTGCTCACGCTCTTTGCGCATCTGCTTGCGTTTACGTGAACTCAGCACGTCGAGGAAATCCTGAAAATCCCGATAGCCGCGATTCTGCCAGTGATACTGACAGCCAATTCGCTGCAACCAGCCGGGCTGTTCGGCCAGTGCGGCGTCAGTGAACGGGTCAGTGAAGTTGATGTGTGCGCTGGAGAGGTCTTCTATCTCAAGATAGCCCGGCAGGCTCTTGAGTAACTCGAAACCGTCCTCGACGCTGGCCGCCAGCAAGCGTGGCCCGCTGACAGGACTGAAGGGCACGGCGGTCAATAATTTGGGGTAATAGTCGATACCGGCCCGCTCACAGGCATCCGCCCAGGCATGATCGAACACGTATTCACCATAGGAATGCCACTTGCGGTAACTGGGCAGCGCGGCGATCAGCCGATCCCCTTCGATGTGCAACAAATGCTCGGGTTGCCAGCCGGAATGCGGGCCGATGCTGCCACTGTCTTCCAGGGCACTGAGGAAGGCATGGCGCAGAAACGGCTGATGCTCGGGTACGAGTGCATCCCAAGTGTGCGGTGCTATTTCGGACAGATTTTCCAAACGTTGCAGCGGCATCAACTTCCTCTCCACTTCTTGCTTGAAAGACCTGCGAGCCTGTTTCTTGACCTGCGCAATGAATCCTCTCTACGGCATGTCCTTGCGGCGTTCCGCAGCGAGACGTTCAGCCAGCGCATCGACCTCCGGCAATGGCTCTTCGGGCATGGCGCGCAATGTCGCCTGCATCAGCCGCATCTGTCGAATGAACCGCCGGCAACTGGGGCAGAACATCAGGTGATGACGCACCATCAGCCGCTCACGAAAACTCAGATCGCCATCGAGATAATCGCTGGAACGCGCCACTTGTTCCTTGCAGGTCAACATTCCCCGGTTTCCTCAAAATGTTCTACGGCCGCAAAAACCTTCAACCGCGCCCTGTGCAACAGCACGCGAACATTGGAGAGCGAGATGTCCAGAAGATTACAGATTTCTTCCAACTCCAGCCCCTGACGCTCACGAAGTAACAATACACTTCTTTGCAGCTCTGACAGGCTCAGCAGCGTGTGATCCAGGCATTCACGCAACTCGCGTTCGGTCAGCAGCGCTTCCGGCGTGTCCTGGTGCCATACAAAGGGAGCCACCCGCCAGTGACCGTCACCTGGAGAAAAACGGTCATCGTCAATTGTGCCATGGGGTGACGGCAGGTCATCGAGGAACACTTCGCGTCGGTTTTGTTTGTATCGACCTTTTGCCGCATTGGCCGTAATGGTCAGCAACCAGGTCTTGAGGCTCGAACGCGCCTCGAATTTGCTCAGATTGCGCACGACCGATAACCACGCATCCTGGACGATTTCGTCGGCATGCCGGCTCCCCACAATCGCATACGCCACGGCCCGCATGGCACTCTGATAGGTACTGACTAACTCTTTGAAAGCCTTTTGTTCACCGGCCAGTAATCGCTCAAGCAGTTGCGCATCGTCAGCCGCCATCAATCAATCCCCTTGTTCTGACTTCCGAAATGACGACGGCAGGACTTCGCCTACAGCTTAGTCCTGCCGTCGCCCGGAAGTTACAGTGTCCTGACGGTTTCGAATGTAGGAAACATCCTCACAATCAAACAGAAAGGGATTACAAGGTTTGGCTCAACGCTTGCGCAGAATCACACTACCAATCGAATAACCGGCGCCAAACGAACTGAGCACGGCCAGCGAACCGGCGGCCAGATCATCCTGGTTCTTGTGAAACGCAATCACCGAGCCGGCAGAGCTGGTGTTGGCGTAGGTGTCGAGAATCACCGGGGCTTCTTCTTCGGTGGCCTCGCGACCCAGCAGTTTCTTGACGATCAGGTGATTCATGCTGAGGTTGGCCTGGTGCAGCCAGAAGCGCTTCACGTCGCTGATGTTCAGCGAGTTTTCTTCCAGGTGCGTCGCGATCAGCTCGGCGACCATCGGGCACACGTCGCGGAATACCTTGCGGCCTTCTTGCACGAACAGTTTGTCCTTGGCACCGATGCCCTCTTCCGCCGCGCGGTTGAGGAAGCCAAAGTTGTTGCGGATGTTGTTGGAGAACTTGGTCAGCAACTTGGTGCTGACGATGTCGAACTGGTGTTTGGACGTCGCCAGGTCAGCACGTTCGATGATCACTGCGGTAGCAGCGTCACCGAAGATGAAGTGACTGTCGCGGTCGCGAAAGTTCAGGTGACCGGTGCAGACTTCCGGGTTGACCATCAGGATGGCCCGGGCCTGGCCCAGTTGCACGCTGTTGGCCGCCGCTTGGATGCCAAAGGTGGCGGAAGAGCAGGCAACGTTCATGTCGAAACCGAAACCCTGGATGCCCAGCGCTTCCTGGACTTCGATGGCAATGGCCGGGTAGGCGCGTTGCAGGTTGGAGCAGGCGACGATCACGCCGTCAATGTCCGCGGCAGTCTTGCCGGCACGCTGCAAGGCTTGTTCGGCGGCGCCGATGGCCATTTGGCAAAGTACCGACCATTCGTCGTTTGAACGCTCCGGCAGGCGTGGCGCCATGCGTTGCGGGTCGAGAATGCCGTCCTTGTCCATGACAAATCGGCTTTTGATGCCGGAGGCTTTCTCGATGAACGCCGCGTTGGACTCGGTCAACGCTTCGACTTCGCCACGGGCGATGGCCTCGGCGTTGTCGGCGTTGAATTGCGCAACGTAAGCGTTGAAAGACTGCACCAGCTCTTCGTTGGAGATGCTGTTGGCCGGGGTGTACAGGCCGGTGCCGCTGATGACGACGTTATGCATGGTTGTTTCTCTAA
>Ga0247818_10000571_pt1 | contig 23255 bp, 22 predicted proteins | sample 13C_Glucose_Day1_FD_192424 | JGI IMG/M metagenome (GOLD analysis project Ga0247818, IMG submission 192424) | Soil microbial communities from agricultural site in Penn Yan, New York, United States - 13C_Glucose_Day1 | ecosystem: Environmental > Terrestrial > Soil > Agricultural land | place... | reverse complement strand
TTTGATGACGCTCAGGCTCGCGTCGCAGATTCCGGCACACTTCAATTTTGACGGGTGGGCACACAAGGCCGACGTACCGCATCGACCTCAGTTAATGTCCCTTCTGAACTGACTTCTTATCATTATTAGCTTCAGCTACTTGAGCGACAGGGATTCCGTCAGCCCGCCCCAAAGGCAGGCAAACCGAATAAGGTCAAACCAAGTTGGCGCGAAGAATATCACGTCAGGGCAAACTCGCGCGTCTGTTCCCGACTTGAGAGTCTTTTTCCGCCGTGGACATTATCGGCCGGCCTCGGCTGAACATGACCTGCATGCGGCTGTGCCTGATGCCTGCAAACTTTTCCATGACCGCGCTATCAGCGGCTGACTGCCTGCGACCGTTGTTAGGTCAATCGAAAACCTGCTACGTTGTACGATGACTGACAAAGATAATTACTGTGATCAGTCAAACTCATAACAACAAGGAAACAGTCCCATGACCAAGACCCGACTACTGATCGGATTTCTCTGCGCATTCAACGGTTACGCCATGGCAGCCCCTGCTCCGGCAGAAAATGATGTAGCCAAGGCAGTCGATCATCTGACCCAGGCGATGCTGCACAAAGATATCCCTGAATTGAACGCCCTGACGGCCGACAACCTGACCTACGGCCATTCAAGCGGCAAGATCCAGGACAAGAAATCGTTCATCGCCGATATCGAAACCGGCAAAAGTGCATTCAAGACACTCGAAATGCAGAACCAGACCATCACCCTTTCCGGCGACACGGCACTGGTGCGCCATCACTTTTCGGCGCAGGCACTGAAAGGCACAGAGGTGGTGCCTACGGAGATCGAGAACCTCCAGATCTGGCAGAAGCAGCATGGCAAGTGGTTGTTGGTGGGGCGACAGGCATTCAAATTCTGATTGATATGAACGCTCTGCTTTGAGAAGAAGGCAGAGCTATTCACTAACCGTAAACTCAGACTTCGATTCTCCACATCCGGTTTCATTTGCGCCTCCTCTTGCCCTCGCTCCCTGATATGCTTCACAGCATTACCGTATGAACTCAATTTTTTTGGAGTGATCAATGCCTCGGCTACGCGTCAAGCACTTTGGCCCTATCCAGAATGGAGTGACGAACGATGGGTGGATAGAGTTCAAGCGCGTGACTGTATTCGTGGGTAATCAAGGCTCCGGAAAAAGCACATTAGCCAAGCTTTACTCGACCTTTTCATGGATCGAAAAAGCCTTGGAGCGTAGGGATTACGACAAGAGCTGGTTCGAGGAAAAGGATCGCCTCACCAATACATTTCTGCCTTACCACCGGCTCGAAAACTATATTTCTTCCGATCAGAAAAACCAAACGGAAATCGATTATGAAGGTGATGCCTTCACGATCAAGTACGCTCATGGACGAATGCACATCACCAAGTCCGAGGCGAGGGAATATCACCTGCCTCAGATCATGTATGTGCCCGCCGAACGAAATTTCATCTCCTACCTCAGAAATCCAGAGATACTAAGACTCAACTCTCCATCGCTCACAGAATTCCTGACGGAGTTTAACTACGCAAAGGAAAACATAGCGGGCTCTCTTGCTCTTCCTATCAACAACGCTAATCTCGAATATGATGTACTCAAAAACACTCTCAGCATAAGAGAGGCCACCTACAGGCTGGAATTGGCGGACGCTTCCAGCGGCTTCCAATCTGCCGTCCCTCTTTACTTGGTGAGTCAGTATCTGGCCAAACAGGTGTTTAAGCCCATAGGGCTTCGGCAGGATACGATGAGTTCCAAAGAGCTGGAGCGCTTCCGAAAAGAAGCTTCCAAGCTTCTTGACGAGTCTCTGACTATTGAACAGCAGCGAGCAGTTATAACAACTATCTCCAAACAATTTAACAAGACGGCTTTTATTAACATTGTCGAGGAGCCCGAGCAAAATCTCTACCCCAACTCACAATGGCGCATTTTGCAAAGCCTTCTTGAGATTAACAATCAAGGCGCTGACAACCACTTAGTAATGACAACTCACAGTCCCTACGTGGTGAATTACTTGACGATTGCAGTGCAAGGTAAACAGCTCCACGACAATATTCTGAAGAAAAAACGTGATGTCGATCTTATGCCTGAGCTCGCCAAGGTAATACCCTTGAAAAGCCTGCTGGACGCTGATGAACTGGCGATCTACCAAGCTGACGAGAAGACAGGGAGCATTGCAAGGCTGCCAATGGTTGAAGGGATCCCTTCTGATAGCAACTATCTCAACGCGTCGCTTCGTGAAAGTAGTGACATCTTTGATCGTCTCTTGGATATCGAGGAGGAACTGGAGGCGTGAACTTTTTAGACAATCAATGCCAAACTGGCCCTTTCCGACATATTCAGTTCGGCCTTTGCGACAATCAGGACTCGAAAGCCGCCTATATCGACCTATTTGATAAAGAGCGCTGGCTTGCTACGGTTGAGAACCCCAACGGCAGAGATATCACTTTCACCGCAATTGACAAATGCGTAGTGAAGGACGATGAGGCCGAAAATCAAAAACGCTGTGATTGTATGCTCATAACTAATCAGCAACTTTATTTGGTCGAATTGAAGGATTGGGGAAGGGGCGGATGGCAGAAACGCTCCATTCAGCAACTGGAGTCCACCATAGAACTTCTGAAAGCAGCGCACGGAGAGGAGTTCTTAAGCAATTACAAACCAAAAAAAGCCTATGTATGCAACATAAAAAAATCTCCCTTCTTCAAACCTGAATTGAACATCAAAAACCACTTTTATAAAAATCACAAATTCAGGTTATACATACAAACAACAATCCAGATTCCTTGAAGTCGAAGTGTGATAGACGGGTAGACCGAATCGCATTTTTCCACTACGTTTAAATATCACAACCGAAACCGATCCACCGACAACGCCAACGCCCCCGCCAGACTCGACAGCTCATCGGTAGTATTGGCCGTCTGCCCGATCACTTTGCTGTTGCCCTCGGACATTCCGGCGATCATTTCGACCTGATGGGCGATTTCGTTGCTGGCATGACTCTGCTCGCCGATGGTGCGGGTGATGTCATTGACCAGTTGCGTGGTGCTGAGGGTGGCGTCAAGGATTTCGCGAATCGCCCGCTCGACTTCAGCCGTGACCGCCATGCCCTTGTCGACCTGGGCCACGCCGGCCTCCATGCTGCTGACCGCTTCGCGGGTACTGTGCTGGATGCGTGCGACCATCGCGGCGATTTCCTGGGTTGAGGCGCTGGTGCGTGCCGCCAGGCTGCGCACTTCGTCGGCAACCACGGCAAAACCCCGGCCCTGCTCGCCGGCCCGCGCCGCTTCGATGGCCGCGTTGAGCGCCAGCAGGTTGGTCTGATCGGCGATGCTCTTGATCACCTGAATGATGTTGAAGATGCCTTCGGATTCCTGATCCAGCGTACGGATGACCTGCGCCGACTGTTGTGCCGAGCGAGCGATGTCGTCCATGTCGCTGACCACCTGATGGATCACCTGCCCGCCGCTCTTGGCCAGCGACTCGGCCTGATTGGCCATGCCCAGCGCGCGTTCGGCATGACGAGTGATTTCCTCGATACTGGCGGTCATCTGGCTCGCGGCGGCGGCCATGGTGCCGGCGGCGGCACTTTGCTGCTGACTGCTGTCGGCAACCTGATGGCAACCGTGGCTCAACTGCTCGCTCATGCCGCTGACCCCATGGGCATTGCGCCGCACGACGTCGATCATGTTGCGCAGGTCGCGCTGCATGGTCGCCAGACTGCGGATCAGCGTGCTGGCCTCGTCCTTGCCGGTCGGCTCGCTGATCGGCTCGCTGAGGTTGCCGTGGGCGATGCTCTGAGCGATCTGGTTGGCGGACTTCAGCGGCCCCATGATGCTGCGGGTCACCCAGCGCCCTTGCGCCAACAACAGCAACAGACTGGCGAACAGCACCACACCGAGCGCGATGTTGGCGTTGTGAATGGCGCTTTCGGTGGCCTGGCTGGTCTCACGGGTGTTGCTTTCGATCAGTTCGCTGAGGGCCGCCATCTGCTCTTCAAGCTGACTGAAGGCGCTGTTGAACGTGCCCAGCTCCCGTTGCGCGCTGTCCGGGTTGTCCAGTGCCAGGCCGACTATGCGCTCGGCCGCCTCGATGTAGGTGTCCAGGCTGGGTTTTATGTGCTCCAGCGCGGCCCTGATCGTGGGGTTGACCGGCAATTTGAGGTTTTCATCCAGCACTTGGCGAAAATGCGTCGCGTGTTCGTTGATCGAGTCCCGCACTTCAGCGGCCGTGCCGGTGCTTTTGCCCAGGCCGACCAGCATCGCCGAGTACACGTCGGCCCGCAGCGCATCGTGCATCATGTCGGCTTCCATGTGATTTCGCAGCGCGGTCATGCTCACCGCGTCGTCGCTCACCGCAGCGGACATCCGTGTATTACCGACATAGCTGACCAGGCTCACGATCAGCGCCGTCAGCAGGCTGGTTGCAATCAGCAGCAGCAAACGCAATTTGATCGACACGGTGGATTCCTCCCCTGAGGCGCGCCGGAATGCGCCTTTCAGGATTTCAGTTAAGCTTATTTGTGCAGATGTGCCGCTTCACAGCGTTTCAGCAAGTATCGGCGTGTTCGAACGGAACTCCGGCAAAGGTCGCACCTCTGAGATTATGTAGGCCTTCCTTTTTGCTTCACGCTTGTGGAGGAACATCGTCATGCGCAAGTTAGTGCTCCTTTCTTCTCTCCTGCTGTGCCTCCCTGTCGGCTCGGCTCTGGCCCGTGTCGACGCCGGCGATGTCGCCACCTCGGCGGGCGTTTCCGCGTCGCTGTACTCGACTTTCAAGGATCACAAAATGGTGATCCCGGCGCGCGATGACCTGTCAGCGTTCGTCGCCAGTGGCGGGGCCATCCGTGGGGTTTATCTTGAGTCGGTACTGCAACAGGTCCGGCACGACAACCCCGGCCTCAATGCCAGCGATGAAGATCTCGCCAACGCGATTCTGGTGCATTACGAAGGCCTGAATCAGTAGTTGCCAGGGACGCAGCGGCCGATGGACGGCAGCTGAAGGCGCATAGGCAAAACTGTCCGACGGCCTCTATGATGGAGGCCATGACGACTCTTGCGCCGCCTGCGCCCTTGCGCTCACCCTGCCCGCCCGGCGCCTGCGATTGCGGGCGCGACGCGTTGCTGGAAACGCCCGGCACGGATCTGCGTATCCTGCGCCTGACCCGCGAACAGGAAAAAATCCTCCTGGCACGCCTGGAACAACTCAAAGACCTGGCGGACTTGCGGCATCTGCAGCAGCGCATGCACGAGCAGTTAGGCCTGCGCGTGGAAGTCGCTCCGGGGTTTCATGAGGTGCGCAGCATGCTCGGCATCGAGATTCAGATCGAGGCACTGCCTGGACTGTGCCGCAAAACCCGCAAATCAATCCCGGCCGCCATTCGCCGGGGCCTGAACAACCATCCCGAAATCGCCTTCGAACTGCTCAACGCCCACGACTTGCTGCGCTACACTTGATCAGCGTTTCATCCCGACCCGCTTGCGCATCTCTGCGGTGATGCTCTGGCGAGTTTTCTTCAGGTCGGCCCACGGCTCGTCACCGACCTCGTTCAGACGCTCATGGACATTGCTGATGTTCCACTGATTGCCGCCCTTGATCTCGGCCACCTCTTCGCGAAACAGCGGTACCGACACCGGCAGTCCCTCTCGGGTACGCGCGGCGTAGGCACAAATGGTGGTGGCGCCCAGACCGTTGCGCAGGTAATCGATGAAGATCCGCCCGACACGATTTTTCGGCCCGGACACCGCAGAAAACCGTTCTGGCAACAGCTTCGCCATATGGCTGACGATCGCGTGGCTGAAGTCCTTGACCTCATCCCAGCCATGTTTGCGGGTCAACGGCACCACCAGGTGAATGCCTTTGCCGCCGCTGGTCTTGAGAAACGCCTTGAGCCCCAGTTCGTCCAGTACGGTCAGGGTCAGCGCCGTGGCTTCGACCATGCTTTTCCACGGCAGCGCAGGGTCAGGGTCTAGATCGAGGACGAAGCGATCAGGCTTGTCCAGATCGACGGTGGTGGCGTTCCAGGTGTGCAATTCAACCGTGCTCATCTGCACCGCACCGATCAAGGCTTCGGCATTGTTGATCAACATCACCGGCTGCCCGGTGACCTCCTTGTCCAGTGTGGTAATGCCGGGGATCGCCAGGTGCTCGGCGTTTTTCTGAAAGAACAGCTCGCCGGCAATGCCATCCGGCGCTCGCACCAGTGCGACCGGACGATCCTTGAGCTGCGGCAGAATCCACTCGGCGACGCTGGCGTAATACTCGGCCAATTGCATCTTGGTGGTGCCGCTGACCGCATCGATCACCCGATCCGGGTGGGTGATGCGCACTTTGCCGCTGGCCAGGCCAAGCGGTGATGGCGCCGCGTCGGCTTTCTTCGACGCGGCAGTTTTCTTCGAAGGAGCAGCTTTTTTCGACGGGGTGGCTTTCGCTGAAGTCTTCACAGGTTTCGCGCGCTCCTCGGTAATCGACTTGGCCGGCTTGTCATTGCGCAGACCATGGAACACAGCGTGGCGTACCGAGCCGTCCTTGGTCATTTCGGCGAACGCCACTTCCGCCAACAGACTTGGTTTGAGCCAGTGCACGCCTTTGGCGTCGAAGCCGCTTGGCGGGTTGACCACGGCAGCCTTTTTCACCTGCAACGGCTTTAGCTGGGCGAGGATGCTTTTCAACGTGGTCTCGTTGAACCCGGTGCCGACCTTGCCGGCATAGCGCAACTCGCCGCTGTCGCGATCATGCAGGCCCAGCAGCAAAGCACCGAAGGCACTGCGTGCGCCTTTCGGATCGGTATAGCCGACGACCACGAACTCCTGACGATGCTTGCACTTGAGCTTGATCCAGTCGCTGCTGCGCCGCGACACATACGGCGAGCCGAGACGCTTGCCGATCAACCCTTCCATCTGCATCTGACAGGCGCTGTTGAGCAGTGCGTCCGCAGTTTCGTCGAAAGCTTCGGAGAAGCGCAGCAACGGCTGCTCATGCCCACCGAGCACCGTGGACAGCGCGGCGCGGCGCTCCTCGACCGGCACCTCGCGCAGGTCGACGCCGTTGAGATAGGGCATGTCGAACAGGTAGTACATGATGCTGGCGCTGCGCCCGGCTTCGAAGGCGTTTTGCAGCGCCTGAAAGTCCGGCACACCGTGTTCGTTGGTGACCACCACTTCGCCGTCCAGCCATGCCGATTCCAGCCCCAACTCGGCCAGTGCTTGCGCCTGTTGCGGCAGTTTATGCGTCCAGTCGTGGCCGTTGCGGGTGAACAGTTGCACCTGATCGTGATCGATTCGCGCCATGATCCGGTAACCGTCGAACTTGATCTCGTAACTCCACTGTCCTTCGGGTGCGCTGTCGACCAGGGTCGCCAGTTCCGGCTTGAGTTGCGCCGGCAGTTTGGCCTTGCGCGCCCCAGTGAGCGTCCCGGACGCCGCTTTGCGCGGTTTGGCCGGGGCCTTTTTCACCGGTTTGGCTTGCTCGGCGGCGAGCTTGGGTTTACTGATCAGGGTGCGTTCGCTGAGCACGCTGTCCGGCTCCGCACTGAGCACATCGTAATCGTCTTGCGGCCGCGCAGCGCTGTCCTGATGTTTGATCAGAAACCAGTTTTCCTTCTTGCCCGGCATGTGCGTGCGCACCAGATTCCAGATCCCCGACAGCTTCTCTCCCTGCAGTTCGAACTTGAGCTTGCCCTTGGTGTAAGCCTTGGCCGGATCCTCCAGCGGGATCCACACGCCACGGTCCCAGACGATCACATCGCCCGCGCCGTAATGCCCTTCTGGAATGCTGCCCTCGAACGTCGCGTAATCCAGCGGATGGTCTTCGACATGCACCGCCAGACGCTTGACCTTGGGGTCGAGGGACGGCCCCTTGGGCACCGCCCAGCTCTTCAGCGCACCCTCGAGTTCGAGGCGAAAGTCATAATGCAGGTGCGAAGCGTCGTGCTTCTGGATGCAGAACTGCAGCGCATGTTCAGTGGCCTTGCTGCGGCCACGGCGCTTGACGGCGGCGGGCTCCGAGGTCGCCGAGAAATCGCGCATGCGGTTGTAGTCGTCGAGGTTCCTGTTCATGGCGCACCTGCCTTGTGTCAGCCAATGCGGGTCACGGTCAGCGCGACCACGGCGATCCGGTCCACGCGCTGGTAACCGGGGTTCAACAACTCTTCACCGAACACGTCGGGATCGAGTTCGCGATAGGTCCAGCCGAATCGCGTCGAATCCAGGCGTGGCACCACGGTGTCGAAAAACGGATCGCGGCCATCGACCATGGCCACGCCGGTGTACAGCAGCAACGAGCCACCGGGCGCCAGCCGATTGAGCGCCTGCTCGACGATGCGCAGCGACAATCCGGCGCCGAGCGAGCCACCGCCATGCCGATAGGCGCGACCGGCTGGATCGGCCATGTACGGCGGGTTGGCGACAATCAGGTCGAAGTTGCCTTCGGTGCCCTGCAGTACATCACTGGTCTGCACCTCGACATTGGCGACTTCGGCCAATGCCGCGTTGATCGCGGTCAGGCGCAGCGCGGCGGGATTGATGTCCACCGCCAGCACCTCGGCTTCCCGGCGTGCGCGGGCAATCAGGATTGCGCCGACGCCAGCGCCGCAGCCGATGTCCACCGCACGCTGAATCGGCGCGAAGCTCTGTTGCAGATGCGCGTGAATCAGCTGCGCGAAACGGTAAGTGTCCGGGCCGAAAAACACCGAGTCGGCGGCATCGGTGGGAAAGCCTGAATGCACGAACAACAAGTCATCCAGGCTCGACCAGCGCACCCGGCTTTTCAAGCGGCCGTCGTAAACATCAATCACTTGTGCATCCTGCAACTGCCGTTGCTCGTCGGCGGACAACAAACCCGGTTCGAATGGGCGCGACCAGCCGAAGACGTCGCGCAGGGTATCGGCGACCTGCCCTTCGTCACGCTGGTTGACCCGCTGATGGGTCAAGGGCGTCGGCGTGATGAAACGGTAACCGTCGGCCTGCAAGCGCCGGCCGAGTTGCAGCAGCGTGAGGTCGTTGGCGGACAGTTGTTCTTCCTGATTCATGGGATTTCCTTAGCGCAGACTGGATTTGAGTTCGATGAAGCGACGTGTCGCCAGCAACCCCGCCGGGTGGGCATGCCGGGCCGGTGACAACCAAGGGATCAGCGTGGCCATTTGCGCATGTCCGTCCTGACCTTGCAGCGCAGACATAAGGCGCTGCACATCGGGGTCGTGTTCGGGCACGGCGGCTTCCGGGGTGGCGACCTGACGGCTGCGTCTTGGCGCCGGATTTTTCTCCGACGGCGTCCAGTCGCCAGCAATCCAGTCGTGCAGCAGCTGCTTTTCATACGGACTGAACACGCCGAACATCGCCGCACCGTCGCCGTCGATCAACTGCCAGAAACGGCTGGCCTGTGGGTCTTCGTTGCGTTTGATCCAGCCCTTGTCCTGCATTGCCTGGAGGAAACCGGGCAGTTGCTCGGGGCTGGCCAGCCACTGATTGACGGTTTTGCCTTCGAAGCGGCAGTAGTCGGAATGCATGTGCTGACCGAACGGGCGTTTGCGCTCAAGCATCGCCAGCACTTCGTGCTCCAGATCGAAACCCTCGATGATCGCGCGGCTGCCCTGCCCCAGGTCGTTGAGTCGATAACCCAGCGACACCCGGCGCAGAAATTCGTCACGATCGGCTTCCAGCGGCAGCAGGTCGAGCACCGACTGCACGGCTTTTTGCGCATGGCCGGTGCTGGCGTTATCGATGGTCACATGCAGGGTGAAGTAGTACGGATCGATGCCCAGCTCACTGAGTTCATAGGCACTGATCAGCAAGTGCAGCGGCAGTTGTTCGTAGCCAAGGTTGTAGCCGATCACCTCCGGCAGCAAGCTTTCGCCACAGGCGCCGAGTGCCAGTTGCAGCGCGCCTTGCAGGTAGCGTTCATCGGCCATCGCGCTGGCGTCCTGCAAACCGTGCTCAGCGAGCAGTTTGCGGTAGATCACCACATGGTTTTGCGCCGGATTGCCGTCGCCGAGTTCTTCCAGATAGGTACACAACAACCCGTCGAAACGCGGGTCGCGCCACTGCGGCAACAAACCGTACAACCACGCGCCATCGACCAGTTTGGTCGGTGCCACAGCCTGCAAAAAATACAGCGCATGGGCTTTGTTGCTGAAGAACTGGCGCGGCCCGCCAGCCTTGCGCTGTTGCAGGTAGTCGGCGTATTGCCGGGCAACGTCGGTGCAATGTCGGGCGACCCAGTCCTGCCAGGCAGACGGATCCTGCGGCAGCTCCTCGGATAGCAGCGCGGCGCGCTGCAACTGCTCGGCGAGAAAATCCTGGGCGAGATTTTCGGGCGCATCCTCGAGCAGCAGTGCCTCATAAATACGCCGCAGATCGCCGCCGGCAGTGATGGGCTGTTGCTGCGCGCTCGGCGCATGCAGAGGGGTCAGGGCAGTCATGTCAGTGTTCTCGCTCGGTTGGCCGGTCAGGGCGTTGTTTCACGCCTCTACATCAGCAGAGCAACCGCTATGGAGAAAAATTCAATCGACATCAAAATCGCCCTGACGGACGGCCCGATCAGCGCCAATTCTCTTTCACTTGATCACTTGCCCACTTGACCGATTGCCCACTTGATCACTTGGTCTTTTGGTCATTTGGTCATTTGGTCATTTGGTCATTTGGTCATTTGGTCATTTGGTCACTGTAGGAGCTGCCGAAGGCTGCGATCTTTTGATCTTCAAAAATCAAAAGATCGCAGCCTTCGGCAGCTCCTACATTTACATCGTGTAATGGCTTGGCCGAGCGGTTTGTGTTGGGAGCGCTAGTGTTCAAGGACGATGGTTACGGAGGGCAATGGAATGCCTGAAGCTGCAAAAGCCTGCGGTTTACGCAAGGGACGCTATTCGGAGGTTGGGCGGGTTTATTTGCTGACGGCGGTGGTTAAGGAGCGTCGGCCGGTTTTTACCGACTGGAGAATCGGACGACTGTTGGTTGAACAGATGCGCGCGACAGATGAGGCAGGATTGGTCGTGTCTTTGGCTTGGGTGGTCATGCCGGATCACCTGCATTGGTTGGTAGACCTGAAACGAGGCTCCTTGGCGCAGCTGATGTGCCGCGTCAAATCGCGTAGTTGTCGGTCGGTAAATCTGATGTCTGGCAGCCAGGGAGGCCTGTGGCAACGCGGCTATTACGACCGCGCCTTGCGTCGCGATGAAGATCTTAAAGCGGCTGCCCGCTACATTGTCATGAATCCATTGCGGGCAGGTCTGTGCAGCGCTTGGGTGATTACCCGTTGTGGGATGCTGTGTGGCTCTGAAGATCAAAAGATCGCAGCCTGCGGCAGCTCCTACAGAGAAACGAATTCCAATGTAGGAGCTGCCGCAGGCTGCGATCTTTTGACTTTGCGTTAAGCCGTACTCTTGGCCTGCTGCTCCAGATGCACCTGCAACTGCGGGTCGATCTGCAGCGCGGCAGCCAGTTCATCCAGGTAGTTGCGTTCGGCGCTCTGTTGGTCGTCAACCAGGATCACGCTGACCAGGTACATTTCGGCGGCCATGGCCGGGTCGTCGTTGGCAGCCGTGGCGACTTCGTTGGCGTCCAGCGGTTTGGCGACTTCGCTTTCAAACCACTGCTGCAATTGCGGATCGTCGGTGTGCTTGCTGATTTCACCCTTGATTATCTGTTGTTCCCGGGCATCGATCTCACCGTCAGCCTTGGCCGCCGCGATCAGCGCCCGCAGTACGGCATGACTGTGTTCCTCGACTTCGGGCCCGGCCAGCAGATTCGCCGTTTGCGGGATCTGTTGTGGCGCCGCCGAGGCCTGACTGCGTTGCCAGGCCTGATACGCCTGGAACGCCATCATCCCCAGCGAGGCCAGCGCCGCATAATTGGTGCCGCCGGAACGGTTTTGCGTACCGCCACCGAGTGCTCCGCCAAGTGCGCCGCCCAGGCCACCACCGCTACCGCCGCCGAGCAGGCCACCGAGCAAACCGCCCAAACCGCCCAGCCCTCCGGACTGCGCCGCACTACCGCCGGGGCCTGCACCGCCACCCAACAAACCGCCGAGCAAGCCGCCCAGTCCGCCCAGCCCACCGCCGGCCGAGGCGCCACTTTGTTGTCCCGCCGAGGCCTGGCCCCGTAGCAGTTGTTCAAGCAAATCACTGGTGTTCATGATCTCGTCCTCAGGCGTTGGCAATAAATGCGTCAGGCAACAATAGACCGCCGGCGCCGGCGCGCCAGCACCGTTTGGCTGACGCTGGCAGATTTCGCCGAGGTATTTTTTGTGCGGGCAGCTAAGATTCAAAGGTGGTGAACCTTATCCCGGCCAAACCGGTCGATAGCTGCAACCCCGACCCGGTTTGCCGGCGCCCTTTGCCCGAGGGTGATACCCGGCATGCTTCATATATCTGGAGAACGCCCCTGTGATATCGACCGTACACATCGCCAGGCTCAAAGCATGGGGCGCCCATGGTTTCACCGCGACCGGCGTGGTCACTGCCTTTCTGGCGACCCTCGCCCTGCTGGAGAACCAGCCGACCCATTGCCTGATGTGGCTGGGCGTGGCATTGATCGTTGACGGTCTCGACGGAGCGCTCGCGCGAAAGGTCAATGTGCAGTCGGTACTGCCAAGTTTCGACGGCTCGATCCTCGATCTGGTGATCGATTACCTGACCTATGTGTTCATTCCCGCCCTGTTCATCTATCGCTACATTCCCCTGCCCGACTACACCCTGCTGCTGAGCGTGTCGCTGATTCTGGTGTCATCGCTGTTCTGCTTCTGCAACGTCAACATGAAGAGCAAGGACAACTATTTCGTCGGCTTCCCCGCTGCGTGGAACGTGGTTGCTCTGTGCCTGTACATCATCAATCCGGGGCCGTGGATCACCTTTCTGACCGTCATCGGTCTGGCGCTGCTGACCGTGACCCGCATGAAGTTCCTGCACCCGTTCCGCGTACGCCGGTTCATGCCGATCAACATCGCGGTGACGGCAATCTGGCTGCTGTGCAGCCTGTCGCTGGTGCTCAATCACCCGGTGATCAATCCGCTGGTGATGGGTTTGTGGCTGCTGGCGTCGGCGTACTTCCTGGGGATCTGCATCTGGCGCACGGCGCTGGAGTGGTTTGAGCGGCCGCCTCTGAAGTAAATCCACCCTATACCCTGTAGGAGCTGCCGCAGGCTGCGATCTTGTTGTTAAACCAAAATCAAAAGATCGCAGCCTGCGGCAGCTCCTACAGGGGTTTTAATTGATCTTTCAGCGTTTGGTGATGACCACCTCCAGATACTCGCTCGGCACCACCAGCGACTTCTCTCCCACCCGGTTCGAGCGGGTCAGCAGATCCGCCAGATCACTCTCCAGCGCCTGCCCGCCTTCCGGTGGCAATGCCGCAAAGGCCTTGTGCACCGGCCCGTACCAGTGGCGAAAAATGTCGATGAAATGCGCCGGCGAGCGATAGCGGAAGTTGAACGTGCGGCGGGTCACCTGCAGCAGAAATTCGCGCTCATCGAAATGGCTGTGCAACCACGCTTCCGTGCCCCAATTGGACGGCGGCTGGGCCACGGCGGGGGGTGGGACGTGGCGACCGAGAACCTTGAACATCTGGCCGACGAAACCTTCCGGCGTCCAGTTCGCCAGACCGATGCGCCCGCCCCTTCGGCAGACCCGCGCCAGTTCCGCCGCCGCAGTCGCCTGATCCGGGGCAAACATCACGCCGAAGGTCGACAGCACCGCGTCATAACTCTCATCGGGAAATGGCAACGCTTCGGCATCGGCGACCTGAAAAATCACATCCAGATGCTCGGCCCGTGCCCGATCCTGTCCCCGCTCCAGCAGCGCCGCCACATAGTCGGTCGAGGTCACCTGACAACCACGTCGCGCTGCCGCCAGAGTGGCGTTGCCATTGCCGGCGGCGACATCCAGTACCTCTTCATCGCAGTGCAGGTCGCAGGCCTCGGCGAGGTTTTCGCCGACGATCTGCAAGGTGGTACCGATCACCGCGTAATCGCCGCTGGCCCAGGCGACTTTCTGGCGCTCTTTCAGACCCGTCAGATCAATGGGAGTACTCATCAATCGCGCTCCGCAGCAGGTTGAAGGACTTCATTCAGCCGTGGTCGGGTCGATGACCGTCATCACCCGCGCCACGCTGTTGGCCGGGAATCCGCCCAGCCTGGCGTGCTCGCGCACCTGTTCTTCGTCAGGGGCGATGTAGACGCAATAGATTTTGTCGGCCGTGACGTAACTCTGCAGCCACTGCACCTGCGGCCCGAGTTCACGCAACACCTGGCAGGAGGTTTGCGACACGGTTTTGAGTTCTTGCTCCGACAGCTTTCCGGCCCCTGGAATCTCGCGTTCAATCACGAATTTCGGCATGGCAACCTCGCATTCTTTTTATCAGCGACAGGGTCGGCAGTGGCCCTGCTTCTGCACTATCGCGCCGAGGGTCGATGGCGTCCCTGCCAATCGTCCGAAGAGCCGTAAAAACAGCGGCCGGGCCGATGAGTGGCGGTTTTTTGTAAAGGCCTCGAAACACTCTCGGGATCGCCATGGCACGGGGCAATCGGATCTAACCAACAATGGCTCCTGATTCGCGACCTGTGAGCCATTGACGAGTTTTGACACTTACGCGGCCGGTGCCTTGGCCTCCTCCAGCAACTGGCGGATCATCTGCTCCTGCGTCTGGTAGCCACCCTCGCCGAAATGGCTGTAGCGCACCTGCCCTTTGGCATCGATCAGGTAATGCGCCGGCCAGTACTGATTGTCGAAATTGCGCCAGATCGCATAGTTGTTGTCGATCGCCACCGGGTAAGTGATGCCGAGCTTCTGCACCTGCTCCCTGACGTTTTCGATGATCCGTTCGTAGCCATATTCCGGGGTGTGCACGCCGATCACCAGCAAACCGTCTTTGGCGTATTTTTTCTCCCACTCTTTGACGTACGGCAGGGTGTGCTGGCAGTTGATGCAGTCGTAAGTCCAGAAATCCACCAGCACCACTTTGCCGCGCAGATCCTCAGCCCTCAACGCGGGGGAATTTAGCCACTGCACCGCTCCGGACAGCGACGGCATGCGGCCCTGGCCTGTATCAATCGGCGAATCCGCGCGGACTTTGCTGACCAGGTAATCGAGCACCTTCGGTACGTTCTGCAGCACGCTGGTCTCGACGCCAGCAAGGCCTTCGGACGAGGTGCCGGCCAACAGGGTTTTGTCGGTGCCGGTCGCAATCAGCGCCGCGGCACCGAGCACCGCTACTCCGGCGCCACGGCGCAGCCAACCGGTGAATGGAATCGACGGCTTCAGCCGATTGACCAGTCCGCGTCCGGCAAAAATCAACGTCCCCAGCGACAATGCACTGCCGGCGCCATAAGCCAGCAACAGCAGGCTGGTCTGCGCGCTGGCACCTTGCAGCATGGCGCCGGTAAGGATCACCCCGAGGATCGGACCCGCACACGGCGCCCACAACAAACCTGTAGCCACGCCGAGCATGATCGAGCTGAGCGGCCCGGACTTTTTGCGCGTGTCTGGGTCGAGACGATTGCCGAGCCATACAAACGGTCGCGCCAGCCAGTCGCCGACCCGCGCCGAGATCAGCGACAGGCCGAACAGCGCCATCACCCCCAACGCGACGTGGCGCCCGGTATTACTGGCCTGAATCACCCATTCGCTGCTGACCACCGCCAGGCTGGAAACCAGCGCAAAAGTCAGCGCCATGCCAACCAGGATCAGCAGGATCGACGAGCGTTGGCGCTGGGTACCGGCAAACAGGAACGGCACCACCGGCAGGATGCACGGGCTGAGGACGGTCAGCAGACCGCCGACAAATGCGATCAAGTACATAAGCTTCACTCCGAAAAAAGGATCACTCAATTCTCGTTGTTGCAGCCATCGGCGAATTTGCGGTAATCCAGCACCTGGGTTTTTCCGGCCGAATCCAGGTACGTCATGCGCGCATCGATAATGCCGCAGGTCACCGAGTTGTCCTCGGTCATCGACAGCACTTTCCGGATGTCCAGGTGCGTGCCATAGGTGTAGGTGTGCGGGCTGCCATCGCCTTCGGCCCGGGCCGACAGGGTGCAGATGTTCAGGGCGGCGAACAGGCAGGCGGCGACAACGGTTTTGTGCGTCATGGTAGTTTCCTCAAGGCTTGTAGGGGTTGAGCCGAGGCAAGCTGTGCAGGCCTCGCTGGAGCCTATTTGAAGCGCGTGAGGTATCGCGTCTGTGTCAGGAAACGGCCGCAATCAATCGCTGTGTATCCCTGCCGCCCGGAGATACACAGCGATACAAAACCCTGAAAAAATCGCGCTTTTGCGTGTGTATGTATCCGTCACGGCGCCAGATACACTGCAATACAAACCCGGGCAGGCAAGCCGGCGCAGGCTCGATAGACTGCATCGCATTGCCCTTTGATAGAGGTTCTGCACCGATGGAACATGTCGATCACATTCTGATCGTCGACGACGACCGCGAGATCCGCGAGCTGGTCGGCAATTACCTGAAGAAGAACGGCCTGCGCACCACAGTGGTCGCCGATGGCCGGCAGATGCGCAGCTTTCTCGAAGCCAACACCGTCGATCTGATCGTGCTCGACATCATGATGCCCGGCGATGATGGCCTGCAGTTGTGCCGCGAATTGCGCGTGGGCAAACACAAGGCCACGCCGGTGCTGATGCTCACGGCGCGCAACGATGAAACCGACCGCATCATCGGCCTGGAAATGGGCGCCGACGATTACCTGACCAAGCCGTTCGCCGCCCGAGAGTTGCTGGCGCGGATCAACGCGGTGCTGCGGCGCACGCGGATGCTGCCGCCGAATCTGGTGGTCACCGAAAGCGGCCGGCTGCTGGCCTTCGGCCGTTGGCAACTGGACACCTCGGCCCGGCATCTGCTGGACAAGGACGGCACGCTGGTGGCCCTCAGTGGTGCCGAATACCGTTTGCTGCGGGTGTTTCTCGATCATCCGCAGCGGGTGCTCAGCCGTGATCAATTGCTCAACCTGACGCAGGGCCGCGAGGCCGATCTGTTCGACCGTTCGATTGATCTGCTGGTCAGCCGTTTGCGCCAGCGCCTGCTCGATGATGCACGTGAGCCGGCCTACATCAAGACCGTGCGCAGCGAGGGTTATGTGTTTTCGCTGCCGGTGGAAATCCTCGGGGCCTCGGCATGAGTCTCAAGCTGCATTGGCCGCGCACCCTGGCTTCGCGGTTGTCGCTGATCTTTCTGGTCGGGCTGATCCTGGCCCAGGCCCTGTCGTTTGGCGCGCAGTACTACGAGCGCTACCAAAGCGCCAGAAGCACCATGCTCAACAACCTGCAAAACGACGTCTCGACGTCGATTGCGATCCTTGACCGCTTGCCCGCAGAGGAACGTCCCGCCTGGCTCACCCGGCTGGCTCGGGCCAATTACAATTATCTGCTGAGCGACGGTGAACCCGGCGCACCGCTGGATGCGGGCGAGGTGCCAGTGGCCGTAACTTCGATCAGCGCCGCGATCGGTGACGCCTACCCGCTGAACTTCACCCGGTTCCACGAGGAGAAAAAACATTTTCAGGGGCATTTGCGCCTCAGCGACGGCAGCCCGGTGACCATCGATGTGCGTCCGGCCATGCCCCCCCTGTCGCCGTGGCTGCCGGGGGTATTGCTCGGGCAACTGACGCTGCTGATCGCCTGCACCTGGCTGGCGGTGCGCATCGCGATCCGCCCACTCGCCCGGCTCGCCAACGCCGTGGAAACCCTCGACCCCAACGCGCACCCGGTAATGCTCGACGAGCAAGGCCCGACCGAAGTGGCCTACGCCGCACGGGCCTTCAACGCGATGCAGGCGCGCATCGCGGCCTACCTGAAGGAGCGCATGCAACTGCTGGCGGCGATTTCCCATGACCTGCAAACCCCGATCACCCGCATGAAGCTGCGCGCAGAGTTCATGGACGATTCGGTCGAGAAGGACAAACTGTGCAACGACCTCGGCGAGATGGAGCATCTGGTGCGCGAGGGCGTGGCGTATGCCCGCAGCATTCACGGCTCGACCGAGGAAAGCCGGCGCACCGACGTCGATTCTTTCCTCGACAGCCTGGTGTTCGACTACCAGGACATGGGCAAGGACGTGCAGCTGAGCGGCAAGAGCGCCGCGGTGATCGATACCCGCCCCCAGGCCCTGCGCCGGGTGCTGGTCAACCTGACCGACAACGCGCTGAAATTCGCCGGTGCCGCGCAGTTGCAGGTCGACACCGATGACGGTCTTTGCATCAAAATCCTCGATCGCGGGCCAGGCATTGCCGAGGCGGAATTGCAGCAGGTCATACAGCCGTTCTACCGGGTGGAAAACTCGCGCAACCGCAGCACCGGCGGCACCGGCCTGGGCCTGGCGATCGCCCAGCAACTGGCCATGGCCCTCGGTGGCTCGCTGACCCTGAGCAACCGCGAGGGCGGAGGCCTGTGTGCGGAGCTGAAATTGCCACTGCGCTGATCCCCACACTGGAATTTGCATGCAGCACAAACGCTGCATCTTGCCCCAGCCCGACTAGACTGATTCATTACCCGGTCGAGGGGGAATGCAGGACGACGTCAGCTGTGCCCTGCCCACTTTTGTGACCACCGCCCTGCGGCCCAAGCCTCGACAACCTTTTGCCACCGGACGGTGATCCTGTATCGGGAGCACTCACGATGGACGAAACACGACTCAACGCATTCATGGGCAAACTGGTCAACGACATGGGCGGCGCCGCGATGCTGGCGAACGTCATCGTTGGCGAAGAACTCGGGCTTTACCGGGCGATGGCCGACAGTCAGCCGATCACCCCGCTAGCCCTCGCCGAAAAAACCACCTGCAACCCGCGTCTGGTGCGCGAATGGCTCAGCGCCCACGTCGCATCCGGCTATATGGAGCATCAGGATGGCCTGTTCCGCCTGCCGGAAGAGCAGGCACTGGCACTGGCCGTGGAAGACTCACCGGTGTATGTCGCCGGCGGACTCGGTGTGGTGGCCTCGTTTTTCCACGACAAGGACAAACTGGTCAAGGCCATGCGCGGCAACGGCGCCCTGCCCTGGGGTGATCACCATCCGTGCATGTTCAGCGGTACCGAGCGTTTCTTTCGCCCAGGCTACAAAGGTCACTTGATCGCTGAATGGCTGCCGGCGCTGGACGGCGTGGTCGCCAAACTCGAAAAAGGCGCCAAAGTCGCCGACATCGGCTGCGGCCACGGCGCCTCGACGGTGATCATGGCCCAGGCGTTTCCCAAATCGCGCTTCGTCGGTTTCGATTATCACGCGCCGTCGATCACCGTCGCCACCCAGCGCGCCGAAGAAGGCGGCGTCAGCAGCCGGGCGGAATTCTTCCAGAACAACGCCAAAAGCTACCCCGGTGACGACTATGACCTGATCTGCTACTTCGACTGCCTGCACGACATGGGCGACCCGGTCGGCGCCGCACGGCACGCGTTCAAATCATTGAAGGACGACGGTACGGTGCTGCTGGTCGAGCCATTTGCCAACGACGCGCTGGACGACAACATCAACCCGGTCGGACGTCTGTTCTACGCGGCCTCGACCTTTATCTGCACGCCGAATTCGCTGTCCCAGGAAGTTGGCCTGGGGCTGGGTGCGCAGGCCGGTGAAGTGCGCTTGCGCAAGGTGTTTACCGAGGCCGGGTTCAAGCATTTTCGCCGTGCGACGCAGACGCCGTTCAATCTGATTCTGGAGGCGCGCAAATAGATCACCGCTATCACCAGTGGCGAGGGGGCTTGCTCCCGTCGGATTGCAAAGCAAGCCCAAAACAGGCCTGCTGCGCAGTCCAGCGGGAGCAAGCTCCCTCGCCACACGGTTAATGCTAACCTGCGGGCATCGTCCTCCCCGGAGTGCTGAGCATGCTCGACAGCCCGACCCGCGAACACCTCGATACTTTGCACCAGGCCATGGCCGATGGCGATTTCCTGGTGCTGACCGGCGCGGGCATCAGTACGCCGTCGGGCATCCCGGATTACCGCGACAGCGAGGGCGTACGGCGGGGCCGGCAGCCAATGATGTATCAGGAATTTCTCGCCGCCCCGGAATCCCGTCGCCGTTACTGGGCACGGGCCATGCTCGGCTGGCCACGGGTGCGCCAGGCGCGGCCGAATGCGGCGCATCAGGCGCTGGCCGAGTTGCAGCGCCGGGGATTGATCAACGCCTTGATCACGCAGAACGTCGACACCCTGCACGATCAGGCCGGCAGCCGGGACGTGATCGAATTGCACGGCAGCCTGCACCGGGTGCTGTGCCTGGATTGCGGCCAGCGCTGTGCGCGTGACGACATTCAGCAGCGGATGGTCGAGCAGAATCCGTATCTGGCCGGGGTCGATGCGGTGCAGGCGCCGGACGGCGATACCCTGCTCGATCCGGCCTTCGAAGCGCGCTTTCAGACTCCGCAATGTCCGTATTGCGATGGTAAACGGATGAAGCCGGACGTGGTGTTCTTCGGTGAAAACGTGGCCCAGCCGACAGCCGCGCGGGCCATGGCGGCGGCAGAAAATGCCGGGGGATTGCTGGTGGTGGGCTCGTCGCTGATGGCGTATTCGGCGTTTCGTCTGTGCCGGGTGATTGCCGATCGGGGCAAGCCGTTGCTGGCAATCAATCTGGGCAAGACCCGCGCCGATGATCTGCTGGATCTGAAGATCGAGGCATCATGTGAACAACTGCTGCCGTTGCTGGTGCAACGTCTGACCACCTGAGCCCGCACTCCCCCTGTAGGAGCTGCCGCAGGCTGCGATCTTTTGACTTTTTTAGAAGCAAGATCAGAAGATCGCAGCCTGCGGCAGCTCCTACAATGGGGGTGGGGTTTCAAGTTCAATGTTCGGCCTTGAGGATGTCGAACAATGCCTGCGCCGCCGCCGACAGCTCATTACCCGGCTCGGTCAGCACGCCAATCGCCCGCTCCACCGAATCATTCAAGGTCAGGCAATGCGCGCCCAGCTCCTGCATCTGCTCGGCACACAACGCCGGCACCGCGCTGACCCCGAGCCCGCTGGCGACCATGCGCCCAACGGTTGCCAGTTGATGACTTTCGAATTCCACCGGCAGTTTCATGCCCCGGGCCTGCAAGTGTTCTTCGAGCATCACCCGCACCGTCGACGGCCGTTGCAGGGTGATGAACGGTTCCTGCAGCAAGGTCTGCCAGTCGATCTGCGTGCGCCCGGCCAACGTGGAATCCTGCGGCACCACCGCGACGAAGCGATCGATGTACAGCGGGGTGAACGTCAGTGAGGTGTTCTGCATCGGTTCGAACGCCACACCCAGTTCCACTTGGCGGTCGCGAACCATTTCCAGCACTTGCTCGTTGATCACGTCGTTGACCGTCACGTTGACGTTCGGATACCGCGCGCGAAAGGTCTTGAGGATCGGCGGCAGCAGGTTGCCGGCAAACGACGGCATGGCCGCCAGCGTCACCCGCCCGCGTTGCAGGCTGAAGCGCTGACGCATTTCGTCTTCGGCGTTGTCCCAGTCGGCGATCAGGCGCCGAGCCAGTGGCAGCAGCGATTCGCCCTCGGCGGTGAGCGCCACATTGCGCGTGTTGCGGCTGAACAGCCGCCCGCCCAGGCCCTCTTCCAGCGCCTTGATGGTCAGGCTCAGCGCCGATTGCGACAGGTGCAGGCGCTCGCAGGCCACGGCGAAGCTCAGGCTCTGGGCCACGGCGAGGAAGGCGCGGATCTGTTTGATGGTCATACTGGATACCTTACTGTTTCAACGTCGTACCCACTGTAGGAGCTGCCGCAGGCTGCGATCTTTTGATCTTGATCTTGATCTTTAAAAACAACATCAAAAGATCGCAGCCTGCGGCAGCTCCTACAGGGTAACAATCACAACTATTGAGTTTTATCTATCAATCAACCTTAAAAATCAACTTAACAAATATATCCTTCAGCGAGACACTCCAGTCATTCGGCTAGCCAGCCGCCCGACAAACAATAAAAGAGGTGCATATGGCAGGTTTCGACAAGCGCGTGAGTTCCTACGAGGAAGCTCTGGCGGGTCTTGAAGACGGCATGACCGTGATCGCCGGCGGCTTCGGCCTGTGTGGCATCCCGGAAAACCTGATCGCCGAGATCAAGCGCAAGGGCACCCGTGACCTCACCGTGGTTTCCAACAACTGCGGCGTCGACGGTTTCGGCCTCGGTGTCCTGCTGACCGACCGCCAGATCAGCAAGGTGATTGCCTCCTACGTCGGCGAAAACAAACTGTTCGAAGAGCAACTGCTCAAGGGCGACATCGAAGTCATCCTGACCCCGCAAGGCACCCTCGCCGAAAAAATGCGCGCAGGCGGCGCCGGCATCCCGGCCTTCTTCACCGCCACCGGCGTCGGCACCCCGGTCGCCGAAGGCAAGGAAGTGCGCGAATTCAAAGGGCGCAAGTACCTGATGGAAGAGTCCATCACCGGCGACTTCGCCATCGTCAAAGGCTGGAAAGCCGACCATTTCGGCAACGTCGTCTACCGTCACACCGCGCAGAACTTCAACCCGCTGGCGGCCACCGCCGGCAAGATCACCGTGGTCGAAGTCGAAGAAATCGTCGAGCCCGGCGAGCTGGATCCGTCGCAGATCCACACCCCCGGCATCTACGTCGACCGGGTCATTTGCGGCACGTTCGAAAAGCGCATCGAACAGCGCACCATCCGCAAATAATTCAGGCTGACGGAGAATAAAAACATGGCACTTACCCGCGAACAAATGGCTCAGCGCGTCGCTCGCGAAATGCAGGACGGCTACTACGTGAACCTCGGCATCGGCATTCCGTCCCTGGTCGCCAACTACATTCCCGAAGGCATGGAAGTCATGCTGCAATCAGAAAACGGCCTGCTCGGCATGGGCCCGTTTCCGACTGAAGACACCATCGATGCCGACATGATCAACGCCGGCAAACAGACCGTCACCGCGCGCATCGGCGCGTCGATCTTCAACTCCGCCGAATCCTTCGCGATGATCCGCGGCGGGCATGTCGACCTGACCGTGCTCGGCGCGTTCGAAGTGGACGTCGAAGGCAACATCGCCTCGTGGATGATTCCCGGCAAACTGGTCAAGGGCATGGGCGGCGCGATGGATCTGGTGGCCGGTGCCGACAATATCATCGTGATCATGACCCACGCCTCCAAGGACGGTGAGTCCAAACTGTTGGCCAAGTGCAGCCTGCCGCTGACCGGCGCCGGGTGCATCAAGCGCGTGCTGACCGACCTCGCCTACCTGGAAATCGAAAATGGCGCTTTTGTCCTCAAGGAACGCGCACCTGGCGTCAGCGTCGAGGAAATCGTCGCCAAAACCGC
>Ga0247818_10000567_pt1 | contig 23344 bp, 19 predicted proteins | sample 13C_Glucose_Day1_FD_192424 | JGI IMG/M metagenome (GOLD analysis project Ga0247818, IMG submission 192424) | Soil microbial communities from agricultural site in Penn Yan, New York, United States - 13C_Glucose_Day1 | ecosystem: Environmental > Terrestrial > Soil > Agricultural land | place... | reverse complement strand
CAAGTTGATTGAGCAGACAGATGCTTGGGAAGTCGTGACTTTCGAAGACGCCAGCACTGCACCGATCTCTTACATGCGTCCTGTTGCGGCCGTGTAAGTAAAAAACCTCTCTAGTTTTTTAAAGGCTACCTTCGGGTGGCCTTTTTTTATGCCTCTGAGCTTAAAAGATCGCAGCCTTCGGCAGCTCCTACAGCGGAACGCATTCCAATGCAGGAGCTGCCGAAGGCTGCGATCTTTTGCTTTCAGAATCATCCAACCACCCGATTCCTTCCGCCTTCCTTGGCCTGATACAACGCCTTGTCCGCCGCGAACAGCAACTGTTCCAGACTGATGTCACTCGCGGTCGTCCATGTGCTGATACCAATGCTCACTGACATCGGCTGTTCATCGCCCGCCATCAACGGCAGTTGCTGTACTTGCTCGCGAATTTGCTCGGCGATCTGCCGCGCACCTTCGCTGTCGGTTTCTGCCAGTATCACCGAAAACTCCTCGCCGCCATAACGTGCCACCAGATCGGTCGGACGGTGGACGTTGGCCTTAATCACACCCGCCAGTGCACGCAGGGCCTGGTCACCGGCCTGGTGGCCATGGCGGTCGTTGAAGGCCTTGAAGTGGTCGGCGTCGATCATCAACACCGACAGCGGTTTGCCGGAACGTTGCGCCCGAAACCATTCATGGCGCAGGGTCTGATCGAGGGTTCGACGGTTGGCTACTCCGGTCAAGGCATCGGTCGCCGCCAACTGTGCCAGTTCCTGTTCGGCGTTGTAACGCAGGCGCAATTCGCGGCAGAGCAACCAGGTCAGCCACAGCAGCGCGATACACAAGACCCCGGTGGCGCCGCTGATCACCACGGCGGTGCGGTTCCAGGTGGCAAACACCTCGTCACTGGAAAGCGCAACGATGACCGTCAACGGCAAGTTGCCGACGCGGCTGAAGGTATAAAGCCGTGGCCGCTCATCGACGCTGGAGACGCCATCGAAGCTGCCACTACCCTCGCGCAGCATGCGCACTACGTTGGGCCGGCCGGCGAAGCTTTTGCCGATTGAGTTACCTTCCAGAAACGGCTTTTGCGCCAGCAGAACGCCGTCGTCGTTGATGATGGCCAGTGTGCTGTCCGTGCCGATGTCCAGGCTGTTGAACAATTGATCGAAGTAAGCCAGGCGCATCGAAGCCACCGCCACCCCCAGGAATTCACCCGTGGCCGAGGAAATGCGCCGGCTGAAACTGATTTGCCATTCATCACTGTAGGCGCAATCGCAGCGAGGTTTGAATGGCCGGCTGATGAACATGCCGCTGTCGCGGTTGAAGGCGTGGACGAGAAAGTAGTCGCGGTCGGCGAAATTGCCGGGTTTGGGCGCGATCAATGACGAGTCGGCCAGCACCTCGCCGTGCTTGTCCAGCAATAGGATATCGCCCTTGAAACGTGCGGTTGTGGAGCGGTCGAAGAGCACCAGATGGCGGATTTGCGCTGAAGCCTGCTTGAGGTCGTCCCGTTGTGCCGCAGCGATCAAACCTTGCAGCGTCAGGTCATACAGCTCAACGGTGCGCAGCACATCAGCGTCGATCAGTTGCGCGACAGTGGTGGCGCCGCGGGTGGCGGCCTCCTGGGCATTGGCATGTTCGCGGATCAGCAGAAAGGTCACGATGCCAAGAATCGCGATCACCGTCAGGCTGCTGCCGAGGATGACCAGGATCTCGGGGCGCCCGGTGCGGCCGGAAGGATTTGGGGGGCGGCGTTCGGTCATGGGGCTGATGTCTGCTGGAATGACTGGGTAAGCGTAGTAACCCTAGCAGCCAGCGGCCATCGTTGCGGCGAATGCAATGAACAACGCGCAAACGACTTTGCTTTCAGACGAAAAAAAGCCGCTGATGGCAGCGGCTTTGAAGACAACTTTTCAAAGGGAAGAGCCGATGAAAAGTGTCGAGGGAAACGGGAGCGGTGCGCAGCAATCAGCTGTCCTTCAGGGCTTGAGCCTGGTTGCTGGATGCTTGCGGGGTCTGGATGGCCTCCTGGGTTTTGGCCGTCATTTCGATCTGCTGCTCTTCGAACGCAGCGGCACGTGCGCTGTTTTGCGCGACGAAGGCCTGCGACTCTTCAGCCATGGCGAACGGAGACAGGAACAAAGAGGACAAAACGAAAGCGCTGGCAATACCCATACTGTTGGACATCTTTAAAACCTTCTTGCTTGGCAAGTGCTGTTTGGTGCGGGCAAAGATAAGGATGTCGGGCGATGGGAAAAAGAGCGGATTCATGAAAGGACTGTTGCGTAAAGGGCAACAGTGGGCGATAGCGATACCTTGTAGCAGCTGGCGAAGCCTGCGTTCGACTGCGCGGCAGTCGCAATTACTGTCAACGCGGTTTTCCTGACAAATCCTGGTGCCGGCTATCACGACTGCTGCGCAGCCGGACGCAGCCTTCGGCAGCTGCTACAGGGACCGGTGGGTTAAACGGGGATGTGGATACCGAAGGTATTCATGCCATGGTCACTGCGCACAAACACATCGCCGCCGTGCATCAGCGCAATTGCCTTGACGATCGCCAGCCCCAACCCGTGGTTGTTGCCGCTATTACTGCGTGAGGCGTCGACGCGGTAGAAGCGTTCGAACAGGCGCGGCAGATGTTCACTGGCAATCGGCGAGCCGGGGTTGGCAACACCGATGCTGACCTGATGCGCCTCGGCTTCGATCCGCACCTCAATCACCTGCCCGGGTTCGGTGTGCTGGACCGCGTTGCTCAACAGGTTGATCAACGCCCGGCGCAAGTGGGCGATCTCGATGCGCACCAGGGCATCGCCGCTGACCTGAACCTCGACCCGGGCGTCCTCAAGAATGAAATCCAGATACTCCAGGGTCGTTGCCACTTCATCGGCCAGCGACGTCGACGTCAGCTTGGTCGCCTTGCTGCCCTGATCGGCGCTGGCGAGGAACAGCATGTCATTGATGATCGAGCGCAGCCGCTCAAGCTCTTCGAGGTTCGATTGCAGGACCTCGAAGTAATGTTCTGCCGAGCGACCACGGGTCAGTGCCACTTGGGTCTGGCCAATGAGATTGGTCAGCGGTGAACGCAGTTCATGGGCGACATCGGCGTTGAACGATTCCAGGCGCGAGTAGGCCTGTTCGACCCGCTCCAGTGTGGAATTGAACGCGTTGACGAACTGATCCAGCTCCGGCGGCAGCGGCGACAGACGCAGTCGCCCTGAGCGCAACGGCGGCGCCAACCGCTGGGCTTCATGGGACAGTTTGATCAACGGTTTGAGGCCAATCCGTGCCACCCAATACCCCAGCGCCGAAGCCATCAGCACGCCGATAATCGCCAGTGCAATCAGAGCGATCAGCAGTTGATGTTGAGTCTGGTGAAAGGTCTCGGTGTCGATGCCGATCATGAAGCGCAACGGCGGGCGCTGATCCTTGGCCGGGAACTGGCTGACCAGCACTTTCAGAGGGTAGGGCTGATCCGGCAGTTGCATGTCGCGCATGCCCAGCGCCCCTTCGGCAAAGGCGCGGATTTGTGGTGTCGGGTTGCCGTATTCATAGCGCGGATCGCCGCTGACGATCCAGAAACTGATGCGCTTGTCTTCTTCGCCGAGCAACTTGAGCTTGTTGTTGATCTTCACCCAATGCTCGGGCGTGCCGTAGCGGCCGACTGTGGATTCGAGCACGCTGTAACGCGCGTCCAGTTCGGCTTCGGGCAACAAGCCGAGCCCCTTGTCGACCTGTTGGTAGAGCGCCCAACCGATCAACAAAAACACCAACAGCGCCACCAGCGTGAACATCCCGCTCAGACGCAGTGCAATCGAGTTACTGGACACCACGGCTCTCCAGCACATAACCCATGCCGCGAATGGTGTGCAGCAGTTTCTCTTCGAACGGCCCGTCGAGCTTGGCTCGCAGGCGTTTGATCGCCACTTCGACGACGTTGGCGTCACTGTCGAAATTGATGTCCCAGACCATTTCAGCAATGGCGGTTTTCGAGAGGATTTCGCCCTGACGCCGGGCCAGAACGCTGAGCAGCGAAAACTCCTTGGCGGTCAGGTCCAGCCGTGTGCCGGCGCGGGTGGCCTTGCGGCTGATCAAATCTATCCACAGGTCGGCAATGCTCACTTGCACCGGTTCATGGCCACCGCTGCGACGGGTCAGCGCCTGCAGGCGCGCCACCAGTTCAAGGAAAGAAAACGGTTTGCCCAGGTAATCGTCGGCGCCATCGCGCAGGCCTTTGATGCGATCTTCCACGCGCTCGCGGGCGGTGAGCATGATCACCGGGGTTTGCTTGCGCGCACGCAACGCACGCAGCACGCCGAAGCCATCCAGGCCCGGCAACATCACGTCGAGGACGATCACCGCGTAGTCGCTTTCCAGCGACATGTGCAGGCCTTCCACGCCATCGCGGGCCAGGTCCACGGTGTAACCCTGTTCCGTCAGGCCGCGGTGCAAATAGTCCGCGGTTTTTTCTTCGTCTTCGATAATCAGAACGCGCATGACCCCGCCTCAGTCTGTGGTCGCCAGCGCCGGTGTGGGCGGAGGCGCTGGTGAGAGAGTGTGCCTATGAAATAAACGCTCCAACCATAAGTATATGACTGGCGTGGTGAACAGCGTCAGCGCCTGGCTCACCAGCAAGCCACCGACTACCGCGATCCCCAACGGCTGGCGCAGTTCGGCGCCGGTGCCGTAGCCGAGCATCAGCGGCAGGGCGCCGAGCAGGGCGGCGAGGGTGGTCATGATGATCGGCCGGAACCGCGTGATACAGGCCTTGAAGATCGCCTCCTCGGGCGACAAGCCACCATTGCGCTGCGCTTCGAGGGCAAAGTCGATCATCAGGATGCCGTTCTTTTTCACGATCCCGATCAGCAATACCAGTCCGATCAGCGCCATGATCGAAAAGTCCTGGCCGCAGATCCACAGCATGATCACCGCACCGAGGCCGGCCGATGGCAATGTCGAAATGATCGTCAGCGGATGCACGAAGCTCTCGTAGAGCACGCCGAGAATGATGTACACCGCCACCAGCGCCGCCAGGATCAGCCACGGCTGACTGGCCAGCGAACTCTGGAACGCCTGCGCCGCGCCCTGGAAGTTACCGCTGATGGCCGCCGGCATGCCGATGTCGACCTTGGCCTGGTTGAGCATGATCACCGCATCGCCCAACGCCACGCCGGGCGCCAGGTTGAACGAGAGGTTGGCGGCGGGGAACATGCCGTCGTGGGCGATGGACAGCGGGCCGATGGTCGGCGCATCGAATTTGGCCAACGCCGACAACGGCACCATTTCACCGCTCAGGGGCGAGCGCAGGTAGAAATAGTTAAGGCTTTCGGCCTTGCCGCGTTGCTTGGTGTCCAGTTCCAGGATCACGTTGTACTGGTTGATCTGGGTCTGGAATTCGTTGATCTGCCGCTGACCGAAGGCATCGTACAGCGCCTCGTCGACGTCGCTGGCGGTCAGGCCGAAGCGCGCCGCCGCGCTGCGGTCGATGCTGATGTGGGTGATGCTGCCGCCCAGCTGCAGGTCATTGGAAATGTCACGGAATGCCGGGTTGGCGCGCAGTTTTTCCGTCAGGCGCTGGGTCCAGGTGCTGAGGGTCGGACCGTCGTTGCTCTTGAGTACATATTGGTACTGCGCGCGGCTCGGGCCGGAGCTGAGGTTGATGTCTTGCCCGGCACGCAGGTACAAGACGATGCCCGGTACTTTCATCAGTTGCGGGCGGATCCGGTCGATGAACTGGCTGGCGGAGACGTCGCGGTCGCCGCGCTTTTTCAGGGTGATCCAGAATCGGCCGTTGGCGATGGTCTGGTTGCTGCCGGACACGCCGACCGAGTGCGAGAAGGTTTCGACTGCGGGGTCGGCGGCGACGATTTCGGCCATCGCCAAGTGTTTTTTCACCATGTCGCCGTAGGAAATGTCAGCCGCTGCTTCCGTGGTGCCGAGAACGAAACCGGTGTCCTGGATCGGAAAGAAACCTTTGGGAATGAAGATGTACCCGGCGACGGCCAGGGCCAGCGACAACGCGAACACACCGATCATGGTTTTTTGATGGGCGAGGGCGCGGCGCAGGCCTTTTTCGTACCACGCCAACAGACGCTCGCCGAAGCCCGGTTTGGCGTGGGCGTTATGCACCGGTGCGCGCATGAACAGCGCGGCCAGGGTGGGCGCCAAGGTCAACGAGACCACCACCGAAATCATGATGGTCGAGGTGGCGGTCAGGGCGAACTCCTTGAACAATCGCCCGACCACGCCGCCCATGAACAGCAGCGGAATGAACGCCGCCACCAGCGAGAAGCTGATCGACACCACGGTAAAACCGATCTCGCCGGCGCCTTTGATCGCCGCCTCGCGCATGCCGTCGCCGGCCTCCAGGTGGCGGTGAATGTTCTCCACCACCACGATTGCATCGTCGACCACAAACCCCACGGCCACCACGATCGCCACCAGCGTCAAGTTGTTGAGGCTGAAGCCCATCACGTACATCAAGGCAAAACTGGCGATCAGCGACACGCCGAGCACCGCCGACACAATCAGCGTGGCCGACAGTTGACGCAGGAACAACGCCATCACCGCCACCACCAGCAGGACGGCGATCAGCAAGGTGATCTCCACTTCATGCAGCGACGCGCGGATGGTCTGGGTGCGGTCAATCAGTACCTTGACCTCCACCGAGGCCGGCAACATCGCTTCCAGCGCCGGCAACGCCGCCTGAATGCGATCCACGGTCTCGACGATGTTGGCGCCGGGCTGGCGGAAGATCACCAGGTTGACGCCCGGTTGCGAGCCCGCCCAGGCCTGCACGTAGGCATCTTCCGAACCGTTGACGACTTTGGCGACATCCTTGAGGTGAACCGGTGCGCCGTCCTTGTAGGAAACGATCAACTGGCTGTATTCGTCGGGGTGGAACAGTTGATCATTGGTCGAAAGCGTTGAAATGCTCGACTCGCCGTACAGCGCACCTTTGGCCAGGTTGAGGCTGGTTTGCTGGATCGCCAGACGGATGTCGGCCAGGGTCAGGCCGATGGCCGCCAGTTTGTCGGCCGAGACCTGGACGCGAATCGCCGGACGTTGCTGGCCGGTAATCGCCACCTGTCCAACACCGTCGACCTGACTGAGCTGACGGGACAACAGGGTTTCGGTGAGGTCGCTGAGTTCCGGGCCGGGCATCAGCGAGGAATTGACGCTGAGAATCAGCACCGGGCTGTCGGCCGGGTTGACCTTGCGCCAGGTCGGCAGGTTCGGCATGTCCTTGGGCAGCTTGCCGGCGGCAGTGTTGATCGCGGCCTGGACTTCCTGGGCGGCGGTGTCGATGCTCTTGTCGAGGGTGAATTGCAGGGTCAGGTTGGTCGAGCCGAGGGCGCTGCTCGATGTCATCTGGGTCACGCCGGGAATGGCGCTGAATTGCACTTCCAGAGGCGTGGCCACCGACGACGCCATGGTTTCCGGGCTGGCGCCGGGCAATTGTGCGGCGACCTGAATCGTCGGGAATTCCGCTTCCGGCAGTGGCGCGATAGGCAAACGCGGAAAGGCAATTGCGCCCAGCAGCACCAAGGCAAAGGTCAGGAGAATGGTCGCTACCGGGTGATCGATGCACCAGGCTGAAACCGAACCGTGGCCCTTCATGGTGTCGGCTCCGATTGCACCACTTGCGGCGGATCGGTCAGCACCTGCACCGTCGAACCGGGTTTGAGGCGTGACTGCCCGTCGCTGACCAACTTATCCCCAGGCTGCACGCCTTTGATGATGTTCTGGCCGCTGTCCTGATAGACCATTTGCACCGGCACGGTTTCGACTTTGTCGCCATTGAGGCGATAGACGAAGTGTTGATCGAGACCACGTTGTACGACGTTGGGCGGTACGACCAATGCATCTTTATCCAGCGCTGTCTGAATTTTTACCGTCACCAGCAGGCCCGGCCAGAGCTTTTGCCCGGGGTTGTTGAATTCAGCTTTGGCGCGAATGGTGCCGGTATTGGCATTAATCTGGTTGTCGATCAGGGTCAGATGGCCTTCGCCCAGCAGGTTGCCGGTTTCGCCGTCGGTGTCCGCCCCGATGTAGGCCTTTACCTGGGCGTGTTGCGGGTCGCTGATCAAGCCTTGCAGGGTGGGCAGCATTTGTTGCGGCAGGGAGAACTCGACGGCGATCGGGTCGATCTGGGTCACGGTGAACAAGCCTTGGGCGTCGGTCATGCGCAGGAAGTTGCCTTCATCCACTGTGCGAATGCCGACGCGGCCGGTGACCGGGGAGCGAATCTGCGTGTAGGACAGTTGCACCTGCGCGGCGTCGATTGAGGCCTGATTACCTTGGGCGGTGGCTTTGAGTTGGTTGACCAGTGCTTGTTGTTGGTCGTAGGTCTGTTTAGAGACGCCGTCGTCGACGCTGAGTATTTTGTAGCGTTTGAGGTTGACCAGCGCCACTTGCAGTTGTGCCTGGCTTTCGCCCAGTTGTGCCCGGGCCTGGTCGAGGCTGGCGCGGATCGAGCGGTCATCGATGGTGGCCAGCAGGTCGTCTTTTTTCACCAGTTGGCCTTCCTTGACCATGATTTTGGTGAGGATGCCATCGATTTGCGGGCGGACCACGACGCTGTGCAATGAGAGCACCGAGCCGATGCCGCTGACGAAGCGCGGGACGTCTTTTTCGGCGACGCTGACTACGCGCACGGGGATGGCGGTGGAGGTGGTCAGTTTTGCCTTGGCGGGTTTGGTGGCGTACCACACGCCCAGCGCTGCCAGGATGATCAGGAGGGCGACAAGCAGGGCGGGTTTTTGCTGGATTCGCATGCGAGTGGGGCGCCAGGGCTGGTTTTTGGTTGAAGGGTATCACCCCTTATAAACCTGTTTGGGGGTCGGGAAGGTGACGGCTAACTGACGGCGCTGTCAGTTTGGGCCTTGGCGGCCTCTGGGCCGACCAGACTATGGGATGATTGAGTGCATATCCGTTGTTTTTGTAACGGCGGCTTATGGTTTCGCCCTTACGGCGAGTCACTTTGGCAAACGCCGGAGTGCCGGCCCAGCCCAAAGTAACCAAAGGTCTCGCCCCGAACGTACGGCCCCTCGCTAAGGCTCGGGGTTCCTTCGCTCCGGTATTCATCCGGGGACACTGCCCTCCGGTCTGCTGCGCGACGACCTACATGCAGCGTGTTCGACTGCGTCGAACGGCGCTGCGCGCCACTCCCCGGATAAACACCTCCACTCAGCCTGCCGAGGGGGCGGGTGGATCAAGATCAAAAGCGGCAGGCGAGCTAACGCTCGGCCTGTTGAGTGGTTAAAAGCGTGGGTGTACTCAGATTTACTGTAGGAGCCGGCTTGCTGGCGATGGCGCCCTCCCAGCCACCCAATCTCTCCCAGATACACCCCATCCAAACTGTGGGAGCCAGCCTGCTGGCGATGGACGTTAACGATTACGCGACAAACCTGATTCACCTCGCTGGCTTCAAGTTTTCGCGTGCAGCCTCACTCCTGCAGTAGGCACATCAATTCGCCACCCGAACCCCTCCCAGACTCCCGCTCAATTCATACGCCGCCAATTCCGCCTGATGCGCGGCCAACAACTCCGGCAACGAGCCGCGCAGGTATTCCACCCAGGTTTTGATCTTCGCATCCAGGTACTGCCGCGAAGGGTAGATCGCGTACAGGTTGAGTTCCTGCGAGCGGTAGTTGGGCATTACCCGAACCAGCGTGCCGTCGCGCAAGCCGTCGATGGCGGCGTACAGCGGCAAAACGCCGACGCCCATGCCGCTGGTGATCGCGGTTTTCATCGCGTCGGCGGAGTTCACCAGGAACGGTGAGCTGTTGATGGTGACCATTTCCTGGCCATCAGGGCCGTCGAAGGCCCATTTTTCCAAGGGGATGACCGGGCTCACCAGGCGCAGGCAGGCGTGGTTGAGCAGGTCGCTGGGTTTTTGTGCGCAGCCGTTGGCTTTGACGTAGGCCGGGGAGGCGCAAACGATGCTGTAGGTGATGCCCAGGCGTTGGGAAACGAAGCCCGAGTCGGGCAGTTCGCTGGCCAGCACGATGGACACGTCGTAGCCCTCGTCGAGCAAGTCCGGCACGCGGTTGGCCATGGTCAGGTCGAAGGTCACGTCCGGGTGGGTCTTGCGATAGCGGGCGATGGCGTCGATTACGAAGTGCTGGCCGATGCCGGTCATGGTGTGCACTTTCAGTTGCCCGGCCGGGCGTGCGTGGGCGTCGCTGGCCTCGGCTTCGGCTTCTTCGACGTAGGCCAGGATCTGCTCGCAGCGCAGCAAATAGCGCTTGCCGGCTTCGGTCAGGGCGATGCGGCGGGTCGTTCGGTTGAGCAGGCGGGTTTGCAGGTGGGCTTCCAGGTTGGAGACCGCGCGCGAGACGTTGGCCGTGGTGGTGTCCAGTTGCACGGCGGCGGCGGTGAAGCTGCCGGCTTCGGCCACGTAACTGAAGGCGCGCATGTTTTGCAAAGTGTCCATGAGGTGCTCTCGGGTTCGATGTCAAATTGTGACACGAAGTTTCTGGGGCGGTGAGCCCTACAAACGGATTATCTCGTTAACGGTAACAAAGATTCACAGGAATCCCAGCTTATCGCCATCAAAGGCCCCCCATAGAATTGCGCCGATCCTTAGTAGGAGCTGCCGCAGGCTGCGATCTTTTGATTTTTGTTTTCAAAAGCAAGATCAAAAGATCGCAGCCTGCGGCAGCTCCTACAGGGTATTCCCTCCATCTCAGGAATCTTCAGCAGTGCCGCGTCGCATCAGCAGAGCGCTTTCGCCGCTCAGTGTTTTGGCTTTAACCCTGGCAATCAGCGGCTGCATCGGAACCGGAGGTATTGCCCCACAGGGCAAGGCGCTGGAGGCCAATTCACTGGCCACCGACGAAGCCATCCAGAGCGCTGCTCAGGATGCGCGCTGGCCCACCGCACAATGGTGGCAGGCTTACGGCGATCCGCAACTGAACCACTGGATCGAACTCGCGCTGCAAGGCAGTCCGACCATGGCCATGGCCGCCGCACGGGTTCGGCAAGCGAAGTCGATGGCCGGTGTTGCCGAAGCGGCCGAGTCATTGCAGATCAACGGCGAGTCGACCCTCAAGCGGCACAACTGGCCCACTGATCAGTTCTACGGTCCTGGTGACTTGGCCAACAGCACCACGTGGGACAACAACGCTGCGCTGGGTTTCAGTTATGCCCTCGACCTGTGGGGCCGGGAAAGCAATGCCACCGAGCGTGCGGTAGACATGGCCCACATGACGGTCGCCGAGGCGCGTCAGGCCCAGCTCGAGTTGCAGAACAACATCGTGCGCGTCTATATCGAACTGTCGTTGCATTACGCACAGCGGGACATCGTCGAAGCGACGTTGAAGCAGCAAGAGCAAATTCTTGAGCTGGCGCAGAAGCGTTTGAACGGCGGCATCGGCACCCATTTCGAAGTCAGCCAGGCCGAAACGCCGCTGCCGGAAACCCATCGGCAGGTCGATGCGCTGGACGAAGAAATCGCCTTGAGCCGCAATCAATTGGCCGCGCTCGTCGGCAAAGGGCCGGGCGAAGGCGCGCAGTTGCAACGCCCGACATTGTCATTGGCCGCCGCGCTGAAACTGCCGTCGTCGTTGCCGGCGCAATTGCTTGGCCAACGTCCGGACGTGGTCGCCAGCCGCTGGCAAGTGGCGGCGCAGGCGCGGGGCATCGATGTTGCCCATGCCGGTTTTTATCCGAACGTCGACCTGGTCGGCAGCCTCGGCTACATGGCCACCGGCGGCGGGGCGCTGGAGTTTTTGACCGGCAAGAAACTCAACTACAGCGTCGGCCCGGCGATTTCGTTGCCGATCTTCGATGGCGGGCGTTTGCGCGCGGAGCTGGGTGAAGCTTCGGCGGGGTATGACATCGCGGTGGCGCACTACAACCAGACCCTGGTCAATGCGCTGAAAAACATCTCTGATCAGTTGATCCGCCGCGAGTCGATGGACAAGCAGCAGGCTTTCGCCGCCGAGTCGGTCGCCACCGCTCAGAAGACCTATGACATCGCGATGATCGCCTACCAGCGCGGCCTCACCGATTACCTCAACGTGCTCAACGCGCAGACGTTGTTGTTCAAACAACAGCAGGTGCAACAGCAGGTTCAAGCGGCGCGATTGAGTGCTCATGCGGAATTGGTGACGGCGCTGGGCGGTGGGTTGGGGGCGGGCAACGATGTGCCGAAAGCCGAACAAACCCAGCCTCCGAAAACCCCGGTTCTGCTGAGGTGAATGTAATCCCTGTGGGAGCCAGCAGGCTGGCTCCCACAGGTTCCGGGTTTTTATCGAATTTTGATGAGCAGGATTGAATGACTCCCTTGCCCGCTCCCTTGCGCTGGCTGTATTCCCTGGAATGGCGCCGGGGGTTCTTTGACTGGGCGCGCAGTGATGGCGTGACCTGGGTGTACATTTTCAAAGTGCTGATCGCGGCGTTTCTCACGCTGTGGCTGGCCATGCGTCTGGAATTGCCGCAGCCGCGCACCGCAATGATCACCGTGTTCATCGTCATGCAGCCGCAAAGCGGCCATGTATTCGCTAAGAGTTTTTATCGTTTTCTCGGCACCCTGGCCGGGTCGACGGTGATGGTGGCGCTGATTGCCCTGTTTGCGCAGAACACCGAATTGTTTCTCGGTTCACTGGCGATCTGGGTCGGTATCTGCACGGCCGGCGCGGCGCGCTGCCGCAATTTTCGCGCCTATGGGTTTGTGCTCGCCGGCTACACCGCGGCGATGGTCGGGCTGCCTGCCTTGGCTCACCCGGATGGCGCATTCATGGCGGCGGTCTGGCGGGTGCTGGAAATTTCCCTGGGGATTCTCTGCTCGACCCTGATCAGCGCTGCGATCCTTCCGCAAACCGCCAGCGCTGCCATGCGCAACGCCCTGTATGAGCGCTTCGGGGTGTTTGCCTTGTTCGTCACAGACGGCTTGCGTGGCCGCAGTCAACGCGAGGCTTTTGAGGCCGGCAACGTGCGCTTCATTGCCGAGGCCGTCGGGCTCGAAGGGCTGCGCAGTGTCACTGTGTTCGAAGACCCGCACATGCGCCGACGCAATGGGCGATTGAGCCGCCTGAACAGCGAATTCATGGGCGTCACCACGCGTTTCAATGCGCTGCATCAATTGCTCGAGCGCTTGCACAGCAATGACACGGATCATGCCGTGGCGGCGATCAAACCGGGTTTGCAAGACCTTGCTGAATTACTCGACGGCTTCAGCGGGCGTGCGCTGACCAGCGCCGATGCGGCGCGTCTGGTCACGGCGCTGAGCGCCTACAAGGCCGGGTTGCCGGCGCGGGTGCGCAGCCTGCGGGCGATCTTTCAGGAGAGTGAACCGAGCGACGACGAACTGCTGGATTTCCACACGGCGTACGAACTGCTCTATCGCTTCGTCGATGATTTGCACAGTTATGCACAGACTCATGCGTCTCTGGCCGATCACAGTCACGAGCGGGAGCGCTGGGACGAGCCGTTCACCCCGCAGACCAACTGGCTGGTGTCGGCAGCGTCGGGCATACGTGCTGCGTTCATCCTCGTGGTACTGGGCAGCTATTGGGTAGCCACGGCGTGGCCGAGCGGGGCGACCATGACCCTGATCGCCGCCGCCACTGTGGGCCTGTCCGCCGCTACGCCGAACCCCAAACGCATGGCGTTCCAGATGGCGTGTGGCACGTTGCTCGGCGCGGTGATCGGCTTCGTCGAGATGTTCTTCATCTTCCCGTGGATCGACGGTTTTCCGTTGCTGTGCGTAATGCTCGCGCCGGTCATCGTACTGGGCTCATTCCTGGCCTCGCGGCCGCAATACGCCGGTGTCGGCCTGGGCTTGCTGATCTTCTTCAGCACCGGTTCGGTGCCCGACAACCTCACGGTCTACAACCCTTACACCTTCATCAACGACTACATCGCCATGGTGCTCGGCATGCTGGTGTGCGCGGCGGCCGGGGCGATCATTCTGCCGCCCAACAGCCGCTGGTTGTGGCGTCGACTGGAGCAGGACCTGCGTGGGCAAGTGGTGTACGCGATCAGCGGCAAACTCAAAGGGTTGGCGTCGAGTTTCGAGAGCCGCACCCGCGATCTGGTGCACCAGGCCTACGGCTTCGCGGCGGGGCAGCCACAGGTGCAGCGCAACCTGCTGCGCTGGATGTTTGTGGTGCTGGAAGTCGGGCACGCGATCATCGAGTTGCGCAAGGAGCAGGCGATTCTGCCGGTGCATCCGGCGTACGCCGAATCCCAGCCGTGGCGGCAGGCGATTCGCGTGATGGGGCGCTCACTGGTGCGACTGTTTCTGCAACCAAGTCACAGCAACCTTGAACGTGCACTGATTGCCGTCGACCACGCGATCAGCCGCGTGCAATCCACCGACGAGCCTTTCGCCCCGCATTTCGACACCTCGGCGTTGCGTCGGGTGAAGAGCTACCTGCACTTCATCCGCACGTCGCTGCTCGACCCGCAATCGCCGCTTGCCGCCCACACAACCGCCAAGCCTGAAGGACTTGAACATGCCTCGTGAAATCGCCTTCCACGGCGTGTACATGCCGACCATGACCCTGATGTTCCTGATTGCAGCGGTGGTGGCCTGGGCGCTGGACCGGTTCCTGTCCGGGTTCGACCTGTACCGTTTTTTCTGGCACCCGGCGTTGCTGCGCCTGAGTTTGTTTTCCTGTCTGTTCGGCGCGATGGCGCTGACTGTCTACCACTGAGAACGCCCTGATGAAAAAGCTTTTCAGCCTGCTCGCAACCTTGCTGGTGCTGGCCCTTGCGATATGGATCGGCCGAACCCTGTGGGTGCACTACATGGAAACCCCGTGGACCCGCGACGGCCGGGTGCGTGCCGACATCATCAACGTCGCCGCTGACGTTACCGGCGAAGTGGTGAACGTGCCGGTGCGCGATAACCAGTTGGTGAAGAAAGGCGATTTGCTGATGCAGATCGACCCCGAGCACTACCGGCTCGCGGTCAAACAGGCGCAGTCGCTGGTGGCCTCGCGCAAGGCCGGTTGGGAGATGCGCAAGGTCAACGCCCATCGTCGTGCCGACATGGACAACCTGGTGATCTCCCGGGAAAACCGCGACGACGCGAGCAATCTTGCTGACTCGGCCCTGGCCGACTACCAACAGGCACAAGCACAACTGGAAGCCGCAGAACTCAACCTCAAACGCACCGAAGTGCGTGCGGCAGTGGACGGCTACGTGACCAACCTCAATGTGCATCGCGGCGACTACGCGCGCATCGGCGAGGCGAAAATGGCCGTGGTCGACATGAACTCGTTCTGGGTCTACGGCTTCTTCGAAGAAACCAAACTGCCCCACGTGCGTGTCGGTGATCAGGCTGATATGCAACTGATGAGCGGCGAAGTGCTCAAGGGTCATGTGGAAAGCATTTCACGTGGCATCTACGACCGCGACAACCCGGAAAGTCGCGAGCTGATCGCCGATGTGAACCCGACCTTCAACTGGGTACGCCTGGCGCAACGGGTGCCGGTGCGCATTCACATCGATGAGGTGCCGGAGGGGGTGCTGTTGGCGGCGGGGATTACTTGTACGGTGGTGGTGAAGCAGGACGGCGGGGCCTGACGCTATGGGCCACGCCTGCCCCTTTTTGATACACGGCAACGCTAATGCCAATAAGTACATGGACGCGTTTACTATCCACGATAAAAGACTGGGATTCCAATATGTTTGCGCTCGTCCCGAAGTAATTTGGCTTCAATGCCAAGGTTTTTCAGGAATGACATCACTGGTCCTGTCGTGTCCATTTTAGATCTGAAATAGTGCCCGGTTTGATTGGATAGAATAATCGAATCTCCCCGTTTCCCAATATACCCAGCACTAATTACATTTGGACTTTTGGCCATTTGGGCAAGTACTGGGTGTGGGGGGGCGCCATGGCCATCAGTACGTCCAATAATAAGCTCGCTTTGATCGGTGTATATGTACTTAAAATGTCTATTCTTATCGGCAAGCATTTCCAGGTCGCTTAGCTTTGTAATCATTTTGGGTACATTTTTATCGAGTTTCACGTTGTTTTCGAATTGGGCTATTTCAGCATCTAAATATTCTAGTCCTTTGTTTTTAAGTGGGGTGGCTTCTAGGTTTTCTTTGTTTTTTTGGAATAAGACTCTAGATTTCTTCATTTGGGGTAGAGCGCTTTTAAATCTGTTTACTGCTTTCAATACCATCAAAGACGTCGCTATGTGTCCAGTCGGGTCAACTTTGTTAATTGGATCAGATTGAAATGCCGCGTATGGATTGATGCCTCCCCTCCCAAATGGGCTCCAACTATCTGGGCTGTTGAATCTCATCAGAATCGGGTTAAACGCCCGGTATCCGTTACCTAACAAATAATGTCCTGTAACCAGGTCCGGTAATTCACCATTGAAGCCGAACACGGTCAGTAAGTGATTTTGTGGCGAACGGTATCCGTATGGTGTGTAAACGAAGGAATCAATTAGAGTGTTGCGACTGGCTGACAATATGGAGCGCTTTTGGTCCGTGACAAGTAAGCTCGTTTCAGTAGTGCTGGACCGAGATCTTCGAGACGCTAATAATATATCATTTTGCTGGAATATAGTGCATTGCGTCTCACCTTGAAATTGAGTTGTAAGTCGGCTCTTACAGTAAAAGTTTTGAGTTGTCTTCTCATTCGACGACACCGCACGGATGAGCGTATTCAACGGATCGTAAAGATAATGGCAAAGCACCACTTCGTTTTTGTGAGACATAATCTGAATCCCTCCATGTTGACATCTACTATCCGTGTTTTTTTAGTAGAAAAATACTATCAGAACTGCTAGGTAGCAGGCGATTGGTTCTGCCGGTGCGGAGAATTCATATTAATTAACCCGGAACGCCGTGAACTGAATACGGATGAGAACCCGACCTTCAACTGGGTACGCCTGGCGCAACGGGTGCCGGTGCGCATTCACATCGATGAGGTGCCGGAGGGGGTGCTGTTGGCGGCGGGGATTACTTGTACGGTGGTGGTGAAGCAAGCTCTGTAGCAGCTGCCGAGCTTGCGAGGCTGCGTTCGGCTGCGCAGCAGTCGCCGAAGTGTTTGTACAGGAAAATAGAGTTTTGCGAGGACTGCGTCCTCGAACGCAGCCTCGCGGGCTCGGCAGCTGCAACAAAGGGCGGGTTCACTGTTTGCAGAAGGTTTCCTGCAAATGCCGCCAGATCACGCGGCCATCCACCTGTTTTTCGAACACCACTGTAGAGCGGCGATCCGAATGCAGGCCGGTTGCATCGGTCTGTTGCTCGCGATAACTCACGGTCGCGCCGCCCTCGTGAAGCGCAATGCCACGCAACTCGCTGAGCTCGATGCGAAAGCCAAGCTTCTTCCCGCCCGCCAGCAGGAACAGTTCGCTCAGCGCTGCAAAATCCAGCACTCGGCCCAAGGGCGAGACCATGGAAAACTGTGGGGAGAAACGCGTCAGCAGTTGTTCGAGTTCAGCCGCGTCGCGTTCCTCGGCCAGCCATTGTTCGATGGCGACGTGGGCCTGGATCACTTCGTCGAAGTATTCGGTGTAGTCGGTCATGTTTGTTTCCTTGAATTCTGTGGAGTCTGTTCTGGCGCCTTCGCGGGCAAGCCCGCTCCCACAGGGGAACGCATTTCAAATGAGGGAGCGGGCTTGCCCGCGAAGGCGTCGACTCGGTCTCAGAGTTGCCCACGCAACCCGAACCGCTTCATCAATCCCGATTCCAGCAACCCCTTGGGCAACAATCCGGCAAGCAACGGCAACGCGCGGCTGCCATTGCCCAGGCGGATCAGCCGTGGCGGTTTGGCCTGCTGCACCGCCTTGAGCAATCCGGCGGCAAATTCACTGGCCGGCGTCGGATTGTCCTGGGACGCCTTCGCCCGTGCACGAATGCCTTCGCGCAGCGGAAACCACGGCGATTGCTCGCTGATCAACTGCTCGGCTTCGTGTCCGGCATTCTTGGCAAAACTGGACGCGATGGCCCCCGGCTGAACCTCCATGACCCGCACACCAAATGGCGCCAGTTCCATGCGCAAGGCATCGCTCAAGGCATGCACAGCGGCTTTCGAGGCGCAGTAAGCACCGGCGAACGGCGTGACCAACACACCGGACACACTGCCGATGTTGACCACCAGCCCTCTGGTTCGGCGCAGCACCGGAAACATCGCGCGAGTCACGCCAACGATGGCGAACACATTGGTTTCGAACTGACGTTGCATGGCCGGAACGCCGCCATCTAGCAGCGGCCCCATGGCGCCATATCCGGCGTTGTTGATCAGCACATCGAGGCCACCGCGTTCCTGATTGATGCGATTGCTCAGCTGCTCCAGAGCCACACCGTCGTTGACGTCCAGTTGCACCGCAATAAAACCGGCGCTGGTCAGTGCGGCAACGTCTTCAGGCTTGCGCGCACTGGCCCAGACCTCGTAGCCGGCAGCCTTGAACGCATCGGCCAGGGCGCGGCCAATGCCGCTGGAACAACCGGTAATCAACGCAACGGGCATGGCGCATTCCTTGTGCAAAAAATGGGGAGAGGGCTCAGTCGGAAAAACTACCCTGCAATCGCTCGGCGCGAAACTCCAGGGTTTCCGGGCGGTAGCCAGGTCGCAGTGGCGGTAGCGGCAAACAGTCTTCCCAGTTGCCGCCGGCCTGCAATTCGCCGGGGCCACGATAGCGCGGGGCGGTGTACTGATTGTCGGCCAGATTGACCGTGTCGCCCGGCGCATAAGCGGCGACGCGCCAGCGCAGTTCGGTCAATGGTACGTCGTTGCCGTTGTTCATGGTCAATTGCAGTGGCCGGTCGGCAGGGCAGTGTTGCGGCGCGTAGCTGATGCGCAATTCCAGGCGTTGTAGCTGCTTGAGTTCGCGGTGGTCCATCCAGATCACCCAGGTGGCGACCATGCCCAGCCCCACGGCGGCCGCCATGGACACGGGCAGGGCTTTGGCTGGATAGCGCAGTAACAGGATCAGCCAGGTAATGACCAGCAGGATGCCGATGAACATGTCGCACCAACCTCGGGAATAGAGAGGACCATCCTACCGAAGCGTGGGTGGGGTTGGCGATGGGAAGAACAAAGTCAAAAGATCGCAGCCTTCGGCAGCGCCTACAGGAAACCGTATCCCCCTGTAGGCGCTGCCGAAGGCTGCGATCTTTTGCTCTTGCTTGAAAAAAAAGCCCCCGGTCAACCCGCTGCGGATAGGGAACGCAGCGAGCTGATTGGGGGCTTAAGGTAACTGATGCTTATTGCGCGATGGTTTTCACCGACACGCCACGCTCGATCGGGGTCGAACGACCGTAGATGTCTTCAAACCGCTCGATATCGTCTTCACCCAGGTAGCTGCCCGATTGAACTTCGATGATCTCCAACGGAATCTTCCCCGGATTACGCAGGCGATGCACCGAGGCAATCGGAATGTAGGTCGACTGGTTCTCGGTCAGCAGGAACACGTTCTCGTCGCAGGTCACCTCAGCGGTGCCGCTGACCACGATCCAGTGCTCGGCGCGGTGGTGGTGCATTTGCAGCGACAGGCATGCGCCCGGTTTGACCGAGATGTGCTTGACCTGGAAACGGCCGCCCATGTCCACCGAGTCGTAGGAACCCCACGGACGATAGACTTCGCAGTGGTTCTGGGTTTCAGTGCGGCCCTGTTCGTTAAGGGTGTTGACCATCTGCTTCACGCCTTGGACCTTATCCTTGTGCGCGATCATCATGGCGTCCTTGGTTTCGACCACGACGATGTTTTCCAGGCCGATCACCGACACCAGTTTGCCGTTGCCGTGGATCATGCAGTTTTTGCTGTCCTGAATGACCACGTCGCCTTTGGTGACGTTGCCGTTCGCATCTTTTTCATTCACTTCCCACAGCGACGACCAGCAACCGACATCGCTCCAGCCGGCGGTCAGTGGCACGACGCAGGCGCGTTGGGTTTTTTCCATCACCGAGTAGTCGATGGAATTGTCCGGGCAGCAGGCGAAAGTGGCTTCGTCGAAGGTGATGGTGTCGGGATCCTGCTGGCTGCGTTCGAGGGTCAGCAGGCAGGTGTCGTAGATGTCCGGGTCGTGCTTTTTCAGCTCTTCGAGGAAGCGGCTGGCGCGGAACAGGAACATGCCGCTGTTCCAGAAGTAACCACCGGATTGCACGTACTCGGTGGCGCGCTTCACGTCCGGTTTTTCGACAAAGTGCGAGACGCGGCTGACGCCTTCGGGCAGCAGCGAATCGTTGGTCGATTTGATGTAGCCGTAGCCGGTTTCCGGTTTGGTGGCCGGCACGCCGAACAGCACCATTTCACCGTTTTCGGCGGCAACGGTGGCCAGGGCCAGGGCGCGTTGCAGGGCTTTCTGGTCTTCCAGGACGTGGTCGGCCGGCAGCACCAGCATCAGTTCATCGCGACCTTCATTGACCAGCATCATCGCGGTCAGGGCCACGGCCGGCGCAGTGTTGCGACCGAACGGTTCCATCAGGATGCGCTGGGTTTCGAGTTTGCGGGCGGCCAACTGCTCGTTGACGATGAAGCGGTGGTCCTTGTTGCAGACCACGATCGGCGTGTCCATGCCTTCGAACACCAGGCGCTCCAGGGTTTGCTGGAACAGCGTGTGCTCGCCGGTCAGGGCCAGGAACTGTTTAGGAAACTGCTTACGCGAAAGCGGCCAAAGACGTGAGCCACTACCACCTGACAAGATCACCGGAATCATGTTGTTACTCCTTGAAAATCGTTTGGTTAGGCCTTTGTGGGAGCTAGCCTGCTAGCGATGGCATCACCTCGGTACAGCGTAAAACCGAGTGGCCTGCATCGCCGGCAGGCCGGCTCCCACAGAGAGCCGGGTCAATTCGGATAATTGTTTAGCGCGTCGAGACCGGGCGTTTCACCCAGACCGGCGACAGGCTGCTGCCGTTACCGGTGACGTACAGCACGGCCGCTTCACCGCGTTCCAGGGCGACCGGTTTCACGTCGCCGACTTTCGTTGTGCCATCGTATAGCGCCAGGCTGACTTTCACCGGGTTGATTTCACGTTCGCCACGACCTTTAGGCGCAACGTTCGGTACCACATCGGTCTTGCCGTCGGCGGTTTTCAGGGTCAGCGGCTTGTCGCTGAGGTTCTGCACGCGCACCAGGGATTTCTGCTTGTTCTTGAACGGTGGTTCTTCGATCAGTTGCGGCGCGCCGCTGGCGTTGTTGACCAGGGTGTAATAGTGATCGCCGGCCAGTTTCACCGGCAGCGTCTGGCTGCCGACCTTGGCGCTGTAGTCGCCGCCCGGCATGAAGCTGAAGTCACTGCTCGACAGTGGCGCGATGTCGCTCAGGTTGGTGCTGCCGACGGTGGCGCTGACTTCGGCGTTGCTGGCGTTGTAGATACGAACGAAGGACGAGCCCTTCGGTGCGGTCGGGCCGTAGAGGGCGGCATCGCCCCCGGCGAAGGCCTGCATGGAAAGCACGCTCATGCCGGCAACCAGTGCAAAGGTTTTGGCGAGACGACGAGGAGTTGTAGTGAAAGTCATGGTGTACCTCTCTTTCAGTTTTGCGCCCGGTCGGGCGTCTCGGATTTAGTGTTTGCGGCTACGTTTTGTTGGCGGGCGCCGGCTTGTTTAAGCTCTGCGACCCACTGCGGGTCGGCGTCGCCGATTTCGTTGTTCACAGGCAGATATCGTTCAGGAAACTCCCAGATCAGCACCTGTGGCGGGCTGTTCTTGAAAGCGTCGCTTTTGAGGTAGCTGAGCATCGGCAGAATCGGGCCGTGGCCATCTTCGGCGTAATTGACCACGTCGCTGTTCAGCGCTTGTTTCAGCGCACCGACGAAGTTCCAGTTGGGGTTGGCGCTGTAGCTGGTGCCGATCAGGGCCACCGGCACTTCGGTGTTGGCGAACAACGCGTCGTCACCAGCAGGTTGATCACCAGCGGCAACCGTATTGCGCTTCTGCAACGGTTCCTGCTTGGGCATCAGGTTTTCGAACAGCGGATCCAGTGGCAGGAACAGACGCAGGTCGCCCTTGTGGGTGATGGTTTCCGCAGGTTCGGTCACAAAGCGCTGTGGCTCGCCGCTCAGCGGGTACTTGTCGGCAATGGTCTTGGCCAAACGGTTGGCCGCGATCTCGGCACCTTGCGGCGTCCAGTGGGTGTCGGTGCGCAGGAACACTTGCTGGCCGTTCTGCTTGGCCTGTTGCAGCGGGCCGAGCAGGTCAGGGGCGAGGATGCGATCGGCAGCCAGACGCTTGTGGAAGTCCTGGTAAAGGTTGGCGTGAATGCTGGCCGGTTTCACCTCACCCAGATGCTCCGGATACAGGCGCACTTTGGCGGGCACCACGGCCATCACCAGTTTCACGCCTTTCTCTTTAAGGGTCTGGCGCACGCCTTCGACCAGCGCGTAGTTGCCTTGCAGGTTCAGCTCTTCGTTGACGGTCGGGTGGAATTCTTCGTCGCTGTACAACCACTGGTCACGACCGAGCACCACGCCCGGACGACCTTCGTTGAACAGTTTGAAATCCAGCGCGGCCCAGAGGTTGGTGCCCAGGCGCTTGATCGGGAATTCGTCGTCGTAGTGGGTTTCCACAGCCTTGGTCCAGCGGCCGTTGAGCACCGTCGCATCGGCGTTGGTGCTGAAGCCCATGAAGCTGCGAACCGACCACACGCCCAGGGCGAGCAGCGTCACCAGGAACAGGGCGATGTAGAAGATGCGTAATGAGCGGGTCATGGTCAGATCCCTCAGAACTGGAAGTAAAGGAACGGCGAGAAGCTTTGCGCCGAGAGTTTGAGAATCGAGGCGATGAACAGCAGCAGCACCAGCGCACGCATCACATAGCGCGACCAGTCAGCGGTCCAGTAGGCCGGTTGCACCTGGGCATCGACGCCGACGGTGTAGCCAGGCTGGTGGATGCTCGTCGGGTTATCGCCGGGTGCAGCTTTGATCAGGCCCGGTTCGGTCGCGGCCGGGCCGTCGCTGTCGACGTTCACCGCAGGCTTGGTCTTGGCGGGCGGCTGATTGCTGTAGAAGTCGCGGATGCCGAAGAACGCCAGGGTCACGTAAGCCACGATCAGCGTCGCCACTTGCAGGCCGGTGAGGTTGGCCTCGTTGAGTTCCGACAGCGACCAGTCGCCGAAGCTGAACATCGCGCCGTACATGCGACCGGCAACGTGCAGATTCTCGGCACGGAAAATCACCCAGCCCATGACAACGAGCAGGAAGGTCAGCGCCCAGCGGATCGGGTTGATGCTGCGCGGCGAGGTGTTCAGGCCGAGGGCCTTTTCAATCGCCAGCCACATGCCGTGCCACGCACCCCAGACGATGTAGGTGATGTTAGCGCCGTGCCACAGACCACCGAGCAGCATGGTCAGGAACAGGTTGCGATAGGTCATCAGCGTGCCTTTACGGTTACCGCCCAGCGTGATGTACAGATAGTCACGCAACCAGGTCGACAGGCTGATGTGCC
>Ga0247818_10000565_pt1 | contig 23386 bp, 19 predicted proteins | sample 13C_Glucose_Day1_FD_192424 | JGI IMG/M metagenome (GOLD analysis project Ga0247818, IMG submission 192424) | Soil microbial communities from agricultural site in Penn Yan, New York, United States - 13C_Glucose_Day1 | ecosystem: Environmental > Terrestrial > Soil > Agricultural land | place... | reverse complement strand
CACTTTGATGCGGTCGTTGTCAGGGTTGATGCCGCGCAGCCCGGTGTCGCCATCGATCAGCGAACCACCAGAGTCGACGATGTCGATCGATACCGTTTTCGCCGCGCCATCCACGGCGATGGTCACGCTGACGTCGATGTTCATCTTCGAACAGCCGCCTGGCATGACCAGTCGTGTCGGGTTGGCAATCGCGAACCCGCCCAGGTTGTCGTCGGTGATGGTAGCGAACGACACAAGGTTGACGGCAAAGGCATTGGCCAGGGACTGCGTCTGCTTGCGCACGGCGGTGCTGCGGCCTTTGACAAGGTACGGGTACATGCCGTTTGGCATGATCGGGCGGATCGGGAAGTAGGCGTTGATGTCGTTGGTGTCAACGTCAACCTTGACCTTGAAGTACTCGTAGGCCTTCTTGCCGCTCGCCGCTTCGAAGGCTGCAAAGTAGGAGGGAAGGTCAGTCGACGACAGGTTGGCGATCAGCGGCTTGCCGACAGGCCCCGGGGATCCCTCGATGATGAAGGTGTTCGGCACCTGGCCCTGGATGCCCAGCACGCAAGAGTCGATACGCGAATCCGGACCGCAAAACAGGGTCGAGTTCTTCAGGATCACTTCCGTGGTGTTCCATGGGAACGCGGTGTTTGGTGCGCCGTGCTGCCACACAATCGGGATGCCGCCGTTCTCGCCGCCGAAGCGGGCGTGGTCAGCCATGAAGCTGCCGTAGTTGTCCACCCAGCGCACGCTGTTCACGCGGTCAACGCCTTCAGCCCCAAGGTCGGGGATCAGGAATACGTCCTGCAGCTTCAGCCGGGTGAAGCAGTCCGGATCGGTGACGCTGGCACCCTTATTGACGAATACGGCCGTAGAAGGCGCCATGTTCGTTTTGTTCGGCTGCACCCAGCTGTTCTTCACCGTCATGCTGTCGCACGCGTTGTTGATGGCCTGCTTGCACGCCATGATTCGCGCCTTGTAGACGTTGAACTCAGTGGAAAGGTGCGTGAAGGTGCCGCCGGTTGCCCGGGTGTTGATGGCGAAGCCGGACGACAAGAAATGCTCGACGTATTGCAGGTCGATCATCGTGGAGTTGATGTTGGCGTTGTACAGGTCCAGCTGGTGGCGCCCACCGATCAGCACAAACCCGAGCAATTCCCACTGGTAGGCCTCCGCTGAAAAGATGTCCAGCGCCGAGTTGGTCATGGTCAAAAAGGTCATTTCGCCTTCAAGGCGCAGGTATGCCGGCGGGCTCAGCGTTGAGCTAATCGACAGGTCCGCGGAACGCACGATCACCCGCGGCGTGGTGCCGCTGTAGCTGGCGGTCAGGCCAGGGATGGAGATCATGCGGCTGGTGGTCTTGTTCGGGATGTCCGCCAGCATGTTCTGCCACTGCACGGTGTCGTCCAGGCCGCCAGGCAGATAGTCGTGGAACTCAATCTCGCGGCGCGTCTTCTCGTAAAAGTCGCTTTGTTTGGTGCCGGTGCCGGTCTGCTTGAAGCCGTTGAGCTTGCCGCCCTGCGGGCCGGACATGTTCTGCACGACTTTCGTCACGCCGTAGGGATCGATGTACAGGACGTTGCTCGCCAGGTTCATCGGCCCCGTACCAGCGCCAATCAGGCCGCCGACATACTGCTGCATGAACGCATTGGTCACCGCATCCTGCAGTGACACCGGGTCTTTGACGTTGGAAATGATGCGGTTCTGCGCGTCGTAATAGTCCTTGCCGACTGGGCGCAACAGGGCACGGCTGAGCTGGGCCGCATCCTGCTGAATCAGCATGGTCAGGCGGTCGAACACGTCTTCGTGCACTTCAGGGAAGAACTTGCCCTGGTTGACGATGTCGGTCAGCTGCTCGATGTCCATCACCCGTTCAACGTACAGATCCTTGCCGGTGGGCATGGGAACGGTGGTGGTGATCTTGCCCGGTGCCACGCCGAATTGCTCCGGCAGTCCGGCGCCGGTCAGCGTGTAGTCGGTGCCCAGTACCAGCAGCGTCGTTACCTGGGTGGCCGGATCAACGCGGTACACGAAGATGTCCGAGTTGTTGAAGAAGCGGAATGGCAAATCCCAAACGGTGGTGACCCCGTTGCCGTGGAACGTCTCGTTGCTGGTTTGGCTGCTAACCGTCATGGTTATTTCCCCTTAGTCTTTCTTTGGTGGTGGGCCGAACAGTACAGATTTGGCAATGGTAAAGGCGTCGTTCTCCATTTCACCATCTTCCAGCTTGTAGAACGTGCGCGTGGCGCGGTTAATCTGCGATGAAGGCAGGCCGGTGAGCATGCCGACAGCGGTGGTCATGTTGGTGGCCAGGGCTTCCGACTTGGTCGAGTGGGACGCCTTGATCAGTGCGTCAATGCCACCGCCGATGGGTGAGGCGCCGCCATAACCGAAGTCACTGAAGAAGCCTTGCGCGGCATCGCGGGCCAGCGGAACGCCGTTGGTGACGCTCAGCAGGGTCTGGATTGCGATGTATTCCGGCCAGGTGTCGCCCATCTTGTCCTTGTCGCGGTCGTCATCATCGCCATTCGGCAGTGCGCCTTTGATCGCGCCGGCTAGGATCGCCGGGATGATATTCAGGTAAACGAAACGCTCCAGTGCGACCAGCGTGCCTTGCACGTCCTTGTCCTTGAGCGACTGCACGCCACTGCGGGCGATGTCCACGTTGCGATTCCACAGCAGTGAGGCGTAGCCGTAGACCAGAAGAAAGAAGCGCGCCAGTTCGTTGTGCTGGATCGGGGCCAGGTCCTTGGCTCCGCCGGCCATCTGCGTGAGACGCACGGCACGGTCGGCGGCATGGATAGCGTCCTGTCCACCGTTGCCCGAGTTCACGCCGCCTTCCGCCTCGTAGGCGGCCATCCACACCGGGGTGTCGACCACGCTCTGCATCATCGACATCGGCACAAAGGCCCAGCGCCGGATGGCGTCGTGGCCGTTCTTCACCTTGTTGAAGGCTGAACCGATCCGCCCTTCACCCACGCGGATGATGCGGTTGGTGGCTTCACGAATCGACGGATCGAGGTTGATAGAGCGGTTGCGCATTTCGCCGGACAGGCTCATGACTTCGGCCCGGGTGGCGATGGGGTTCATGCTGAACTTGGCCAGGGCGCGCATGTAGTCCTTGCGCTGGCCTTTCTGCGCGAAGTACTCCAGTGCCTGGCTGGCGCCGCCGATCTGGTTGAACATCGTGCTGACGCTGTAACCCATCCAGGCGATGGCAGCGTTGCCGCGCAGGGCGTTCATCGTGCGGCGGAAGATGCCCACGCCCCTGGCGCTGCCCGGGCTCAGGTCGTTGGCGATGCCGTCGAGGATGTTGACGAACTGCTGCGCCTGGAAGCGCCCCATGCGTTCGTTCATCACCTGGCGCACGGTCGGCGCGGTGATCAGCTTGCGGGCGTCAGCGATGGCCACGCGGTGGGTCAGGTCGTGAATCACGCCGCTCAGGTGGTTGGCGATCATGGTCACGTCCAGCACCACAGGCGCCGCAAAGCCGTCAACCCGCGCCTTGGTGTGACCGCGTGGCGTGGTAGCACGGGCGCCGCCTTGTTCATTGAGGGGTGACAGTTCGCCAAGGTTGGCTTGCACCTGGGCGTACTGCGGTGACAGGAAGTCGTAGACCAGCGGCCAGTATCCGCCTTGTACCACGCCGAACGGGGTCTGCACCTGAATGCCTTCGACCTTCTCCGGGGCGATGCCATTCACCTGCTTTTCCAGCGCGACGATGTCCGGCCACAGGGAATTGACGATCTCCCACAGGTTGGTCACGTAGCGCCAATCAGCCTCCTGCATGTGGCTGAGGATCTCGGCGTGGGTGGCATCGCTCCAGCCATTGCCGGCCAGCATCTTTTTCAGGTTTCCAGCGTTGCCGCTGTTCAGCGCGGTGGCCAGAATTCCGTTGGAATCGATGGATTTGCCCAGGCCGTTGATGTGAACCTTCTGCCCAGCTCGGGCGCCAGCTGCGGCAAACCACTCATCGGTGGCTTTCATCAGTTTTTGGGTGATCTCGCGGTTGAGGTCGTCGCGACGCGCCTGGGCATCGGCCAGCGGTTCCCACCAGATCTGTGTCCAGGGTCCGTTCGGATCACCGCCATCGGCTTGCTCAATGATCTGTTCCAGCTTCATCAGTGAACTGTTCGCCTCGGACAGCCAATCGCCCATGGCTTCCGGCAGCGTGCGGCTGGAATCGTTGAGCGGCAGCGGCTTGCCCTTGTTCAGGTTCTGTTCCATGGCCTGGATCAGCAGGGTTTGCGCTTCCTTCTGGTCTTTGACGCGCTTGTTGGCCTGCAACTTGCCCTTGAGGCTGGCCAGGTGGTTGAGGTGCGCGACGAACTCGTCCAGCTCCTGCAGCTGGGCCAGGCTCAATTCCTTGTAGTTGGTGCGGCCCATGGTATTGAGGATGAATTCCGGTACGTAGGGATCGTTGCCGGCCGCGACCTGATCGTTGTACCACTGACCAAACGACTTGGCCTTGTCGATCTGGCGCAGGCTGACGTTGCGGAACTCGTATTGCTCCATGACGGCATCGATCTGGTCGAGGTAGTCGCCGCCGGCCTTGCCGATCTTCTGGCGCTTGCTGGTCTTGTTGTAGCCGTTCAGACGCTCGGTGATGGTTTCCACTTCGGCCTTGGCCTTGCTGGCTTCGCGGTACAGGTAGAAGTTCAGCAACTGGCGCTGCTTGGCCTCATACGCCGCTTCCAGATCGCCTTTGGTGAAGGCTTCGAAGGATTGGCGCGAGGCTTTGGCCTCGGCGCGCTGGTATTCAATCGGCTGGATGTCGCGCACCTTGCGCTCGCTCATCACCCGGGCAGCGGCGTCCTTGAGGATCTGCTGACTGGTGACGTTCTTGCGGTTGCCCACCTGGGCCAGGCGGCGCAGTTCCTTGCCCAACACTTCGGCGCGGCGTTCATTGTGTACGGCGTCCATGGCGCGCTCGGCAATCTCGCCGGTTTGCTTTGGCCCGTGGCGCTCTTCCATGCGGCGCAGAGCTTCCTGCTCGATCACGGCTTTGCGTGGCTGCGCGCCCATCATGGTCTTCACCATGTCGTCGCCGGATTCGAAGCCCAGGATGTTGGCGGCCAGGTCCAGTGGCATGCCGGTTTTGCTGTGGGTGAAGGCCAGCTTCTGTACGGCGGGCTTGCCGTAGCGGTCGGCCAGTTCGCTGCTGTTCAGCTTGAATTCACCAGGGCGTCCGTCCGGCGACTGGCCACTGCGCAGGGCATTGCGCGCCACGTATTCCGGCTGCAGGTCGACTTCTTCCGTCACTTCCTGGCGGATCGCGGCCAGCTGTTCGTTCCACCACTTCGACTGGCGGCGCGTTTCTTCCCGAGTGATCTGCTCTTCCACACTGTCGCGGGCGTCGGTGTGCGCCAACTCGATACTGTTCTGGTACTGGGCAAACTCAGTTTCGGTCATGCCGGCGGCTTCGGCATCCTTGAACAGCGGCAGGGCTTCCGCAATGCGTTCGGCGTCTTGGATCTGCTCGTCACTGGCCACGATGCGGTCAAACACCTGGCGCACGTCGTCGTTCAGCGCCACGTTCAGGCGGCTGAGGTGCTTGTAGATGGCGAGCATCCAGCGCTTGAAGCGGGCAAACGCGCCGTTCAGTTCCGGCGCCGGGGCCTTGCCTTCGGCCAGGTACGCTTCGAAGCCGCGGGCGAACTGTTCGTGCTGCTCGGTGGTCAGCGGCACATCATCTTCGGCGCCCACCCAGTCGCGGATCGCTGTCACGTCATCCTTGATCTGCTGTGGCGCATTCTCGGCCTGGGCCAGATCCTGAATCACTTCCAGGTAGTAGTGCCCCAGCTCATGCACCAGCGTCGACAGGTCGCGCTTCTCGCCAAGGGTGATGTTGAATTTGCGGTTGGTCTGGCCGCGTGGGCTGAAGGTGATGAAGCCACGGGCGGCGTCATCGTTACCACCCTGTTCCAGCTGCTGCTGGTCACTGGCCTCTGCCGCTTGCGGGTTGCGCAGAAGCGCCAGCGCTTCCTGATCGCTGAGCTCGTCGAGGTTGACGCCCAGGCGGTCGAAATACTCCTGCAGCTGGTTGAGCGTGTCGGCGGTGTCGGCCTTGTTCGGGTTTTCCTGCTCGGTGCTGTAGCGCGGATTGCCGGCCAGCTCATCGCGCATGGCGTCGACGATCAGCTGCGGAGTGACTTGCTCGCGGGTCACGCCGGGGAAATAGCCGCGTTCCCAGGCATTCATCGCGGCATCGTCGAGGCTTATGCCGCCGTCTTTGCGGGTGATGCGGTTGCGCCCGACCTTGCCCACGTCGGCGTCCAGCGCGGCCAGTTCGCCACCTTCATCACTGACGCCGCCGGCATCGCGCAGGTATTGGCCCAGGCTCTTGCCGAAGATGTCGCCGGCCTGTGGAATGTCGCCAGCGCGCAGACGCTGGATCAGCAGGGTGGCGTCGTCCACGCTGACGCGGCGCAGGTCTTCCGGGGCCTTGTTGCGGATGTCGAGGGGGAATTGCTGATCCAGTTGATCCAGGCCCAGCGCATTACGCTCGGCCAGGTTGGTCAGCACGGACGAATGCAGGGCGGCGTATTGCTCGGCATCGGCACGACGGAAGCCGGCCTGCACCAACTGCCCGACAAAATCCTGCTGGGCTTTTGCGCGTGCATCCGGTCCTTTGCGGAACTCTTCAGCGAGCTGGGTCAACTGCTCTTCCTGCTGGTCGCTCCAGGCTTGTGCATCCTCGGCGCTGAAGCTGCCGGCGCTGGTGCGCACGCTCTTCGACAGTTGTTCGTCGTAGTCGGCAAGGTAAGTCAGGTAATCGGCGCCCTTCATCGCCACGTTTCCGTCACGCACCAAGGCATCGCCGAACTGTTCGGTCAGGCCGGGGATCTGCGCCAGGATCGCCGGAAGGTCGATGGCCCCGGACTGGTTCAGGCGCTGCAACTCGGCGGCGGGAATCCACAGGGTTTCCAGCGGGGTGCCGGCGAGCTGCTGGGTGGCGATCTGGTTGAAGGTGCCAGGGTCGAGTTTGCGCGTCTCGCTCTCCATGGAAGCGGCGGCGGCGGCGCTCAGCGATTGCTGGCCAACGCGGGCCTGGCGGGATTTCTCCAGGCCAGCGGCTAGGGTGGTGAACATGCGTTTGCCACCGAAGGCGATTACGTCGGCGCTGGAGCCCAGGCCGCCGGCAATGCCTTCCAGCAACACTTCTCCGGTGTCGACCTTGCCTTCTGCGGCAAATTGCCCAGCGGCCTCACCAGCGCCTTCGCTGATGCCCTGAACAGGGAACTGCACGGCCAGGTTGGTCAGCTCGCGCTGGGTTTCAGTCAATGGTCGGCCGGCAATGCGCGTGGGCGCCAGCAGCTTGCCGGCGAACATCATGCCCAGCGTGTCGACGGCGGTTGTGCCGGCGGCCTTCAATACGGCCTTGTCGCTGGCGGTGGCCATCAGTTCATCGTCTTGCAGCGCCTTCATCAGAGCGGCCGGGTCTTTGAAGTCCACGCCAGCTTCGCGGATCACGTCGGCCAGCTTCACATCGAACTCGGTGCCGAAGTTGAGCGCGGCGGCGAGCGGGATGCCGCCAACGGCACCGGCGAGCAAGGTTGGTGCTGAAGCCGTGGCGGCGCCCAGCGCAGTGCGGACGGCAAAGCCAGGGGTCAGGCCTTCCAGCGTGGCATCGAAGCTGCTCATGCCTTCGCCGGTGTCGATCACCTGACGATCCAGGCCGCCGAGCGGGATGCCGATCTGATCGCTGGTCTGCAGCTGCTGGATCTGCCGCGCTGCCGGATCAACCGGGGCCGCTTCCAGTTCATGCTGCTGCTCGCCCACGCGGCTGACGAACTCGGCTTGCTGGCTGTTGAGGTTGTCTCGCATCATCTGGCGCTGCCCTGGTGTGCTGCGCAGGTACTCGCCGGCAAAGCCGCCGGGTTCGCTGGCGTCGAGGAACGGTTGCACGCCGGCGGCGGTAGCGCGGGCAATCTCAGCATCCACCGCGTCAAAGCTGGCGCCGATCTTCTGCAGGTTGCTGGCGTCGGCGACGTTGGTGCCCTGGGCCTGACTGGTCCACTGCTGCTGAATCGCGCCGAGCATCTTTTCGCCCAGGCTCTGCTGGTTGAAGCGGGTGTCGCTGGCCGCGCCTTCGATGCGGGTCAGGGCATCGAGGTCGTTCTGTGCCACGGCCGCCAAGTTGCCGTCGCGTAGGGCGTTGGCGGTCTTGCGGCTGGTATCGTAGATGGCGGCGTACTTGTTGCCCTTCTCCAGTTCGGCCATGCGGTCGCGTTGCTGGTACAGCGTGGCGGCAGGAATTCCGCTCAGGCGGGCGGTGGCATTGGCCTTGCCATACTCGGCCGGGGCAATGCTGGCCACTGTCTTCAGGCTGTTGACGAAATCGGTGCGCTCATCGTCGAACGAATCACGGATGGCGGTGGTCAGTGGCGTAGGGGTTGGTTGCTGGACGGTGTCGTCCACGGGGGCCAGAAGCGATGGGACTTCGAGGCTCATTGTGCTTTCACTCCAAGATCAGAAATGCCCTGAACATACATGGCAATGATGTTTTCTGCGCTGGCCGGTTCGCCGCGGTTACGCAAGGTGCGTACGATCTTCGCCCGGTCGGTTGGCGGGATGTCATTCAGGCCTATGTCTTTGGCGCGCAGGTAGGCGTCTTGCATCTGCTCCGGCGCCACATTCCACAGCTGCTGGGTGTTGTCGCTGGTGATTCCGGTCCCGCGCAGGCGCACGTCGATCAGCAGTGAGTTGGCGATGTCGCTGGATTCCTTGGCGGTGGGCTGGCGGCCGTTGGCCAGGAAGAAAGCATCCTTCTGGCTCTGGTAGGAGGCGCGGAACTTCTCTTGGGCGGCCAGGTTCTTTGGTGACGTAGCCTTGAGACTATCGCCTGTGAGAATCCCGGCCTGCTGCATCACCAGCGTCAGCTGATCGTTCTCGGCCTTGGTCGCACGCTGGTCGCTGAAGTCGCCCTGCACGGCTTTCTCCCAAGAACTTTTGACGGTCTTGTAATCGGCATCGTTGAGGTACGGGCGGATGTCGCGGGTCAGGCTCAGTTCGCCGAACTGCGGACCTGGCATCGACAGGAATTCACGCAGCTTGCCTTCGTCGGTGGTCGGCTCGGTGCCTTTGCGCCGGTGTTCGTCGAGCGCCTGCAGCTTCACCCGGTCTTCAGCGCCGATGGTCACCAGCACCTGCGGAGGGATGGCGTTATAACCGTCCTCAAGCGCGATGTTGGCGGCCGTCTCGTAGTTGGCCTTGATCGTCAGCTGGTCGGCTTTGTTCAGGTCGTCGATGCGGTCCATCGCGTATTTTCGCGTCTCCGGGTCTTTGATCTTGGCGGCGGCACTAGTGGCGGCGGCAAGTTTGCTGCTGGCCGTCGACGGAACCAGCTGGCTGACGATCTTGCCGGTGTAGTTGCGGGTTTCTTCGAAGGGGATGGCGTTGATCCAGGCTTCATCTGTGATCTGATCGGTGCGCGGGTCACCGTTGGCCTTGATCCACTTGTCCACGCTGCCAGGGCCAGCGTTGTACGCGGCGACGGCCAGTGTCGAGTTGCCGCCGTAACGCCCCAGCATCTTGTTCAGGTAGGCATTGCCCAGGGCCATGTTGTAGTTCGGGTCGGCGGTCAGGCGTTCTTCGCTGTAGGGAATGCCAAGTTCCTTGGCCATTTCTTCGGCCGTCTCTGGCATCAGCTGCATCAGGCCCTTGGCGCCTTTTGGCGAGACAGCCGTAGGATCGCCGCTGCTCTCGGCCTGGATCACCAGATTGCTCAGGCCATTGATGCCCACGGTGCCGGCGGTGTAGGCGGCTTCGCCGATCTGGCTGCCCAGCTGCTGGCGCACGCTGGTCCCAAGCAACTTGGTGGTCTTGGCCTGGTCGTCAACGGTCATACCGTCGTAGGCCTTGGCGTAATAGCGCTGGGCGCCGATAGGGTCGGTCTGCATCAGGCGCTGGATCACGGCGGTATTGATGCCGCTGTTGTACTGCAAGACCTTTTCCTGGGTCAGTTCCGGCGCTTCACCGTTGCGCTCGCCCTGCATGGCGATGACGCGGGTGCCCTTGTTCTGGTAGTAGGCCACTTGCTGCGGGTCGTCGTAATAGGCCACGGCGCTTTGCGTGGCGGCGTTCAACGTGGCGTCCTCGGCCTGCTTGTAGAACACTTGGCGCTCGCCGTATTCGTAGCGGTTCAGCTCGCCGTTTAAGCGTGTTTCCTGGCTCTTGGCGATCTGGCTGAAGCGCTGGCGCTGGCGGTCGTTGGTGAGGTTGTTGCTGATCGCGTCAACCTGGGCCTGGAACTGAGGCAGCGTCTGGTTGGTGATGTCGATGGCGTTCTTGCCCTTGCGGGTGTACACGCCGTTGTCCGGGTTGAACAGGGTGTTGGTCTGCCACTGGCTCAGGCTGCTTTCCGCCTCCATCAGTGCGGCGGTGTCGGCGTCGTCCTGGGTCTTCTGCCAGATCTGCCCTGCGGCCTGGGTGATTGGCTTCGCCAGATCGGCGCCAAGGCTGTCTTCGGTGGCGACTTGCACCTGTGGAACGGCCATGGCGCGAGTGCGCACGCCTGGACCGCCGAGCGTTGGAATTTGTACGGCCATGATTCCCCCTTATGCTATGGCTTGTTTGTTGTTTAGCCGAGCATTGCCGCCCAGTGCCGCGTTGGTGCCGGTGCCCAGGCCGTTACTGCTGCCGCCACTGAACAGGCCGCCGGAATAGGCGCTTCCCAAACCGCCGACCACGCCGCCGAGCAACGAGCTGACCAGACCGGTTTTGGCGTTCTTCTTCAGCGTGCTGGCGTTGCTCAGGTTGCTGGTAGCCTGCACTTCATAGCCGTAGGCTTCGCGGGCGGCGTTGTTGCTGATGATCATGGCGTCCAGTTCGCCATACTGCGCGGTGTCCTGCTGGATGATCGCGTTCGATCCGTCGTCGACAAAGCCACCGTTGCCGGCCATGGCGGCGCGCTGGGTGCCGATCAGGTTCTGCGTCTGCACGCGCTGCGTGTCAGCATCGACCACGCCACGATAGCGCGCATCATTGGCGGCACGGTTGAGGTACGCGGCGTTTTGCGTGAGCGCCGAAGCCTGGCTGATGTCAGCGGCAGACTTCTGCTGGCCCTGCATCATGCCGCCGACTGCGGCGATTGCTACGGGAATTAAAGCCATCCAGCACATATCAGTTTCCCCTGATCATTTCGAATTGCCGAAATAGTAGCTGGTTTGGCCCGTAGGGCGTAGGGCTGCCCATGCTAAAGCCCAGCCACTCCAGCCAGCGGATGGCCGCGGTGTTGCGCGTGTCGACGTAGTTAATCAGGGTTTGGTGGCGCTCCAGCATCTGCGTCACCAGTGGCCGGCAGATCCGCAAGAAGGCCCGCGGATGTTGCTCGATGGCCTCGGTGCTGATCAGCCACGGTATGCCGATCCCGGCGCCAGGGCTGTAGCAGACATCGCCAAAGGCGGCCAGCGGCGTGTCGCCCCAGGCGATGACATGCGCGGCCACGCTGGAACGCAGGCCCAGGGTCAGTGCCGAAGCGATGGATTGGCCACAGCCTTGCTCGATCTCGTCGCGGTCCGGCTGGCGTGCGGCGGCGGCAATCGGCTCGATGTCGTCGGCGGTCATGCGCCGTACCTTGATCACAGCTTGCCCCCCACTTCATCACGGGGAATGGCGGCGATCACGTTCATTGGCAGCGGATCATCCTGCACGATGAAGAAGTTCCCGGTGTTCTGCCAGGTGTCGCTGACGCTGACTTCAGCAAGCCCATTGATCGCCGCCATGCTGCCGTAGTTGTCGCTGGTGGAGCGCTGTTTCATTTCGAACAGGTTGGTTTCCTTACTGCCGACTTTGCCGCCGCGTGAATCCTTCACCAGCAACGACACGCTGGCCACTTGCACAGGCTTGTCCAGCAGCGTTTCCTGTCCGGCGATGTTGACGGCCAGGGTTTCCGCCAGTGAACGATAGGGCAGCCCGATGTGCACGATGGCTGACGGATCGGGGATGGTGATCTTTCCGGCGGTGACGACCTGTTGCGGCGCCACGTTGCCGTCTGCCAGCACGGAAACCACTCGGCCTTCCAAGTGACTCAGGCCGGTGAAGGTGTCGCGGGCGAATGCCCAAGTGGTGAACGCTACGCCACGGATGGCTGTCGGTACTGGCCCGAGCGGCTGAACCTTTACCGATGTCGGGCTGGTGTAGGTGAGGATCTTGAAGCGGAACGGGTCAGAAATTGGATCTGGCACGTACTGCAACATGTCGCCAACGTCACCGGCGGCAAAGATCGAGGCCGAAGCGTTAACGGTGAGCGTCTCCGGTGACTGCCAGGCGGTCCCGCCGGTGATGGTCAGGGTGGTGGCGGTGGTGTTGGTGCCATTGAACGCCAGTCCACAGTCGACAAAGTGGGCGCGGCTGATGATTGCAGTGCCTTTGTAGCGATCCAGAATGCGATTGGCGAAGAGCTCGACATAGCGTTTTACAACGCCGCCGATGTCGCGCTCTACGCACGCATAAACCGAATCATCACGACCTTCTGGCACGGAACACACTGACATGTAGTTGCCATCCGTGTGCTGATGCGACCAGCCGTTTACGTCCTGCTCCGGGATGTAGGTGCAGGTGACTGCCGCGCCATCAGAGCGGGCCGCCCAAATGACGTGGTAGGGGATCTTCTGGTAATCCCAATCGACCAGGCTGTAGTCCTCGATCAAATGCGGCGACAGGATGCTGATCGTGCTGCCGCTGAAACCATCGGCCTGCAGGCTGTAGCCGAAGGCAGTCACCTCGCGGCCGCGTTCCTGGGCATAGACAACGCTGGTGCCGATCAGCAGCGGGCGCAGCTGGCCGATGCCGTTGTAACTCTCGGCGCTGCCGTTGATGGTCTTTGCGGTGAAACCGGCGGTGGAACCCTGCACTACCCATTCCGCGCCATCGGTGAAGGGCAGCAGGGACTTCAGCGGCACCAGATGCAGGATCATGTTCACTTCAGTGCTGAACATTGACCACGTGATTGCATCGTCATCCTTCTGCGGCGTCGAGTAGCCGAAGTTCGTGAAGATCCCGGTCTTGCTGAACCACAGGGTTTGCGGCTTGTTCAGCGTCGAGGCGTAGGCCAGGCGCTGCTGGTAGTAGGTCACGGCGCGGGGGAAGTTGCCGGCGCCCACAAATGGATCGGTGCCGGTTGGCGGTGTGTCGGTCTTGGTCGGTGCAATGTTGTTGTCGGTGAATGTCAGCGCGTTGGCCTTGCCGACGAAGCCATAAATGCCAGAACCGGCATTGTCCTTGTACACGTTGTAATAGGCGGCGCCGACCACCGCCGGCCAGGTCACGGTGGCCTGCACGTTGCTGTTGAACACGGTCACGCTGTTGGATGTCACGGGCAGCGATTCTTCGATGGCGTTGCTGCCGTCGTCCAGCACGGCAGTGATCTGGTATTTCCACACCTGGGTGTTGCCGGTGCCGCCGCCAGGGGTGGTGGCGGTGGCGCTGGCCGGGGCTGAGACGCTCGGCACCAGCGACACCGGGTTTATCGTCCAGTTGTCGTGGGCGAAACGCTTGAGCTTCTGCGGCTTGTGGTTGATGTGCACCATGTCCATCACGTCACCGGACTGGGTGAAGTTGATAGAAAACAGTTCGTCGCGGGTGAACGGGGTAACCAGTGTGAACGGCAGGCCGACGTTCGGGCCGCCGGTGTTCAGCACCAGCCCGCCGTTGCGGTAGACGCGCATGGCCAGGTGGGTGAACTCCAGCGCGTAGGCGTCCGAGTTGTTGAACTTGAAGCGGATCATGCGGGCAATTTCGTTGTTCAGCGTCTGCGCCAGGAAGTAGGAGCCTGCGCGGTTCACGAATCCGCCGTAGGGCGTGACGATGCAATTGCTCAGCTGTTTAAGGCCGTTCTGGTAGGCGGCCAAGTCAACACGGCCGAACAGTTGTGGGCCGATCTCGCCACGGCTGAAGCTGGTTTGAATGATGCTGGTGGTCATGCGTGCGCCTCCGCTTCATAGATCGAGATCGGCGGGTTGTCCGGCTGTTGCTGGTTGAGGCTGGCGGCCATTGCCACCTGGGTGAACTGCTCAGCCATCTGGAACAGGGCCTGGGCGGTGGCCATGTCCTTTTTCAGCGGCGTGCAGATCAGCGCGGCCAGCTGGTACGACAACGCCATGACAAAGGGAGACGGCAGGCGCTCGGCTGGCAAGCCGCGGGAGATATACAGCAGTTCGGCCTGTGGCATGTCTGTCACGATGGACAGGCTGACATCGGCCTGCTGCAGATCGTAGGGGATTTCCTGGCCTTGCATCGGGTTGCGCGTGCCAGGGATCACGATCTGGATGGCGCGCACGCAGTCGTTGGGGTACATGTAGCGGTAGAGCCAGTTCGTCGGCGGGCTGCCGATGTCGGCCAGGGCCACGCTTTTGGTGGCAAAACCCCAGTCGGCCGACTTGTACGCCAGCAGGGCATCCAGCGCGGTCGGGTAGAACGTGCTGCACACGATGGCTTCCATGCTTTGTTCGTCAACGCTGGCCACTTTCGACGTACTGCCGACGTGGAACAGGGCCATGTTGTAGATCTCGATCTTGCTCGCCATGTGGCGTCCTCCAGCGGCGCAAATGAAAAGGGGCCTTTCGGCCCCTGTTATGGTAGTGGATTAAGCGTCAGGAAGGTTCGTGTCCTCTTCTTCCTCTTGCAGTGGTGGTTGAGCGCCGCCGCCACTTGGCCCAGGCATCACCGGTTCACCGCCGGCATTCAGGCGTAGAGCTTCCTGCTCGGCCAGCTCCCTGGCATTGCCTTCGTCCTTCTTGAACACACGACTGAAGCGCTCACCGTCCTTGTTCAGCACAACCCAATTCCCTGCAGGTACGTGCTTGACGGTGAAGCCCAGGCCGGTGTCCGGCACCGGTGCACTGGCCGCCTTGGCCGCTTCCTTCGGCTCCAGGCGTTCCATCCACTTGTCAGAAAAGGCTTCGTCGTCCACAGCGAAAGTCGAACCGACCTCGCGCAGTGAGCCAAGGAAGCCCATCTGGATTGCTCGCACCATGAAGGTGTTTTTCTTAGCCATCGTCCCCACTCCTTACGTCAGGCGCTCAGTTAAACCACTTTGCTGAGCGAGTCAGGGTAGGCGCGTTCAACCGTCATGCCGTCGACGACTTGAGCGCTCAGGGTGCCCCCGGTGAATGGACCGGAAGCGATGGTGTAGTTGTTGCGGATGTAGCGGCGCATTTTGGCCGGCAGTGGGATGTACAGGCGGGTGCCCACTGGCAGGCTGGCCACGGCAATCGGTGGCAGGCTCAGCACGTCGGCAAAGCTGGAGTTGTCCGCCGAGTCTTGCAGGGCGATGGCCAGGGTGCCGGCGCCGGTCATGGTGGCGGTCACGCAAATTTCCATGAACAGCTGAGTGCCGCCGCCAAGGTCACGGCCGATGGCTGCGTTCTTGGTGGCGCCGGCGTCGATCACGTCGGTGGATACGGCGGTCACGGTGATCGCCTGGTTGTTGGAGACTTGCAGGAAGCGGTCGATGATGCTCATGTTGTTTCCTCAATCATGAAAGGCAAAGGGTCATGCCGCCCATCGCTGGGCGGCGTCGAATCAGACCACGCGGGCTTCGTTGGACAGGATGGCATCCATGCGGCGAACAGGAACGTCGTCGAACATCACGGCCTTCTTGCCAGCTACTTCGCCCATGTTGATGAACACGTTTTTGCTGTTCTTGATCTGACGGCGCAGGTAAGAACGGATCACACGCGGCACGTAGAAACGCAGGGTGCCGGTGGTTTCGTTCGGCAGCAGTTCCAGCATCTGCACCATGATGTCGACCAGATCCGGACCGGTCGCGGCGTCCTTCTTCAAGGTGGTCACGTCGATGTTGGCGGCGCGCACCACGTAGCGCCAGTCACGCACGGTCAGGCCAGCGTCCCAGCTGTAGTGGGTGCGGTAGCCTTCGTACTTGCCAGCAGGGGTCTGGTTGTCCAGCAGGGTTTCTTCCTTGGTTTCCCCGATCTGGATACCGCCCACCGAACCGTCCGGGAAGATCCCGTGCACGGTGGTATCGCCCCAGGCGATCAGCCACATGGAAGTGTTGGTGGAACCGGTGCCGCCGCAGTCGATGATGTTGTCACCGTTCTCAGCTGCCAGGCTGTTGAAGCGAGGCGCCAGGCCGGTGATGCGCTCAGGGTTGACTGCAGCGTCACCGTAGATCAGCTGGGTGCCCATGTTCTGCGACATGCCTTCAAGGAAAGCACGGCTCTCGGACATCATGAAGCCTTCTTTGTCCTTGGAGATCGCCACCAGCTTCTTGTCGATCTCGGAGTAGGTTTCAAGCATGCCGGTTTGATCGCGGATCTGAACGGTGGTCGACTTCTCAGGCTGCACACCATAGTTCAGTTTGCGCCAGGTGCCGGATGGCAGGCCGGACCGCACGGTGGTCTTGTGGCCGGTGCCGTCGTTACCCGGCATCCATGGGATGTCCTGCAGCATTTCGTTTTGCAGGGAGAGAATCTCGATGATGATCGCGATTTTCTTCCCGGCGTCAGTACCTTCCTGGCGTTTCGCCAAGTCGGCCAGCGTCAGCGAGACGGTAGAGAGCAATGCCATGGTTTAAATCCTCTTCACTTTTTCGGGGTGGTGTTACTTTTTGAACAGGTGGCCAAACATGATGTCTTCGCCTCGGCGCTCGGTTACTGCCGGATCGCCTCCTTGCACAAAGTTATCGGGGGACATCTTAGAACCAATTGCAACCATCATCTTAAAAAATTCCGGGTGCGATCCCACGCCAGTGTAGGCAACCAGCTGGCGAAATTCCGGTGTGCCGAACTGTTGAATCACTTTCGATGCGGTGGCCAGCGATTCGGCAAACTTCTCCCCGCCGATTTCCGGCAGGTTTTTGCACTCTTCGGCCAGGCGCGTGTTCAGTGCGACGATCTGCTGCTCGGCGGCCTGCATCTGCTCTTCCGGGGTGCCTGCGAGCTTCTGCTGAATGCCCAGGAACTTTTCGAAAACCTCCTGCGCCTTCTCTTGCGACAGGCCCAGGTCTTTGAAGATTTCGTGTACTTCGGGCATCACGGCTTCGTCGAGCTCGATGCCGTCCGGGGCCTTGAATGCCTCGTACACTTCCGGGGCGCCTTCGTCCGGCTTGTCGTCCTTCTTCTCGCCGTCCTCGTCGTCTTTCTTCTCGCCTTCAGGCTTTTCATCTGTAGGAGCGAGATCGGTTTTTTCCTCGGGTTTCAGGTCGCCCAGCAGGCTGGAACCTTCAACGTTTACAGGGGTTTCGCCGGTTGGCGCGGAGTCGGAACCTGTAGGAGCTGGATCGCTTCCGCCGCCACCCTGGCCGCCATCCGCTGGCGCTTCGCTCATCGGCACTAGGCCGAACAATTTACGCAGTGTATTGATACCGTGCATTTACTCTTCCCCCATTGGGTTGGTGATGATTGCGTCTTCACGGGCTTCGTCGACCATCTTCTGGTACTTCTCTGGCGTGAAGGTATCGATCAGTTGCATCAGTTGCAGGCCGGCTGATCGGCGTCCGGATGTCCTGGCCAAGATCAGCGCATCGCTGCTGAAGCCTTCCTGAAACACGCCGTACTGCTCCAGCAGATACCACATCAGTGCGCGTCCTGAACGGTTGCCCATCATGTAGCGGGCGCCGTCCCTGATGCGGTTGGCCAGCAGTTTACTGGCAGCGGCCTCATTACTCAAAATCGCCTCGTCATCCATTCGACGATGCTCCAGTGATTGCGCTCAGCGCGGTGTCGCCGCCGGTTGGTGTTTCGGACAAGGTCTTGGCGCTGTCGGCCAGCGCTTTGCCCTGTTCCATCGCCATCATCTGCTGCTGCTGATTGGCGCGGTTCTGGCGGATCGCCGCAACTTCATCATCCCCACGGAGGATAGTTGGTGGTGCGCCTATGGCGTCGTAGTACTCATCCTGGGCCGCGTCCGGGTTGAACTTGTCGCCGGCATCTTGGAAGCCGGCGCCAATCAGCATGCCGGTGAATTGCGCGGCGCGCTGGATCGACGACGTTGCCACGGCCTTCTGCGCCTGGGCCAGTACGCTGATATAGCCAATCTCCAGCTTCATGTCCTGCAGCTCTTCCGGCGGGATCGGCAACAGTGGCTCACCGGGCAATAGGCCCATCCAACGCGGCATCGATTGTTCAACCATGGCGTCGAAAGTCAGGGTGACCACGCGATCCAGCAATTCCTTTTCGTTGCGCTCGATCACCGGGCCGAGCATGGCGATCTTCTCTTCCTGCAGCTGCGCCACTTCATACGCGGTCATGGTGGAATCGCGGTTGGTGATCAGCAAGAACAGGTCTTCGGAAAACGCCTCGCCAATGTCGGTTTCGCACTCGTTGATCTCGGCGCGCAGGTTTCCGATGGCGTTCGGGTCTGGCACGTAGGTCGGTTGCATGGCCAGGCCAATCAGGTTGTCCGGCACCCAGTTGATGCCGCCCGGGACGATGGAGCCACCGCCCAAACCCTTGAGGCTGACTGGCGCCGTGCGGTTCGGGTTGGACAGGTGCGAGATCAGGCGCATTTTATCCGACTCGAGTTTTTGCAGTTCCCGCGATTTCGGTAGGGCGATATACCCAGGCCCGGTGCCGTAGACGTTGTTGCCGGTGACGATCCAGCGCGGTGCGGCAATCGGGAATTGCTTAAAGCCACTGCGGCGCAGGATGCCGCAATTGTCACCGCCGGCGTTCGATTCCCAGTAGGTCGACTTGTAGGCCATCGACAGGTTGTCGACGTAACGCATGTCGGCGTCAGGGTTGGGCTCGATCATGTGATGTACGGTGACGCGGGTGATGTCGCCGCGCTCGGCGGCCAGCCGTGTCTGCGCCGATACGTTGTCCTTGCCGAACTTCTGCACCATCTGCCGCGGCGTCATCTGCTCGTTGCGGTAGAAGGTATCAACGTCTCCCTGGTCGTTGGTGTCCAGGCAGTAAGAGCCGCACGGGTAATGGGTGAAGCGGATCACCTCATCCTTGTGCGGAACGCAGGACATCGCCGCGGTTCCGAAGATGCCTTCAGAGTTGTAGACCTGCTCCAGCGACTCATACAGGTTAGTTTTCGACAGCGTCAGGCGCAGGGCGTTTTGCACGGCGTAGAGCCAGCGGCGCACCGGCATGGTGTCCTTGGCATCCTTGGGTCGAACCACTTCGAACCACGGCCGCGACTTGCTCGACATGCCGCTGGACATACCGGCCGACAGACGTTCACTGGAACGAATCGGCTTCGGGTTGTTGATCTTCTGGTCGCGGCGCTCGCCAGAATTGGTGGTGTCTTCTTCGAACTGCGCCGAGTAGGGCGAAATGTAGGCGCGCAGATCCTTGTAGACCGGCAGCCAGGACTTATTGCGCTCGTTGACCAGCGCGTTGGCCTTCTTCTGCAGGCGCTCAAGCTCGGCGTAGTGCTTGTTCTTGCCGCCTTTTTTTTTGTCGTCCATCAGGATCAGCTCCCCAAGAGGCTCTTCATCGACGTGGTGGCCGGCGCGGCCAGACCTTGCGAGCCGGTGAGGATGGTGCCAGAGAGTCCGGCGGCGGCGAGCTGGCGCTTCTTCTGCGCATCCCGTGCGGCCAGCGTGTCGTCACTGACGGCCACCGGCACCGATTCAGATGTGACGGTGCCGGCGGCCTCGGCGGCATCCTTGGCGGCTTTGGCAGCGGCCTCGGTGGGCGACAAGGCGCGGTCAGAGCCATACAGCGTGTCTCCCACTGGGTCAGGCAGGCCAAACTTCTTGCCGAACTGATGGCCCAGGTCAAACTTCGCGACGGTTTTTCTGATGGATTTGGACATGTTTCATTCTCCAAGCAGGGCATAAACGTAAAGGTCACTACCATCTGCTGCGCCGCGTTTCATCGTCGACTCATAACGGTAGCCAATTGCGCGCAAGAATACCTGACTTGGGCGGTCTGTGACGTAGGCGGTGGCCTGCGCACGGTGCAAGTTGTCGCTGATCATCAGCTGGTCGATGCGCTGGCGGATGCTGCGCGCCAGGGCTTTCCCGTGGCCCCTGGATAAATCCCGGTTCACCAGGGCGCAGGAATCAGCCACGCCGCGCCAGGCTGGCGTGTACAGCGAGACGGCTACCAGCAGATCGTCGAGGTAGTAGCTGGTCAGGCCGCGCCCCACCTCTTCGATCTCGCGCAGCCAGAAGCCGAACGGGTCAACCTCGGCCACCGGGATCAGTGCGGCATCGCCTGGGCGGTAGGGCCTGGTCTGGATGATGTCAGGCTGCATAGGGATCGAACTCCGTCTGGACGCCGTCGCTGTTGGTGCCGGGTTTGTGGTCCCGGCGCATGACCGGCATGGCAAAGGATAGACAAAGAGCGTCGGCGTCGTCGGGACTCATGCCAAGGCGTTTCTTGATGTCCTTCTTTTTCTCCAGATGCACGACTTCCTTGGCGTCGGTGTTGTAGTTCGGCGCGGTCAATTCGCGTTCCAGTTCCGGATCATCCTCGATGGCCAGGCCGGCGCGCAGGGCCTCGCGCATTTGCCACCACATGTAGGTGCGCATGTTGAGAAATTTTGGGTCAGGCGAAGCGCTGCCGAAGTTGATATCGATCACCACAGCGTTCGGGCGCAGCTTGCGGATTTGGTCTGCAACTGGGCCGCCGACGCCAGTGCTATCGACAAACACGGCGTCCGGCTTGTGTTCATCGATCAGCGTGCAGACTTTCATCGCGAACTTGGTGGTGTCGCGGGTTTCACTACCGGGGATCTTCAGCTTCTTGATGGACCTGGCATCCATGCCACGCCGGAAGCGAATCACGTTGTTGTCGGCGCCGCCCCGGGCGATGTCGATGGACATCACCAGGCCGTCGTGCATCGTGCTGTACACCGGGCGCTTGCGCGCTTCGGCCACCCAATCTTGCGGGATCAGTTGCAATTCGGAAGCCCTCGGGAATTCTCCGCGCACGCGGATACGGAAAAAGTCGGAGTCCTCGCCGTAGTCTTCCAACCACTTGGCGATCTCTTTCTTGTTGGTGCCTTCAACGGTGCGGCTGTCGATCTGGCGGTGCAGCCAGCGGTGAGCGTAGCGGGTGAAGCATTCGGAAAAACGCCCGGTGTTGAGTGTCGGGTTGCCAAACGCGATCCAGATGATTTCGGTGTTCTCGTCGGTCATGGCGCCTTCGGCCACTTCCCACACCTTGTCAGCGATACCGGAAGCCTCGTCAAAAATCAGGATGATGCGTTTGTCGACGTTGTGCAGGCCGGCAAAGGCCTCGGTGTTGTGTTCGCTCCACGGGATTGCGTCAGCGCGCCAGAGCTTGCGGTGGGCCTGGTCGTTGGATACCACGCTGGTGGCGTTGGTGGTGAACCAATTGCTGACGATGGACAGGCCGCGCCACTTGGTGACCTCTGGCCAGGTCTTGGTTTGCAGCTGGGTGTCGGTGGTCGCGGTGACGACAATCTTGCAGTCATTGCATGTGGACAGGCCCCAGTCGATGATCATGCTGATCAGCGCGGATTTACCGATCCCGTGGCCAGAGGCGACGGCAATGCGCAGTGGCTGGTGCCGCGTCGTCGGGTTTTGTAGGTGGTCGCCAATGTCTCCAAGAATCCCTTTCTGCCAAGCTCTCGGCCCGGTCTTTTTGTGCAGCTCGGTGCCAGGCTCGCCCCATGGATAGGCGTAATGAACGAATCCAAGCGGATCTTTGTCGAAGCTGGCGATGTCCACCAGCAGCGCCTCATCAAACTGGGCCTGGGTCAGTTCAACGGCAGCGCTCATGCGGATGCCTCATCGCGGCGCTTGCGAGCTTTGGCCAGTCGTTCGGCCAGGGTTCCAGCGTCTTCCTCGATCACGCGTTCGGCAAAGGCGCCAACCTCGACGTGTTTGCCCAGCAGCTCCAGGTTCTTCAGGCGGTCGATCCACTTGATTTTCTTCAGGACGCCCATGACTTTGCGCGCATCGCCTTCGTTTTCGAACAGGTCGGCAATCTCCACGCCATTGAGGGACTGTCGCCAGATCTTCGGCCATTCGCTCAGTGGCTTTAGTGACATGTCGTCGTTGAGGATGTCGACGATGTCCATCTGATCCATGTCATACAGGCGCTGCAGCACATAATCGGAATCGACCTGAAGCCGCTCCTTGCGCTCTTTGGACAGCTTGGCGATGTAGGCCTGGCACAGCGGGTCATTGATCAGCCGATAGGCCGTTTGGCCTGAACTGGCTTTCGAATAGCCTGCACGGCGCGCAGCCAGTGCGCCATTCAGGCCATTGTCGGAAATGTAGAATTCACAAAACAGCCGCGGCTTGCCGGTTGGCTCGCCGTCGGCTGTTTTCTTTTTGCGTTTCTGGAGTTCGTAAGTCATCCCCATTTCCCTTGTTTAGGCGCTGACCAGTAGGCCGTCCCAGTTGCCTTTCAGCGTTTTGCGGAAGTCGAAGGCATTGGCGATGGTAGCCGGGTTTGTACCGCCGTTGGTGTAGCGCACGACGTAGCTGGTGTTTGGCTTCAGGTATAGGCGGCTATCGTCGCCAGGTACGCTGACGGATGCCTGGCCGGTTCCGGTGCTTGCGCGGTAGGTAGCGCCGGTAATTGGCGTGGTCAGCGAGCCAGGTGTGACGCCCTGTTTGATGGTGGCTGGGTTGGCTTGTTGACTGGTGAAGCGGCGATTGAGAAAGCGCGGATCGGTGCCGCCGGTGAAGGTTGCTTCGAACAACTCGACTGTCAGCGTAGCCTCGCTGCTGCTGTATGCACGCTGAAGAATCACCAGCTCATCGGCGCCGGTGGTGATACCGCTGTAGGCAAATCCGGCGGCGGCGATCCCGGTATAGCCAATCTCTGCCCGAAAGATCAGGCCCTGGGCAATTACGAATTCATCGAACGTCATTTGAGGGGTTGGCATTGTGGCTCTCCTTGTGTGGGCAGGTGGCGCAGCGGATTCGGTTGACCATGTAAAACCTGACATGCGGCCAGATCGTTTTCATCCACCAGTGACGGATGCCGATGGCAGCGAAGGTGCAGTAAAGAACCGCATCCGCCACCTGTGAGTTTGGCCGGCTCAGTTCGCCAAGAGCGGCGAGTACAAGCATAAGGTATAGGACTTTTCCGACAATCCCGTCACTGACTCGGCGGGACAGTAGGCACCAGAAGGCGTGAATCGCGATGATGACAACGGCACAAGCGCCAATGAAGACCATTAGTTATCCCCTCCAAACCGTGATTTGATCAGGGCAACCATGTCGATCGACTTTACCGCCCGTATTCCTGCGGCGAGCAAGGAAGCCCCGAAAGCTCCAAGTAGGAACCCGACACTACCGGCTAGTTCCGGGATGATGCTCCACTTGTAAACGGCCAGCGGGGTGGTGAAGTAGGAACAGGCGACACCAGAAAACAAGAAAAACAGCTTCCCCTTCCATGTCGTGAGTTCCTTCTCAATCGGCAAAACCACGATGGCCCCGATCAGCCCTGCAAGCGCCAGTTTTGTATCGTCCCACATGCTCATAGGGCGCATACCTCCATGA
>Ga0247818_10000564_pt1 | contig 23404 bp, 24 predicted proteins | sample 13C_Glucose_Day1_FD_192424 | JGI IMG/M metagenome (GOLD analysis project Ga0247818, IMG submission 192424) | Soil microbial communities from agricultural site in Penn Yan, New York, United States - 13C_Glucose_Day1 | ecosystem: Environmental > Terrestrial > Soil > Agricultural land | place... | reverse complement strand
CACTCCCCGCTCAAGGAGACCTTGCGCAACCATGGCGCGGCGATCTGCTGCCTGGGTGCCTTCGTGTCGCTGACGGCGCTGTCGTTCTATATGTTCACCACCTACTTCGCGACTTACCTGCAAGTCGCGGGCGGCCTGAGTCGCGCAACGGCGTTGCTGGTGTCGCTGATTGCCTTGATCTTCGCCGCGGCGATCTGCCCGCTGGCCGGGCTGTATTCGGACCGGGTCGGGCGTCGGGCCACTGTGATGACCGCTTGCGCCCTGTTGATCGTGGTGGTGTATCCCTCGTTCCTGATGGCCAGTTCCGGATCGTTCGCCGCGTCCATCGTCGGCGTCATGCTGTTGGCGATCGGCGCGGTGTTGTGTGGCGTGGTCACCGCAGCCCTGCTCTCGGAAACCTTCCCCACCCGTACTCGCTATACCGCATCGGCGATCACCTACAACATGGCCTACACCCTGTTCGGTGGCACCGCGCCGCTGGTGGCGACGTGGCTGATCAGCACCACCGGCAGCAATCTGTCGCCGGCGTTCTATCTGATGGCGGTTGCGTTGCTCGCGCTGGCCGGTGGTTTGGCGTTGCCGGAGACGTCGAGGATTTCCCTGCATGATGTGCCGACGAGGGAGAATGGCGTCGGGGTGGACGCCGCGGCCTGAGGGTTTCAACGCAAGGCGGGCGAAGCTTCATGTCCTGAATCTGCAGCCCGTCGCCCCACCCTCGCCCGATCGTCACGCCTCGAAGTCTAAAAACGACTTTATCAAGAATGAAGTCGTGTCGCTTAGTACCGATAGGTAGCCTGCACTGAAACGCCATTCGCACTGTTGTCGTAGTTGGCGCTGTATTCCGGTTGAAGACCGGAGTTGTTCGACTGCTTTACTGAAACTTTGGAATCCCAGAGATAACCATAAGCAAAGTCTATCGTCAGATCGGCATTCGGCGAATAAGCACCGCCCAAGGTCACGGCCTGGCGATTCCCGACCGGAATGCGCACGCTGCGATCGGCATTTTTAATGGGCGACGGATCATAGGCGTAGCCTGCGCGCAGCAGCCATTGTTGGTTCAATTGATAGGAGGCGCCCACTGCGGTGCTCCAGGTGTCGCGCCAGTTCATTTCTTCGATCACATGTCCCAGGCCAGCCGCCTGGCCCATGGGGGAGAGACCGCTGTTGACTGCCTCGACCTTCTGGATCCGGCTCCAACGTTTCCAGGTGGTCCCCAGGTAGCCCGTCCAGCGACTATTGAAATGATGGGTGATAGACGTGTCCACGGATTCGGGCATAGTGAGGTCTATCTTGTTGTCATACTTTCCGTCCAGCGGGATAACGCTCGGGGAGCCAGAAACTTCAGTATGCCCTTCAAGCTCATAGTCCACCTTCGAGTGATAGTTAATCCCCCAACTGGTTGCCTCAGTAAAGTCAATCAGGATACCTACGTTGTAGCCAAGTGCCGTGTCATCGCCCTTGATGGTGACCAGTGTGTCCTCGCCGTTGTTCAAGGCGCCGGTGGCCAGATAGTTCTGAAGCTTTGCATTGAAACGGTTGATGGTCGGTCCGCCACCAATGGACACGTGATCATTAATCCGCCAGGCAATGGTGGGCTGCAGGGTTACTTCCTTGGTCGTGCTGTAGGAACCATGGTAGCGACCCTGAAAAGTGCTCTCGTAGTCATTGATCAGACCACTCGGCGCATAGAGCCCCAGGCCAATCGAAAAACGATCGTCAAGTGGCGTCGACATATAAGCGAAGGGCACGACTCCCAAAGGTACCGAGTCCCCCTCATTCGTTCCTGGGGCGCTGCTCTGCGCATCACTGATGTCGTCGCTCACCGAGACGACCGCGGCTCCGCCGGAAATCTCACTGCGTTTCAACTTGGTCAAGCCTGCGGGGTTACCAAAGATGGTACTGGCGTCCAGCGCGGAAGATGACCTACCCGCATAAGCAGTGCCCGCACTGCTTGCACTTTGTTCGTTCAGGGCAATGCCATTGGCGCTTGCAATTGTGGAGGCGCTGAGTAGTGCGATGGCACTGCTGAACTTGATCCAGACAGCGCACTTTCGCTGAACAGAGAGACACGGGATCACGCGGCTATTGGGTTTCATTTTCCACCTCTTGTTTATTGTTTTTGTTGATTGCACGCAGGCAAGGCTTCGCCGTCCTGTGCACTTCTCAGTGCCGGTTGGAGTGGATCGAAGTTGTGTAAAACACCCTGACTGAACAGCGCCAGGGCATGACTGCCGGACTGACAGATTGCGAATCAGGAACTCAATCAATCCACTCCACTTGAAAGCTGTAACGCCCCAAGAGCGGAGCCAGGACTGCCTGTGCAGTGCCGGCCCTGACGCAGGCAACCTGCCCACGACGATTGTCCTGCACGACTTCAACAGCAATATCCGAAAGCCCCAGACGTTCCACTTCCTGCTGGATTACTTTGGCAATCTCCCGCTGCTGCAAAGCGGGCTTGAAGATCTTGCCCACGGCAGTCAGTGGCAACGTTTCGAGGATTTCAATGCGCTTGGGAACGGCTGCCCGCTCGCTGATGTTGAGATGAGCGAACGCCTCAAGTTCTTCGGCATTGCAAGATTGCCCGGGGCGCAGTTGAACGTAGGCGACCGGCACTTCGCCCGAGTAGGCATCGGGGCTACCTATTGCCGCGGCCAAGGCGACGGCGGGATGTGCCTGCAGAGCCTCCTCGATCTGCTTGGGATCGATGTTGTGACCGCCACGGATGATCAACTCCTTCTTGCGGCCGGTCAGCCAGAAGTAACCCTGCGCATCCTGGCGACCCAAATCGCCCGTATTCAACCAGCGCTGACCGTCAATATCGATCCAGAGGCCCTGGTTATGACGCTCATCCAGATAGCCTTGGAAAAGGTTCGGACCACTGATCGTGATGAGGCCGATCTCATCCACGTTGGCGTCGCGCAGGTACTCTCCCGAATCGTTGAGCAAGACCGCGCGCATATTCTGGTAGGCGATCCGTATCCCGATGGAGCCGATATGGCGCTCGCCATGGGGTGGATTGATTGAAGAGACGCAGGCACCCTCGGTAAGACCGTAACCTTCAAGGATCTTCACCCCGGTCCGACGCTCGAACTCCCGGAACAGCTCAGCCGGCATGGGTGCGGCGCCACAGATTGCATAGCGAAGACTGGACAGATCCCGGCCCTGCCATCCATTTTGCAGAAGTGCTGCATAGACCGTTGGCACGCCGGAGAAGAGGTTGATACCGAAGTGCTCGACCATCTCCCAGAATCGTGGGATCACCCCCTCGCCACGATACCCTTGAGCCGTGCCGAGAATCACATGGTCGCCTTGCGTCCAAGGCATCAGTCCGGTCACCAGCTGGCCATTGACATGAAACAGCGGCAGGCCACAGAACATGACCTGGACACCACTGCGTGGCTGCATGTGAGCGGCGATGGCCCATGCGTTGAATACTTCCGAGCCGTGGGTACGCGCCGCGATCTTGGGAAGTCCCGTGGTGCCGCCCGTACAGATGTAGGAGGAGCACTCATCCTGGCGGATTTGCCGACCGCTCTTGAGGTATGTGTGTGGCTGAGTCTCCATCAGCGATTGCCAATCGTGGATCGCGATGCCGCTGTGTAAGTCTCGTTCCTTCAGTGCCACGGCTTTCAGGGCCTCACGCACTGGTTCGTCGACATAGGGTGCCATGCTGACCCAAACGACAGACCTGATCCCGGGTAACTGATCCAGCTGCGAAGCCAGTTTGGGCCACAGATCGCTGCCTGGTGTCGGCGCGAGTGTCACCACCACGGATGCCTTTGCGGCATTCAGCAAGCCAGCCATCTGCTTGGCCTCAAGCAGCGGATTGATCGCCATGACGATCCCCGCTGCCTCCCCGCCCCAAATCGTGAAATGGGTTTCCGGCAGATTGGGCAAAATAAAGGCAATCACTTCTCCCGGTTTTATCCCCAGGTCATGGAAAGCATTGGCCGCGCGGGTGATATCCGCGAAAAGCTGGGAGTAGTTCCACTCGTGGGTGCGCTTGAAATCGGCGGCATCGGCGAAGAAGCTTAGCGCCGGTGCCTGGGGGGCGCGCTCGGCCGCCTGACGCAGCGCGTCATAAGTGCTGCAAGCCAGACCACGCTCCGACAAGGGGACTTGTTCAAGACTTTTGATGTCATCCAGGGTCTGCACAAACATCAGGCTTCCCCCACGACGCGGTTGCGTTGCACGCCGAGGTCGATCACACCGTCGGCGCTGCGAATGCGCGCTTCGACCACGTCACCGGCCTTGAGATACTGCGTCCGGCCCTCTTGCGCCTTGAGGAAAAGTTTCCACTTGGTGGCTTCTGGCAGCAGGGCTGCAATGCGCATTTTGGCAGGCGAAGGGATCGTTAGAGCGCAGCCAGCAGGCGTACCAGTGGCAATCAAGTCTCCAACGGCGAGATCTTGCAAGGCGGAGAGTTCGGTCAAGGTTTCAGCGGGGCCGTAAACCAGGTTGGCCGTGCTGTCGTTCTGTCGCACCTGGTCATTGACTGTCAGGCGCAGTTGCAGTGCCTTGAGGTAATGCATGCTCTTGGCATCCAGCAGGCACAGGTACGGGCCGACCGGACCGAAAGTGCGGTAGCTCTTGCCCTTGTAGAACTGCATTTGGGGAATCTGAATATCACGCGCCGAGTAGTCATTGACAATGACGACGCCGGCAATGAACTCATGCAGATTGGCGTCGGTGACAGCAACAGCGCCGGTGATCGAGCGCTTCATCACAAGGCCCAGCTCGATCTCGTAGTCAAGGAAGCGCACGTGGCGCGGCTTGATCAGGTCGCTGTCAGCCGCCACCAGGCAACTCGTCGCCTTGGTGAAGATCATGTTGAATTTCTTCGCATCAGGGTCCATGCCAGACTCGATCATGTGCTGACGGTAATTGGCACCCTGGCAGACAAACTGCTGGTTACGGGTCACCGGCGACAGCAGTTTTACTTCGCCCGCCTCCAACTCCGAACCTTTCAGTTGAGCGAGGTCGACGAGACTGTTCTGGCTAATGAAGTCACCGGTAGTTTCAAAAACACCGGGGACAACTGTGATACGGCCCTGGCGAAGCACGCCCCAGTGGATACCGTTCTGATATTCAAAGCGGACTACGTGTACAGCAGACATTGAAGGTACTCCTGGAGCGGCGTTTGTCCTGCGTTCGGTGGCGCGGGAACTGTGGTGTTGTTCTGAAGGCGGGCTGGCAACGGTGTAGACCCACGCACCGCCAGCAATCAACGCGCCGGCTTTAAGCACGTCCCGCCGGCCAAACCGGGTTGAGTTGTCCGACATGGCGGCAGCTCTACCCGAACATCCGCATGAGTGTTATCAGCTTGCGAATGGTCAGGTCCGGGCTGCGTCGCAGGTTGCGGATTAGTGCTCGCAGATTGACTAAGCTCATCTTGGGTTTTGTGAAACTCTTGGGCATGCACTGCCCCCACTGCGCCATTGCCTCGGGACTCACGGGATGTATGCCCGTAGGCTGCTTGGCCGTAAAAATATCCCCATCGCAGTAGTGCTCGTGCTTATCACCCCAAGGGTCTTGCCAGTAATCGAAGATCTGACTGCCCAGGATGTGCCGTCCGATTCCCCATGAGTGCTCCCAACCCTCCTCCCGCAGGAAGCGCTGCCCCATGCCCACCGCGTCTGCATCGACGACTTCATAGGCGCTATGGCTATAGGTCGCCATGAACCCTTGCGCTATCGCGAGCGTATGGTGAGCCGCGGGAATATCACCGAGGTCAAGGCGCATGAAAGTGACGATAGGCGTGCCGTCGGGGAGAACCTGCACATCGCTGGGAATAAACCCGAAATGCTGCGTATACCAGGCACAGGTCGCCTGGTAATCGGCCACTTCGATCACGATGTGGCCAAGCCTGAGTACTTCAGGGGGAGCAATCGGCGGACGCTGCGTGGCGTTGATTCGCGGTTGCTCGTGCGCCAGATTCCAGGCAAGCGGTGCCCGGTGTGCCAGCGTTTTACCTGGCGTCTGGTCGCAGACAGCTTCCACCGTGAAACCGGAAGGATCGGTCAGGCTGACGCAGTACCCGCCGCCCGGATGGTCCGATTTCGCTACCGGTGAAGCACCTGGGATTCGGGTGAGCTTTTCCAGATCCTCACGAGACTGCACTGCCAGCCCGAATCCGATAAATCGGGCCTGTTCTGCAAGATGGATACGGTAACAGTATGAAGTGGGCTCGGTGGCGCGCAGGTAGAGCGTATCGGCATCCTGCCGACTGACCGTCAAGCCGAAATCGGTCAGGAAACGCGCTGCCTCCTTCAAATCCGGTCTCTGAAAGATCAGGTGAGTCAGCGCCTGGGCCTTGACCGTCGGCTGCGGATGCCGCGCGGGTTGTGGTGTCGCCAACCGGTGCAATTCATTTTTGTTGTTCATTGTTGTTTTCCGGGTTTTTAGGGCAAAGCTGTCCCGAACCCCTGAAAAGTCAGGGGTTTGTCCAATTAAGCAAGTTACGAACTCAGTCGAGAGATGGAAGTGCCGGCAACTCCATGGTCGCCAATGCACGCGCCTCCTCTGGCGGCACACCCAATGCCCGCAGTACCAGCTCGGCGGTATCAGAGCCCGACTCGCGCCACGTTCGGTGCCCTTCCAGCACCAGGAAAATCGAGCCAAGCACGCTGCTCGATATCAACGTCAGTACCGAGAGCAATTGCTCCTGCGCAAACGTGTAGCGCCCAGTGGCAAGCCCGCCCAGAAGATCCTTGGTCGCCTGGCTGCTGAACATTTCGCGCAACGCGCAATTGCTCATGGCGAACTTATGAATGAACGCGCCCCACTGGGAGTCTTCATGCGCTCGGCGAATGAAGAATCGAATGCCATTGGCCAGGCGATGAGCGGGATCCGAAAGGGTGTCGAAGCTCTTGTTGACGCGCTCATGCATCTCCCTCGCGAGATGGCTGGCAACCGCCTCGAACAGGCTTTCCATGCTGTCGATGTTGCTATAGACCGTTCCGCGCGCCACACCCGCCTCTTGCGCGAGGTCGAGGATGTTCACTTGTGAGGTGCCTCTCTCGGCGAACAGGCGAAAGGCAGCTTGATGAATGCGGCGCTGTGTTGGATTCAGGGATTCCACGGTTCTCTCTCCAGGATTACCTCATGAACCGATTGAACACTCGTGTTCATTTCGCGTCAACCATATTTTTAAGAAGTTTTGTTTTTCTGTCTGAAAACCGGCCTGAAGCCTAATAATCTGGATATCCTGACTGAAGTCGCCGGATCAATAAAAGCCCTGCACATTGGCACGACTGAACACACGCGTTCAATTATCTTGGCCGACTTTTTATCAACTGAAGGACAGAACACGACCGGCTCAAATCAGAAATAGCGCGCATGCCGCTGATGGTCACCGGCGGTGTGCGTAGAAAGGAGGTCGCGGAGCGGGTGGTAAGCGGCTCGGTGTCGATGGTCGGACTTGCCACTGCACTGGCAATCAAGCCAGCCCTGCCGAGGCAGTGGATGGCAGGTCGGGACGTCAGAGTGGAGCCCATCGTCGTCCGCTGGAAAAACAAGACGCTGGCATCGGATCAGGCGGGTAGCGGCTTGCCGGCGATTTTCCTGGCTCTGGCAGGTGTGACGCCCAGAGCCTGGAGAACCATTTCGGCGACCCGCAGATCGTGCTCCGCCACTGCACGCCCCTCGACAACCGAGCGCATTGCTCCGGTGGTGCACGACAGGACGACGTCCAGGGCGACCCCTTCGTCCTCGTAAGCAAAAGTCCCCGCACGCAGTCCCTCTCGCAGGTCGCCCAGTACATGGTCAGCCAGACGCGAGCGCACTGCCTGGTCGAAATGGATGATGCGCAGCAACGCATTCGCCCATTGGTGGTCAGCCGCAGCCCGACACACAAACATGCGTACGCCAATCGAAAGCCGCTGTGCTCCGCACTGCACTTGCGCGTTCAGGACGGAAATGGCATCAGAAAACTCCGCGGCCATGGCGATGCCCACCGCTTCGAGTACTTCGTCGCGCGTTCGGAAATAGTTATAGATGGTGCCGTTGGAAACCGCCGCCTCGGCGGCGACTTCGAACAATGCGATCTCCCCCACCTCCTTACGTGCGACAAGTCGCAATGCCGCGTCCACCAGACCGCGACGGGTGCGTTCACGCTTCTTGTGCCCCCTGGTGAGAGGTTCTGGCGCAGCAGCGTCTAAAGGAGGTGTGGGGGAATGCATGATTAAGCTCGCAGTCTGATCGGCTCGTTGATAGTAATGGAAACGCCGTCAGGAGTGGCGTCATCACTCATCAGCAGGCCCCGGCATTCTCGAAGGAGTCTGCTGGCCTCTGTGCCAGGGGCGTGGTGCATGATGATACGGTCAGGACGAACGGCGACAAGTGTTCTTTTAGCAGCCAGTGGCAAGATCTCATGGTTCATGTCTTCGATGAAGTCACAACTGCCGCCGTTGCGCTGGCCGCGAGGCCTGACCTCCAAGAAGTGACCGCCCATCTTTTCCCAGGCAACGATCTGATCAGTGGTGAGCAGGGACAACGGGTCAACACCGAATCCAACCAAGGTCAGGTTGTCTCCCAATGCCTCATCGCTCAGCTTGATCTGCTTTTGCAGCGTGCGAATCCAGGCTTGGGGAAACAGGCTGCCACGTACCAGCTTGTCACCCCGACGATGCTGTACGAACAGGCCGCTCATGAAAGTGTTCTTCGGCTTGATGTCCAACTGTTCGAAATACCTTCTGGTCGCAGGAGTCAACCCCAGCATGCGCATCAAGCCGTGGATGAAGAACGCTGCGACCTTGTTTTTGGGCATCACCAGGCGACCCATGAGTTTCGCCAGATTGATCATCGCTTGAGCATGCGGACGGCGCTCCATATCATAGGTTTCGAGTATCGCCGGCGCGGCGTGACCACGAAGGACCCAAGCCAGTTTCCAGGCCAGGTTGGCGCCATCACGAAGGCCTGCTACGAGGCCCTGCCCGACGAAGGGTGGGGTAATGTGCGCGGCGTCACCAACGAGAAAAGTACGTCCCTTGCTGAATCGGTTGCAGCAACGCGCGTGGAATCGATACACCGCCTTGCGCTCGATTTCCAATTCCAATGGATTGACCCACGGCGCAATAAGCCGGGCGATGCTTTCCGGGCTTTCCAGCTCCTCCCTGGATTCGCCGGGTTGCAGCATGAACTCCCAACGCTCCCTTCCACCGGGGGCGGGCATGTGCGGCGTCGGCCGCCGCGGATCACAGATAAATTCAATGTGATCAATGGCTGACTGATGCCGATTCCTGGCATCGACAATCAGCCAATCCTCTGCATAGGTTTGTCCTTCAAACTCCTGGCCGATCAGTGTCCTGACCCTGGAACTGGCGCCGTCCGCACCGATCAGGTACCGGGCGCGAACAGAATGCGAGTGCCCATTCTGGTCCCGTACGGTGGCGACCACGCAATCGGCTTCCTCAACCAGATTCTCCAGCTCGAAACCACCCAGGCTGGTCACTGATTTCAGTCGGGAAACCTGGCCACGCATCGCTCGTTCGAGGTCGGGTTGATAGAACGTCACAAGCTTGGGATGGCCGTCGATACATCCCTCGGTATTGGCTCGACCGAATTGCCCGAGCACCGGAGAGTGCATCTTCACTTCCGGGATCACGATCTTCTCGAAAGCGTCCTCCGACAATCCGGCGAGTTGCAGGATGCGCAGGGCCTCGTTGTCCAGAGCAATGGCACGAGGCATGAGTACGATTTCGTGGAGCTTGTCCAACACCAGGGTCGTAACCCCGTAACGGCCGAGCAGCGCCGCGATTGTTGCACCTACAGGACCGTTACCGACGACCAGCACGTCGACGGCGGAGGGAGGTAATTCGCAGTCTTTCTTGTTGTTGTTCATATCGAGCCCTTGTTGTGATTGAAGTCGTGAGGCGCACCGGTCTCATCGTCAGGCAGAATCAAGGTATGCAAAATTGAGATAAATTTCAATATTGATATTTTTGTCATTAATTTTTGAGATCATTGAAAAACCGTGATGTGACCGACCGGACAAGCTGAGATACAAGCGTAACTAGCCGCGTTAACGCGTAGAAGGCTCGTGGCGTGAAGTTGCGCGCGTGCCGGTTTCCGACCGACGACGCTTGGCTTCAGAGCCGATCAGCGTTGTCATGGGAGCAATGGCCCAGGACTGAAGTACGTGGCTGCCAAGGCCCAGGTCGAGGTTGGAGAACAGACATTCGTGAGGCCTACGAGGAACACACTGGACTCGGCTACGCCGCCGAGGCGCTGCTACTGGCAGGTAATTACGACGCAGCGCACGCCGAATTGCAGGAAGCACTCCGGGTGGGAGAGGAACTGGGAGAACGCGTATACCTGCCGCAGCTGTTGATGCTGGAGGCCGCGATCGCACGAGCTCAGGGTCGGTCGGATGCCAGCAACGCGGCGCTGCGGCGTGCGATTGAGGAGGCACGCGCCCAGGAAGCATCGTGGCTGGAGCTGCTCGCTCGGCGAGATGCAGCCATTCGGGCGCATTTGTGAATTCGGGCGAACCAGGCCAGCGACTGAATATTCGATCAGATTGTGCAGACTCACACTACGCATTCAAGACACATGTTTATCTGCGCAATCGTAGTATGGCGAGAACCTCTATGTGGGTAATCATTCGCTCCGGGGCCTCTACTCGGATCGATGACTTTCCTGTCGGGTCTTCACGGTGACGAACATTTTGATGCGGTCGTGAATTTCCTGGAGGGCATGACGAAAAGGCTCATGGCGCTCACTGGTCGTCGGATCTTCGAAGTTCCACACCATCACCTCGCCGGAAGTTGGCATCCGGGAGGCTTCTTCGGACGATTTATCACACAGGGTGATGACATAGTCGAATGGCTGCCCCTCACACTCATCGATAGCTTTACTTCGCAACCCCACGCGGTCTACCCCAATATGATCGAGAGCTTCCAAGGTGCGTGAATCTATCTCACTGGCTTCGAGGCCAGCGCTGTAAGGTTCGAAGTGTACCGAGTCAGTGTGTCGCAGCAGTGCTTCTGCCATGAGTGAACGAACGTCATTTCTTGCACAAACGAACAGCACTCGACATTTATCAGCCATAACGGTCTTCCCTCTATTTCAAACTGTTGGCCTTCACCGAGGCAAGGTCGCTACGGGCTGATCAGTGTTTACTCATCAGACCATGCAGAACGCCGAACCTCAAACCCGGTTCGGAAGGCGTCATATGCGAGACACCAAACACCTTGAATGCCGCCAGCATGAGCACCAGACCTCCAGGCAAGATGCTCTGGCGATGGCTTTGCAAGCCCGCCAGTCCGAGCTGTTTGACATGCCCCACTTCAAGCAGGCGCAACGACAGGCGCAACAGGCCGCTGTAGGTGATGCCGCTCTCACCGTAGTCGTTCAACCCGTTGGCCTTGAGGACTTTGGCCAGCATCCGTGCGGTGCCTGAAGAACCAATCACCTGCTGCCAACCCAACGCGCGATAACGACGCGCCACCTTTTCAAACTGCAATGTGGCTACACGCTCAGCCTCCAGGAGTGCCTGAGCCGTAATACAGCCTCCCTGAAAGTAACGCGCGCCGAAGGTGCCGCTGCCCATGGCAATACTCTCGGTCATCAGCGGCTGAGCGCCCTGCCCCAGAATCAATTCAGTGGAGCCACCACCGATATCCACGACCAGTCGCCTGTTTTCGGTACCGGGTATCGTATGGGCAACACCGGCGTATACCAGTCGGGCCTCTTCATGCCCAGAGATGACGTCAATCCGGAAACCCAGGTGCCGCTCCGCGCTGGCCAAAAACAGTTGAGCATTGTCGGCTTCACGCACTGCACTGGTCGCTACCGCCCGCACACGTGCGGCCTCAAAGCCGCGTAACTTCTTGCCAAATCGTGCGAGCGCTTGCCATCCCCGATCCAACGCCAACTCGTCTAGTGCCCCGCCTTGAGACCCTTCCGCCAAACGGACAGGTTCACGCAAGGTTTTCACTTCCTGGATCAAGAACCCCTGACGCCGTCTGACTGACTGGCCGATCATCATGCGAAACGCATTAGAACCAAGGTCAATGGCTGCAAAAAGAGAGGCGTCTCCTTTCATGGGGGGATTTCCTTGCAAGCTGAGCGCACTAGGCGGTTTGCGAGGATCTTGCCATGGGGTCGATGACGCTAAGATGACACCCTCTACCCTTTACGGATGAGCAGACACCAGCATCGCGGGTCTGAGGATGTGATCTTCGAAGGACGAAAAAATGTGTCATCGCGCTGTAACCTTCGACAGCGTTACTCAGGCTATACAACGCGTGCTGGTTCTTCTGCTGTCCCTTTAGGCGGCTTTTTTTTGCCTGATGATTCAGGCAGCCGTTTTGACAGATCTACCAATTGGGTCTCGGCTTTTTCGAGAGCGGTTGCCGCGCAGGCTTGCCAAACCTTTTCCAGCGCACGCAGGTCGGATTCGATCAGCGCCTTTTGGCACCATTGATAATGGTCATGCCAGGCGCCCAAAGCCGATTGCAGTGCCTTGAGCGCACTCGCTGCTTTACGCGAAAGCGGTGAAAGACTGGGAAACGCTTCCGTGAGGTAGCGCGTGCGCTTGACCAGGATTCTCAACTCGTGCCGATCAAACCCAACGTCATCCACGGCAGCATGCAGCCGGTCAATCTGCTTTATCAGTGCTTTTTCAATTTGAGGCTGGATGTGCTTTAAACCGCCGTTGACTTCCACTGATCGAAAAATGGAAGGCCATTCATCCAATTGAATGAACAAGTTGTTGAGGTGTGGGCTTTTTAGAATCCTGGAGTAGTGAGACGCCAAGCGCGCTTTTCTGAGCCGAACCTGGTCAGGAAAGCCCCTGCCCTCCAGTTCCTGAATCATCACTTCCAGATCCCGAGCGGGTGTGGTTATCCTTCCCACCTCAGCTGCCGCGATGTTCAGAGGCGCCACCTGGCTCATGGAGCGCATCGGTCGGAGCAAACTCCTGATACGCCTCACGGCGATCCTGAGATCGTGCAAAGCTTCGCTATCAGTCCGTGCCTCCAACCGAGCATGGGCGTGATACAGGGCAACCTGAAGCGCCAGTATCTCAGCAACGAACTTGTCGACGAATGCCATTCGGTCATCTCATTGAAACGGGATGGACACGAGCCTAGCAGAAGAATCGATCATCGAATATTGACCACGTAAGAGTTCCTACGCGTCATCGCGACCACTCGCAAGAAAGAATCTTCGGGAGGGATTTCCGCAGGCATTGACTTAACCCGTCGTCAGGGCGTGTTCAAGATCCGCCGAGGACAAGCGCTCTGCGTCCTCCAGCGAGCGACGCCCAGGCTCTTCAGCAGATCGAGGTCCAGCGCTTCGTCACTCTTGGCCTCGCCGTACAGGGACACGCGGCCGTTGATCTGGTTGTCCGCCAGCAAGGTGTCGGCATCGGCATCGGCGTCGGCGTCGGCCAGGGCGAAGCCGGTGCGGTTGAGCAGCAACTCAGTGCGCAACCGATCCACCGAGAGTGCGAGCCGGCGTTGGCTCGCTCCGGTCTGGATGTCCCCGCGCAGCGCCGACAATGCCAACAGTTCATGGGTGTTGAGGTGCCTTTGGGTCCCATTCAACGTCGTACTCAGCGCCCATTAGCGATATCAGCCTCAGCCTCGCCAATAAGATCGTCTAGCGATACACCAACCGGCGTCTCGTTGGCGTCGATCCGCGCCTTGACCAGTTGTGGTTCAGCACGGCTACGACGTCGAGGATTTCCCTGCATGATGTGCCGACGAGGGAGAATGGCGTCGGGGTGGACGCCGCGGCCTGAGGTTTTCAACGCCAGGCGGGCGAAGCTTCATTCCTGAATCTTCAGCCCGTCGCCCCACCCTCGCCCGATCGTCACGCCTCGAAGTCTCTCGCCTCGGCTACGCTGAAGTCATAGCCGGAGAACACAGCATGTGCGGACGTCTTTCCCAGTATCGAGGCATTCACGATTTCGTCGCGGCGCTCGCCATTCCCAACGCCCTGATCAACTATGCCGGCGACCAGCCGTTGGCGCGTTATAACGCCGCGCCGACCACTCAACTCGCCCTCTTTCACCAGGAAGGCCAGTTTTTGCGCGCCGATCTGGTGCGCTGGGGCTGGCGTCCGCACTGGGCCAAGGACCGCGCCGCGCCGATCAACGCCCGGGTCGAGAAGGTGGCCCATGGTCCGTTCTTCAAAGCGATCTGGCCGCGCCGGGCGATCATCGCCATCGACAACTGGTTTGAATGGGTCGACGAAGGCGGACCGAAGAAGCAGCCTTACCTGATCCGTCATCGTGACCGAACGCCGATCCTCTGCGCCGCGATCGGCCAATACCCCAACGCCGAGCATGGGCCGGGCGAACACGACGGCTTCGTCATCATCACCGCCGACAGTGCCGGCGGTATGGTGGACATCCATGACCGGCGGCCCGTGACCTTATCGCCGGAACTGGCCCGAGAATGGCTGGAGCCCGCTACGCCCATGGAGCGCGCCGAGCACATGGCGCTGTTTCAAGGCGAGCCGACCGAAGCCTTCGAGTGGTTCAAGGTTGACCGCGCAATTGGCAACGTTCGCAACCAGAACGCCCAGGTGATAGACCCTATGGGTGAGATCGAGGGTGATGGCTGCACATGACGCGTCCTGGTTTGCAGCTCGACTCCCCGCGACTGGAAAACGGCCGCATGCACTGGCATGCGTGCCGCAACGACGCCCTTTTATTACTCGCCGTAGATATCGAAATCAAAATACTTCTGGCGAATGGTGTCGTAGGTGCCGTTGGCCCGGATCGTCGCCAGCGCCTGATTGAAGCGACCCGCCAGGGGATCGTTCTTGCGCACCGCGATGCCGATGCCGCTACCGAAGAACTGCTCTTCGGTGAAATTCGGGCCGACGAACTCGAAGTCCTGCCCTTCCGGCCGTTTCAACAGGCTCTCATCGATCACCACCGAACTGGCCATGGTCGCATCGAGGCGTCCGCCCAGCAGGTCGAGGAAGATTTCATTCTGCGAGCCGTAGCGCACCACTTCGGCACCGGCCGGGGCGAATTTCTCTGTGACGTAGCGATCGAAGTTGGTCGCGCGCTGCACCCCGATGCGCTTGCCTTTGAGCTGGGCCGGGATCTCGCTGATGCCGCTGCCTTTCTTGAACACCAGGCGTGCCGGAATGCGGTAATAGCGATTGCTGAAATCGACCGATTTCATCCGCTCCGGGGTCATGGACATCGACGAAATCACCGCGTCGACTTTCTTTACCTTGAGCGCGGGAATCAGCCCGTCGAACTCCTGTTCCTGCCACACGCACTGGACTTTCATCTCGGCGCACAGTGCCTGGCCGATGTCGTAGTCGAAGCCGACGATGGTGTTGTCCGGCGTCTTCGACGCGAACGGCGGGTAAGCCGCCTCGATGCCCAGGCGCAGAGGTTGCTCTGCCGCCTGCAAGTTGGCGCCGAACGCCAGCAGCGAGATAAGGCCCATTTTCAATACGGTGTTTTTTACGTTCATTCATGGCTCCAGATGCGATGTTGTTTATGTCGGGCGCTCCAAAAAGAAGGCGTCCGTTATGGCAGCGGCAATGTGAACAAGGAGATGACGGCTCTGTCGGCCGCCTGCTCCGTCGTAGCGCCCGGCATCCACCCGGCGCTATGGGGTACCTCAGACGGCGGCGGTGACGATCAACTCCAACAGGATTTGCGGATCGTCGAACATCACTTGCGCGGTGGCCCGTGCCGGCGTTTGCCCGGCATCGACCCAGGCGCTCCAGGTTTCGTTCATGCCGGCGAAATCGGTCCCCATGTCTTTCATCCAGATCTGCACGCTGAGCAATCGGCTCTTGTCGCTGCCGGAAATTTCCAGCAGTTCGTCGAGCCGTTGCAGCACTTGGCGCGTCTGGCCGCGGATGTCCTGGCTGCAATCGGCGGCGACAATGCCGCTGAGCCAGGCCACGCCGTTGTGCACGACGCTGCGGCTCAGGCGTGGATTGCTTTCGATGCGTTGAATAAGGCTCATACAGGCTCCTGGGTGAGAGGTGTCTCAGTGGACAATTGGGCAAGGGTGATGGGTTTGAGTGGCGAGCGAATACGGTAATACCCGACCTCCGCGGGCGGGACCTGGCGCTGCTCGGCAATGATTTCGGTGACGCTCAAGCCGCACATACGACCCTGGCAAGGCCCCATGCCGCAGCGACCGAACGCCTTGGTCTGATTGGGCCCCAGGCAACCAAGGGCGACGTGTTGGCGAATCGCGCCGGCGCTGACGTCTTCGCAGCGACAGACAATCACCTCGTCGGCGGGAATGCGGTTTTGCTGTGGCGGGCGGTATAACGCGTCGATCAGGGGCCGCGCGGCACGTTGGCGACGCAAGGCCTTTCGATAAGGGTCGGCGAATTGCTGCAACTGTTGTGCATCGAGTCTTTTCGAGCGGGCGGCAATCGCCAGCCCGGCCAGGCGACCTTCGAGCAGCGCCACCTGCGCACCGCCGATAGCGCCACCGTCGCCGGCGATAAAAAAACCCGGCAGACTGGTTTCGCCCTGGCTGTCGCGGCGCGCGATCCAGCACAGTTGCTGTTCGCTCCAGTCATGTTCCAGGCGCAGCGACCAACTGATCTGGGTGTTGGGTACCACGCCTTGGTGCAGCAGAATCAGCGAGGCCGGAATAGTCCAGCGTCGATCGCCACTGTCAAAACTCAGGGCGCTCGCCTGCCCGGAGCCTTCGATCTGCAGATCCCGGGCATCACGGAAATGCCTGACCCCGGCGCGTTTCAATTCGACCAGCAAGTGCAGGCCCTTGCGCAGGTCACGCCAGCCGCGCAAGGCGCCTGGGATGGTGCGCCAGGCTCGCGCAAGATCGCCGCAGCCACTGGTGTCCACCAGCGCTTCGATGGCGATGCCGGCTCGCAGGTATTGCACCGCCAGCAGGTACAACAAGGGTCCGCAACCGGCCAGCACCACCGGCCCTTGGGGCACCAGCGCGGCGCTTTTGAGCAGGATCTGTCCGGCGCCGGCGGTCATGACCCCAGGCAAGGTCCAGCCCGGAATGGGCATCGGCCGTTCGAACGCACCGGTGGCGATCAACACGTGATGCCCTTGCAGGACTTCAGCGCGGCCATCGATCAGGTAATGCACCTGTCGCTGTGGCGTCACCTGCCAGATGGCGGCGTTGCCCAGGTAACGGGCACCGCATCGCAGGAATCTGTCGACAAGCTCCGCACCTGCCCCATAGTCATCGCCCAATACCCTGCGGCTGCGCGCATCGGCCTGCTGGATGTTGCGATAGATTTGCCCTCCGGGGCTGGCCTGTTCATCCAGCACCACCACCGATAGGCCGTGGCGTGTGGCCTCAAGTGCCGCGCTCATGCCAGCAGGGCCGGCGCCGAGCACAATCAGGTCGACTGACGGCTTATTCATCAGCGCCCTCCTCGTCGTGGCCATTGTCCAGAAGATCCCGGGCCCCGCGCTGGCGCAGCACACGCATACCCGCGCGAACCGGCAGCAGGCACGCCTGACAATTGGCCTGCCCGTCCACCTCGACCAGGCACTCGAAGCACACGCCCATCATGCAGAACGGCGCGCCGGGCCTGCCGCTGACGGCACTGTCGCGGGTGTGAGTGACGCCGTTGAGCAGTAAGGCCGCGGCCAGGGAAATGCCTGTGGGCACCGAAAACGACGCGCCTTCGAATTCGATCTGCACGGTTTTTTCCGCCGGGCCCAACGCCCGGAACAAGCGGTCAGCCGGCATGGCGCACCTCAGGTTTGCGCTTGAAGCGCTGCAGACTGAAAGGCGCCACGGCCGGCTCGTCATATTCACCGGCAATCCACGGCGCCAGGCGCAACGCATGGATCGCCGCCAGGGTCACGCCGCTGTGGCAACTGACCACTACCGCTCCCAGGCAATCCTGCGAAGCTTCGTAGATGGGAAAGCCGTCGGCGCTCAGCACCCGCAACGCGCCCCAGGCCCGAACCAGACGGACCTGCCCCAACCGCGGAAAGCACTGCACCGCGCGCCGGGCGATGCCGGCCATCACTTCGCTGCTGGTACCGTCGTCGAACCCCGCCGACTCATGGGAATCGCCCAGCTGCACCGTGCCTTCGTCGGTCTGGCGCACATAGGTGGTTGGGTAATGCAGGAAGGGTTTGAGGCGTTCGGTCACCAGAATTTGCCCACGATTGGGGCTCACCGGCACATCCATGCCCAATTGCGCACCCAGTTCCCGATTGCCGAGTCCGGCGGCCAATACAAGCTGGTTGGCGTACCAGCGCTGCTCACCGGAGTCCAGTTCGAAGCCCGAGCCGCGCTGGCCGATGGCGCTGACCCGCTGGCCATTGATGATCCTGACCCCGCGCGCCTGGCAGGCGGCGTACAGCGAACGCAACAATTTCAACGGATTGACCTGACCGTCCATGGGCGAGTAACAGCCGCCCACTACCGCCGGCCCCACGCCCGGCAAGCGAGCGCGCAATTGCGCCGCATCCAGCAGTTCGAACGGATAATCACCGTGCATGGCGTCGCGCAGCCAGAGCAGGCGACGGCTTTCTTCGGCCATCTCCTGGTCGCTCAAACACAGCTGGAATCCGCCAGGCTGACGCAGATGCAGGTCAATGCCGCTGTCGGCCTGCAACGCGGCAGCAAAACGTGGCCACAGCGCCACCGAATCCCGGGTCCATTGCGCATAGCGACTCATCCCGTAGCCCTTGCCCTGTACCCACAGCAGGCCGAAGTTGCCACGCGCCGCCCGATGGGCGTCATCGCCCTCGTCCAGGACGCTGACCTGGCGACCGAGCAGGGCCAGGCCATAGGCGATGGACAACCCCACCAGACCGCCCCCTACGATCATCACATCAGTTTTTTGCATGAGTTGCACTGCCGCTCTTTTAACGCCGCGTAATCGCCTGCAGCGCAGGCATAACGCCTGAATGATCTTGATGCAGGTGATCCTAGAGAGCTGACAGCGAGTTGAAAAATGCTTTATTTTGGCAAGGTCATGTCTTTTCGTTATGGATATTAACCAAGGATCCCCGCCATGAATCTTCGTCAGCTGGAGGCCTTTCGCGCGGTCATCCTGGGCCAGACCGTCACCCGTGCCGCCGAGATGCTGCACATCTCGCAACCGGCAGCGACGCGACTGATTGCCAGCCTCGAGGAGGACATCGGTTTCAGTTTGTTCGACCGGATCAAGGGCCGCCTGCAACCCACCGCCGAAGCCATGACGCTGTACCAGGAAGTACAACGCTCGTTGCTCGGGGTCGAACGCATTGCCCGAACGGCGCAGGAGATTCGCAGCCTGAAACGCGGTTCTCTGCACATCGCCTGCGCCCCGGCCATGGGTCTTTCCTTCCTGCCGCGAGCCATTGCGGCGTTCATGGCCGAGCATGACCAGGTGCAGATTTCGCTGGTGGTGCATTCGTCGCGCGAGATCGTCGACCTGGTGGTCGGACAGCGCTGCGACCTGGGCATCATCGTCCTGCCCAACACCTACCCCAGCCCCCGCGCAGAAAAACTCCTGGCCACCCGCATGCTCTGCGCCCTGCCGACGAACCATCGGTTACAGGGAAAGGCCACGATCCATCCCGAGGATCTGCAAGGCGAAGCGTTCATTTCCTATCCGCAATCCATCGGCTCGCGCCAGCACATTGACTCGATATTTGCCGCGTACGGGGTCGAACGCGAACTGCGCCTGGAAACCCAACTGTCGCTGCCGATGTGCACCTTTGTCGAACAAGGGCTGGGGGTCGCGCTGGTCGACGCCATCAGCGCGGTCGAGTACCGCGGCAATGGCGTGGTGTTCAGGGCGTTCGAGCCCGCGATTGAAATGGATTTCAGCATGCTGCTGCCGGTCCAGGGGCCGACGTCGAAACTGCAGACCAGCTTTTTCGAACACATGCAGCACTTCATCGCCCGCGAGGTTCCAGCCGAGTATCGGTTCTAGAAGGCGCTTTTCAACGCAAACCCACCATTCGTCGCCTATGCTAGGGGTAGCGTCAATTACCCAACCCTCTCTGGCTCAAGGATTGCAAAGGCCGGTCGTAGCAGCCCCAGATCGACGTAATTCTGACGCGGCAGCACTCAACTCAATGTTCAAGGACTCCAGCGATACGCTTGGTCAGTCACCCGGGGGATGTACCATGTCAACTCTCAATGAAATCGCCGCGAATCACGCAAGAATGGCTAAAATACTGGCAGGAGAGTCGACCGAAGTGTGCGAGCGACAGCCCCAGGTGGTGGGAGGTTTTGAAGTCTCATCCATCGATGAACAGCAACACATTCCCCTGCACCTCATCGCTGGCGCGCAGGACAACAATCCCGGACAAGCTATCGGCTTCTGACTCCGCCTGATCGGTGTCGGGTCGCTTGATGGCGTGCTGTTCGGCAGCCAATCCGGCACCGACACCGTCTCTGTCAACCCGCACTTCCTGGCCTAAACTCAACGGACTACCAGCCCGCCGGTGTGTGGTGGGCAAGGCATTGCCATGTTTGAAACCCGAGAAGTGCAGCGCTTCGCCGCCAATGCTGTCGGCCGCGACCTGGCCGTGGGCGACATTCACGGCCACTTTGCCAGGCTGCAGACAGCACTGGATGCTGCCGGATTCAACCCCTCCATCGACCGCCTGTTCAGCGTGGGCGATCTGGTCGACCGCGGGCCGCAAACACTGGACGTCGATGAATGGCTGCTGCACAAGCCCTGGTTCCATGCAGTGCGGGGCAACCATGAGCAGATGACCGTCGATTCCCATGCCGCCGGCCGCGCCAGCATTGAACGCGGCCTGCACTTTGCCAATGGTGGCGCCTGGTTCTACGGCCTGTCGGGCACCGAGCAAGCCTGTTACGCGGGCATCCTCGCTGAGTTGCCTTTGGTGATCGAGGTCCAGACGTCGCAAGGCCTGATCGGCATCGTGCACGCGGATGTCCCACCGGGCAGTTGGCAAGACATGACTGAAGCGCTATCCGGCTCGGCAATGGAGGTGGAACAGATAGCCATGACCCTGCAGTGGTCACGCCGGCGCATCACCGACAACAACCCCGGCGGCGTGTCCGGTGTGCGCGCCGTAGTTGTGGGACACACCCCCCTGCCCCAGCCGGTCATCCTGGGCAATGTCTACCACATCGACACCGGCGGCTGGCTGCCGGAGCGCGGTCACTTCACTCTGCTGAATCTGCAAACGCTCGACTTCATCCCCGCGACGCCGCCAGGCCTCAGTCGACACTGGTAACAGGTGGCCTTTGTAGGAGCGAGCTTGCTCGCGATGGACTCCAGAACACCGCGTGTTATCCAGCAAACACGCGTTATCGTTGGCGTCCTTCGCGAGCAAGCTCGCTCCTACAATGAACAGCGTTACCCCTCACTTCGAGACGTATTTCGTGCCGTGCGGATCATCGAGCTTCGCCTGCAACATCCCCCACTCGCGCAGAATGATCGAGTAAGGCACGAAGATACTCATCCTCTCGGCGGTATTGACCCCGGGATGGGCGCTCACATCGTTCAAGGTGGTGGAATAGAAACCGACATTGATGCCCACGACACTGCCGTCACTGGCGACCACCGGCCCACCCGACATGCCCTTGATCAACGGGGCATCATGGATAGCGTACAGATCGCCGCTTTGTTCATTGGTATTGATGAAAGGCGTTGGATACACCTTGCCCTTGCCGGTGGTGGTCATCATATAAGGGCTGCCCCCCACGGCCGTGATGCGCTCGCCCACTCGCGGTGCACGCCAGGACGGGTAGCGGCCGTTAGCCTTGTGCTGGAAGAACACCAGATCGCAACCTGTGCTGCAGCTGTACTTCACGTTGGGGATCAACGGAGTGTGGCGGGTGGTGACGGCGTAATCCTCGTTCCATTGCACCGCCGAAGCCATATAGACATAGGGCAACGGGAAGCCTGAGAAGACTAGAAAGTATGAATCGCTGGTAGCCCTTGAAAGATCGGGCTTAACGATGCCGTTGCATCCTGCAGTTAGAGCTCCTATGAGAAAGCACGCCATGATCTTGATCATGATGTATCACCGACTTATAGGGGGAAAGGACTTTCTTATTGTTTGTCAGTTTTTTGTCGCTTCCTTATCCGCTGGCTCACAGAACCGCTTAGCGATTGATTTGACTGAACTCGCTGTTATTTATGGCTGACACTTCGATAACCTGCACAACTGTTTTGCACTAGAATCAATCGCTTTTAGATGCAATCGCACAGTACAAATATTTGGCGTCAACATGATGTCGACAATAAGGAGAGATATAGAGCGGCTATATGTTTGGTTACGAACTTGTTTTATCCCGCGCAAACGAAAAACGCCGCTCAATGAGCGGCGTTTTCGATGCAGCGTATTAAAACAAGTTCAATAAAGAACCTTGTCGACAATCAACAACACTTCGGCCCGCTCTTGCTGCCGTACCGGGCTTCCTGTCGTTCGCGAAAAAACATTTCGTAGTCCATCACCGGTTTGTCCGGGTGTTTGTTCTGCATATGCTCGACGTAGTTGTCGTAGTCGGGCATGCCGACCATCAGGCGCGCGGCCTGACCGAGGTATTTACCGAGGCGACTCAGGTCATTGAACATGCTGCAATCCTCGATCAAGCATCGGGCAGGGCCTGGAACGGTGCTTCTTTATCCGTACGCTCCTTGGTGCCCCAGGCGGCAATGCCGACCTTGAGCGCAAAGAACAGGATGCTGAACACCACCAACAGGAACAGCGCCGTCAGCGTGGCGTTGGTGTAGGCGTTGTAGATCACGTGCTGCATCTGCTCGATGCTCTTGGCCGGTGCCAGCACCTGACCGTTGGCCAGGGCATCGCTGTATTTCTTCGCCAGCGCCAGGAAACCGATCGCCGGGTTGGCGTCGAACAGCTTGATGAAGCCGGCAGTGGTGGTGCAGATCAGCAGCCAGACCGCAGGCAGCATGGTGACCCAGACGTAGCGCTGGCGCTTCATCTTGATCAGCACCACCGTCGCCAGCATCAGCGCGATCCCGGCCAGCATCTGGTTGGAGATACCGAACAGCGGCCACAAGGTGTTGATGCCCCCCAGCGGATCGATCACCCCTTGGTACAGCAGGTAACCCCACATCGCCACGCAACCGGCGGTGGCGATCAGGTTGGCGGTCCAGGACTCGGTGCGTTTCAGCGCCGGTACGAAGGAGCCGAGCAAGTCCTGGAGCATGAAGCGGCCGGCACGGGTACCGGCGTCCACTGCGGTGAGGATGAACAGCGCTTCGAACAGGATCGCAAAGTGGTACCAGAACGCCATGGTGTTTTCACCCGGCAGGAGACTGTGCAGGATCTGCGCGATGCCCACCGCCAGGGTCGGCGCACCGCCGGCGCGAGCCAGGATGGTGGTTTCACCGATGTCCTTGGCCACCGCTTGCAGCGCTTCCGGAGTAATCGCAAAACCCCAGCTGCTGACGGTCTGTGCCACCGTGACAGCATCGGAGCCAACGATCGCCGCCGGGCTGTTCATGGCGAAGTACACAC
>Ga0247818_10000563_pt1 | contig 23404 bp, 26 predicted proteins | sample 13C_Glucose_Day1_FD_192424 | JGI IMG/M metagenome (GOLD analysis project Ga0247818, IMG submission 192424) | Soil microbial communities from agricultural site in Penn Yan, New York, United States - 13C_Glucose_Day1 | ecosystem: Environmental > Terrestrial > Soil > Agricultural land | place... | reverse complement strand
CCGGGTTGATGATCAGTAACAGACGTTGATATTGACTCATGATGAACTCCAGTTACGTGAACTGCCTGACCGCCAGTATGCTCCCTGGCACTGAATACAGCGCCCGCTCGGTGTTACTGCCGATCAGTCGGTCGATGCCCATACGGTGCACAGTGCCCATCACCACCACATCGGCCAGATATTCCTCGACGAATGCACTGATCACTGGCACCGGGAGCCCCATGATGAAATGGCGTCGTTCAGGCGGTACGCCGTAACGCTCCGCCAGCGTGATGAAGGCCTGGTGCAAGGATTGACGCAGCTCCTCGATGAAGTCCACGCCCCAACCGCCCCCGGCCAGCGGCGCATCGCTGTTGAAGGCGGGCGATAAATCATAGGCGTACAGCAGGTGTAATGGCGCGTCGCATTGCAAGGCCAGGGCGTTGGCGGTCTGGATGATGGTGTCGTTCAAGCCGCTGATTTGCGTTGCCGGATCGAACGGGTCCACGGCCGCCACGATCCGATGCGGCAAGCTGTAGGGGGCGCGGTTGACCAGATGCACCGGGACCGGGCATTCACGCAACAAGTGGCAATCTAACGGGGTAATGAACACTCGCTTGAGCACAGGTTCCAGGTTGCTGTCCTTGATCAACAGGTCAGGCTTCAAGTCTTCGACCGTTTTCAGGATGTCCAGCAGCGGATGGGTGGTGAAGACCACCTTGACCGTCACTTCCAGGCCCAGCTCGCTGAGTCGATCGAGCTCTTCGGCCTCCCAGCGACGGTAGCGACGCAAATAGCGCTGATGCTCCGTGTCGTCGATTTTTTCCTGCCATAAATGAACCACCGGCGCCGGTTCGACAAAGGCGCGTACATCCAGTACCGCCCCGGCAGCCTTGGCCAAGGCGACGGCACGCAACTGGGCAGGAGACTGATGCAGGGTTTGGTCAGCGATCAGCAGAAAACGTTGATATTGCCCCATCACACACCTCCGGTCGGCCCCGGCTATCGAGTGCCGGCATGTTTGAAGTCTGCGCTCCATCGCCTCGCGCAGTTTGACTTACATCAAGCTCACGCGAACCAATGCCGCCAACACAGCAATCTGATCCAGATCAGGTTCAAGCGTTGGCAATGGCGTACAAAGAAATCCAACGCGGTTCTTTTGCTGCGCTCCAATTCCCATTCGCACAAGAGGAACACTCCATGCTTACCGTCAAAGACCACAATGATCGGGCTGCGGCCGCCTATGCTGCAGTCGACGGCCAATACTGGATCGAAGCGCTCAGGGATGGTCGCCACGTTTTGATCCGGCCACTGGCGCAGAAGGATCGCGACCGTGAATACGCCTTCATCAAACGACTGTCTCCCGAGTCCCGTCATATGCGTTTTCTTGCGCAGATCAACGAACCCGGCGCTGCGATGCTCGATCAGTTGATGGACACGGACAATCATCGCCGCCTGGCCTATATCGCCCTGGTCCATGACAACGGCAAACTGGTCGAGATCGGCATCAGCCGCTACGCGGCCACTGGCGAGCATGAGTGCGAATGTGCAGTCACGGTCGCCGATGAATGGACGCACCTGGGCCTGGGCAAAATACTGATGGACCACCTGATCAAGGCAGCCCGTAAAAACGGCTTTCGCCAGATGTATTCGGTAGACGCCGCAAGCAATACTCCCATGCGCGACCTGGCCAGGGCGCTGGGTTTCGAGACCCATAACGATCCGGACGACAGCCATCAGGTCATCCATCGCCTTAACCTGTAATGAAAGCGCCCCGCAATGTGCCTGCCAACGGACCATTGCGGGGCCTGAAAGCCCTCAGGATTGCAGCATCCTCCCTGGCTTGATCGCCAGCACACTGCACGGCGCCCGATGCAGGAGTTGCTCGGCCGTGGTTCCCAGTAATTTGCTCAAGCCCTTGTGCTGCACTGTGCCCATGACAATGACATCGGTACGGTGCTCGCTGACGAATTCACAGATACTCGGCACGGGTGCCCCCTCGATGAAGTGACGATGCTCTGGTGGCACGCCATGGCGTTCAGCGATGGCGGCAAATGCCTCATGCTGAGCCGATCCCAGCATTTCATAGATCCCGGTGGCCAACGGTAATGCGGCAAAGCCCATGTCCTGGACGTAAACAGACGTCCAGTCATAAACGTGCAGCAGCTCAAGACCGGCATCACAGACGGCGGCCAGTTTCGTCGCGGCGTCGATGATCTGGTCGTTGAACACACGGTCTTGATCCTCATCGCGCAACAGATCGATGATGGCCAGAACGTTGCGTGGCCGGGCATTCAGCGGCGTCGTCACCAGGTGCACCGGCACAGGGCAATCGCGCAGCAACTGCCAATCCAGCGGGGTGAAAAAAACCCGTTTGAACGCCGGTTCTTCCTGGGCGTCCTTGATGATCAGCGTCAGCGGCATCTCATTGATGAAGTTCAGGACCTCCTCAAAAGGATGCTGTACCCACACCACCTCGCTGGTGACTTCCACGCCATGTTTGCTCATCAACTCGGCCTGGTCGGCGAGCCATTGCCGATGGGTTTGCAGATAGCCGTCCCGCGCCAGGTTGAATTGTTGCGCAGCGAACAGGCCGGCCACCGCCAGGGCTTGGGAGTAGTCGAACGCCACGATGTGCAATGGCAATTGCATCGCCAGCGCTAACGCCGCGGCACGGTCGAATGCCGGAGTGCGGGTCATGGCTGAGGGAGCGATCAAGAGTAAACGTTGAGTCTGCGACATGGAGCACCTCGGCACGCGGCCATTTCAGTTCAGTGGTAAAACCAGGGTTCGTGATTTGATTGCCATCTGCTTGACCTGCTCGACCTTGCGCCCCGCTCAGCCCCGCAGCGTTACTCCACGCGGTCGGCCCACATCCCTTTGCCATTTGTGTGGGCAGCTGGACGCGCTGGCATCTGTCTTGATTCGCCGGCCGGGCCAGGACTGCTTGGCCAGACATGAGGCGCTTCGATACGTGCCTTGAGTTGGCCAACAAAAGCCTGGGCTTCTCCCAGACTGTTGAAGTTCACTTCCAGGGCGTCCATGCACACGACCCAGCAGCGGGCTGTCGGTTTCTCCGTGATATCAATGAACATGGATACCTCCTTTGACTTCGCGAATCATCGGCCAGCGTTAGTCGACGTCTGCACAAGCCCTGAGACTGCGCCGGGGAGCCGGGGGAAAGGTTGATAATGGTCAATAATTTCCTCCACTGGACGAAGACCGGGCCACCGCGCGTCGGGCCGGCCCCTCCTTTGCCCTCGATTTGACAAAGATCAAACCCGACACCCGAAACAGCGGCAGGCTAAGTGCAAGACATCAGCCGCTGCCATCGGGGCAAGCGATCATCTGCCGGAGATTTGTCATGTCTGATCAATCACGTTTCATGCTGGTCGTCTCGCCGTTGATGGAAAACAGCCCCGCCTTCGATCGGGCCGCGGCGTTGGCCAAGGCTTCGGGCGCTGCCCTGCACATCGTGGCGTTCGATTATCTTGAAGGGCTGGCGACTGCCGGAATGGTCAACGAACAGGCGCGGGAGCAGATGCGGCTGGGTTATGTCGAGCGCCACCGCCAGTGGCTCGAAGATCAGGCCCGCCCCTTGCGCAAGATCGGTGTGCACGTCACCACGGAAGTGGTTTGGGTGGAGAGGCCCTTGCAGGAGATCCTCATTCATCTCAAGGAACAACCGATGGCCGCATTGATCAAGGCGCTGGAGCACGAATCGCTGCTGTCACGCCTGATGTTTACGCCCCTGGATATCCACTTGCTGCGAGAATGCCCGGTGCCGCTGCATTTTGTCAGCCATTTGCACAACGTCTTGCCGCGCAAGATCGTCGCCGCCGTCGACCCGTTTCATTCCGATGACCAATACGAAGGCTTCAACGACAGGATTCTGCGCGAGGCCTGTAAACTGGCGAGCACCTGTAATGCCCAACTGGACGTGATCTACGCGCATGACCTTTCAAGCATCAGCGCGGACGAGTTCGGTTTCAGTAATGGCTCGGCATTTTTCTCTTCGGGAAAAGCCAAGAGCTTGTTCGACGCGCAGGCTGATGCGTTTCGCGACCTTGCCGAGCGCAACGGTATCCCCCCGGAGCACCAGCATATGATCATGGGCAATCCGGTGAGGGTGCTCTGCGACTATGCCCGGGCCTATGACACCGATGTGATTGTCATGGGGCGTATCGGCCACCGTGGCATGGAGCGGTTGGTTGGCAGTACGGTGGAACATCTGCTGTACAAGTTACCCTGCAGCGTGTGGGTGGTTTCGCCAGAAAAAATCTGACGATGGATCAGGCGCATGGTAATGGTTGCGGCAGAATGAGGAATAATGGATGCCCAACCAAAAAGGCAGAACCGCCGATTGAACATCGATACCCGAATCAAATTCCGTCATCTGCTGTGTTTTCTCGAAGTGTCGCGCCAGGGTAGCCTGGCGCGTGCTGCCGACAAGTTGGCAATCAGCCAGCCGGCGCTATCGAAAACCCTCAAGGAGCTGGAAACCCTGTTGGACGCCACGCTGTTTGAACGGGGTAAAAAAGGTTCGACGCTGACCGAGGCCGGCGTGGCCTTCCTGCGCTACGCAGGGCCGAGCGTGCAATCGTTGCGCGACGGGGTCAACAGTTTGCGCTCCGGGGTACATGAGCCCATCAGCGTACAACTCGGCGTGTTGTCCACCGTCGAAAGCCTGTTGGTGCCTGAAGTTGTCTGCCGTCTACACGACCGACACCCGGCATTGGTGGTCAGTGTCGTGACCGGCCCAAGCGCCTACTTGCTGTCCCGACTACGCGTCGGTGAACTGGACCTGGTGGTTGGCAGGATGACCGATAGCCCGCTGATTCTCGGGCTGGCGTTCGAACACCTCTACAGCGAATCCATGACCCTGGTGGTCCGTAGCGGCCATCCGGTACTCGCCGATACGCAGGGGCACAAACACCTCGAGGACTATCCGCTGGTATTACCATCGGCCGGAACGACGATACGCAAATTCGCCGACAGCCTGTTTGTGCAGCACGCAATAACGCCATCACGTCAACGCCTGGAAACCCTGTCGGTCGCCCTGAGTCGACGCTACGTACAAAGCAGCCTGGCCATCTGGGTCGCACCTTTGGACGCGGTCAGGCAGGACTTGAGGCAAGGCGAGCTGGTGGAGCTGGATCTGGGAATGCGTGAGCCTGGCGGCTCCGTGGGGCTCTGCACAAATCCTGCATTGCCGCTGACGCCAGCGGCGCAGTGGTGCGTGGAAGCGTTGCGCGAGGTCGGGCAGGAATATCGTGAGGGCAAGTATCCATAACCATCTGGATATGGATGAAGTCGTTTTTTTCAATTTTGCGAGGGGTCGTACAAGGGGAAACTGACGTCGCTGCCAACGCAGTACCTGCCTCTGTCCACCCATAACAATAGGAAAAACGACATGTCTGATGCGCACGACAGCCGCTTCGTCATTCGTGACCGTAATTGGCATCCCAAAGCCCTGACGCCTGACTACAAGACTTCGATCCTGCGCTCCCCGCGCCAGGCACTGGTGAGCATCCCCCAATCCGTATCCGAAACCAGCGGCCCGGATTTTTCCCATCTGCAGATGGGGCGGCACGATAACGATCTGCTGTTGAATTTCAATCATGGCGGCCTGCCCATCGGCGAACGCATTATCGTCGCGGGCCGGGTGTGCGATCAGTACGGCAAGCCGATTCCTCATACCCTGGTGGAGATGTGGCAGGCCAACGCCGGTGGCCGTTACCGGCATAAGAAAGACAGTTACCTGGCACCCCTTGACCCGAATTTCGGCGGCGTAGGCCGCGCGTTGACCGACCGCGATGGCAACTACAGCTTCCGCACCGTCAAACCCGGCCCCTACCCATGGCGCAACGGTCCCAACGATTGGCGACCAGCCCATATCCACGTTTCCATCAGTGGCCCGTCCATTGCCACGCGCTTGATTACCCAGCTGTATTTCGAAGGTGATCCGCTCATCCCCATGTGCCCGATCGTCAAGTCGATCGCCAATCAGGAAGCAGTGCAGAGCCTGATCGCCAGGCTTGACATGAGCATGGCCAATCCCATGGATTGCCTGGCTTATCGCTTTGATATCGTCCTGCGCGGCCAGCGCAAGACCCATTTCGAAAACTGCTGAGGAGGCCTGCGTATGCCCGTTCAACTTCTGCCTGAAACCCCGTCGCAAACAGCGGGCCCCTATGTCCATATCGGCCTGGCACTGGAAGCGGCCGGCAACGCGCCGCGTGAGCAGGAAATCTGGAATGAAATGGCCAAACCGGGCGCACCGGGTGAGCACATCTTATTGCTGGGCCACGTGTATGACGGCAACGGCCACTTGATTCGCGACGCGTTCCTGGAGTGCTGGCAGGCCAATCACGAAGGCGTCTACGACAGCGGTTTCGACCTGGAAAAACCCTTCAACTGTTTTGGCCGCACGGCGACGACCGATGTCGGTGAATGGACGGTCAAGACCGTGAAGCCTGGCGTGGTGAAAAACGCCGCGGGCGTTCCCATGGCCCCACATATCAATGTGGCCCTGTTCGCCCGGGGCATCAACATACACCTGCAGACGCGGGTGTATTTCGACGACGAATCACAGGCAAATGCGGCAGACCCCGTACTGAACCTGATCGAACAACCCCATCGCCGCGAATCGCTGATTGCCACCCGCTGCACGATTGACGGCAAGCTGGCCTACCGCTTCGATATTCATGTCCAAGGTGAATCGGAAACCGTGTTCTTCGACTTCTGACTCACAAATTGCTCAGACAGACGGCCCCGTGCAGCAGCTGTCGGCAGGCGTTCAAGCGCCTACAATCGGCGGGTGCAGCCTCACCTGCGGAGAGTCATCATGCGCACGGTTCACGTCCTCCAAGCCCCGCCGGCACCGGTCAATGTCGTTGGCGAAACGATCACTGTCCTGGCCGGCGGCGATCTGAGCAAACCCTTTGAAATGCATATCCAGGAAGGCGTGCAAGGCGGCGGTCCACCCCCGCACTTTCACCCGTGGGACGAGGCGTTCTACGTGGTGGAGGGTCAGGTCGAGGTCACCGTCGAAGGCACGTCCAACATCGTCTCGGCAGGGGGATATGTGCACATTCCTGCCGGGTCGATCCATGCCTACAAGAACCTCAGTCCCACGGCAAAGATGATCGGTGTGGTGTCCGATCCCCGGGGCGGGCAGTTTTTCACGGCGATGGATCAGTTCAAGGTACCCGAGGATCTGCCGCGGATATTCGAGGTGGCCGAGCGCTTTGGCGTGACGTTCCTGGTGCCGAAACCGCCGGACGCCTGATCGCCTCCCCCTGCGGCAGCTCCTGACAAGGGTATGTGTTGCGTCAGGCGGTGCCGTGGGCCTGCTGTTCCAGATGCACCTGCAGATCCGGCTCGATGCCCAGCGCCGCGGCCAGTTCGTCCAGATAACTGCGCTCAGCATCCTGTTGATCATCCACCAGCATCACGCTGGCCAGGTACATCTCGGCGGCCATGCCGGAATCGGTTGCCGACTGTGCCACTTCGGCAGGGTCAAGCGGTTTGGCGACTTCCTCATCAAGCCACTGCTGCAACTGCGGATCGTCGGTGTGACGGCCGATTTCGGTGCTGATCATCTGCTTCTCGGTGTCGTCGATCCGGCCATCGGCCTTGGCTGCCGCTATCAATGCACGCAGGATGGCATGGCTGTGCTCCTCGACTTCCGGCCCGGCCAGCATGTCCACCGTACGCATCGCCGTTTGCGGCGCCTGCTGTTGCTGCGCGGCCTGGCTGCGTTGCCAGGCTTGATAAGCCTGGAATGCCATCATCCCCAGCGAGGCCAGCGCTGCATAGTTTGTACCACCCCCGGAGCGTGACTGTGGCGCTCCGCCCATCGGCGAACCTGCGCCCAGCAAGCCACCGAGCAAGCCGCCCAAGCCGCCCATGCTACCCGCCCCGGCGTTGCTGGCGCCGCCGCCCAACAACCCGCCGAGCAGTCCGCCCAGATCACCCAAGCCACCTTGAGCCGACGCTCCACCGCCGCGCTGTTGCGCCATCGAGCCCTGGCCGGCCCGCAGTAATTGTTCGAGCAGATCGCTGGTGTTCATGACGCCGTCCTCATCGATGGGAGTGATCCAGTCAGACAACGATAGTCCTCGCCGGTAAATGTGCTACCACCGTCTGGCTGACGCATCGCTCATTTACCCCGGCGTATTTTTTTCTGGTGCAGCTAAGATTCATAGGCGGTGAACCTTATTCCCGGATACCCGGTCGATACCTGCAACCCTACCCGGTTTGCCGCCGCCCGCCAGATGAGGGCGATGACTGGCTTGCTGCACTTTCTGGAGAGCGCCCCCGTGATATCGACCCTACACATCGCCAGGCTCAAAGCCTGGGGTGCCCATGGTTTCACCGCCACCGGCGTGGTCACTGCCTTCCTCGCGACACTTGCCCTGCTCGATAACCAGCCGACCAGTTGCCTGCTGTGGCTGGGCGTCGCCCTGATCGTCGATGGCCTGGACGGCGCACTGGCGCGCAAGGTCAATGTACAGACGGTGCTGCCGAGTTTCGACGGTTCGATTCTCGACCTGGTGATCGACTACCTGACCTATGTGTTCATCCCGGCACTGTTCATCTATCGCTACATCCCGCTGCCGGACTACACGTTGCTGTTGACCGTGTCGCTGATTCTGGTGTCGTCGCTGTTCTGCTTCTGCAACGTCAACATGAAAAGCAAGGACAACTATTTCCAGGGCTTCCCCGCCGCGTGGAACGTAGTTGCCTTGTGTCTGTACATCATCGCGCCGTCGCCCTGGATCACCTTCCTGACAGTGATCGGCCTGGCGTTGTTGACGCTGACCCGGATGAAATTCCTGCATCCGTTCCGGGTGCGCCGCTTCATGCCGATCAACATTGCCGTCACCGCCATCTGGCTGCTGTGCAGTCTGTCGCTGGTGATCAACCACCCGCTGATCAACCCTCTGGTCATGGGGCTTTGGTTGCTGATGTCGGCATACTTCCTGGGCATCTGCTTCTGGCGTACGGCGCTGGAGTGGCTCGACGAATCGCGGCTCAAATAACGCCATGCCTATCCATATCGTACGGCTTGGCACCCCGCGTACACCCGACGAAGGGCTGCGCCTGGGCACTGTACGCCGGCCACCCCGTGGCGTGCCGAAGTCCGAGTTTGCCAGCCGGGATTTCTACGACGTGTGGCAGCCGCTGCTTTCGCCCAGCCAGGAGCTGGTCCGCGAAGCCCAGTCCGCTGAGGACGACAAGGCCTGGAATGCGTTCAGGCGCAAGTTCAAGGCCGAAATGAACCACCCTGCCGCCAGCCAGTTGCTCGATCTGCTGGCCGCCCTTTCTCATCACACTTCCCTGGCCCTGGGCTGTTATTGCGAGGAGGAAGTGCATTGTCATCGCTCGGTGTTGCGCGAGTTGCTTGAGGCGCGGGGGGCGCAGGTTGTCTAGTTAACCCGGCTACAGCCGGTCAACTGTAGGAGCTAACTTGGCAGCGATGAAGTCACGACAGCCGATGATCGTCTGACAGGCCTACATCGATTCCTGCGGTAACGGCCCTCTACGGTTTCGCGGCGCTTGCAGGAGCCAGGCTTGCCGGCTCCTGCGGTTTGAGTGGGTGAGTGGCTCTCACCGCCTCGTGATCACCACCTCCAGGTACTCACTGGGCACCACCATCGACTTGTCTCCCGCCCGGTTCAGGCGGTTGAGCAATTCGGTCAGGTCGTCTTCCAGGGCCTTGGCGCCTTCGGGAGGAAGTGCCGCGAAGGCCTTGTGGATCGGACCGTACCAGCTGCGGAAGGTGTCGATGAAGTGCTCGGCCGAGCGATAGCGGAAGTTGAAGGTCCGGCGAGTGACCTGCAACAGGAAGTCACGCTCGTCGAAGTGCTTGTGCAGCCAGTCTTCAGTGCCCCACTGCGACGGCGGTTGCGCGCCGGGCGGAGGTGGCATGTGCCGCCCCAGGGTCTTGAATATCTGGCCGACGAACCCTTCCGGTGTCCAGTTGGCCAGGCCGATCCGTCCACCGGGGCGACATACCCGCGCCAGCTCTGCGGCGGCCTTGGCCTGGTCGGGGGCAAACATCACGCCGAAGGTTGAAAGCACGGCGTCGAAACTGTCATCGGCGAAAGGCAACGCTTCGGCGTCGGCCACCTGGAAGGTCACGTTCAGGCGTTCGGCTCGGGCGCGATCCTCGCCACGTTCGAGCAATGCGGCGACGTAGTCGGTGGACACCACCTGGCAGCCGCGACGCGCCGCGGCCAGTGTTGCATTACCGTTGCCGGCGGCGACGTCCAGCACCCGCTCATCGCATAACAGGTCGCAGGCCTCGGCCAGTTGCTCGCCGACGATCTGCAAGGTGGTGCCGATCACGGCGTAGTCGCCACTGGCCCAGGCGGCCATTTGGCGGGTTTTCAGCGCAGCAAGATCAATGGGTGTGCTCATGGAGGCAATCTCTGGTTTGGAACAGGTCGGACGCACGCTCACTCAGCCGTGGTGGGATCGATGATGTTCATGACCTGGGAAATGCGATTGGCCGGGAAACCGCCCTGCCTGGCATGCTCCCTGATGAGTTCCTCGTTTGGCGCGATGTACACGCAATACAGTTTGTCGCCTGTGACATAACTTTGAAGCCATTGCACGTCTGGCAACTCGCGCAACACCTTGGAGGACTTTTGCGAGACGGCTTTCAAATCCCTTTCTGACAGTGCTCCGGCGCCTGGAATCTCGCGTTCAATAATGAACTTGGGCATGGCAACCTCACTTTATTCTTCTTGATGACAGGACCGGCAGTGGCCCTGTGTACGCACTATCGCTCCGGCGCCCAGCGGCGTCCTGTCCGATCGTCGGCCGACACTGCCCGATCGTCCGGAGAATTCACCTTATGCCGTGACGCGTTCACAATCAGAAACCTCCGTACGGAAAAACGCCCATGGACGCCCTGTCTCAGACCCTGCGCGTCGTCCGCCTGGTCGGCGCGATTTTCATCAACGCCAGGTTCACGGCACCCTGGTGCTACCAGTCGCCACGCGCCGACACGGCAGCCCCGTTCCTGGAGCCCGGAGCCGAGCGGGTGGTGATCTTTCACCTGATCACCGAGGGCGAATGCTACGTCGAACTGGGCGATGATCCGCCGCTGCTGCTCAACCCCGGCGACGTAGTGATCTTCCCCCAGGGACACGCCCATCGCATGAGTTCCCGACCCGGCTTGACGCCCGCCAGCGGAGCGCGGCTTGACGAGGTGCTGGCGCGGCGCCCGCGGCAGTTGAGTCATGGCGGTGGTGGCGCGGTGACGCGCCTGGTGTGTGGCTACCTGGCCTGCGACACGCGGTTGGCCGGCATGTTGCTGGCCGGACTGCCGCCCGTGGTCAGGGTCAATGTGCGCGGTTCGAACGCTGGTATCTGGCTGGAATCTTCGGTTCGCTATGCCTTGGCCGAAGCGCGCTCGCCAAGGCCTGGCGGCGAAGGCGTGCTGGCGAAACTGGCCGAGGTGCTGTTCATCGAAGTGCTGCGCCTGTACATGCACGAACACGGCAAGGGCCGTACCGGTTGGCTGGCCGGCGTCAGCGACCGGATCGTCGGCGCAGCCCTCAACGCCTTGCACAAGAAACCCTGCCACGCCTGGACGCTGGACGAACTGGCGCGCACTGCCGGCACCTCGAGATCGGTCCTGGCAGAGCGCTTTGCGCAATTGGTGGGGGTTTCGCCGATGCAGTACCTGACGCAATGGCGCATGTTGCTGGCGGCCAACCTGTTACGCAGCAGTAACAGTTCGTTGATGCGCATCGCCGAAGAGGTGGGTTACCAGACCGACACGGCATTCAGTCGAGCCTTCCGCCGTGAGTATGGCGCGCCGCCAGCGGCTTGGCGGCGCAGTCAGGGTAATCGGTCAATGGCCCACGGTGAGGTGAGCCATTGATACGCCAAAAGATCGCAGCCCGGCAGGAGCTGCCGCAGGCTGCGATCGTTTGATCTCAAGCCGCTGGCACAGCGGCTTTCGCTTCTTCCAGCAACTGCTGGATCACCTTCTCCTGAGTCTCATAACTGCCCTCGCCAAAGTGGGTATAACGCACCTGCCCCTTGGCATCGATCAGGTAGTGAGCCGGCCAGTACTGGTTGTCGAAGTTGCGCCAGATCGCGTAGTTGTTGTCGATCGCTACCGGGTACGTGATGCCATATTCCTTCACCTTGTCCCTGACGTTGTCGATGATGCGTTCAAACCCGTACTCCGGGGTGTGCACGCCGATCACCACCAGGCCATCCTTCTCGTACTTCTTCGCCCAGTCCTTGACGTACGGCAGGGTGCGCTTGCAGTTGATGCAGTCGAAGGTCCAGAAGTCCACCAGCACCACTTTGCCTTTGAGCGATTCGTTGGTCAGCGCCGGCGAGTTGATCCACTCCACCGCACCGGTCAGTGACGGCATGGGGCCCTGGGCGTTGTCCATGGACTCGGCCTTGACCTTGCTGACGAAGTAATCGACCACCTTCGGCACGTTTTCCAGCAAGCCTTTTTCGACGCTGCTGACCCCTTCGGACGAAGTATTGGCCAGCAGCACATCGTTTGCGCCGGTGGAAATCACCGCCGCACCCGCCAACACCGCCACACCGGCACCCCGACGCAGCCAGCCGGTGACCGGGATCGACGGTTTCAGGCGATTGACCAGGCCACGACCGGCGAAGATCAGGGTGCCGAGGGACAATGCGCTACCCAGGCCGTAGGCCACCAGCAACAGGCTGGTCCCGGCGTTCGCACCTTGCAGCATGGCGCTGGTGAGAATCACCCCGAGGATCGGCCCGGCGCACGGCGCCCAGAGCAGGCCGGTAGCCACGCCGATCATCACTGAACTCAGCGGGCCGGACATTTTACGGCTGTTGGGGTCGATGCGATTACCCAGCGCAACGAATGGACGCGCCAACCAATCACCGACCCGTGCGGAAATCAGTGACAGGGCGAACAGTACCATCACGATCAGGGCCACATGGCGCCCGGTGTTGCTCGCTTCGATTACCCATTCACTGCTGACCACGGCCAGGCTGGAGATCAGGGCAAACGTCAGGACCATGCCGCCGAGGGTCAGCATGATCGACGAACGCGTGCGGTCGGCACCGGCGAACAGGAAGGGTACGACCGGGAGGATACAGGGGCTGAGGACGGTCAATATGCCGCCCAGGAAAGCGATGAGTAACATGGGGATCACCTTGTAGAATTTTGGGTGGCATGGACCGCCCACTGTAGGAGCTGGCTTGCCAGCGAAAGCGCTCTGACGGTCAAGCCCGGGGTGAATGGGCTGCCGCCTTCGCTGGCAAGCCAGCTCCTACAGGGAGATTGGTGGTGGTCGGGCTTCAGGCGGTCTGGCTATCCAGCGCCTGGCCCTGGGGGGTGCGGTTGTAACCGTCCTCGGCGAGCAAGGCATCACCGCCCTGCTCGGCCACCGGCGTCAGCTGGAAGCAGGTGCTGCTGCCACAAGCACTCTGTTCTACCGCGGCGTTGGCATGGGCCGCGGCCCCGGCAACGGAGAAAGCAAAGGCAGTCAAAAAGCGGGTAATGTTGTTCATGATGTTCTTCCTGGCTTGAGTGGAATGCGCTAAGTACCGGACTCAATTGTCCGAATTACAGTTGTCAGCCAATTTGCGGTAGTCCAGGACCTGGGTCTTGCTCTGGGAATCCAGGTAGGTCAGCTGCGCATTCACCACGCCGCAGGAAGGCGAGGCATCCTGTTTCTGCGACACCACTTTCTTGATATCCAGGTGCGTGCCGTAGCTGTAGCTCACAGGCGTAACATGCGCTTCGGCGCGGGCCGACAAGGTGCAGATGTTCAGGGCGGCAAACAGGCAAGCGGCGTAGATGGCTTTGGTGTTCATGGTGGTTTCCTCAAGGTTCGACAGGTAGATCGTGTGTTGGGTAGAGGCGGTCTGGTTTGCCTCGATGGAACCTATTAGAAGCTTGCGAGGTATCCCGCATGTGTCGGGAACAGGCGCGGGTAAATCGCCAAGTATCTGGAACGGGTCGGGATACAGAGGGATACAAAACCCCGGCAATTGCCTGTTTTTGCGTCGGTGTGTATCCGCCCACAGCCCAGATACACTGCAATACAAAGGGCGAAAGGCGTGCGGGCCAAGGCTCGATAGACTGTGCGACATCCCCCCACTTGAAGAGGCAAGTCCCCATGGAGCACGTCGATCACATTCTCATCGTTGACGATGACCGCGAGATTCGAGAACTGGTGGGCAACTACCTGAAGAAAAACGGCCTGCGCACCACGGTCGTGGCCGACGGCCGGCAGATGCGCAGCTTCCTCGAATCCACGCCGGTGGACCTGATCGTGCTCGATATCATGATGCCCGGCGACGATGGCCTGATGCTCTGCCGCGAGCTGCGCACGGGCAAACACAAGGCCACCCCGGTATTGATGCTCACCGCGCGCAACGATGAAACCGACCGTATCATCGGCCTGGAAATGGGCGCCGATGACTACCTGGTCAAGCCCTTCGCCGCCCGCGAACTGCTGGCACGCATCAACGCCGTGCTGCGCCGCACACGCATGCTGCCGCCGAACCTGGTGGTGACCGAATCCAGCCGCCTGCTGGCCTTCGGTCGCTGGCGCCTGGACACTTCCGCCCGGCACCTGCTCGATGGCGACGGCACCATGGTCGCCCTCAGCGGCGCCGAGTATCGGTTGCTGCGGGTGTTCCTCGATCACCCGCAGCGGGTGCTCAATCGCGACCAGTTGCTCAACCTGACCCAGGGCCGCGACGCCGACCTGTTCGATCGCTCCATCGACCTGCTGGTCAGTCGCCTGCGCCAGCGCCTGCTGGACGATGCCCGCGAACCGGCCTACATCAAGACCGTACGCAGTGAGGGCTATGTGTTCTCCCTGCCGGTGGAAATCGTCGGTGCGCCAGCATGAACCGGTCACTGCGCTGGCCCCGCACCCTGGCGTCAAGACTGTCGCTGATATTCCTGATCGGCCTGATCCTGGCCCAGGCGTTGTCCTTCGGCGCGCAGTACTACGAGCGCTATGAAAGTGCGAAAAACACCATGCTCGGCAACCTGGAAACCGACGTTTCCACCTCCATTGCCATCCTCGACCGCTTGCCCGCCAACGAGCGAGCCAGTTGGCTGCAACAACTGGAGCGGCGCAATTATCGGTATCTGCTCAGTGAGGGTTCGTCGGGCATCCCCATGGGCATGGACATGCCCAACGCGCCCATCGCCATGACCTCGATCAAGAACTCCATCGGCAAGGACTACCCGATGACCTTCACCGATATTCCAGGGCCGGTGAAACACTTCCAGGTCCACCTGAAACTGGCCGACGGCAGTCCGTTGACCATCGACGTTCGGCCTTCGATGGTGCCGCTGTCACCCTGGCTGCCCATGGTGCTGCTCGGGCAACTGGCGCTGATGATTGCCTGCACCTGGTTGGCCGTGCGCATCGCCATACGCCCCCTCACCCGCCTCGCCGAAGCCGTGGACACCCTCGACCCCAACACCCACCCGGTGCTGCTGGACGAAAAAGGCCCGACCGAAGTGGCCCACGCCGCCAAGGCCTTCAACGCCATGCAGGTCCGCATCGCTGCCTACCTGAAAGAACGCATGCAACTGCTGGCGGCGATCTCCCATGACCTGCAAACACCGATCACCCGGATGAAACTGCGCGCCGAGTTCATGGACGACTCGGTGGAGAAAGACAAACTGTGGAACGACCTGGGCGAGATGGAACACTTGGTACGCGAAGGCGTGGCGTACGCCCGCAGTGTCCATGGCGCCACCGAAGAAAGCCGACGCACCGACCTGGATTCGTTCCTCGACAGCCTGGTGTTCGACTATCAGGACATGGGCAAGCACGTGCAACTGAGCGGCAAGAGCACCGCCGTCATCGACACCCGCCCCCACGCCTTGCGGCGAGTGCTGGTGAACCTGACGGACAACGCCCTCAAGTTTGCCGGAGCGGCGGAGTTGCTGGTAGAAAAACAAACCGATGGCAGCGTGTCGGTGAAGATCATGGACCGCGGCCCGGGGATTGCCGAAGCGGAACTGGCCCAGGTCATGCAGCCGTTCTATCGCGTGGAAAATTCGCGCAACCGCAGCACTGGCGGTACCGGGTTGGGTCTGGCGATCGCGCAACAGCTGGCATTGGCGATCGGGGGATCGTTGACGTTGAGCAACCGGGAGGGTGGTGGATTGTGTGCGCAGCTTGTGTTGCGCGGGTGATGATCGTTCCCACGCTCTGCGTGGGAACGATCAGGCGCTCAAGCAACGACGCCTACTACGCCCTCCCCCTGCATCTGCCGCAACAACCCCAGCCCGCTTTCGATAAACGCCACAGACTCGGTCATCCCCGCTTCCGCCGCCAACCCCTGCAGATGTGCACGTCCGGTCTGCCCGGGAAACGTCTCGATGCGTTGCAACAAACGAAACGCCAACGGACTCAACGCAGAAAACTTCACACTGAAATCCAGATCCCGACGCACCAGCAGCAACGTCGGCTCATCCGGTGGTGCATCAGGCTGATACTGCGGCCCGAGCAATTGCACCGGCCAGGCATACGCCAAGGGCCAGGCCAATGGCGAAACCTGCAACGGACGCTCCAGCAACCCATCGGCATCGCCGCCGGACAACGGCTCGTCCTCGGCTTGTTGCAGGGCCATTTCCACCCATTCGTAGTGCGCCAGCTCGACCATGAACGGCGGCCAGGGTCCATCAACCAAAGCCTCGGGCCCGGAGGCCAGGAACTCGACAAACTCCTCGGCGATCTCACCGAATTTCGGGGTGTGGGCGCGGTAGTCGCGCAGAAAGATCCGCACCAGCGCGCGCCAGTGCTCATCGCCGAGAATCTTCACCAGCACCGGAAAGGTGCCGCTGATCAGTGAAGACAGATTGGCGAACACCAAATCGCGGTAAACACGTGCCCGCGCCGGGTCCATTTCGGACGGCGGCGCGCAATGGTCGGGATCGCGCAGGTACAGGCCCATGCTGTTCTGTTGCTCATGCAGCGAGCGCTTAGCCACGATTTGCCTCCTTGGATTGCAATTGGCGAATGGTCTGCAATTCGGCCACCAGTTCGGAAAACGCCGGGAAGTTGAAATCCCGCTCCAGCAAGGTCGGTTGCGCGCCGAACCGGGCATAAGCCTCGGCCAGCAACGTCCACACCGCCGGTTTGACCGAGGCGCCATGGGTGTCGATTTTCAAGGTATCGGACTCATCGAAATGCCCGGCGATGTGCATCGCCACCACCCGGCTCGCATCGATCCCGGCCAGGAAGGCAAGCGGATCGAACCCGTGGTTGATCGAGTTGACGTACACGTTGTTGACGTCCAGCAACAGGTCGCAATCGGCTTCGCGCAGCACGGCGTTGGTGAACGTCACTTCGTCCATGTCCTGCTGCGGGGCGGCATAGTAAGAGACGTTTTCCACCGCCAGGCGGCGGCCGAGGATGTCCTGGGCCTGGCGGATGCGCGCGGCGACGTGATGCACCGCTTCTTCGGTAAAGGGCAGCGGCAACAGGTCATACAGGTGACCGTCATCGCTGCAGTAACTCAAGTGTTCGCTGTACAGGGGCACCTGGTGGTGATCGAGGAAAACCCGAACCTCTTGCAGAAATTCGACGTCCAGCGGCGAGGGCCCGCCCAGGGACAAAGACAAGCCGTGACAGGACAACGCAAAGCGCTCGGCCAGGGTGCGCAACGCCGCGCCATGGGCGCCGCCGATGCCGATCCAGTTCTCCGGTGCGACTTCGAGAAAGTCGAAATGGCCGGCCGGGGCGGCCAGCAGGTCCTTGATCAAGCCGCGACGCAGGCCGAGCCCAGCGGTGGCCCTGGTTGATGCGATAGAGGTGTGCATGATGTCGATCCCAAGGGTGGTCAGAACGTCATCACAGTTAACCGAAGCGATGTATCGGGTCTGTGTACCGTGCTGACCGAAAACAGCACGGTGTGTATCGGCAGCGGGTCTATACACACTCTGGTACAGACCCGCAGCCCGGGATTACGCCAGGTCGTACTTCTCGCGCACCAGATGACCGATGCCCATGGCATCGAGCACCTCCATCGGGCACAGGAAGGTCACACGCACCGTGCCTGGCAGGCGACTGATGTCGATGGAGCCGGTGATGGTGGCGCGATTGAGCACTTCGTCATAGGGCAGCCCGGTAACTGCAGCGGCGCGCGTCAAACCGTTCTCCACCGCCAGGTTGAGGTTCTCGCCGCTGCCGATGAAGGTAATAGGGCCGCTCTGCTCGATTTCGTGTTGCCCCCAGCGCTCGCCCAGCTGACGGACTTTCCCGCGCTGCTCGGCGTTCATCGGCCGTGCCATTGGTGGCAGGTCATCGAGGTTTTGCAGCAGGATCGGCCCTTCCAGCGTCAGGTTTTTCACCACTTGCACTACCACTTCGGTTTCCCCGGAGCAATCGGTGGCGTGGCCGGCGATCTCGCCGTTGCCCTGCTGCGCATGCATATCACCCATGTACACCCCGGCTCCCGGCACTTTCACCGGGCAGATCAGCACACAGCCTTCGCGGATCGAATTGGTGTCCATGTGGCCGTCGGTCTTGGCCGCGTGCAGCTCCTCGCGGGTCATGCCGAAACGGTGCGGGGCGTTGATCAGGTACTGGCCAAAGTCGGCACAGTTGTGCGAGTCGGGAATGTCCCGGGATGGCATCGTGCCGATGTTGCCGAGGAACGGTCGCATGTGCGCGGCGACGCCAGGGATATCGGCGCGGGCCAGGGACAGGATCGAATGTTGCGCGGCGAACTCCGGCAGCGCCGACATCTCGCTGGCATTGCCGGCCAGTTGATTGGCGACGTCTTGATTCACCGTCAGGCTGACCTGATTTTGCGCGTCGAACACAATCACATAACCGTGGCTGAAGCGGAATGCACTGACTTCGGCGCCGCAGTGGTTGCAGCGGATTGCATCCTCGCCAATGCCTTCGACATGGCTGGCCGGATGCTCGGTGCCACACGTGGAGCAGAACTTGGCGACAAACGGATCGCCGTTGTAGCGTCCCTCGACGAAGCTCATGACCCCGGACGAAGTGGCCAGCGACGTGACGCGCATGCTCTTGATCGTGATCGCCACGGCGTCGCCGATTTGCGCCCCGGCGATGGCCACCGGTTGCGTCACTTCATGGCCGCCCTCGAAGGCTGGCGTGATCATCGGCCCCCAGCAACCTGGCGGCGTCCCGGTGATCAGCGTGCCGCCGTCTGCCAGCGGGCCGAGCATCGGCTGGCCAGGGCCAATGATGCCGTTGGTGTAGCGATCGACCCGCAGGCGATTGACCGGCGTGGCGTTGAGATGGGGTTGAGGCACAAGCGTTGTCATGGTGATCCCCTTCGAAGTCAGGAGCGAACGGAACTCACAGTTCAGCGCAGGTTTGTATCTGGTCTGTGTCCAGGGGTGGCCTTGAATCAAGGTGGACTGTATCGAGAGGCTGTCTGGATACATTGAAATACATACGCAGGCACTGCTGGCTAATCCCCTGTAGGAACTGGCTTGCCAGCGATGAGGCCGGCACATATCGCAGCTTCGCTGGCTGACACGCCGCCTTCGCGGGCAAGCCCGCTCCTACAGGGGTCCAGTGCACAGCCATAGAGCACTTTCGTCGCTCAAGCCCGCGGTACACAGCCTGCGAACTAAACTTAATCCACACGGGACCTGCTCAGTGTCCTGTTCATTCCCACGACCACCGCCCGGACAAACAAGCCTCCGGACCGTGATCCTTGCAAAGGAGCACACGTGATGGACGAGGCCAGACTCAACGATTTCATGGGCAAACTGGTGGGTGACATGGGCGGTGCGGCGATGCTGGCCAATGTCATCCTCGGTGAAGAACTCGGCCTGTACCGGGCCATGGCCGACAGCCAGTCGACCAGCCCCGAAGCGCTTGCCGACAAGACCGGCTGCAACCCCCGCCTGGTGCGCGAATGGCTCAGCGCCCACGCCGCCTCTGGCTACATGGAACATCGCGACGGGCAATTCCGCCTGCCCGAAGAGCAAGCGTTGGCGTTGGCCATCGAAGACTCTCCGGTCTATGTAGCAGGTGGCATCGGCGTGGTTGCATCGTTTTTTCATGACAAGGACAAACTGGTCAAGGCCATGCGCGGCGACGGCGCCCTGGCCTGGGGCGATCACCATCCGTGCATGTTCAGCGGCACCGAACGCTTCTTCCGGCCCGGCTACAAGGCCCACCTGATCGCCGAATGGTTGCCGGCGCTGGATGGCGTGGTGGCCAAGCTGGAGGAAGGCGCCAAAGTCGCCGACATCGGCTGTGGTCATGGCGCATCGACGGTGATCATGGCCCAGGCGTACCCGAACTCGCGGTTCGTCGGCTTCGACTACCACGCACCGTCCGTCACCGTCGCCACCCAGCGCGCCGAGGAAGGCGGCGTTTCCGGTCGCGCGCGATTCTTCCAGGGCACGGCCAAGAGCTACCCCGGCAATGACTACGACCTGATCTGCTACTTCGACTGCCTGCACGACATGGGTGACCCGGTTGGCGCGGCCAAGCACGCCTACGAGTCGTTGAAGCCGGACGGCACGGTATTGCTGGTGGAACCGTTCGCCAACGACTCGCTGGATGACAACATCACTCCCGTTGGCCGACTGTTCTACGCGGCCTCGACCTTCATCTGCACGCCCAACTCGCTGTCCCAGGAAGTCGGCCTCGGCCTCGGCGCCCAGGCGGGTGAGGCGCGGTTGCGCAAGGTGTTCAGCGAGGCCGGGTTCTCGAGTTTCCGCCGGGCCACGCAAACGCCGTTCAACCTGATTCTGGAGGCCCGTAAATAAACACTGCGCCCTTTGCAGGAGCGAGCTTGCTCGCGAGGATGTATCAGGTACATTTATGTGGCTGATACACCTTCGCGAGCACGCTCGCTCCTACAGGGTTCCGGAGTGCTGATCATGCTCGACAGCCTTATCCACGAACAACTCGATCGCCTCCAGCATTTGATCGCCGACCAGCCGTTCGCGGTGTTGACCGGCGCCGGTATCAGCACGCCGTCGGGCATCCCGGACTACCGCGACAACCAGGGCGTGCGGCGTGGACGCCAGCCGATGATGTACCAGGAGTTTCTCTCTGCACCCGAATCGCGCCGGCGCTATTGGGCGCGAGCGATGCTCGGCTGGCCACGGGTGCGCCAGGCGCAGCCGAACGTGGCCCACGATACCCTCGCCCGCTTGCAAAGCACCCGGCGGATCAGCGGCCTGATCACCCAGAACGTCGACACCTTGCACGACCAGGCCGGCAGCCATGACGTGATCGAACTCCACGGCAGCCTGCACCGCGTACTGTGCCTGGATTGCGGCAGGCGCAGTGAGCGCGATTCAATCCAGCAATTGATGGAGGCGCAAAACCCTTATCTGGCGGGCGTAGACGCGGTGCAGGCCCCGGACGGCGATACCCTGCTCGATGCAGCCTTCGAGGCACGCTTCCAGGTCCCGCATTGCCCGCATTGCGCGGGTCAGAGGATGAAACCGGACGTGGTGTTCTTTGGGGAGAACGTCGCACAGGCAACCGCGGCAAAAGCGATGGCCACGGTGGAACAGGCTGCCGGGTTACTGGTGGTTGGCTCGTCACTGATGGCGTACTCGGCGTTTCGCCTGTGCCGGGCGGTGGTAGACCAGGGCAAGCCGCTGCTGGCGATCAACCTGGGCAAGACCCGGGCGGATGACATACTGGATTTGAAGATAGAAATGTCGTGCGAAGCGCTTTTACCGTTACTGGCACAACGCCTCAATGACTGAAGAGCCCCCGCCTGTAGGAGCTGGCTTGCCAGCGATGGCGATCCAACTGACGCCTTCGCTGGCAAGCCAGCTCCTACAGGGTGAAGCGTTCACCCAGGTTTTCTTCTTTCAGCACATCAAACAACGCCTGCGCCGCCGCCGACAGTTCCCCTCCAGGCAACGTCAGTACGCCAAGCGCGCGTTCCACCACCGGATCACGCAAGGTGATGCAACGCGCCCCCAGTTCACGCATCTGCCCTGCGCACAATGCAGGAACGGCGCTCACGCCCAGCCCGCTGGCGACCATGCGCCCAACCGTCGCCAGTTGATGGCTTTCGAACTCCACCGGCAATTTCATGCCCCGGGCCTGCAAGTGTTCCTCCAGCATCACTCGCACCGTCGATGGCCGCTGCAACGTGATGAAGGGTTCCTTGAGCAACGTCTGCCAGTCGACTTCGTTTAGCTCGACCAACGGCGAATCGGCGGGCACCACCGCCACGAAACGATCGATATACAGCGGCGTGAATTGCAGCGACGAGCTCTGGCTCGGCTCGAACGCCACGCCCAGTTCCACCTGGCGGTCACGAACCATTTCCAGTACCTGCTCGTTGATCACGTCGTTGACCGTGACGTTGACTTTCGGATAGCGCGCGCGGAATGTCTTGAGGATCGGCGGCAGCAGGTTGCCGGCAAACGACGGCATGGCCGCCAGGGTCACGCGCCCACGCTGCAGGGTGAAACGCTGACGCAGCTCATCCTCGGCATTGTCCCAGTCGGCGATCAGGCGGCGCGCCAGCGGCACCAGGGCTTCGCCCTCGGCGGTCAGCGCCACATTGCGCGTGTTGCGGGTGAACAACCGCCCGCCCAGGCTTTCTTCCAAGGCCTTGATGGTCAGGCTGAGGGCCGATTGCGACAGGTGCAGGCGCTCGCAGGCCACCGCAAAGCTCAGGCTCTGGGCCACGGCCAGGAAGGCGCGGATCTGTTTGATGGTCATGGTCGCTTTGCTCCAGTTGTAAGCGACAAGCTTCAAGCGGCAAGATTGAAGCAGTGGTTTAATGAGCTTTATCAATCAATCAAGCCAAAAAAACAACTTAACAAATGAATCCCGTGGCGCGACACTCAATACCATTCGGCTAGCCAGCCGCCCATCAAGAATAAAAGAGGTGCATATGGCAGGTTTCGACAAGCGCGTGAGTTCCTACGAGGAAGCCCTGGCCGGTCTTGAAGACGGCATGACCGTGATCGCTGGCGGCTTCGGCCTCTGCGGGATTCCGGAAAACCTGATCAACGAGATCAAGCGCAAGGGCACCCGTGACCTCACCGTGGTTTCCAACAACTGCGGCGTCGACGGTTTCGGCCTCGGTGTGCTGCTGACCGACCGTCAGATCAGCAAGGTGGTGGCCTCCTACGTCGGCGAAAACAAGCTGTTCGAAGAGCAACTGCTCAAAGGCGAGATCGAAGTCATCCTGACCCCACAAGGCACCCTGGCTGAAAAAATGCGCGCTGGCGGCGCCGGCATCCCGGCCTTTTTCACCGCCACCGGCGTGGGCACGCCTGTTGCCGAGGGCAAGGAAGTGCGCGAATTCCATGGCCGCAAGTACCTGATGGAAGAATCCATCACCGGCGACTTCGCCATCGTCAAAGGCTGGAAAGCCGACCATTTCGGTAACGTGATCTATCGCCACACCGCCCAGAACTTCAACCCGCTGGCGGCCACCG
>Ga0247818_10000562_pt1 | contig 23425 bp, 18 predicted proteins | sample 13C_Glucose_Day1_FD_192424 | JGI IMG/M metagenome (GOLD analysis project Ga0247818, IMG submission 192424) | Soil microbial communities from agricultural site in Penn Yan, New York, United States - 13C_Glucose_Day1 | ecosystem: Environmental > Terrestrial > Soil > Agricultural land | place... | reverse complement strand
TCTCCGCGGCGACGCCGCGGGCTCGGCGGACGCCGCGTGAGCGGCACGCTCGTCCTGGACTGCGAAAGCCTGTCCAAACTGGTGCGACGCACGCCCGAGATCACCGAGTGGCTGGCCGCCGCCGAAGCCGAAGACATCCGCGTCGTCACCAGCTCCGTCACCCTCGTCGAAGCACGCGACCCCAGGGTCAACCAGGCCCGCTTCGACTACGCAGTCTCCCGCGTGAACATCATCCCGCCCACCGAAGCCATCGCCCGCCATGCGAGCAAGCTCCTGGCCGCGGCCGGACTGCACGGCCACAAGTACGCCCTCGACGCCATCGTGGCCGCCACCGCACTCACCTCGCCAGCCCCAACGACCGTCCTGACATCGGACCCCGAAGACCTCCTGATGCTCTGCGGCCCCAGCATCCGCGTCATCAAGGTCTGACCGCGAGACCGCGACTCGACCCGCCTCTTGTGCGAATCAGAGCGCTACGCGGAAGGCATCGGGCAGTTTGACAGGTCAGAAGCCCGACCAGATGTGACCGACATGAGCGTCAAGTACAAGGAGACCGCCCGCGGCGGGCTCGCGGTGAACATCATCGAGTGCTGAGGTGACGCGCCCGGGTCCCGGGCCCTGATGGCCACCCCCTCCGCCGTGGGGCCCCCTCCTCCGGGCCCCACGGCGGAGGGGTTCTCAGGCGGTCTCCCGGCGCAGAGGAGCCTCGGCGGATTCGCCGGCCGCGTCGCTCAGCGCGCGGAGCCCTGCCGCTAGGGCGAGCTGGGCGTCGAGGGGCATGCGGTCGAGGGTCCGGCGCAGTACCTGCTCCCGACGGCGCCTGATGTCCCGCAGGTGGGCGAGGCCCGATTCGGTGAGTTCCACCTGGACCTCGCGGCGGTTGCGGGGGTGGGGGAACCGGCGGAGGAAGCCCGCGGCCTGCAGCCGGTCGCAGAGGCGGGTGACGGACGGCGCGGCCGCGGAGAGATGGCGGCCCAGAGCGCTCAGATTGATGCCGGGTTCGCGTTCCATGATGTACATCACGCGGGTCTGGGCCGCGGAGAGCGGCGCGGTGCCGAGAGCGTCCCGGCTGCGTTCCCAGGCGATCTCCAGGAGTTCCAGGACCTCTCCGATCTCGGGCGCGACGTGCTGATGAGCGGTGGTGGGGGCCTTGTGCATGTGACACTCCCGAGTGGGCCTGCGCGCCCGTTCCGGCCGGTCGTGGGTGAGTGGTCTGGTGCGTAGTCGCTCAGATGAAGATATGTGAAGGGGAAGAGGAACCGTTACCGATGGACAGACCCGGCGCGATCGAGCGCTCTCTGCGCGAGGCCGCACCTCATGAGATCTTCGACGTGCTCCGTTCCGTGCTGGAGCGACGCCATCACGCCGAGGCGGTGGAGTTGCTGATGGTCGACTACGCGATGACGCAGTTGCAGCCCGTCGACATACTGCCGCACACCCGGCCCGCGGTCTCGGTGCACGAGACCGCTCCGGGCCGCGCGTTCGGCGCCCAGGAACCGTACTGCGTGTACGACGACACCACGTCCACGGTGACGGTGCACCTGCCGCTCAGCGTCCGGGGGGACCGGCTCGGAGTGCTGAGCGTCACCTTGCGGGTCGGCGAGGACGGACTGGCGAAGGACGTCCTGGAGGAGCTTCAGCAGTGCGCCGCCGGCCTGGCGCACGAGGTGGTCGTCGCGGAGCGGGACACCGATCTCTTCCTCCAGGCGCGCCGTGCCGAGCGGCTGACCCTGGCGGCCGAGATGCAGTGGCAACTGCTGCCGGGGCGCTCCTGCACCCGGCCCGAGTACAGCCTCGGCGCCCAGCTGGAACCCGCGTACGCCATCTTCGGCGACAGCTTCGACTGGTCGGCCTCGGCCGACGACCTCTTTGTGACCGTCAGCAACGGCATGGGCGAGGGCATCGACGCCGCGCTGCTGACCAATCTCGCGGTCAACGCCCTGCGCAACGCCCGTCGCGCCGGTCTGGGCCTCAGCGATCAGGCATACCTCGCCGACCAGGCCATCTACGGGCAGTACGGGGGGAGCCGGTTCACGTCGACCCTGCTGCTCCGGTTCCACCTCCCGACCGGCGACGTGGAGATCATCGACGCCGGTTCACCCCGTGTGTGGCGGGTCCGCGCGGGGGTGGTCGAGGCGATCGAGCTGGAGGCGCAGATGCCCCTGGGCATGTTCGAGGACACGGACTACGTCCCGCAGCACTTCGGCGTGGAGCCCGGGGACCGCCTGCTCTTCATCAGCGACGGCGTCTACGACGCGCTGTCACCCGGCGGCGAGAAGTACAGCCTGCGCGCGCTGGCCCGGTCGATCGCCGCCACACGTCTGCTGCCGGCACCCCAGGTGCCCCGGGCGATGCTGCAGGAACTGCTGGGCCATCGGGGCTCCGGCCCGGCGGCGGACGACTCCCTGGTGATGTGCCTGGACTGGCACGGCAGGCCCGCCGCGGACCGAGCCCGCTAGCGCCCTTCGTCACGGTCGTGCGGAGCGGCTGGCCGCTCCGCACGCGCCGACCGGCCACTCCCCCACTCCCGGCGCGATCCTCCGGAAGGTCTCGCGTTTGACAGTCATGCCCTCAGATAACCATGATTCCATTAATTGACTAGTGGATTTGAGGCGAGGCGCGTGGCAGAGACGAGCAATCCGGGCGGCAGCCCGGGCACTTGGGCCCTGGAGGCCCGCGGGCTGGGGAAGCGCTACCGGCGCGGCTGGGCCCTGCGTGACTGTTCCTTCCGGCTGCCCGCCGGGCGGATCTGCGGTCTCGTCGGGCCCAACGGCGCGGGGAAGAGCACCCTGCTCGGCCTGGTCTCCCGTCAGGTGGCGGCGACCCGGGGCGACCTGCGCGTCTTCGGGGTGCCGGTGGGCGACCCCGAGGTGATGCCGAGGTTCGCCTTCCTCGGGCAGGACAAGCCGATGTACAAGCGGTTCTCCGTGGCGGAGACGCTGCGGATCGGCTGCGAGCTGAACCCCGGCTGGGACGCGGCCGCCGCGGAGCGGATCGTGCGCTCGGGCGACGTACCGATGAACGCCGCGGTCGGGACGCTCTCCGGCGGGCAGCGCACCCGGGTCGCCCTCGCGCTGGCCTTCGGGAAGCGGCCGGACCTCCTCCTGCTGGACGAGCCGATGGCGGATCTCGACCCGCTGGCCCGCGACGAGATGAGCACCCTGCTGATGGCCGAGGCCGTCGAGCGCGGGACCACGGTGGTGATGTCCTCGCACATCCTGGCCGAGCTGGAGGACATGTGCGACTACCTGCTGGTGGTCGCCGACGGCCGGATCCGGATGGCCGGCGACGCGGACGCGCTCGTCCCGGCGCACGCCCTGGTGACCGGACTGGCCGAGGAGGGGGACCTGCCCGCCGCGCTCGCCCGGCACACCGTCATCGAGAAGCGCGTCCAGGGCAGGCAGTTCCGGGCGATGGTGCGGACCGACGGCCCGCTCTCCGGCGACTGGCAGGTGGCCGTGCCCAGCCTGGAGGAAGTACTGCTGGCACACCTGCGCTCGCCGGACGCGCCCCCGCTGTACACACCCGGCGCACAGATCGAGACCGAGGGGACCAGGACCGCATGAGCACCACCCTGACCGCCGACCCGGCCGCCCGCACCGCCCGTCCGAGGCTGCTGCGCGGACTGACCTGGCTGGTCCTGCGCCAGCACCGGACCACCCTGTGCTGCGTCCTCGCCCTGACGGTGCTCGGCTCGCTCTGGATCGTGTACCAGCGCGCCCAGCTGATCGACGTGCTCGACGCGGCGGGCTGGCCCGGGAAGCCCGCGCCGGTGCCCGTCGTGGGCGAGGCCTACGGGAGCCTCACCTCCCTGCTGACCCTGCTGCCCGGTGTCCTCGCCGTCTTCCTCGGCGCGCCGCTGATCGCCGCAGACCAGGAGCAGGGCACCGCGCAGCTCGTGACCACGCAGTCCGTGACACGGCGCCGCTGGGTCGTCGCGAAGCTCGGCTGGTGCCTGCTGATCACCCTGGTGGCCTGCTCCGTCCTCTCCGCGGTGTTCACCTGGTGGTGGCACCCCTACCGCTCGGTCCTCGGCGACAACTGGATGGACACCGCCGTCTTCGACGTCACCGGCCCCGTCCTCCCCGCACTCGCCCTGTTCCTCACCGCGGCCGGGTTCACCATCGGCATCCTGGTGCGCCGGGTCCTCGCCTCCATGGTCGTCACGCTCGGCTTCACCGTGGTCGCCCAGACCGCCTGGGACATGTTCCGGGACCGCCTGGGCTCACCGCGCACGATCAGGTACCCGCTGGACGGCAGCATGCCCGCGCGCCTCGACGACGCGTACGAGGTGGACCGCTGGGTCGGCAGCGCCGACGGTCAGCTGTACGGCTGGGGCTCCTGCGCCGAGGCGACGGAGAAGGCCACGAACGCCTGCATCGAGGAGAAGGGGATCGTCGACAACGTGTTCCAGTACCTCGACTACGACCAGATGTCCGCCATGCAGTGGACCGGCGCGGGCATCCTGCTGGCCGGCACCGCCGTACTGACCGCGTTCGCCCTGTGGTGGACGTCCCGGCGTCCCCTGTAGGGCAGGCCCCGTCCTCTACGTACCATGTCAGTCATCGAGCGGAAGGTGATGTCCGTGGTCGTGTTCCGCATCGACCGGCGCAGTGGGGTGGCCACGTATCTCCAGATCGTCCGGCAGGTCGAACAGGCCCTGCGGATGGGCGCGCTGGAGGAGGGCGACAAGCTGCCCACGGCCGCGCAGGTCGCCGCCGCCACCAAGGTCAACCCGAACACGACGCTCAAGGCCTACCGGGAGCTGGAGCGTGCGGGCCTCGCCGAGGTGCGCCAGGGGGCGGGGACCTTCATCACCCGTACCCTCGCGGAGCCCGGGCCCGGCGGCCCCGACTGGCCGCTGCGTACCGCGCTGAACGAATGGCTGCACCAGGCACGCGACGAGGGCCTGGGACGCGAGGACGTACAGGCCCTCTTCCGGGCCTCGTTCGAGGCCGCCTACCCCGCGGCCCCGGAGTCCTGAGCGCCCGGCGCGGCACCACGGACGGCCCGGTCCGCCTCACGTGGTCCGCCGGCCCGCCGCGCCGGGCCGGCACCCGCCGGCCCGGTGCGGTTCAGGCCTTGTTCTGCGAGGCCCAGAACTCGTCGAACGTGAGCTCGCCGTCGCCGTTGCCGTCGTGGGCGTTGATCACGGCCTGCGCGACCGTCTCGGTGACGTAGGGGTCACCGAGCTGCGCCATGGCGCTCTTGTACTCGGCTGCCGTGATGCGGCCGTCGCCGTTCTGGTCGAAGCGCTCGAATGCCGTGCGTGCCGACTCGATGTCCGCCACTGTTCCGCCCCTTCGTTAAGCGTTGCTGACGGGGTCAGATTATCCGGCGGCGCAGGTGGCGGATCCGGCGGGCGCGGGGCACGGCCGGGCCCCGCGGCCCGTCAGCGGAAGACGCCGGTGTGACCGAGCGAGTAGCGGCCGGGCTGCGGATAGACGGCCAGTCCGTGCGGACCGCTGCCTACGGGGATCCTGGCCAGCTGCTTGCCGGTGGCGGTGTCGATCGCGTACACCTCGGCGTCGTACCGTCCGGAGAGCCAGAGCACCTTGCCGTCGGCGGAGACACCGCCCATGTCCGGGCTGCCGCCGTCGGGGAGGTGCCACTTCGCGGTCAGCTCGTCCTTGGCGAAGTCGAAGACGGAGACGGATCCCTCGCCCCGGTTGGTGACGTACATCTGCTTGGAGTCCCGGCTCACGTAGAGGCCGTGGGCGCCCTTGCCCGTGGGCAGCAGCTCCGGTGTCGTGAACTTCTCGCCGTCGAGCACCCACATCCCGTGGGCCATCATGTCGGCGATGTAGAAGGTGCCGCCGTCCGGCGAGAGCTTGACGTCCTGGGGCATCGCTCCCTGCTTCGGCAGCCTCTGCTGCCCCACGATCTTCATCTTCTCGGTGTCGACCTTGAGGAGTTCGCCCGAGAACTCGCAGGACACGATGAAGTACCGGCCGTCCGCGGAGAAGTCGGCGTGGTTGACGCCCGCGCAGTCCACCGGCACCGTCTTGGCGACCTTCATGGTCCGCGGGTCGCGGAAGACGAGTTCGCGGTCCATCGAGGCCATGACCACGGCGTACTTGCCGTTCGGGGTGAAGTAGAGGTTGTACGGATCGGAGACGTCGAGCGTCCGGCCCGCCTTCCCGGTGGCCGGGTCGATCGCGGTGAGGCTGTCACCGAGGTCGTTGTTGACCCAGAGCGTCTTCAGGTCCCAGGAGGGCACGACGTGCTGCGGCTGGTTGCCGACGGGAATGGTCTCGATGACCTTGTACGTCGCCGGGTCGATCACCGACACCGTGTTGGAGTTGGTGTTGGGGACGTAGACGCGTGACGGGAAACCCCTGACGGCCGCGGCGAGCTTTCCGGGCCGGTCCGCCGCGTAGACGTCCTGGGGGTCGAGCACGGGCGGCATCCCGGGCAGCCCGGGCGAGGAAACCGGACGGTCGGGCGGTACCGCTGCCTGGGTGCGGGAGGGCTCGGGCCGCCCCTGGCCGGCGGGAGCGGCGCAGGCGGCGAGCGCGGCGACGAGCAGGGCGGCGGCGGTCAGGGCACGCGGGGAGGGAGGCATCAGGTCAACAGCTCCGTGGTGGTCACCGCGCGCAGTCGGCGCCGGTCGATTTCGGTGAGGAGGAGGGGCAGCGCGGCGACGGTGTCCCGGTAGCCGAAGTGCAGGCTCACCACGGAACCGTTGCGGAGCTCGCCGGCGACCTTGCGGGTGACGGCGGCGACCCCGGGCGAGGTGAAGTCGAGGGAGTCCACGTCGTAGGACAGGACGTGCGGATACCCGGCACGCCGGGCGAGGTCCTGGACGAGGGGGGTGGCGTACCGGGCGCGCGAGGGCCTGAACCAGGTGCCGATGGAACCGGTCAGCCTGCGCAGGCGCCGGGCGCAGCCGGCGATCTCCTCGAAGGCCCGCTCCTCGTCCATCGTGTTGATGTCGAGGTGGCTCTGCGTGTGGTTGCCGAGGTCGTGGCCGCCGTCCAGGATCCTGCGGGCCATACCGGGGTTCTGGTCGAGCCAGCCGCCGACGGCCAGCACCGTGAGCCGGGCACCCGCCCGCTCGGCCTCGCCGAGGACGGCGCGGGCCAGGACGGGGTCACCCTGGCCGTGGAAGGTGAGGGCCACCCGGGGCCGGCCGCGGGGGCCGTGCTCGATCTGGACCGGCTGCCCGGGGAAACGACGGGGAACGGCTGCCGGGGCCACGGCCCCGTGGGCCTTGTGGGCACCGGGGCCGTCCGGTGAGCTGTCGGCACTCCCCGGCTTCGAGGGCGGCCGCGGTGGTGTGTCCCGCGCGCAGCCCGCGGCGGACGCGCCCGCCAGGAGTGCTCCGGCCGCCGTGCGCAGGGCGCCGCGGCGGGGCACCGGTGTCCTGCGACCGTCCATGCCGCCCACCTCGTGGATCGGTTCGGGTGCTGTTCCCCGAGACCCGACACACAGTAAGGCGGTACGGGTGGAAATCCGCGTGTTGTCGAGCAGGGCCGAATCCGACAGGCGATCGATGAATCACCCGGCAAATCTGAATAATGTGCAAAGAATGCCAGGCGAGTGACCCAACACACCTGCGATCCATAAGATCTATGTGCGCTTTTGCGCTAGATATCCCTTTTGCGGCTTTGGCTCCGAGGTCGCCCGTCTGCCATAGTCGGTGGCACGACCTCCTCCGACCCGAGCCAGGTCCCCCGTGCGGCCGTGGACACACCCCCCATTCCACGGTCCCCTCAGAAGCCCCCGCCGAGCCACACCCTGGCCGACCGGGGGCTTCTGCGTGTCAGCGGTCGGTGGTGCGCATCTCGAACCAGGTCGTCTTGCCGCGGGGTAAGAGATCCACGCCCCACCGGTCGGAGAGCTTGTCGACGAGGAAGAGGCCCCGCCCGCTGACGTCCGTCTCACGCACAGGCATCAGGCACGGCAGCCCGCGCGAGGGGTCACGCACCTCGATGCGGACCCAGCCGCGGCGGCGCAGCATCCGCAGACCGAATATCCGCGCCCCGGTGTGCCGCACCGCGTTGCCCACGAGTTCGGAGACCAGGAGCACTCCGTACTCGGCGGTCTGCGGGGGGAGCTGCCACTGCCGCAGCATCACGCACGAAGTGATACGCCGCGCCGTCGCCGCGGACTCCGGACGGGAGGGCAGCCGGACTTCCCCCTCCGTCGGGTTCCCGAACAACTCCAGTGCTTTGTACGCCTGTTCGTCCTCGACGACCGACGTCAAGCGTGCCGCTGCAGCGCTGCTGCGCGGTCGCGGCTGTTCCACACCCTCCAGGCCCGCCATGTCCCCCATCATGGCCGCACAGAACGCGCTCCGTGACCGTTCCTGCAGAATCCGCCTGCCGGAACCAGTCATTCCGGGCCGGTTGTCCGGCATATGCCAGAGGCAGAACGGAGGCCTGTTCAGCCGTACCCACCTGCGACGACGAGAAGCGGCCGAGCAATTGCACGGGCGTGACGGGCGCCGGGCCTTAAGGTTCCCTTAAGGCCCGGCTGAACCGCCCGCACGGATGAACGCGCGTGCCCGTGTACGCAACTCACCCTCGGTCAGAGGAATTCGGCCTTGCCCGGACCCTCCTCCACGAAGCTCCGCATGCCCCGCTCACGGTCCTCCGTGGCGAACAGGCCGGCGAACCAGTTCCGCTCGATCGTGAGCCCGGTGTCGATGTCCGTCTCCAGCCCCGCGTCCACGGACTCCTTGGCGGCCCGCAGCGCCAGCGCCGGCCCCCTGGCCAGCCGGGCCGCCCAGGCGTGCGCCTGCTCGTACACCTCGGCGGCGGGCACCACCCGGTCCACGAGTCCGATCGCCAGAGCCTCCTCGGCCTTGACCTGACGGCCCGTGAAGATCAGGTCCTTGGCCCTGGAGGGGCCCACCAGCCGGGCCAGTCGCTGGGTACCGCCCGCGCCGGGGATCAGCCCCAGCAGGATCTCCGGCTGGCCGAGCTTCGCGTTGTCCGCCGCGATCCTGAAGTCGGCGCACAGCGCCAGTTCGCAGCCGCCGCCCAGGGCGTAGCCGGTGACGGCCGCGACCACGGGCTTGGGGATACGGGCCACCGCGGTGAAGGACTCCTGCAGGGCGCGGGAACGCACGACCATCGCCGTGTGGTCCATCGCCTGCATCTCCTTGATGTCCGCGCCGGCGGCGAACACCTTCTCGCCGCCGTAGAGGATCACCGCCCGCACGTCGTCGCGCCGGCCCGCCTCCTCGGCGAGCTCACGCAGCCGGTCCTGGACGGCGACGTCCAGGGCGTTCATCGGAGGGCGGTCCAGCCGGATCGTGCCTACGTTGTCGCGTACTTCGAGGGTTACGGTCATGGGGAGCAGGTTAACCGCCGCTAACGCGGGCGGGCCCGGTGCCGTTGGTCACAGCACCGGGCCCGCCCGCGCCAGGCGGGAGGGGACCTACGCGGTCCACTCCGACCAGTCCATGTTCCAGCCGTTGAGGCCGTTGTCCGGCTGGATCACCTTGTCCTTGGAGTTCTTGACGACGACGACGTCACCGATCAGCGAGTTGTCGAAGAGCCACGCCGCGGGCGTCTTGCCGTCCCAGCCGCCGCGCACGTCCCGCAGGCCGACGCAGCCGTGGCTGGTGTTCGTGGTGCCGAAGATGCCCGACCCGCCCCAGTAGTTGCCGTGGATGAAGGTGCCCGAGGTGGACAGGCGCATCGCGTGCGGCACGTCCTTGATGTCGTACTCACCGCCGAAACCGACCGTGTCACCGTTCATCCGGGTCACCTTGAGCTTCTCGCTGATGACCATCTGGCCGTTGTACGTGGTCGTGGCCGGGGCGCCCGCGGAGATCGGGATGTCCTTGATCTGCTTGCCGTCACGGACCACCTTCATCCGGTGGGAGCTCGCGTCGACCGTGGAGACCTGGCTCCGGCCGATCGTGAACTTCACGGTCTTGGCCTGCTTGCCGTAGACCCCCGGCCGTCCCTCGACACCGTCGAGGTCGAGGCGCAGGGTCACCTTCGTGCCCGCGGCCCAGTACTTCTCGGGCCGGAAGTCGAGACGGTCGTTGCCGAACCAGTGGGGCTCGATCCGCACGGCGGGCTCCGCCGTCACCCTGACGGCCTTCTCCACGGCACCGGGATCGGTGATGCCACGCGTGAAGTGGATCGACACCGGCATGCCCACGCCCACGGTCGAGCCGTCCTCGGGCGTGTACTGGCCGATGAAGGTGTTCTCCGGGACCAGCGTCGTGAAGCTGGTGTCCTTCGCCGACTCGCGGCCCTTGCCGTCCTTCGCGACCGCGTGGACGGTGTACTTCGTCGCGGCGGCGAGGTGCCGGTCGGGGACCCAGCTGAGGCCGTCCTCGGCTATCTTGCCGTCGACCTCCTTGCCCTTGGGGTCGGCGACCTTCACCGTGCTCAGCTTGCCCTGGGCCGCCGAGACCTTCAGCGCCCCGCTGGTGGCCACGTCGTCGGCCCCGTCCTTGGGCGCGATCGTCACCACCGCCTGCGAGGCGCTGGTGTCGTCGACCTTCGCGCCCGCCTGCTTCCCGCTCCTGTCGGCGGCGGCCCCGCTGCCGCCGCACGCGGTCACCAGCAACAGCAGCGCGCCCAGTACCAGTGCGAGGAGGCCGTGGGCTCCGCGCCCACGCCGTTCCCCGCTCGCGCCGGCCCATGCCCCCGATATCGGCTGCCCGTTCACAGTGGTCGTCTCCCCTCGCACGGCCTGGCCCCGCCATGGCCCGCACCCCCGCGCGCTGTACATGCGCGCTCGGCGCAAGATAATCACACCGCGCGTGGGGAGAACTCCCCCGGAATGTCACCGTTCCGTCCCAACTCGTCCCGCGTGCACGCCGAGTGGTCCCGGAGCACATGCCTCCGGGACCTTCCCAGGTCGGACGGGGGTTCAGCGCAGGGCGGAGCCGGCCTTCCACTGCGGCCAGCCGAGGTTCCATCCGCCGAGCCCGTTGTCGGGGGCGACGGTCCGGTCGGTGGAGTTGACCACCTCGACGACGTCACCCACGAGCGTCCGCTCGAAGAACCAGCCGGCCGGGGTGTCCGAGCTGCCGCCCTTCACGTCACGCAGCCCGATGCAGCCGTGGCTGGTGTTCTCGGAGCCGAAGGTCTCCGGATCCTCCCAGTAGTTGCCGTGCAGGAAGGTGCCGGACTTCGTCAGCCGGATGGCGTGAGGCACGTCCTTGATGTCGTACTCACCGCCGAAACCGACCGTGTCACCGTTCATCCGGGTCACCTCGTGCAGCTCGGAGACCACCATCTTCCCGTTGTACGAGGTGGTCTTCGCGGCGCCCGCGGTGATCGGCACCGTACTGACGACCTCGCCGTCCCGTCGTACCTCCATCGTGTGCTCACGGGCGTCCACGACGGACGTCTGCGAGCGGCCGACCGTGAAGGTCACCTTCTTGCGCTGGCTGCCGTACACCCCCGGCGCGCCCTCGACGTCGCGCAGGCCGACGTCGACCGTGACCTTGGTGCCCGGCTGCCAGTAGGAGGCGGGCCGGAAGTCCAGCCGGTCCTTGCCGAACCAGTGGCCGACCACCTCGACCCGCGGCTCCGTGGTGATCCTGATGGCCTTCTCCACCGCGGCGCGATGGGTGACGGGACGGTTGAAGTCGAACGAGACGATCATCCCGGTGCCGACCGTGGACCGGTTCTCCGGCTTGAAGTAGCCGATGAAGCGGTCCTCGGGGACCAGAGTGGTGAACGTGGTGCTGCGGGCGGAGCGGTGCCCGTCACCGTCGACCGCGACGGCCTCCACGCTGTACTTCCCCGCCAGCCCCAGCCGGTATCCGCCCTCCCGGGGAGCCCACGAACGGCCGTCGTCGGCGATCCGGCCCGGCACCTCCTGGTGTTCCGCGTCCTCGGTCCGGGTCACCTTCACCCGCTCCAGCCGCCCGTCCGGGACGGTCACCGCGAGCCGGCTGTCCGCGCCGACGTTCTCGGCGCCGTCCTTGGGGACGATCCGGATCGCGTCCCCGGGCGAGCGGTCGTCCCCGAAGAACGGCGTCCCACCGGTGCAGCCCGTCAGTACGGCCAGCACGGTGAACAGTCCTGCCCATGTCAGCACGGCGGTCGAACCGGCGCGTGCTCTCTTCGCTACGTGGTTCACGCTCCCCCCAACGACGCGGCCGCCCGGGGGAAACGTGAGTGCGGCGCCGCCGGTGGGCAGAACAGAGAGGAGGACACCGCCAGGAAGGGCGCGGCCGGGACGCCGCGCACTCCTTCTGCGGGTGGCCGCTCCTACGAGCCGCAGGAGGCTGAGAGGTGTCGAGCACAGCCGAGCAGGAGGAAACGCCGCCCACGACGGGGAGGGTGGCGAAGGCCGGAGCGGTCCCCGGGAACGAGTCGGACAGACCACCCGTATGGCCGGGTGCCCCGATGCCGCTCGGAGCACGCTTCCGGGTGGGACCTGACGGAGTGGCGGGCACGAACTTCGCCCTCTGGGCGGGTGGGGCCGAGGCCGTCGAGCTCTGTCTCTTCGACGAGCGGGGCACCGAGACCCGGCTCCCGCTGACCGAGCTGACCCATGAGATCTGGCACGGCTTCGTCCCCGGTGTGGGGGCGGGCCGACGGTACGGCTACCGGGTGCACGGGCGCTGGGACCCCTGGACGGGCGCCCGCTGGAACGCCGCCAAACTGCTCCTCGACCCCTACGCCCGTGCGGTGGACGGCTCGTTCACCCTGCCGCCCGAGGTGTACGGCCATGTGAGGGACTGGCCCGAGCAGCACGTCGCCGACACCGTGCGGGACGACCGGGACTCGGCGCCGTACGTCCCCAAGGCGGTCGTCGTGCACGACGACGACGACTGGGCGGAGGACCGCCGGCCCAAGACCCCGTGGGCGGACTCGGTCATCTACGAACTGCACGTACGCGGATTCACCAAGCTCCACCCGGACATCCCGCCCGAGCTGCGCGGCACCTACGCCGGACTCGCCCACCCCGCCGCGATCGGCCACCTGCGCCGTCTCGGGGTGACCGCCGTCGAGCTGCTCCCGGTCCACCAGTTCGCCCATGAGGACCATCTGCTGCGGCGCGGGCTGCACAACTACTGGGGCTACAACTCGATCGGCTACTTCGCCCCGCACGCCGGCTACGCGGCGAGCGGTACGACGGGCCAGCAGGTCGGCGAGTTCAAGCAGATGGTGCGCGCCCTGCACGACGCGGGGATCGAGGTCATCCTCGACGTGGTCTACAACCACACGGCGGAGGCGGGCGAGCTCGGCCCGATGCTGTCCCTGCGCGGCATCGACAACCGGGGGTACTACCGGCTCCAGCAGGACCCCCGCCGGTACGCGGACTACACCGGCTGCGGCAACACCCTGCACGTGGTGCAGCCGCAGGTCCTCCGGCTGATCACGGACTCCCTGCGCTACTGGGTGACGGAGATGGGCGTCGACGGCTTCCGCTTCGACCTTGCCGCGGCCCTCGCCCGCTCGATGCACGACGTGGACATGCTGTCCCCCTTCCTCGCGGTGATCGCCCAGGACCCCGTACTGCGCCGGGTCAAGCTGATCGCCGAGCCGTGGGACGTCGGGAACGGCGGCTACCAGGTCGGCGCGTTCCCACCGCTGTGGACCGAGTGGAACGACCGCTACCGGGACGCCGTGCGCGACTTCTGGCGCGGCGCGCTCCCGGACGTGCGCGACATCGGCTACCGGCTCACGGGATCGAGCGACCTGTACGCCTGGGGCGGCCGGCGGCCGTACGCCTCGGTCAACTTCGTCACCGCCCACGACGGTTTCACCCTGCGCGACCTCGTGAGTTACGAGCAGAAGCACAACGAGGCCAACGGCGAGGGCAACCGTGACGGCACCGACGACAACCGGGCGTGGAACGGCGGCGCGGAGGGCGAGACCGACGACCCGGACGTCAACGCCCTGCGCCGCCGGCAACTGCGCAACCTGCTGACCACGCTGCTCCTGTCGACCGGGGTGCCGATGCTGGTGGCCGGCGACGAGATGGGGCGCACACAGGGCGGGAACAACAACGCCTACTGCCAGGACAACGAGGTCAGCTGGCTGGACTGGTCGCTCCTGGAGGACCCCGGGTGGCGTGAGCTGACCGAGCTGACCGCCCGGGTGCTGGCCCTGCGCCACCGCCATCCGGTGCTGCGCCGCCGCGCCTTCTTCGCCGGGACGCCGCAGGCCCCGGACGGTCTGCGGGACCTGGCGTGGTTCACCGCGCAGGGTACGGAGATGACCGAGGGCGACTGGTACGCGCCGGCGGCGACGCTCGGCCTCTACCTGTCCGGGCGCGACATCCCGGGCCGGGACGCGCGGGGCGGCCCGGTCACCGACGACAGCTTCCTCGCGGTCCTGCACGCGGACCACCGGCCGTGCGATTTCAGGCTCCCCGGCCCGCCCTGGGCCCAGACCTACGAACTGGTCCTGGACACCTCGCGCGAGGACCAGTCCACGGAGCCCGGCACCCTCCACCCGGGCGGCACGGCACTGACCGTGGAGGGCAGGACGGTGCTGCTGCTGCGGGTGGCGGGGTGACGGACCGGTTCAGCCGAGGATGCCGCGCTCGTAGGCGGTGGCGACGGCCGCCGCCCGGTCCTTCGCGCCCAGCTTCGCGAAGACGTGGGTGAGGTGGGTCTTCACGGTGGCCTCGCTGATGAACAGCTCGGCGGCGATCTCCCGGTTCGAGGTTCCCCGGGCGACGAGCCGGAGCACCTCGCGCTCGCGCACTGACAGCGGCTCGCGGGCGGGCGCGGCCGGGGTAAGACCCGCGGTGTCCGACCGGAAAACCACATGAGCGATGTCAGTGGCGAACCATAGGCTCGGTCCTGATGCCCGAAACACCTGCAGAGCCCACGGACCGGTCCGCCGTGCGCTCCCTCCTGCGTCTGTGGCCCTATGTCAGACCGGTGCGCGCGCGCTGGATCGGCGCCGCCCTGGTGGCGGTTCTCGCGTCCAGCCTCGCCCTGGTGATCCCGCTGGTCCTGAAGTGGATGGTCGACGGCCCGGTGGCGGACCGCGATCCGGGCGGAGTGTGGCTGGGGGCGCTCTGGCTGCTGCTGCTGGGCATCGCCGAGGCCGGGCTGTTCGGCCTGCGCCGATGGCTGGTGGCCCGGCCGCTCGCGGGGGTGGAGGCGTCGATGCGCGCCGACCTCTTCCGCCATCTGCAGCGGCTGCCGGTGGCGTTCCACGACCGCTGGCCCTCGGGGCAGTTGCTCTCACGCGGTACCACCGATCTGATGCTGCTGCGGATGTTCCTGGCCTTCCCGCTGACGTTCCTGCTGGTCAACGGCACGACGATTTTGGTCGGTTTCGTCATCCTGTTCGCGCAGGAGTGGTCGCTGGGGCTGGTGCTGCTCGCGCCCGCCGTCCCGCTGATGGTCCTGTGCTCGCTCTTCGAGACGAAGTACTCGCTGGTGGCGCGCAGGGCCCAGGACCAGGTCGGCGACCTGACGACGGTCGTCGAGGAGAGCGTGCTGGGCATCCGCATCGTCAAGGGGTTCGGCCGCAACCGCAGCCAGGCGCTCGCCTTCCGGGCGCTCGCGCGGCGGCTGCGCACCACGGAACTGGGCAAGGCCCGGCTGCTCGCCGGGATCTGGGCGCTCGTCACCGCCATTCCGGAGCTGGCGATCGGCGCCGCGCTGGTGCTCGGCACGATCGAGGTGGCCGACGGCACCCTGTCGGCGGGCACGCTCGTGGCGTTCCTCTCGACGGCGCTGGCGCTGCGCTGGCCGGTCGACTCGATCGGCTTCCTGCTCGCGATGAGCCAGGAGGCGGCGACGGCGGCCGATCGCTTCTTCGAGGTCATGGACGTCGAGGAGGAGCCGGAGCCCGAGACGTCCGGGACGGCGTCCGGGACGCCGGACCGGGGCATCGTCTTCGACGGGGTCGAGTTCCGGTACCCGGACGCCGAGCCCGGGTCACCTCCCGTCCTCGGCCGGATCGACCTGCGGATCCGGCCCGGCGAGACGATGGCGCTGGTGGGCGCCACGGGTTCCGGCAAGACGACCCTGACGGCTCTCGTGCCCCGGCTGCACGACGTCACGGGCGGCCGGATCCTGCTGGACGGCGAGGACATCTCCACCATGCCGCGCCCGCGGCTGCGCGAGCTGGTGTCGGTGGCCTTCGAGGAGCCCACCCTCTTCTCGGCGACCGTCGGGGAGAACGTGCTGATGGGCGCGGAGGGAGCGAGCGAACAGGAGCTGCGCCAGGCCCTGTCCGTCGCGCAGGCCGACTTCGCGCACCAGCTGCCGCAGGGCGTCGGCACCCAGGTCGGCGAGCAGGGGCTGAGCCTCTCCGGCGGCCAGCGGCAGCGCCTCGCGCTGGCCCGCGCCGTGGTCGGGGGCCCGCGGTTCCTGGTGCTCGACGACCCGCTCTCCGCGCTGGACGTGCACACCGAGGCACTGGTGGAGGCGGCGCTGCGGCGCGTACTGGAGGGGACGACGGCTCTGGTCGTCGCCCACCGGCCGTCCACGGTGATGCTGGCGGACCGGGTGGCCCTGTTGTCCGACGGCCGGATCAGCGCCGTCGGCACCCATCAGGAGCTCCTGCGCACCAGCCCCGAATACGCCTGGCTGATGTCGGGTGCCCACGACACCGGTGTTCTCGTCCCCGAGGAGGGTGGCGCCCGATGACCAGTACGACAGCCGACGGACCGGCCCTCGCCGACGAGGACCTGCCCGGGAAGGGCTCCGGCCCGGCACGGGACGCAGGGGATCCGTTCGGCGCCGACACGCTGCCCGCTCCCCGGGGCGCCACCCGGGCCCTGCTCGTCTCCCTGCTGACGCCGATGCGCGCCCGGGTGGCCGTGACCTCCCTCCTGCTGCTCCTCCAGCAGGCCGCCGTACAGGCGGGCCCGCTGCTGGTCGCGTACGCCATCGACCGCGGGGTGCCCGCGTTCCGGGACCACGACTACGGTCCGCTGGCGGCCGTGGGCATCGGGTACGCCGTGTGCGCGGTGGGCGCGGGAGTCCTCCAGTACGCCTTCATCCGGGCGGCGGCCCGGATCAACCAGGACGTGCTGCTCGATCTGCGGGGACGGATCTTCCGCCACGCGCAGGCGCTGAGCGTGGACTTCCACGAGCGCTACACCTCGGGCCGGCTGATCTCCCGCTCGACCACGGACGTGGAGTCGCTGCGCGAGCTGCTGAGCGAGGGCCTGCAGGAACTGGTCGGGGTGCTCCTGTCGTTCGTCTCGATCTCCCTGATGCTGCTCTGGCTGGACCTCGGCATCGGGGCCATCGCCGTGGCCTCCTTCATCCCGCTGTATCTGCTGGTGCGGGGGTACCGGCAGCGGGCGGCCAAGGCGTACACGGCCCGTTCGACGGCGATCGCTGCGGTCATCGTGAAGTTCGCCGAGACCATGAACGGCATCCGTCCCGTGCAGGCCTTCCGCAGGGAGCGGGCCAACGACAGGGACTTCGCCGTGTCGAACCACGACCACGAGCGGCGGAACGGCGACGCCCTGCTGGAGATGGCCCGTTACGTCGTCGGCTCCCGGCTGGTCGCGAACACGGCGGTGGCCGCGATGGTGCTCTGGGGCGCCTACCGGGTGGCGTCCGGCACGCTGGCGCTCGGGGTGCTGGCCGCCGCCGTGCTGTATCTGCGGCGGCTGTACGACCCCATCGACCGCCTCGCGATGTTCCTCAACTCCTACCAGTCGGCGTCCGCCTCGCTGGAGAAGATCGCGGGTCTGCTCGCGCAGACACCCGCGGTCCCCGAGCCCGCGGAGCCGAAGGCGCTGCCGCCGGTCGCCGGTGAACACCCGGGCCGGGAGGTCACGTTCGACGGTGTGCGGTTCGCCTACCGCACGGGGGGCGAGGTCCTGCCCCGCTTCGGCCTGACGATCCCGGCGGGCCAGACCGTGGCCGTGGTCGGCTCGACGGGTGCGGGCAAGTCGACGCTGGCCAAGCTGCTGGCGCGCTTCTACGACCCGACCGAGGGCCGGGTCCTGCTGGACGGCACCGACCTGCGCGACCTGGCGACGCCGGAACTGCGCCGGGGCGTGGTGATGGTGACCCAGGAGGCGTTCCTGTTCTCCGGGACGATCGCCGAGAACATCGCGATCGGCCGCCCGGAGGCGACACCCGAGGAGATCGAGCACGCGGCGAAGGCGATCGGGGCGCACGACTTCATCAGCTCCCTGCCCGACGGGTACGACACGGACGTCCGCAAGCGCGGTGGCCGGATCTCCGCCGGACAACGGCAGCTCGTCGCGTTCGCGAGGGCCCTGCTCGCCGACCCCGCGGTGCTCATCCTCGACGAGGCCACGAGCTCACTGGACGTCCCCGGGGAACGGGCGGTGCAGCGGGCCATGGGCACGGTGCTGCACGGGCGTACGGCGGTGGTGATCGCGCACCGCCTGTCGACGGTGGAGATCGCGGACCGGGTGCTCGTGATGGAGCACGGGCGGATCGTGGAGGACGGCCCCCCGGCCGAACTCGTCGCCGGTGCGGGCAGGTTCGCCGGCCTGCACAAGGCGTGGCGGGAGAGTCTGGCCTGAGGACGGCGGCCCCGCCGGGCGGCCCCGCGGCGCCTGACGCGGGGCCGCCCGGTGCGCGGTCCGGGCCACCGGGCTCCGCCGGGAGAACCACGTCTCCCGGCGGAGCCCCGCGGACCGCTCCGGTCCGCTCCGCGGGCGACGGCGCGGAACTGGCCACAGTTCGGCGCCGTCTCAGCACGTGGTCACCACCCTCCCCGCGCCTCCCCGTTCGAACACCGCGCATTCGAACGAAATCTCAACGCACCCTGGGGCACAAGGCTTCGCGGGTTCTCGGCGTCTCCGTCACGGCGCCCGGATGACACACGGCGAAACGTCCGGTTAACGAACACGGCATTTCCGGCAACGGACGACTTCCGGCCAATGTGTTGACGCGGTCCTGACACGCACATGCTTCGGCTGGCACTCTTCCCCCGTTCCACGCACCGCCTGCTCTGCCGGCCCACTCACCCAGTCGGCCGTAGCCCCCCTCGCAGAAGGAGTCCGCGTGAGACCCACGCACAGCCGTCGTGCCACCGCGACCGGCGCTCTGATAGCCGCAGCAGCCCTTCTCGCCGTCGGAATGCAGGGCGGAGCCGCATCGGCCGCGCCCGAAAGCGCGACCGCGGCACCTGCCGCCGCGGTGAAGGGCGCCGATCCCGGCGCGCTCCCCGCGAAGCTCTCCCCCGCCCAGCGTGCCGAGCTGCTCCGGGAGGCGAACTCCACCAAGGCGGCCACCGCCAAGGAGCTCGGGCTCGGCGCAACGGAGAAGCTGGTGGTCCGCGACGTCGTCAAGGACGTCGACGGCACCACCCACACCCGCTACGAGCGCACGCTCGACGGTCTCCCCGTCCTCGGCGGCGACCTGGTCGTGGCCGAGTCGAAGTCCGGGGCGACGCAGGGCGTCACCAAGGCGTCGAAGGCGACCGGGGCCCAGCTGAAGGCCGTCGGCACGACGGCGGACGTCGCGCCGGCCACCGCCGAGAAGCAGGCGCTCACCGCGGCCAAGGCCGACGGGTCGAAGAGCACCGAGGCGAGCAAGGCACCGCGCAAGGTCGTGTGGGCGGCGAGCGGCACCCCGCAGCTCGCCTACGAGACCGTGGTCGGCGGCCTCCAGCACGACGGCACCCCGAACGAGCTGCACGTGATCACCGACGCCTCGTCCGGCGCCAAGCTCTTCGAGTGGCAGGCCATCGAGACCGGCACCGGCAACACCCAGTACAGCGGCACGGTGACACTGGGCACCTCCGGCTCCGGCAGCTCGTTCAACCTGACGGACTCCGCGCGGGGCAACCACAAGACGTACAACCTGAACCGCGGTACGTCCGGCACCGGCACCCTGTTCTCCGGCACCGACGACGTCTGGGGCAACGGCAGCGCCTCGAACACGGAGACCGCCGCCGCCGACGCCCACTACGGCGCCGCGGAGACGTGGGACTTCTACAAGAACGTCATGGGCCGCACCGGCATCAAGGGCGACGGCGTGGGCGCGTACTCCCGCGTCCACTACGGCAACAGCTACGTCAACGCCTTCTGGTCCGACAGCTGCTTCTGCATGACCTACGGCGACGGCAGCGGCAACCTCGCGCCCCTCACCTCGCTGGACGTGGCGGCGCACGAGATGACGCACGGCGTCACCTCCAACACCGCCGGCCTCAACTACAGCGGTGAGTCCGGCGGCCTCAACGAGGCCACCTCGGACATCTTCGCGGCCGGTGTGGAGTTCTACTCCAACACCGCCACCGACCCGGGCGACTACCTCGTCGGCGAGAAGATCGACATCAACGGCGACGGCACCCCGCTCCGTTACATGGACAAGCCGAGCAAGGACGGCGCGTCCAAGGACTCGTGGTACTCGGGCCTCGGCTCGGTCGACGTCCACTACTCCTCGGGCCCGGCCAACCACTTCTTCTACCTCCTCTCGGAGGGCAGCGGGGCCAAGACGGTCAACGGGGTGTCCTACAACTCCCCGACGTCCGACGGCCTCCCGGTGACCGGCATCGGCCGGGACAAGGCGCTGCAGATCTGGTTCAAGGCGCTCACCACGAAGTTCACCTCCACCACGAACTACGCCGCGGCCCGCACCGGCACCCTCGCCGTGGCCGGTGAGCTGTACGGCACCTCGAGCGCCGAGTACGCGGGCGTCGCCAACGCCTGGGCCGCCATCGCCGTGGGCTCCCGCCCCGGCGGCGGCACCGACCCGGGCGGCAAGGTCTTCCAGAACACCACCGTGAAGGCCATCGCCGACCGGAGCACCACCAACTTCCCGGTCGTCGTCAGCGGCGTCACCGGCAATGCGCCCAGCACCCTGTCGGTGGCGGTGAACATCACCCACACCTACCGCGGTGACCTGGTCCTCGACCTGGTCGCCCCCGACGGGACGGCGTACCGGCTGAAGAACTCCTCGTCGAGCGACTCCGCGGACAACGTGGTGGAGACCTACACGGTCAACGCCTCCTCCGAGGTGGCCAACGGCACGTGGAACCTGAGGGTCCAGGACGCCTACTCGGGCGACACCGGCACCTTCAACAGCGTCAAGCTCACCTTCTGAGCAGCCAGGACCGCTGAGCGGGCCTCGGCCCGCACCGCGCACCGGCACCGGGGAACGGCCCCGGGAAGCATGCTTCCCGGGGCCGTTCCGCGCGCCGGAAGGGTACGCGTCAGAGAGGGAGGCCGCCCTCCCGGCCCGGCACGTTCTGCTCGGCCCAGACGATCTTGCCGTTCGCCGTACGGCACGAACCCCACCTGCGGCAGAGCAGGTTGATGAGCTGGAGCCCCCGTCCGCCCTCGTCACTGACGTCGGCGTGCTGGATCTGGGGCAGGTCCGGCCCGGTGTCGGCGAGTTCCACCTGGAGGCGCTCGTCGAGAAGCAGCCGGAGCCGGCCCGGGCCGCCGCCGTAGCGCAGGGCGTTGCCCACCAGCTCGCTGACCACCAGCTCCGTCACGTCGGCGAGTTCGGACAGCTCCCAGCGGGCGAGCTGCTCGGTGACCAGCTTGCGGGCGGTGGACGCGGGATTGCCCTCCGTGGGCAGGTCCCACTCGCGCAACCGCACACCGGGGCCCAGCTCGTGACCGCCCGCGACCAGCAGCACCGCCTCGTCGAACCGGCCGTCGTCCCGCCGCGGCGAGGTCAGCGGCCCGCCGCTGTCGAGCTGTTCGGGCGCCATGGCGGCCACGGTCGCGCGCAGCCCTTCCAGCTGCACGTCCACGTCGTCGGTGCGTGTCTTGATCAGGCCGTCGGTGTAGAGGACGAGCCGGCCGCCCACCGGACCGCGCACCCGCAGCGGGTCGTACGGGATCACCCCGGCGCCCAGCGGCGCCCCGACCGGCACGTCGAGATAGCGGGCGGTGCCCCCGGCGTCCACCAGCAGGGGCGGCGGATGGCCCGCGCTGGCGATCGTGTAGCTGGAGTCCGCCGGGTCGTACACGGCGCACAGACAGGTGGCGACCTGGTCGTCCTCCAGGTCGCGGGTGGCCAGGTCGAGCCGGGCGAGCAGCCGGTCCGGGGCGATGTCCAGCATCATGAGCGTACGCGCGACGGTCCGCAGCCGGCCCATCGTGGCGGCGGCGGGCAGGCCGTGGCCGGTGACGTCACCGACGACCAGCGCCGTGCGTCCGCTGGGCAGCGCCACCACGTCGTACCAGTCCCCGCCGACCCCGTGCGCGTCGACGGCGGGGGCGTAGTGGGCGTGCACCCGGAGGCCGGGCGTGTGGGGCGTGGCGCGCGGCAGCAGGGAGCGCTGGAGCGACACGACGTGCTCGCGTTCACGCCCGTAGAGCCGGGCGTTGTCCATGAACACGGCTGCCATGGAGGCGAGTTGTCCGGCCAGGTCCAGGTCGGCGCGGTTGAAGGGCGGGCTGTCACCGGCGCGCACGAAGTCCGCGGAGCCCAGCAGGACACCGCGGGCGATCAGCGGCACCGCCATGTAGCTGTGCACGCCCTGGCGGCGCATCGCCGCCTCCGCGCTGTCCGTCGGCGCGACGCGCGCGTAGTCACGCGAGGTCATCCGTCCGACCAGTACGGGCCGGCCGTTGCGCAGGCACTCGGTGGTCAGCAGCGTCTCACGGCGCTCCAGCCGGTTCACCACCTCGCCCACCGGGGCGGGTTCGAGCTCCGCGAGCGCGTCGATGGTGCGGACCGCCATGGCGCGGGTGACGGGCACCGCGGCGCCGGTGACGCGCTCGCCCTCCTCGCCGTGGAACACGGACTCCAGCAGGTCGACGGCGGCGGCGTCGGCCAGCCTGGGGACGCTGAACGCGGCCAGCTCCTCGGCCGTGCGCTCCAGGTCCAGCGTCGTGCCGATCCGGGTGCTCGCCTCGTTGAGCCAGCGCATCCGGGCGGCGGTGGTGAAGCGGTCACCCCGGGGCCCGGTGGGTTCCGTACGGCCGGGGTGCAGCAGGCGGGAACTGCCGCTCTGCGCGGCCAGCCGACGGGTCAGGCGTCTCGCTCGGCCTCCGCCGCCGTTCACCGTGCTGACCTCCACTCGCGTCCGGGGGGACGCATCGCTCGTCACGTCGGTGGCTGCTGGGCAGCACCGGCAGGGCTGTCATGTTAGCGAGATCGCGGCGAAAACACCCCTGCCGGACGACCGGTACGGAATCCGGACACGGCGGCGGGCCCGGCGCGGGGACACGCGCCGGGCCCGGACGGGGACAGGACGTCAGCGCAGCAGCACCCCGCCGCCGTCGCCCGTCGACGCGTTCGGCACGGCGACCAGGCCGAGCTCCGCGCCCGAGGCGAGCAGGGGATGGGCGGGCAGGACGCGCACGGTGTAGCCGTAGGGACCCGTCCGGTCGAGGGCGAGCGGCCCCTCGTACAGCCAGCGGTCCTCCAGGTCGTGACCGCCGGCCGGCTTCAGCGGATAGGTCCGCGCCTCCGCGATCGCGTCCCCGGAGTCGACGCGCCCGGCGACCACCTGCACCTCCACGTCCTCCGGGTCGAGACCGCCGAGGGCGATGCGGACGCGGAGCGCGAGGGTGGACCCCAGTTCGGCGGTGCCGCCGACGGCCGTGTCGGCGGCGGCCTCCACAT
>Ga0247818_10000560_pt1 | contig 23464 bp, 26 predicted proteins | sample 13C_Glucose_Day1_FD_192424 | JGI IMG/M metagenome (GOLD analysis project Ga0247818, IMG submission 192424) | Soil microbial communities from agricultural site in Penn Yan, New York, United States - 13C_Glucose_Day1 | ecosystem: Environmental > Terrestrial > Soil > Agricultural land | place... | reverse complement strand
ACTCCGCCATCGCGGGCACGCCACGCTCCCACAGTTTGATCTGCAATGTTCGATTATTCCGTTTGCTCCCTGCCGTTGTTCTGGTATTTGATTGAGCCTTTCCCACTGGTAAAAGGATTTCGTCATGAGCTACCGCACGCTGGGTCACTCGGGTCTACAGGTGTCGACCCTGACCTTGGGCACCATGATGTTCGGCGAACAGACCAGCACCGAAGATTCCCTGCGGATCATCGACAAGGCCTGGGACCAGGGCATCAACTTCATCGACACCGCCGACGTCTACACCAACGGTCGCTCTGAAGAAATCGTCGGCGAAGCCATCGCCAGTCGCCGTCAGGAATGGGTGCTCGCGACCAAGGTCGGGTTCGGTCCGGTGGACGGCGTGCCGAACCGCAGCGGCCTGAGCCGCAAGCATGTTTTCAACGCCATCGATGCCAGCCTGACCCGCCTGGGCACCGACTATCTGGACATTTATTACCTGCACCGCGAGGATCACAACACGCCGCTGGAGGTCACGGTGTCGGCCATTGGCGACCTGATTCGCCAGGGCAAGATCCGCTACTGGGGTTTGTCGAACTACCGCGGCTGGCGCATCGCCGAAGTGATTCGCGTGGCGGACAAACTGGGCGTCGACCGGCCGGTGATCAGTCAGCCGCTGTACAACATCGTCAATCGCCAGGCCGAAACCGAGCAGATCACTGCTGCACAGGCCTATGGCTTGGGCGTGGTGCCTTACAGTCCGTTGGCGCGTGGGGTGCTCAGCGGCAAGTACGCGCCGGATGTGCAGCCTGACGCCAACAGCCGTGCCGGACGTGCAGATAAACGCATACTGGAGACTGAGTGGCGGGTTGAATCCCTGCGCATTGCGCAGCAGATCCAGGCGTACACCCAGGGCCGCGGGGTGGGTATTGTCGAGTTCGCGATTGCCTGGGTATTGAACAACAGCGCGGTGACCTCGGCGATTGTCGGCCCGCGGACCGAGGAACAATGGGACGCCTACACCAAGGCCCAGGCCGTGAAGATCACGGCTGAGGATGAAGCGTTCATTGATTCGCTGGTGACGCCGGGGCATGCGTCGACGCCGGGCTTCAATGATATGAGCCATTTTGTGTCCGGCCGCAAGCCCCTGCCCTTGTAGGAGCGAGGCTTGCCCGCGAAGCATGCGGCACGGTTTTGCAGGCACACCGCATCATCGTTCTTCGCGGGCAAGCCTCGCTCCTACACTGATCGGGCCGGTGTTGATTGATCGGTCAATATTCGGCTCGAAAACCACGTATCCTCTGCGCCCCGTTTCACGTTCAACCTCGCGAGGGCAGTTTGTCTAAAGGTATCGCTTTATCGGTCTCGGCCTCGGTGCTGTTTGCCGTCATGTATTACTTCACTTCGCTGCTCTCCCCCCTGAGCGGTGTGGAAATCTTCGGCTGGCGCATGCTGCTGACACTGCCCTGCATGACCGTGTTCATGGTGGTCTCCGGCGAATGGAAACGGGTGATCGCCCTGTTTCGGCGGCTGGTTGGCCAACCAAAATTACTCGCCGGCATGCTCCTTTCGGCAACGCTGCTCGGCCTGCAACTCTGGCTGTTCATGTGGGCTCCGCTCAACGGCTATAGCCTGGATGTGTCCCTGGGCTATTTCCTGTTGCCGCTGTCCATGGTCCTGACCGGGCGTGTCGCCTATGGCGAGCGTCTGTCCTACCTGCAAAAGGTGGCGGTATTCTTCGCGTCCCTCGGCGTGCTCAACGAGCTGTATCAGGTCGGCGGTTTTTCCTGGGCGACCTTGCTGGTCGTCATCGGTTACCCGCTGTACTTCATCCTGCGCAAACGCCTGGCGACCGACAACCTCGGCGGCTTGTGGATGGACATGGCCTTGATGCTGCCGGTGGCGCTGTGGTTCGTGCAAAGCGGCGCACAAGGCTTCGGCGTGTTCGAGCAACATCCATGGCTGTCGCTGCTGATCCCGTTGCTCGGGGTGATCAGTGCTTCGGCGCTGGTGGTCTACATCATCGCCAGCCGGTTGCTGCCGTTCAGCCTGTTCGGTTTGTTGAGCTATGTCGAACCGGTGCTGTTGCTCGGGGTGGCGTTGTTGCTGGGGGAAAGCATCAAGCCCGGGGAATGGCTGACCTACATTCCAATCTGGATGGCGGTGGTGGTGCTGGTGTTTGAAGGGTTCAAGCATATGGTCCGTAACCGCAGACCTTAAGGTCGCGCAAAACCAATTGTGGGAGCGGGCTTGCTCGCGAAGGCGTCGAATCAGTCAACAAAAACGTTGTCTGACACACCGCTTTCGCGAGCAAGCCCGCTCCCACAGTTTTTACAGCAGTAGCGGTTTAGTCGGTGGCGAGCACACCACGACGAACCTGATCACGCTCGATCGATTCGAACAGCGCCTTGAAGTTGCCTTCACCGAAGCCATCGTCGCCTTTGCGCTGGATGAACTCGAAGAACACCGGCCCCATCAGGGTTTCCGAGAAAATCTGCAGCAGCAGGCGCTTGTCGCCCGACTCGGACGAACCGTCCAGCAAAATGCCCCGTGCCTGCAGTTCGTCGACCGGTTCGCCGTGGTTCGGCAAACGGCCTTCGAGCATCTCGTAGTAGGTTTCCGGCGGCGCGGTCATGAAGCGCATGCCGATGCTTTTCAAGTGATCCCAGGTCTTGAGCAGGTCATCGCTGAGGAAGGCCACGTGCTGGATGCCCTCGCCGTTGAACTGCATCAGGAACTCTTCGATCTGCCCGGCGCCCTTGGACGACTCCTCGTTCAACGGGATACGGATCATGCCGTCCGGCGCGGTCATGGCCTTGGAGGTCAGGCCGGTGTACTCGCCCTTGATGTCGAAGTAGCGGATCTCGCGGAAGTTGAACAGTTTCTCGTAGAAGTTGGCCCAATAGGCCATGCGTCCGCGATAAACGTTGTGGGTCAGGTGATCGATGATCTTCAGGCCAGCCCCGACCGGGTTGCGGTCAACGCCTTCGATGAACACGAAGTCGATGTCGTAGATCGAGCTGCCTTCGCCGAAACGGTCGATCAGGTACAGCGGCGCACCGCCGATGCCTTTGATCGCCGGCAGGTGCAGCTCCATCGGGCCGGTTTCGATGTGGATCGGCTGGGCGCCGAGTTCCAGGGCCCGCTTGTAGGCCTTTTGTGAATCCTTGACCCGAAAGGCCATGCCGCACACCGACGGGCCGTGTTCGGCCGCGAAGTAGGATGCAACGCTGTTGGGTTCGTTGTTGAGGATCAGGTTGATCGCGCCCTGGCGATACAGGTGCACGTCTTTGGAACGATGGGTCGCGACCTTGGTGAAGCCCATGATCTGGAAGATCGGCTCCAGGGTGTTGGGGGTTGGCGATGCGAATTCGATGAATTCAAAGCCCATCAGGCCCATTGGGTTTTCGTATAAATCTGCCATGGTTGGCGCCTCATCATGCTTTTAGAATCAACAGCTGAAAGTAACGGATCGTTAGTTGCTGGCAATGCTGAGGCTGGCGGGTGGCGCGCAGGAGATTCCCCGAACGCTGCGGGCGAGGAAGTCACCGTAGATCAATTGAAACCCAAATATCTTCATTGTCGACCCAAGGCTATGACGGGCGAGGCTTCTGCTGCCAGAAGACGATTATTCTTATATGCGTAACCCGATTCTACACAGCGTAAATCAATTTGTCCGCCTTCTGTATCAAATCCCCTTTTTCCCTGCGTGCGCAAGGGGTTTGTTGCACAGGAAATCCCCGCCAGGATCAAACCGCCGCCCAGGCACATCGCCAGGGTCAGTGGCTCGTCCAGCAGCAACGCCCCGAGGATGACCGCTGTCAGCAGGCTCAAGGCAAAGTTGGCCACGAGCCTGGACTACCGTTGATCGGCAAAAGCCCCCAAGTCGATCTATCATGCCCGTTACTCGAACTCTTTTTGGGAGGCCTGTTGTCGTCCTGCCTGCATTTGAGAGCCCTCTTTCACCGTAACAGGTTCCACGAATGCCACTGAACGTCAAAAACCGCCGCAAACGCGGGATCAGGATTGCCGTGACCGTCTTGAGCGGTTTACTCCCGGTACTGCTGGGCTTCGCCATTCTCTATATGCAGGCTGAACGCACGCTGCAACAAAGTACCCGGCTGACGGCGGAGGAAGCCGTGCGTCAGTTCGAATTGATGTTCGACAACACCGCCGAGGCCGCGCGCGATTTGCTGCCGCTGGCGGGCCAACGCTGCAACGATGTCAAGCTGGCCTTGCGCGAACAGGTCACCCGCCGTCCCTTCGTGCGCTCGACCAATCTGGTGTGGGACGACAGCATTTACTGCAGTTCCCTGTTCGGTGACTATCAGGAACAGATCGATGCCGGCGACTACAACCAAGGCCAGTTGTTGTTGATGAAGGGCAATCCGGTCACGCCCGATAGCGCGCTGCTGGTGTATCGGCTCAGTGACGGGCAACGGGGCGCCTTGAGCGCTCTGGACGGTTATCACCTGAGCAATGTATTGAGTCTGATCGACCGCAAGACCTTGCTGGTATTGCAAGTGGGCCCGAATTGGCTGTCCGCCGATGGCAGGTTCCATGACGGTGCCCTACCCCTCTTTCCGGTAGCGCAAAACGAACTGGCCTCCTCGCGTTATGCTTTTACCGTGGCAGCCGGTTTCCCGGAGGGCGAAACCTGGCGCTATATGAAAAGCGAATATCCGCCACTGTTCAGCTTGCTGATGTTTTTCGGCGTGGTATCCGGCTCGATCGGGCATGTCCTGCAAAAGCGCGCCATGTCACCCAGACATGAAATGCAGCGCGCGATGGAAGCCGCTGAGTTCATTCCCTACTTCCAGCCGGTGGTCCATGGCGACAGCAAGCAGTGGTCCGGTTGCGAGGTGCTGATGCGCTGGAATCATCCGAAGGAAGGTTTGGTGCGCCCGGATCTGTTCATCCCGTTTGCCGAATATTCCGGGCTGATCGTGCCCATGACCCGCTCATTGATGCGACAGACCGCCGCGTTGCTGGCGCCCCTGTCCGCGTCGTTCAAAGAGCCGTTTCACATTGGCGTCAACATCACCGCCAGCCATTGCAAAGACCTGGATCTGGTGGAGGATTGTCGCGAGTTCATCCAGGCCTTCACACCAGGCTCGATCTGCCTGGTGCTGGAGTTGACCGAGCGCGAACTCATCGAGCCCACGGCCATGACCCATCAATTGTTCGAACAGCTGCACGGGCTCGGCGTAATGATCGCGATCGACGACTTTGGCACCGGCCACTCGAGCCTGGGTTATCTGCGTCAATTCAATGTGGACTTCCTGAAGATCGACCAGAGTTTTGTCGCCATGATCGGGGGCGACGCCCTCTCCCGGCACATTCTCGACACCATCATCGAGCTTTCGGCAAAGCTTGATCTGGCCATCGTCGCCGAAGGCGTGGAAACCCCGCAGCAAAGTGATTACCTGACCGCTCACGGCGTGAACTTTCTGCAGGGTTATCTGTTTGGCCGGCCAATGCCCGGAACAGAGTTCATTAAAGCATTAAGTCACCATTAACTAATCGCTAAAAGTGACGAGACAGAGCGGCGCGCACCCGTTTGTATCAAAATACTAGTGTAGTTACATAAAGAAAAAGACAGGATTTACTCTTGGCTCATTAACTACTACAATTTTTCATGCCTGCGCAAAGATTGGCAGGTGAGCCATTATCACCGAGTCGCTACAAGGCGCCTGGCTTATAGCCTTGTTTGCGGTTGGTATCAGCCAAATACACTATTGGAGTAAAGATATTGTCCAGACTCGCTGAATTTCGTGCAGCTGAAAAGGCCCTTCAGGAACAGCTCAAGCAGCTGGAAGCCCTGAAGAACGATGCCGGGCTCAAGAAAGAAATCGAATTTGAAGAAAAGCTCCAGGGGCTGATGAAAAACTATGGCAAAAGCCTGCGCGACGTCATCGCCATTCTTGATCCGAACCCGGGTAAATCCGGTCTGCAACAGGCCGCAGCGCCTAAAACCCGCCGCGCTCGCGTGGTCAAGGTTTACCAGAATCCGCACACCGGTGAACTGATTGAAACCAAAGGCGGCAACCACCGCGGCCTGAAAGCCTGGAAGGAACAATACGGCGTTGACACCGTGGATTCCTGGCTGCGTGGTTAAGTACTCGCGGTAATAAAAGCCCTGCCAATGCAGGCAATGATGTTCAGTTAAGCCTTTGTAGGAGCGAGCTTGCTCCGGGCGGCGTTCCGACGATGGTCGCCAACGATAACGCGTGTTGCGGGATAGTACGCGGTGTTCTGGAATCCATCGTCGGAACGCCGCCCGGAGCAAGCTCGCTCCTACAGTGTGCTTAGTCCCATCGGCTATCTAAAAATGTCCGTAAGTACTAACACCCTGCAGTACATTGAAATCTTCGACTAAAGTTTCAAGCTGTTACGGGCAGCGTCTATTTCACTCTGACTTGCCTTATAAGCTTCCGCCTGCCCCGCGCAAGAAAAAACATAGGCCTTATCGGCATCCACGGCGGCCACCAATGTTTGAGACAGCACATGACGACCGTTCTGGGTGATGGTGCAGGTTGTTTCCAGCGCTTCCAGGCGACTCAAGCGAGTGGGGTGAATCTTGTTGCAGACACTTTGATAGCCGCCTTGGAAGAAGTCTTTCTGCACCGACTTGCGCATCTCCAGCAACACGCCCTCCAGGTTCACATGATGGCCACTTTGTACCTGGGTCATGGTCAACTCCATCACCATCACCGGCGTGCCGCCTTGATCGATTTTCACCGCGCGTTGGCGCGATACCTGGGCATTGGCGGGATCTTGCGGGACGGCTTCGACTTGCCAGCCGTGAGGCCAGGTCACGACTGGCGCATCGGCGTGAGCACTGGTCACCGCTGACAGCACACCCAGCAGGAGGAAGATCGATGGACAGAATCGAATCATTGCAATGAATACTCAGGGGTTGATTTGTAAAGTCTGAGCCTCGCCCGTCGGTCAGGCAATAGCCGAAGTTTGGTGATGCCCGCGCCCTTGCGTATCATGGGCACCATTCGCCAGCCCCACTTATTGTCCGGAGGGCCCATGAGCCTGCACGAATTGAACACCTTCCCCGGCGTGACCGCCCAGCCTGACACCGCGACCCACAAGTTCGTTTTCAACCACACCATGCTGCGGGTCAAGGACATCACCAGGTCACTGGACTTCTACACCCGGATCCTCGGTTTTTCGCTGGTGGAAAAACGCGACTTCCCGGAAGCCGAGTTCAGCCTGTACTTCCTGGCGCTGGTCGATAAGGACCAGATCCCGGCCGACGCTGCGGCGCGCACCGAGTGGATGAAGTCGATCCCCGGCATTCTCGAATTGACCCACAACCACGGCACCGAAAACGACGCGGATTTCGCCTACCACAATGGCAACACCGACCCGCGCGGTTTCGGCCACATCTGCATCTCGGTGCCGGACATCGTCGCCGCCTGCGAGCGCTTCGAGGCGCTGGGCTGCGATTTCCAGAAACGCCTGAACGACGGGCGCATGAAGAGCCTGGCATTCATCAAGGACCCGGATGCCTATTGGGTCGAAATCATCCAGCCCGCCCCGCTCTGACGTACGACACCCTCCCTGTAGGAGCTGGCTTGCCAGCGAAGGCGGCAAATCTGACACACCGCATCGCGCCGTTCGCCAGCAAGCCGGCTCCTACAAAAGCCTCACAACGGCGTACACAAAAAAACCCATGATCGCTCATGGGTTTTTTGTGTTTTCAGCGTCAGGTTTACGCCGGGGCAGACGTCCGGATCAAGTGATCGAACGCGCTCAGGGAAGCCTTCGCCCCCTCGCCCACCGCAATCACGATCTGCTTGTACGGCACAGTCGTCACGTCACCGGCCGCAAACACCCCCGGCACCGACGTCTCACCCCGGGCATCGACGATGATCTCGCCGCGCGGCGACAACTCGACGGTGCCTTTAAGCCAATCGGTATTGGGCAACAGACCGATCTGCACGAAGATTCCCTCCAGTTCCACGGTCCGCAGCTCGTCCGACTGACGATCCTTGTAGCGCAGGCCATTGACCTTCTGGCCGTCGCCGGTCACTTCGGTGGTTTGCGCGTGGGTGATCACGGTCACGTTCGGCAAACTGTGCAACTTGCGCTGCAAGACCGCATCCGCGCGCAGTTGCACGTCGAATTCGAGCAATGTCACGTGGGACACGATGCCGGCCAGGTCGATGGCCGCTTCGACGCCGGAGTTACCGCCGCCGATCACCGCCACCCGCTTGCCTTTGAACAGCGGACCGTCACAGTGCGGGCAGTACGCCACGCCCTTGTTGCGGTATTGCTGCTCACCGGGGACGTTCATTTCACGCCAGCGCGCACCGGTCGCGAGGATCACGGTCTTGGCTTTCAGTGTTGCGCCGCTGGCGAAGCGGACTTCGTTCAGTTCGCCGTTCTTGCCCGGCACCAGCTTGTCGGCCCGTTGCAGGTTCATGATGTCGACGTCGTACTGCTTGACGTGTTCTTCCAGGGCCACGGCCAGTTTCGGCCCTTCGGTTTCCTGCACCGAGATGAAGTTCTCGATGGCCATGGTGTCCAGCACCTGCCCACCAAAACGCTCGGCCGCGACACCGGTGCGAATGCCTTTGCGAGCCGCGTAGATCGCTGCCGCAGCACCGGCTGGGCCACCGCCGACCACCAGCACATCAAAGGCGTCTTTGGCGCTGATTTTCTCGGCCTGGCGCTCTATGCCGCTGGTGTCGATCCTGGCGAGGATTTCTTCCAGGCCCATACGACCCTGGCCGAAGTTCACGCCGTTGAGGTAGACACTGGGCACGGCCATGATCTGGCGCTCGTCGACTTCGGCCTGGAACAGCGCGCCGTCGATGGCGACATGGCGGATGTTCGGGTTCAATACCGCCATCAGGTTCAGCGCCTGGACCACGTCCGGACAGTTCTGGCAGGACAGAGAGAAGTAGGTCTCGAAGTTGAATTCGCCCTTGAGCGAACGGATCTGTTCGATCACCTCGACACTGGCCTTCGATGGGTGGCCGCCGACTTGCAGCAAGGCCAGCACCAGGGAGGTGAATTCATGGCCCATGGGGATGCCGGCGAAACGCAGGCTGATATCGGCACCCGGACGGTTGATCGAGAACGATGGTTTGCGTGCATCATCACCGTTGTCGAGCAAGGTAATCTGGCTGGAAAGACTGGCAACGTCTTTCAGCAGTTCGAGCATTTCCCTGGATTTCGCACCGTCGTCGAGGGAGGCAACGATCTCGATCGGCTGGGTGACCCGTTCCAGGTATGACTTCAACTGGGCTTTAAGATTGGCGTCCAACATACGGGCGATTTCCATGCTGTTTGGTGAAGAGACTGGGACATAAAAAAACGCCCGAGCGAATCTCGCCCGGGCGTTTTTTAAGGGCGGTACAGCGTACTCAGTAGGTGCGGAGTTCCGCCCTGATCAAGCGTGTCACAGACTTAGATCTTGCCGACCAGGTCCAGGGACGGAGCCAGAGTGGCCTCGCCTTCTTTCCACTTGGCTGGGCAAACCTGGCCCGGGTGAGCAGCGACGTATTGAGCAGCCTTGATTTTGCGCAGCAACTCGGAAGCGTCACGGCCTACGCCACCGTCGTTCAGCTCGACGATTTTGATCTGGCCTTCAGGGTTGATCACGAAGGTGCCACGGTCAGCCAGACCGGCTTCTTCGATCAGCACGTCGAAGTTGCGGGAGATGGCGTGGGTCGGGTCACCGATCATGGTGTACTGGATTTTGCCAATGGCTGGCGACGTGTTGTGCCAGGCAGCGTGGGCAAAGTGGGTATCGGTGGAAACGCTGTAGATCTCGACGCCCAGCTTCTGGAACGCGTCGTAGTTGTCAGCCAGGTCTTCCAGTTCGGTCGGGCAAACGAAGGTGAAGTCGGCTGGGTAGAAGAACACGACAGACCACTTGCCTTTCAGGTCAGCGTCCGACACTTTTACGAAGTCGCCATTTTTGAAGGCGTCAGCTTTGAACGGTTTAACTTGGCTGTTGATGATAGGCATCGATGACTCTCCGTCAGGGGTTGAATAAGTTGATGGAATGAATCCTACCTATCCAATCCCCCGATGGCTCATTGGCAAACCTCATGCTGCTGATTGGTTTTCGCTATTAGCTGACAGTATTAATAGAAGAAATCGCTCCAAGGGCTTTTCTCCATGGGCTCCACAGCACGAGGGTAAGAACGCATTTAGGGGATGACGGGCTTTTCAACGATCCGCGGCATCACCGGAAACGGGTTGGCGTCAACGTAGCGCATGGCCGACTTCATATCCTTCCAGCCGACGTAACTCATCAACGACTTCAGATCCCATCCGCTCTGATGCGCCCAGGTGGCGAAGCCGCGGCGCAGGGAATGGCTGGTGTAGTGTTCAGCGGCAATTCCCGCGCGCTCCAGCGCCTGGCGCAATAAGGGGATCACGCTGTTGGCGTGCAACCCCTCTTCGCTCAAGTGGCCCCAACGGTCGATCCCGCGAAACACCGGGCCACGGACCAGCGCCGCCGCGCTGATCCAGTCGATGTACGCCTGCACCGGACACAACCGCTGCAAAGCCGGTGTTTGATAAGTCTTGCCGAGGTTTTCCCGGTCGCTCTTGCTGCGCGGCAGGTACAGCGTGATACCGGCTCCGGCGCTCGCTTGCACGTGCTCGATCTGCAGGCGACATAACTCATCGCTGCGAAAGCCACGCCAGAAGCCCAGCAGGATCAGCGCTGTGTCGCGCTTCGCCCGCAGCAGAACCGGTTGATTGTCTGCAGATTGTGCGGTTTGCGCCTCTTGCTCCAGCCAGACCACTGCCTGTTCCAGGTGCTGCAGTTGCAAGGGCTCTGCCTGTTTCTCCTGCGCCGGATGCAGCGCGCGAATGCCCTTGAATACCTTGCGCACCACCGGCGCCTTGGTGGGATCGGCAAAACCCTGACTGTTGTGCCATTGCGCCAAGGCCGACAAGCGCAGCTTCAGGGTGTTGATCGACAGCTCACCGGCATACGCCACCAGATAGCGCGCGATGCTATCGGCCGTTGCCGGCAGAAACCCGCCCCAACTGCCTTCGAAGTGCTCGATGGCCGCACGGTAGCTGCGACGGGTGTTGTCGCGGGTGGCGGCTTGAAGATAACGATCCAGCTCACTCATGAAAATCACCTGTAGGAGCGAGCTTGCTCCGGGCGGAGTTCCGACGATGGATGTGAACGATAGCGCTTGTTGCCTGAATGCCCGCGGTGCTCTCAGGTTTTTCGCGAGCAAGCTCGCTCCTACAAAGGTACTGCTTTGCGCTAATCCTGTAGGAGCGAGCTTGCTCGCGATGGACGTCAACGATGACGTTTGTTGCCTGAATGCCCGCGGCGATCTCAGGTTTTTCGCGAGCAAGCTCGCTCCTACAGGGTGCGGTGTACGGAAATAGAGGGTCGAACACTTCGAAAACGCTCTCACACGGGGTAATACCAGTATATCCCGTGTGATAAACATAGAGATATTTAACTTTTAATTTGGCGTGGTACAATGTGTATTAAGTGGTACGTACCACATTACGAAATCGTAGGAGAGCACATGGCCCGTGGCGGCATCAACAAAGCAGTGGTCCAGACCGCACGTTTGGCAATCCTCGCCCGCGGCGAAAACCCGAGCATCGACGCGGTACGGATCGAAATGGGCAACACCGGCTCGAAAACCACCATTCACCGTTACTTGAAAGAACTGGATGACGGCACCGAACCGGCCGAGTCTTCTTCCGAGCCCCTCGACGACGAGCTCGCAGCACTGGTCTCGCACCTGGCGCAGCGCCTCAGGGAGCAGGCCCAGGAGCCAATCGATCAGGCACGCGCGCAGTTCGAGCAGCAGCGAACAGTGCTTGAAACCCAGCTGAACGAAGCCCGGCAAGCCAACACGCTCTTGCAGCAGCAATACGAAATTCAAAGCCTGGCTTACACCCAGGAATCCGACGCACTGGAAAGCACCCGCACCCTGTTGCAGGGCGAGCAAACCCGCAACGCCGGACTGAACCAGGCATTGGCTGATTTCGAATTACGCTTGCAAGACAAGGACGAGCAGATCCGCTCCCTTGAGGAGAAACACCTGCATTCGCGCGATGCGCTGGAGCACTACCGCAACGCCGTCAAAGAGCAGCGCGAACAGGAGCAAAGCCGCCATGAAGGCCAGGTACAGCAGATTCAGATGGAATTACGCCAGGCCCAGCAAAGCGCACTGGTACGCCAGGATGAAATTACCCAGCTGCACCGCGACAATGAGCGCCTGCTGACCGAGAACCGGGGAACGCTGCGCGAGCTGAGCCTGATGCAGGAGCAGCTCAAGCAGACCCACCATCGCCAGGACCAGCTGCTGGAACAGGTCAACCGCATCGACAGCGAGCGCACCCTCCTCCAGGAACGCTTGCGCACTGCCCTGCTGGAAAGTCAGTCACTCAAACAGAGTGTCGAGGAACACGCCCAGGCCAATAAATCACTGGAAGCTGAATTGACGCAGACCCAGTCGCAGCTGGAGCAACTGCGCCTGGCGGCCGTTGTTGCGACAGCCCCCGACGCAGCAGAACAGCAGAAGGACGATTAACCGGCGACCGGCGAGCGCATAGTGACGAACTCTTCGGCGGCCGTGGGGTGCACGCCGATGGTTTCGTCGAAGTCACGCTTGGTCGCGCCGGCCTTCAAGGCAATCGCCAGGCCCTGGACGATTTCACCGGCATCCGGACCGACCATGTGGCAACCCAGCACCTTGTCGGTCTTGCCGTCCACCACCAGCTTCATCAGCGTGCGCTCCTGGCATTCGGTCAGGGTCAGCTTCATCGGCCGGAAACGGCTTTCGAAGATCACCACCTCGTGCCCGGCCTCCCGCGCCTCCTCCTCGGTCAAACCGACGGTGCCGATGTTCGGCAGGCTGAACACCGCTGTCGGAATCATCTTGTAATCCACCGGGCGATACTGCTCAGGCTTGAACAGGCGTCGCGCCACCGCCATGCCTTCGGCCAGTGCGACCGGCGTCAGTTGAACCCGACCGATGACATCACCCAGCGCCAGGATCGACGGCTCGGCGGTCTGATATTGCTCGTCGACCTCGACGAAGCCTTTCTTGTCGAGCTTGACCCCGGTGTTTTCCAGCCCCAGGTTGTCCAGCATCGGACGCCGGCCGGTGGCGTAGAACACGCAATCGGCTTCCAGCTCGCGACCGTCCTTCAGGGTGACTTTCAGACTGCCATCAGCCTGCTTGTCGATGCGCTCGATGTCGGCATTGAATTGCAGATTCATGCCCCGCTTGGTCAGCTCTTCCTGCAGGTGCTTGCGCACCGCACCGTCGAAGCCACGCAGGAACAGTTCACCGCGATAGAGCAAGGTGGTGTCGGCGCCCAGGCCGTGGAAGATCCCGGCGAATTCGACGGCGATGTAACCGCCACCCACCACCAGCACGCGCTTGGGCAACTCCTTGAGAAAGAACGCCTGGTTGGAACTGATCGCGTGCTCGTGCCCCGGAATCTCTGGAATCTGCGGCCAGCCGCCGGTGGCAATCAGGATGTTCTTGGCGGTGAAGCGTTCGCCATTGAACTCGACCGTATGCGGGTCGACGATCTTGGCGTGACCTTCATGCAAGGTCACGCCGCTGTTGACCAGCAGGTTGCGATAGATGCCATTGAGGCGATTGATCTCGCGATCCTTGTTGGCAATCAGTGTCGCCCAATCGAATTTCGCCTCGCCCGGGGTCCAGCCGAAGCCGGAAGACTGCTCGAAGTCTTCGGCAAAATGCGCGCCATAGACCAGCAACTTCTTCGGCACGCAGCCGACGTTCACGCACGTACCACCCAGGTAACGGCTCTCGGCCACGGCCACTTTCGCACCAAAACCCGCCGCAAACCGCGCAGCCCGCACACCGCCGGAACCGGCGCCAATCACATAAAGGTCAAAATCGTAGGCCATTTCTTTCTCCTCGGCAGGCTACCAGCATACCTGCAGACATCTGTTGGGCAAGCGCTGCACAGGATATGGGGCCGGAAAAAGAAAAAGCCACCCGAAGGTGGCTTTTCATTACAAGCGGGTCAGGCTATCAGTAAGCCTTGCCAGTCTTGTAGAAGTTCTCGAAGCAGAAGTTGGTCGCGTCGATATAGCCTTCGGCGCCGCCGCAGTCGAAACGCTTGCCCTTGAACTTGTAGGCCATGACGCAGCCGTTTTGCGCCTGCTTCATCAGGGCGTCGGTGATCTGGATTTCACCGCCCTTGCCTGGCTCGGTCTGTTCGATCAGGTCGAAGATGTCCGGGGTCAGGATGTAGCGACCGATGATCGCCAGGTTCGACGGTGCATCTTCAGGCTTTGGCTTCTCGACCATGCTGTGCACGCGGTAGATGTCGTCGCGGATCATTTCGCCGGCAATCACGCCGTACTTGTGGGTTTCCTGCGGATCGACTTCCTGGATGGCGACGATCGAGCAGCGGAACTGCTTGTACAGCTTGACCATCTGGGTCAGTACGCCGTCACCGTCGAGGTTGACGCACAAGTCATCCGCCAGGACCACGGCGAAGGGTTCGTCGCCGATCAGCGGGCGGCCGGTCAGGATCGCGTGGCCCAGGCCTTTCATTTCGGTCTGGCGCGTGTAGGAGAACGAGCAGTTGTCGAGCAGCTTGCGGATGCCGACCAGGTACTTTTCCTTGTCGGTGCCCTTGATCTGGTTTTCCAGCTCGTAGCTGATGTCGAAGTGGTCTTCCAGGGCGCGTTTACCGCGACCGGTGACGATGGAGATTTCGGTCAAACCGGCGTCCAGTGCTTCTTCGACGCCGTACTGGATCAGTGGCTTGTTTACCACCGGCAGCATTTCTTTGGGCATGGCTTTGGTCGCTGGGAGGAAGCGAGTGCCGTAACCGGCTGCTGGGAACAAGCATTTCTTGATCATATAAGTCCTTGAAAGGGCTGTGTGTTCGAGTTTCGGCGCAGTCTAAGTCAGGCGGCGCGCACCTTACAATGCCCCGCACTGGCTAACCGATGCCATCATAGAGAAATATTCACGCGGATAGTTCCGCATAACCTACTACGGATCTTCCGCCGCCATCTATAAATAGCAGAGGCTGGCAGACTTGCACGGCCATCGACCGGACAGGCAACCGCACCACCATACGCCCATCAGCACCCGCTGAGTGCATTTTGCGCTATCATTGCGCGATTGAACCAGCCAACGAGACAGATAGATGTCGGAAGCAAAAAGTGTCAACGGGTTCCTGATCAATCAGGCGAAAGACGGCCAGTGGTGGGTAGGCAGTACCAGCGGCGAGAATATTGCCGGGCCTTTCCCGACCGAGGCGTTGGCGATTGAAGTAGCATCCGTATTGGAACTCGAACACCCAGCCCCGAAGCGTCGCGCAGAGAACAAGTCCTGAGAAGCACCCGACTCGACCCAAGCCCTGCTCGCGCAGGGCTTTTTTGTGATTGCCTGCAACAAAGTGGCCATTCGCTATAACCTTTTGATGCCAGCGCTGGCACAGGCTCAGCCCCTTCATCCTGACGACGACAACGACATGAATAAATTTTTGCCACTGATCGCGGCACTGGCCCTGAGCGGCTGCGCCACCTCGGAAACGACTTACCTGCACAACGGAGAACAAGGCCTGACGATCGATTGCTCCGGAGAAGCCAATTCCTGGGCTACCTGCTACGAAAAGGCTGATGCTTCCTGCGCGGGCACCGGCTACAACATCGTCGGGACGGACGGCACACCTGCGCCCAAGGAAAGCGAGAAGACCCTGGGCGTGGATGTCGGCAATTACAAGAACCGCAGCGTCGTCGTGGTCTGCAAGTAGGGCACCCTGCCCTACATGTGAATTTCGGCGAACTTGATCCCCAGGCCGCGCACCGTCTCGATCAGGTCATCGAGACGATGGAAGGATTCGACTTCGTCATTGTCATCCACCAGGAAAAAACTGCGCCCGGCGCTTTTCTTGAAAAACACGATCCATTCCTCCGGACTCGCCGGGTTCTGGATCACGTGGGTGGCAGAGATCTCACCCTCTGCATGGCACTTGCGTACCTGCTCTCGCTTCATGCTCTACTCCAGAAATGACAATGTGGCCCTGCCCATGTAGGAGCGAGCTCGCTCGCGATGGTCGTTAACGATAACGCGTTATGCCTGGCTCAACGCGGCGCCCTTGAGCTCATCGCGAGCAAGCTCGCTCCTACATAAAGCGCGGCGTTCATCGCGAGCAAATTTGCCCCCGTCTATCAGCCCGAGATACACGCAGTCGCGGCATCGCGTACATCCTGGGGGCGCAACGGTACATTGGAGATGCGTTCATGCAGCTTGATGCTGCTGCCGCTGGAACGTTCTTCGATAACGAATACCGCCGCCGGTCCCGAGGAGAGCTTCTGCGGCACGATCACCCGCACGCCATCCTTCTGCGGTTCGACTTGCAGGGCGCCGCGGCTGTCGGCCAGCTTCTCGGTCAGGCATTGCGCGTATTCATGGGGTTTCTTGCCCGAAATCACACTCATGGTGGGCAGCGTCTGATTGATATCCGAGACACTCGCACAACCACTCATCGCCACTACCAAAGGCAGGATCCATATACCCCATCTCATGCTGAATCTCCGATAAAGAGCCTCCGACCGCATAAACGCGGTTTTTCTCCGAGGCTAATTGCGTTTATCGCGCAAGGAATCGCGAATAACTGTTTTTAATTGTCAAAGCGCACCCCGACGACCGGATAATAACCTGTTCGGGCTGATAAACTGCGCTAATCGCCCATGCTATCGTTTTGATTTTGTAGAAAAAGCCCTTCTGGAGGCGCCCATGAAATTTATCCACCAGCGCGAGCACCTCAACGAAGACGACATCGTCGTCATTCAATGCTCGCAAACCTGCAACATCCGCTTGATGAATGACGCCAATTTCCGCAGCTTCAAGAATGGCGGTCGTCACACTTACCACGGCGGTGCGTTCGACACCTTCCCCGCGCGTATTACTGCACCGAGCACCGGCTTCTGGAACATCACCATCGACACGGTCAACCGCCGGCCGATCAGCGTGACCCGCAAACCGACCCTGACTCACTCGATCAAGATCATCCGCCGCTCCAGCTCGAAACTGAGCTGAGTAGCGCAACCACACCCACACATGCAGGTATGACCGTGGCTCAAACGACCAAATACGTCATCAAATACAAACTCAACGGCGAACGGCGCTTCGAATTTGCCCAGCTTGAAAACGGCACTGAAGAAGAAGCCAAAGCCGCGCTGGACGTCATTCATGGCCAGACTGAAGACGTCATCAGCGAAATCAGCGTCAGCAAGGCGCTGTAACGGAATCCGGAGCGTGCACCTGGAATTCGACCGCAAGCGCCGGAGTGTTCGCGTCGGCAGCGCTCCCCAAGCTGGCGGTCAAAGGCGTTCATGGTTATTACCGCGTGACCCTGCGTGAGTCGCCTGCACAGCGGAAACGGCATACTCTTGGAATCATCTTTCACGATGCCTTATATGCCCATGCCCCCTTCCACCTTCGACCTGTTTGCCGACGTTGAACCCGAGCAGGAACGCCGGCGCGAGCAAATTGGCGAACAGTCTTTCGTCCTGAGGGGCTTCGCCCTGCCCTGGCTGGACCGGTTGCTGCCCGCACTGGAAAGCGTGCTGGCGGCTGCGCCGTTGCGGCAGATGGTTACGCCAGGCGGCTTCACCATGTCGGCGGCCATGAGCAGTTGCGGCACGTGGGGCTGGACCACCGACCGCAGTGGCTACCGCTACACCCGCCATGACCCGCAAACCGGTCGACCCTGGCCCGCGATGCCCGTGGTGTTTTTCGAACTGGCCCAAGCGGCGGCGCGGGAAGCAGGGTTTGCCGGTTTCGTGCCGGATGCCTGCCTGATCAACCGTTATGTCCCAGGCGCCAGGATGTCGTTGCACCAGGACAAGGACGAAGCCTGCCTGGCCGCGCCGATTGTTTCGGTGTCACTGGGGCTACCGGCGATGTTCCTGTTCGGCGGCTTCGAGCGCAGCGACAAAAGCCAGCGAGTGCGGTTGTTGCATGGCGACATCGTGGTCTGGGGCGGCGTCGATCGCCTGCGTTATCACGGGGTGCTGCCGATCAAGGACGGCCAGCATCCGCGCCTGGGTGAACAGCGCATCAACTTCACCTTTCGCACCGCCAAATGAAGCGCTCGAATTCGACCGCAAGACCCGGAGTGCGGTGGCCCATAGGGCTCGGTAATCTGGATCGAACCGACCAACGGATATGACGCCATGACCAGTCACTCGCCAATCATCGACACCGAACTTGACCCGCGCTGGGCCGCTGTCCTCTCGCGTGATCCTAGCGCCGATGGGCAATTTGTCTATGCCGTGAAAACCACCGGCATCTATTGTCGCCCCAGCAGCCTGGCGCGCTTGCCGAAACCGCAGAATGTCGAGTTCTTCGACACCGCCGCGCAAGCTGAAGCGGCGGGTTACCGTCCGAGCCAACGGCTGGCCAGGGATCAGAGCGAGGTCGCCGCACAACATGCCCTGACGGTGGCCGCCGCCTGCCGCCAGATCGAAACCGCTGATCAACTGCCCGCGCTGGGCGAACTGGCCCTGGCGGCGGGCCTGAGCAGCTTTCACTTCCACCGGGTGTTCAAGACCGTGACCGGGCTGACACCCAAGGGCTATGCCACGGCCCATCGTTCCCGCAAGGTCCGTGAACGCTTGACCGACGGCGGCTCGGTAACCGACGCGCTGTACGACGCCGGCTTCAACTCCAACAGTCGTTTTTACGAAGCGGCGGATCAACTGCTGGGCATGACACCGGGCGATTACCGCGCAGCCGGTCAGAACAACGACATTCGGTTTGCCGTCGGCCAGTGCTCCCTGGGCGCGATCCTGGTAGCGCAAAGTGCACGGGGGGTGTGCGCGATCCTGCTCGGCGACGATCCGCACCAACTGGTCTGCGACCTGCAGGACAAGTTCCGGCGGGCCAACCTGATCGGTGCCGATCACGAGTTCGAGCAGCTGATTGCCAAGGTCGTCGGCTTCATCGAAGCCCCGGCCATCGGCCTGGACTTGCCGCTGGATGTTCGCGGCACGGCGTTTCAGGAACGGGTCTGGCAAGCGCTGCGGGACATTCCGCCCGGCAGCACCGCCAGCTACGCCGATATCGCCCAGCGCATCGGTTCGCCGAAAGCCGTGCGCGCCGTGGCCCAGGCCTGTGGCGCGAACAGCCTGGCGGTGGCGATCCCCTGCCACCGCGTGGTGCGCAGCGATGGCAATTTGTCGGGGTATCGCTGGGGGGTGGAGCGCAAGCGGCAGTTGCTGGAGCGTGAGGGCCGGTAGATCAACAGCGCACAGCCTTGCGGCAAGCAAACGCGATACCGCTCTTCGATGGCCTCTCTCCTTGTAGCCAGCGGCACCGGGCACGCCCCCCGATCAGAAAACCCGACTGGTCTTGCCCCGGTCATTGCTGATACAAAACGGTTCGACCGCCCCGCCCTGTATCCACCTCGGAGAACCCTGCAATGAGCCAATGGCCAGATACCCGCATTCTTGATCTGCTCGGGATCGAACTGCCGATCATCCAGGCGCCCATGGCCGGCGCCACGACCTCGGCCATGGTGATCGCGGCGAGCAACGCCGGCGGCCTGGGCTCGATGCCCGCCGCCATGCTGAGCGTCGAACTGTTGCGCGAAGAGCTGAAGACGATTCGCCAGCACAGCCAACGACCGATCAACGTCAACTTCTTCTGCCATCAGCCCCCGGCGGCCGACGAGCAACGTGCCCGGGACTGGAAAAATCTGCTGGCGCCTTACTATCGCGAACTGGGCGTCGACTTCGACACGCCGACACCGGTGTCCAACCGCGCGCCATTCGATCATGCGGCCTGCGAAGTGATCGAAGCGCTGCTACCCGAAGTCGTGAGTTTTCACTTCGGCCTGCCGGAAAAATCCCTGCTGGATCGGGTGAAAGCCACCGGGGCCAAAGTGCTGTCTTCGGCCACCACCATCGAAGAAGCCCTGTGGCTTGAACAGCAAGGTTGCGATGCGATCATCGCCATGGGGTATGAAGCCGGCGGTCATCGCGGGATGTTCCTCAGCGACGACCTGAGCAGCCAGGTCGGCCTCTTCGCCCTGGTGCCGCAGATCGTCGACGCAGTGACAGTACCGGTTATCGCCGCGGGTGGCATTACCGACGCGCGAGGCGTCGCCGCGGCGTTCATGCTCGGAGCGTCGGCGGTGCAAGTGGGCACCGCGTATCTGTTCACGCCAGAGGCCAAGGTCAGTGCCTCTCACCACAAGGCCCTGCGCACGGCCAAGGCGAGCGAGACCGCCGTGACCAACATCTTCACCGGTCGCCCGGCACGGGGCATTCTGAACCGGGTAATGCGCGAACTTGGACCGATGAGCGATAAAGCGCCGGCCTTCCCGCTGGCGGGCGGAGCGCTGATGCCCCTGCGGGCCAAGTGCGAAGCGGACTTCAGCAACCTGTGGGCCGGGCAAGCGTTTACCTTGGGAGTTGAACTCACCACGGCGCAGCTGACACGAAAGCTGGCGGATGAAGGATTGGCGAAATTGATGAACCGCTAAAAACCTGCCATCGATTTTCCGACACCACCACCTGCGTATCGAAAAATCGAGGTCAACCCAAACCCTGTAGGAGCCCGGCTTGCCGGCGAAGGCGTCCTCATGAACGCCGCAAGGCTTGAGACCGCCTTCGCTGGCAAGCCAGCTCCTACATGGTCACCTGTAGACAAATAAATTGTGGCCAACGCCAAACCCTGTAGGAGCCGGCTTGCCGGCGAAGGCGTCTTTGAGGGCGCCGCAAGGCTGAAAGCTGCCCTCCGCTGACGCGCCATCCCCGGACGTTCCGTTTACAGGTAATTCGCTATATATTCTTATACATAGCGCTTACCTCGCCGCACCTGCCAACCACGGAGCCGTTTCATGACCCTGCGTGCCTCACGTTTTGCCCCCACCTGCCTCGCAAGCCTGATCGCCGCATTCGCCTTCAGCTCTGCCCAGGCAGACGAAGTCCAAGTCGCCGTGGCAGCCAACTTCACGGCGCCGATCCAGGCCATCGCGACTGAATTCGAGAAAGACACCGGGCACAAACTGGTCACCTCCTTTGGTGCAACCGGCCAGTTCTACACCCAGATTAAAAACGGCGCGCCGTTCGAAGTGTTCCTCTCGGCGGACGACACCACCCCGAAAAAACTTGAAACCGAAGGCGACACCGTCAAGGGCTCTCGCTTCACCTACGCCATCGGCACCCTGGCGCTGTGGTCAGCCAAAGAAGGCTACGTCGACGCCAAAGGCAAAGTGCTCAGCGACACCCGGTATCAGCATCTGTCCATCGCCAACCCGAAAACCGCGCCTTATGGCCTGGCCGCCACCCAAGTGCTGGCCAAATTGGGCCTGACCGACAAGGTCAAAGCCAAGATCGTCGAAGGCCAGAACATCACCCAGGCCTATCAGTTCGTCTCCACCGGCAATGCCGAACTGGGCTTCGTGGCCTTGTCGCAGATCTACAAAGACGGCAAAGTCACCGGCGGTTCGGCCTGGATCGTTCCGGCCCAGATGCACGACCCGATCAAACAAGACGCGGTGATCCTCAACAAAGGCAAGGACAACCCGGCTGCCAAGGCGCTGGTGGACTACCTCAAAGGGCCGAAAGCCGCCGCCGTCATCAAGTCCTACGGTTACCAACTCTAAATGCCCCTATCGAGTGCCGACTTTTCCGCGATCTGGCTGACCCTGAAACTGGCGTCACTGACCACGGTCATCCTGCTGATCATCGGCACGCCGATTGCGCTGTGGCTGTCGCGCACCCGATCCTGGCTGCGCGGTCCGGTCGGTGCGATCGTTGCCCTGCCCCTGGTGCTGCCGCCCACGGTGATTGGTTTCTACTTGTTGCTGGCGCTGGGCCCTAACGGATACATCGGTCAACTCACCCAATCCCTGGGGCTGGGCACGCTCACGTTCAGCTTTGCAGGTTTGGTGATCGGCTCGGTGCTGTACTCGATGCCCTTCGTGGTCCAGCCGCTGCAAAACGCATTTTCCGCCATTGGCACCCGGCCCCTGGAAGTGGCCGCGACCTTGCGCGCCAATCCCTGGGACACCTTTTTCAGTGTGATCCTGCCCCTGGCCCGGCCGGGTTTCATCACCGCGGCCATCCTCGGTTTCGCCCACACCGTCGGCGAGTTCGGCGTGGTACTGATGATCGGCGGCAACATTCCCGACAAGACCCGCGTGGTGTCGGTGCAGATCTACGACCACGTCGAGGCCATGGAATACGCCCAGGCCCATTGGCTGGCCGGGGCGATGCTGGTGTTCTCGTTTGCCGTGTTGCTGGCGCTCTACTCCAGCCGCAAAACCAAAGCGGGCTGGAGCTGATCGATGATTCATATGCGCCTGAAACTGAAGTATTCGGGGTTCGCCCTGGATGTCGACCTGCAATTGCCCGGACGTGGCGTCACCGCGCTTTACGGTCACTCCGGCTCCGGCAAGACCACTTGCCTGCGTTGCATTGCCGGCCTGGAACGGGCCGAACAGGGGTTTATCCAGGTCAACGATGAAATCTGGCAGGACAGCGACCAGCAGGTTTTCGTCCCGCCACACAAACGCGCACTGGGTTATGTCTTTCAGGAAGCCAGCCTGTTCCCCCATCTGTCGGTGCTGGCCAACCTGGAATTCGGCTTGAAGCGCATCCCGAAACAGCAACGCCGGGTCGATATGACTCACGCCACCGAATTGCTCGGGATCGGCCATTTGCTGGATCGCCATCCGCAGCACCTGTCGGGCGGCGAACGGCAACGGGTGGGCATCGCCCGCGCCCTGCTCACCAGTCCGAAACTGCTGCTGATGGACGAGCCGCTGGCGGCGCTGGACAGCCAGCGCAAGGGCGAAATCCTGCCCTACCTGCAACGGCTGCACGATGAACTGGATATTCCGGTGCTGTACGTCAGCCACTCCCAGGACGAAGTCGCGCGGTTGGCCGACCACATCGTCCTGCTAAGCAACGGCAAGGCGCTGGCCAGCGGGCCGATCGGCGAAACCCTGGCCCGGCTCGATCTGCCCCTGGCATTGGGTGATGACGCGGGCGTAGTGATCGAGGGGCATGTCAGTGCCTATGACCCCGACTATCAACTGCTGACCCTGCAGCTGCCAGGCACCGCCCTGAGCATTCGCGTGACGCACACGCCGATGGACACCGGCCAGGCACTGCGCTGCAAGGTTCAGGCACGGGATGTCAGCCTGAGCCTGCACGGCGTAGAGCAAAGCAGCATCCTCAATCGCCTGCCAGTCACCGTGATCAGCGAGATGGGTGCCGACAATGCCGCTCACGTGCTGATCCGCCTGGACGCCGCCGGCACGCCGCTGCTGGCGCGAATCACCCGCTACTCCAGGGACCAGTTGAGCGTGCACCCCGGCCAGCAACTCTGGGCCCAGATCAAGGCGGTCGCCGTGCTGGCATAGCCTGACTAAAAAACTGGCTGGCACCACTGCAACGGCCTGCGGTCAATCGCAATAACGGCCCCTGATTCGTTGCAAGGACTTGCGC
>Ga0247818_10000559_pt1 | contig 23519 bp, 17 predicted proteins | sample 13C_Glucose_Day1_FD_192424 | JGI IMG/M metagenome (GOLD analysis project Ga0247818, IMG submission 192424) | Soil microbial communities from agricultural site in Penn Yan, New York, United States - 13C_Glucose_Day1 | ecosystem: Environmental > Terrestrial > Soil > Agricultural land | place... | reverse complement strand
GACAGTTGATTGACCGGACGGGTGATTTCCTTGAACTGGGTGTTGGGTACGGACTGCGCCTTCACCACGTCGACCGGCGCCATGCCACCGGCAATGCCGTTGGCCCCGAAGAACAGGCTCTCGCCCCAGATCAAGCCGTGGCGACCGGCACGCACGGACGTGGCGTGGTCGGCCAGCTCGCCGTTCCAGTACACGAACGCATCGAGCAATTCGCCTTTACCGCCGTGCAGATGGCGAGTGTCGTCGGTGAATTCGTCATAGGCCACGGAACGGGCGTTGGCCCGGGCCGGGTCGTCGTTGTCGTTGTCCTGCTGGTATTCGGTGTCGTACCAGGCGGCGCCACTGAGGCGCGCGCCGACGTTCTTGAACGACATGTCCAGCTCGGAAAGGATGTCCGTGCGGTTGGAGATCAGGCCCTTCTTGAAGGCCCGGTCGCCGTCGTCCTGGTTGAGTGCTACCTGGCCCTCGCTCAGTTTGCTGCTGGGATTTTGCGTGCGCCAGGCGGCGCTGTACTTCACCGTGTTGTCCCAACGCAGGTTGAAATCCGGATTGCCGGTGTCTACCGAAAAGGCCTGGGCAGCCTGACTGCACAGCACCAACGCCGCGGCGAGGGTGAAACCAAAGGGTGCAGAGGGGCTGACCGGGCGGCGCGCAAGCGTCGCAGTCGTGGAACTAACCATCGCGTTAACCTCTTGTTTTTATAGTGGTAACTGCTGTGGGTGAATCAGATGGGCTCGGCCGTCAGCGCGAGCATTCGCTTGACCAGGCCGATGCGGTCGAACTCTCGGTCGTGTTGCATTTCCTTGTCGCCGGCCAGCACCGAGCTTTCGCTGATGAATTTGCAGCGCTCGAAACGGCGCGCCATGAAGCGCTGCAGCTGTTGCTCGACGTTGCCGTCACGGGTCAGTTCTTCACTGAGCACGATGGCATCTTCAATCGCCATGCCGGCGCCCTGGCCGAGGTGCGGCGTAGTCGCGTGGGCAGCATCGCCGATCAGCAGCACGCGACCGCGGTACCAGGGCTCATTGACGAAGACCACTTCCATCGGCTTGTAGACCACTTGGCTGCTGTCGGTGATCTGCTCGCGCAGTTCGCCGATGAGGCCGGTGAAACCCTGCAAGCGCTGGCGCATCTGCTCGGCCAGCGTGGCCGGGTCCATCCACGGGTTGGACGGTTCGTGGGACGTGAGGAACAGGTACATCAGGTCACCGGCCAGCGGCACCAGGCCGGCGTTGCCTTCGGCACTCTGGTAGTTGGCGAGGTGATCGATCTGCGGGTCACGCGGGAAGTTGTAGCGCCACACCGACTGGCCGGTGAAACGCGGTGTGTAGGTGTCGCCGAAGAGCAAATCACGAACCCTGGAGAACAGACCGTCCGCGCCAACCACCAGGTCGTAGACAGCGCTGCTGCCATCGGTGAACAGCGCATCGACGCTGTCGCCGGTGTCTTTCAAGGCTTCCACGCTAAGGCCCAGGCGTACTTGCGCGCCGAGTTCCAGCGCCGTTTCGCTGAGCACCTTGTGCAGCGCCAGGCGCGAGATGCCGACGTTGGCCGGGTACGCAGGCCCTGCCAGGCGCTGACCCGGAATGCGCGCCAGTTGTTGGCCGGCCGGGCCATAGATGGCGACGTCTTCAAAGGCATACGCCGCATCGAGATATCCATCCAGCACGCCAAGCTTGGCCATCTCGCGGACCACGTTGCTTTGCTGGATGATCCCGACGCCGTACACCGTCCATTCTGACTTGAGTTCGATCAGATCGACCTCAATGCCCTTGCGCCGCAGTGCGATGGCCGCACACAAGCCACCAATGCCACCGCCCACGATCAGAACTTTGTTCACTGCACTCATGGTTTTCTCACTTGTTATTCTTGTGATTCGATGCAGCGTCGGGCACTGCGTCGTTGGGTTCAGCTTCCCGTCAAACCAGGGATTTGACTAATCGCGAGTAGGGATGCGATGTATCTGCAAACGCGATACCTCGATCTGAGGCGGCGCGACCTCCACGCCAGGCATTTGCAGCACCAGCCAGCCCTCTTGCACACGCCAGGGCAACGCCTCCAGCTTCTGGCCCAGACAGGGGCCGTAGACGCATTCGCCGGTACTTGGCAGGAACTGCGCACCGTGGGCGTAACAGACGATCAACTGGCCGTCGGCGGATAAAAAACGGTCTTTGCGGTACTCCAGGCGCACGTCCAGATGCGGGCAACTGTTGCGATAAATCCGCACCTGTCCCTCGTGCACTACGGCAAACACACTGTCTTTGCCGCGTTGCCATGGATCGAATCCGCGCGCCTGCCCTTCCACCAATTCATCCATCCGGCACAGGTAAAAATCGCTGTGGCTCATGGCAGACACCCGTGTTCAACCCTGTTTGGGTGGCGGGCCGCCGGGTGCCCATTTCGCCTTCGAATTGAACAGGAACAGCTGCGAGTTATCGGCAGACAAAGGCGCGCGACGGGCCTCCCAGGCGTCATCGTGTTTGTCCATGTCGGCGTCGTATTCAATGTGGCAACCCAGGGGGCTGTTGAAGTACCAGAACCAGTTGGAGCCAAAGAGGTGACGACCCGGGCCCCAGAAACTGGTCCAGCCCTTTTGCTCGAACCGCGTGCCGGCCAACAGCACTTCGGTGCCGCTGCCCATGTGAAAGGTGAAGTGTTCGCAGCCCTTCATGTGCGGCGGGGTCTGGATCATGAACAGGCAATGGTGATCATCGGAGCCCGCCGGGCGCATGAACGGCCCGGCGCCGATGAAGGTGTCCGTGGTCCGAAAGCCCAGGCGCTCGGCGTAGAACGCTTCGGCCTTGGCCGCGTCGGGGACGAAATACACCACGTGGGACAAGGTGCGCGGCACCGCGCTCATGTCGAGGGTAATGCCAGGCTGGTTCAGCGGGCGCTGCGGCGCATGGCCGGCGGCGTTGGTCAGGTCGTCCGGGGCGCTGTACGCCTTGCGCACGGTGACTTGGAATGCGATCGCGAACCCCATGTCGTCGACGCTGTGCAGCACGCCGTTTTCCCGTGAGACCTGGCGGTCGCGCGCCAACTCGTCTTCGATGGCGTCCAGGTCCGCCGCGCTGGCCACGCCGTAAAGGGTTTCACGAATCGACGGCGCCGGGCCGATCGCCACCGGCAAGGTCGGATCGTCCGCACGGCGAATGATCACGGCGGTGCCGTCCAGTGCTTCAAAACGCCCGCCATCGCTGTCGACGTCAATCGGCGTCAGGCCGTAGTCACGCAGGCAATCGGTACAGGCTTGGATGTCATCGACGCCAAAGATCAGGGCGTCAAGGCCAATGATGTTCATGGCTACCACTCCATTGAAATTATGATCCGGAGACTGCTGCCGAACGCTCGACCAGGCCGATCGGCGATGCATGGAATCCGGTGGTGGTGTCGGCCAGAGGTCCGACTGCGGCGAAGATTGACGTGCGGCTGGGCAGCTGACTAATCGCGAGTGGGGATGCGACCTATCGGCAAACGCGATACCTGAAGACGGGGTTGACGGGACGATCAATTCACCGGAATGTATCGTGAAAATAAATACAAGAGCGGACCTGCCTGATGCGTTTCAACCACCTGGACCTCAATCTCCTGGTGGCACTCGATGTGTTGCTCGAAGAGCAGAACATCACCCGTGCCGCCGAACGCCTGCACATGACGCAGTCCGCAACCAGTGGTGTGCTCGGGCGACTGCGCAGTTATTTCGAAGACGAACTGCTGGTGCAGGTGGGGCGCAAGATGCAGCCCACGCCCTACGCCCGGGAACTCGCCAAACCGATCCGCGAAGTACTGCTGACCATTCAATCCTCGATCACCGCCAAGCCGGTGTTCGACCCCACCACCAGCAAGCGCCACTTCCGCCTCGTGACCTCCGATTACCTGATCAGCGTGCTGTTTGCCCAGGTGATTCAGAAGATCCATCAGGAAGCCCCGAACATCACGTTCGAGATGCTCGGCCCTGGCGACAATTCCGGTGAGTTGCTGATTCGCGGCGAGGTCGACCTGATGATCGTGCCCGAGCGCTACATCATCGACGGCCACCCCCACAAACTGCTGTTTGAAGAAGAACACGTCTGCGTGGTGTGGAACGGTAATACCCAGGTCGGCGACAGCCTGAGCCTTGAGCAGTACATGGACATGGGCCACGTCTCCGTCGGGTTTGGTCGCACCCGGCACTTGAGCATCGAAGAATGGTTCATGAACCAGTACGGGTTCAACCGCCGTATCGAAGTCATCACCAACGACTTCAACACCCTGCCGCAGCTGGTCGTCGGCACCCAACGCATCGCCACCATGCACCAGCGCCTGGCGCGTTTGTACGCCGAGCACCTGCCGCTGCGCATCCTCAATCCGCCGGTGAAGATTCCGGTCATGCGCGAAGTCATGCTCTGGCACCGCAGCGTGGACGGCGACCCAATGCACCGCTGGCTGCGCGAGCGCATCAGCGAATTCATCCAGCATCTGGAACAGGATCCTATCGCCGCTCGCGATACCTCGCATCCCGAGTCACGATTGGTCAATTAGCCGGGGCGTCCTTAACGTGCCTTGTGAAAGCTCAAGGCAACCACAAGGACAACAACAATCATGTTCCGTTATTTCCCGACCAATTACGTGTGGAATCTCTCTGTCAACCTGGCCATCGAGATGGGCGCCCGCATGGGCGAAATCGAAGAGATGTGCGCACCGCTGCAGGAAGCCGCCCAGCAGCCCGACGCCGCTGGCACCAAGGCGTTCCGCGAAACCTGGGCGAAGATGGCCGACAAACTCTGCGGCCTGGCCGAGGAAGATGAAGGTAACGGCCGGCTGCTGTCCGCCGGCGAAAAATACAACCGTGCCGCCACCTATTACCTGACCTGCGAGCGCTTGCAGGCCCATGGTGCACCCGGTCGCACCGAGCTGTACCAGCGCTTTTTGCAGACCTTCAAACGCGGAGTCGAACTGTCGCGGGAGAACTGCGAGCGCGTTGAAATCCCCTACGAGGGCAAACATATTTCCGGCCTTCTGGTGCGTGCCGAAGGCGTGAGCGGCCCGGCGCCGATCCTGGTGCAGGTCAATGGACTGGATTCGACCAAAGAGATGAAATACCGCGTTGGCCTGCCCGCCTGGCTGGCAAAACGCGGCGTCTCATCGTTGATCATCGACCAGCCCGGCACCGGTGAAGCACTGCGCTTGCATAACCTGATCGCCCGTTACGACAGCGAGCACTGGGCCAGCCGCGTGGTCGACTGGCTGGAAACCCGCGACGACGTGGATGCCAAGCGTATCGGCCTGGAGGGCGTTTCACTCGGCGGTTATTACTGCCCGCGCGCAGTGGCCTTCGAGCCACGGTTTGCCTGCGGTGTGGTGTGGGGCGCCAATCATGACTGGCGCGATGTACAAAAGCGTCGCCTGGAAAAAGAAGGCAGCTTCCCCGTACCGCACTATTGGGCGCACGTGCAGTGGGTGTGGGGTGCCAAAGACATGGAAGAGTTCATGGCCATCGCCGAAAACGTACATCTGGACGGCGTGCTGGAGCGCATCAAGGTGCCGTTCCTGGTAACCCACGGTGAAAAGGATTCGCAGATCCCGCTGAAGTGGGCACACCGCACTTACGAACAATTGGTCAACAGCCCCAAGCGTGAACTGAAGATCTTCACCGAACGCGAAGGTGGCGTGCAGCATTCGAGCTTTGACAACAGCATCAACGCGGGTCAGTACATTGCTGACTGGGTTGCCGAAAACCTGGGTGGCCATACGGCTTGACCGGACTCGTGTAGGAGCTGGCTTGCCAGCGAAGGCGGCCTCACAGCCGCCACATCTCTCGCGGCTTCACCCGATCCATTGTAGGAGCTGGCTTGCCAGCGAAGGCGGCCTCACAGCCGACCTATTGTTTGTTGACCGCGTACATATCCATTTCTGCGGTAACGGCCACTTATGGTTTCGCCCTTACGGCGAGTCACTTGGAAAAACGGAACGCCGCCCGGCCCCAAGTAACCAAGGGCTCTTGCCCCTGGCGTTCGGTGCCTCGCTAATGCTCGGCATACCCTCGCTCCGGTCCTGCTCCGTGGGCCCGCCGCGACGGGCTTCTTCAGATGTGTGGGGTGACCACAGCAAAACGCCGGAAGTCCTTAGGGCTCTCCGGCGTTTTCATTGAGCGTTGAATGAACTCAGTCAGGTGCACGCGTTCCATGGAACGAGCTGATCTGCCAACCCTCTGCGCCGAACGCCCAGACTTGGGTGGCAAAGCCCTCGCCGCGAATCGACTGGTCGCCGCCGCGTTTGCGCAAGGTGTTGCACTGCGTACCGGTCATCACCGCCAGGTGTTCGCCGTAGAAGCGGATCTGCAATTGGCCACGCTCAATGTCCAGATACTGCACGGCGCTTTTGGCGTACTCCAGGTAGTCCGCCTTGCCTTGCACCAATCCGGTGGTGTGCACATACACCAGGTCATCGGCGAACAGCTCGGCAACGCGTGGGTAATCTTCTTCAACCAAGGCCCGGCGGCGTTCCTGCTCAAGTGCCAGGAGTTCGGTTCTTGCAGTTGCGGTGGTCATGGGACGACTCTCTGTAGGTGAGGAACGCGCACCATAGACGTGCGATACAGCCGGTAAAAAATCGTCGATCACGATGCCAGCCATCGCCAGTCGCGATACCCGCTCCCTGATCTCGCTCGGCGCCGCCAACGCCACGCCCCAGTTGGGATTGAGCAGCTATCGACGCCATCAATACGTGGGCATTGATGCAAGTTGCTGGTGGCGTTCATGGCCGCGCCCTAGCCTCGCTTTGCATAACTATCCGCAAAGTGAAAACGCCATGAATGCCCTGCACCTCAAATGCCAGACCTTGTTCGACGGTACCGGCCTGCAAACCCGCCAACAGCAAACCCTGGTGGTGGAGAACGGCCTGCTGACATACGTCGGCCCGACAGCCATGGCACCGCAACCACAAGCAGGTGACAGCGTTGTGGACGCCGGCGATAACTTTGTCATGCCGGGTCTGGTGGACGTGCATACCCATCTGGCCTTCGGCAACGCGCAGAGCGAAGAAGACATCGATATCTGGACCAGCGACGAATTCCGCGCCCTGCGCGGCATGTTCTTCGCTCAGCATGTGCTGGCCGCTGGGGTGACCAGCATGGTTTGCCCAGGCGATAGCGGCCAGCTCAGCATCGCCGTGCGCAATGCAGTTGCCGCGGGCCTGTTCGAGGGTCCGCGCATCGCGGCCAGCAGCCGGGTCATCACCAATCGCCAAAGCCTCAATGACTGGTTTCCCAGCCGCGTGGGCGCCCCGGAATATTTCACCGCACGCCTGGTCACCAGCCGCAGCGAAGCCCTGGCAGAAATCCGCAAGCAGGCCAAGGATGGCGTAGACCTGATCAAGATCGCCATGGACGGCACCCACCGCCGCCCGAACGGCGAAATCATCGCGGCGTTCACCGCCGAAGAAACCCATGAGATGGTCGAGGAAGCCCATCGCCTGGGCTGCAAGGTAGCGACCCATGCCTATGGCCGTGAGGCGGTGATGTACGCAGCCCGCGCCGGTGTCGACCTGGTGTTCCACGCCTTCTACATGGACGACGCCTGTATCGAGGCCTTGCTCGAAGCGGGCAGTATCCTCGCGCCGACCATGACCTTCCCGCAGAACACCGTGGACTTTTGCCAGCCCCACGACCCGGCCATCAGCACCGGGTACGCCGGTTACTGCGCACGCACGCTGGAAGTCGGCTCGGCGGTGCTCAAGCGTGCCAAGGCCGCCGGCGTGCCGTTCGCCTGCGGCAGCGACAGCGGTTTCGCCGTGACGCCTTATGGCGAGTGGCATGCGCGTGAGCTGGAACTGCTGGTCACTCGCCTGGGCTTCACGCCCGCCGAAGCCCTTTATGCCGCCACCGCCGTTGGTGCGCGCTGTATGCCCCGCGGTGAAACCATCGGCTCCCTGGAAGTGGGCAAGCAAGCGGATTTCCTGTTGCTCGACGGCTCGCCGCTGCACGACATCCGCATCCTGCAAGACCGCTCGCGCCTCAAGGCCGTGTACAAGGCCGGTCAGCCGGTGCGCATGGAACGCAGCCCCTACAACCCCAAGCAAGTGTCCGATTTCAATTCGTTGAAGTGGACTGACCTGTACACCCGCGACCGGGTCGCACAACTGGGCAAGTGGGCCGTATGAGGATCGACGTCATGCACACACTCGATTTGATCACAGCCACTCACATCGCCAGCAACGCGATCCGCATCGCCCGGCAAAGCGGGATCAAACCCCTGGCCGCCGCCGTGCTGGATGCGGCGGGTCATCCGCTGGCGGTGCTGCGTGATGAACAGGCCAGTTTCCTTCGCCCGCAGATCGCCACCGGCAAAGCGCGCGGCTGCCTGGGAATGGGCTTCGGCGGACGGGAGTTGGCGCGGCGTGCGCAGGCCATGCCGGCGTTCTTCGATGCGATCAACAGCCTGACCGCTGGCGAAGTCATTCCGGTGGCGGGCGGTGTATTGATTCGCAATACCGAGGGGCAGATGCTCGGTGCCATTGGCATCAGCGGCGACACCTCGGACAATGACGAGCGCTGCGCCGTACAAGCCATTGACCAGGCCGGGCTGGTGGCCGATACCGGCGATCAGCCGACGGGTTGATCGAGTGACGCGGCCTGTTCCAGCAACAGGCCGCGAAACCACATCAGCGCCGGATCCCGCTCCTGATACGGGTGCCATTGCAGCACCTGCACAGCCTCCGGAAACGCCAGGGGGGCGGGGTGAATGCGCAGCGGATAACGCTGGGCAAAGCGCTGCGCTTGCCGGCGAAACACCGTGGCGATTCGCGCGGTACCGACAATGAACTCCGGCATCAACGCGAAGCTTTCAAGGGCCACCGCCACGCGTCGATGAACGCCCAACTCATGCAGATGCATCGCATCCATGGCCAGGTTTCGCCCATCGGCAAACTCACGCACTACATGTTCGGCGGTGCAGTAGCCCGTCAGGCTCAAGCCCCCGGCGAACTGCGGCTGTTGCGCACAGACGATGCAGCACAGCTGGTCACTCATCAAGGGAACGTGGGGATAAGCCGGGTTCAAGCGGCGCTGCGGCACAATCACACAATCACTGCGGCGATAGTCGAGCGCTTCGCTGACCACATCGCCATCGCGCGGCACGGGCAAGTCGCGCAGACTCAAACGCACACCCGGCGCGACGTGCGCCAGCGCAAGACTGACCGCTGGCAACAGCACTGCGGCCACATAATCGGAAGCCACCAGGGTAAATTGCCGAGTACAGGTGGCCGGGTCGAAATTCACCGGGGCATCGACAATCTCCCGTGTAAGAGCGAGGGCTTGCTGCACCTTGGGCATCAACTCCAACCCCAATGCCGTCGGTTCAAGCCGTCGCCCGACCTGAACCAGCAACGGGTCATTGAAATGCTCGCGCAAGCGCCCTAGCGCCGAACTGGTCGCTGACTGGCCCAGGCACAGTCGTTCGGCGGCCCTGCTGACGCTGCATTCGCTGAGCAAGGCGTCCAGGGCTACCAGCAGATTCAGGTCAAGACGTCGATAGCGCATGCTGTTTCCGCTGCAAAGGAATGGACAGTGGCAACTTTAATGACCCGGTATTGCTCCGGCCAATCGCGTGCTTCGCTAGAAGGTATCGCAACGGAAGATACCTGCCTCCAGCACCGCTTATGTTCGCTACCGAACAGACCCCACCCGCTCGAATAACTCACACTCGTCGGTGGAATGCTGCGCCCGGCGGCGCAATGCCCCGCACACCCAGCCTGGCGTAGAACCGCCTTCATTCCACATGCGACCCGCCCTGCGCGGGTCGTACGAAGGATTTCATGGAAAATATCCTGACTCGCACCCTGTCCAGCCTTTGGCGCTCACCGGCCATCTGGCTGCGGTGGAGTGCCGCGCGGCACAAGTTCGAGTACGAGCCCATCCTGCGTTCCGACCTGTTCAACGCGCAGCAGATGGCCGACCACGGAATCGTACTGGCCCGCCAACACGTGCTCGGTCGTCTTTCAAGAAAGGATGCCTTGCTGGGCCGCCTGACGGACAACCAACTGCTGCTGGAACGTAGCTGCGCAGCGCTCAAGACCGTGCAACTGTCCAGCCGACGCGCTACCCCGGCGGCGGAATGGCTGCTGGACAACTTCTACCTGATCGAAGAAAACATCCGCACCGCCCGGACCCACCTGCCCGACGGCTATAGCCGCGAGCTGCCACGCCTGGCCGAAGGTCCTTCGGCAGGCTTGCCGCGGGTCTACGACATCGCCCTGGAAACCATCGCCCACGGCGATGGCCGGGTCGACGCGCCGAGCCTGGATTGTTTCATCGCCTCGTACCAGACCATCACGCCGCTGGCCCTGGGCGAGCTGTGGGCCATCCCGATCATGCTGCGCCTGGCGCTGATCGAGAACCTGCGGCGCGTGGCGTCCCGGGTCATGGCCAACCGCGATGACCGTAACCTGGCCGATGACTGGGCCGATCGCTTGATCGAAATGGCCGAGCGCGACGCCAAGAGCGTGGTCTTGACCGTGGCCGACATGGCGCGCTCGGCACCGCCAATGACGCCGGCATTCGTTGCAGAACTGGCGCGCCGCCTGCACGGGCAAAGCGCCGCCCTGATCTTGCCCATGGCGTGGATAGAACAAACCCTCGGTGAGGCCGGCCTGACCGTAGAACGCCTGGTGCAGATGGATGCCCAGCAGCAATCCGGCGACCAGGTGTCCATCAGCAACAGCATCGCCAGCCTGCGCTTGCTGGCAGCGACCGACTGGCGCGAGTTCGTCGAGCTGCTCAGCCATGTCGAACAGGTCTTGTGCACGGACCCGGCGGCGGTCTACTCCAACATGGACTTTGCCACCCGCGATCGCTACCGCCATGTGGTCGAACGCCTGGCCCGGCATTGCTTGCAGTCTGAAACCCAGGTGGCACAAGCCGCCATCGAACTGGCCAGCAAGCCCGCGCCCACGGCCGGAGTGAGCGCACACGTGGGCTATTACCTGGTGGCCGACGGATTACTCAGCCTGGAACGAGCGCTGCACGCCAGCGTGCCGCTGCACGATCGATGGAAGCGCCTGCTGCAGAGCGCTCCATTGAAATTCTACCTGTGCCCCGCACTGCTGCTGACACTGCTGTTGGCCTGGCCCTTTCTCAGCAGTGCATACCACAGCGGCACGCCAACCTGGGGCCTGATCCTGCTCGCCGTGCCCGCACTCTTGATGACCAGCCGCCTGGCGATCGGGCTGGTCAACTGGCTGGTGACCCTCACTGTAGTCCCGTCGCTACTGCCGCGCCTGGACTACAGCAAAGGCATACCGGCCGAGGCGCGCACCCTGGTGGCGGTGCCGACGATGTTTGCCAACGCCGGCGACATCGAGGCGCTGGCGGAAGGGCTGGAAGTGCGGTTCCTGGCCAATCGCGATGCCAACCTGCATTTCGCGCTGCTCAGTGACTTCATGGACGCCCCTGCCGAAGTGATGCCCGAAGACGGCGAACTGCTCGCCCTGGCGCGTCAACTGATCGAGGCGCTCAACCACAAATATGCCGATGGCCAGGTCGACCGTTTCTTCCTGCTGCACAGGCCCAGGCACTGGAGCTCGACCGAGCAGGTATGGATGGGGCATGAGCGCAAGCGTGGCAAGCTCGCCGAGCTCAACGCCTTGCTGCGTGGCCAAGGCCGGGAGCGCTTCGCCTTGATCGTCGGTGATGTCGCGCCGCTGATGGCGGTGCGCTTCGTCATCACCCTGGACACCGACACCCTGCTGCCACGGGATGTCGCGCGTCAGTGCGTCGGTGCCATGATGCACCCGCTGAACCATCCGGTCTTCGATCAACAGAGCGGCAAGATCGTCAGCGGCTACGCCATCCTCCAGCCCCGCGTGGGGATCAGCCTGCCCAGCACGGCACGCTCGACCTACGCCCGCCTGTTCGGCAGCGATGCCGGCATCGACCCTTATACCCGCGCCGTTTCCGATGTGTATCAAGACCTGTTTCGCAACGGGTCCTTCATCGGCAAGGGCATCTATGCCGTCGACGCCTTCGAACAGGCACTCAAGGGCTGCCTGCCCGACAACCGTATCCTCAGCCATGACTTGATCGAAGGCTGCTATGCCCGCTGCGGGCTGCTCAGCGATGTGCAGTTGTATGAGGAATACCCGTCTCGCTACAGCGCCGATGCCAAGCGCCGACATCGCTGGATTCGCGGCGACTGGCAAGTCCTGTACTGGGCCCTGCCATGGGCACCGAAACCCCAGGGCGGCTTCGCGGCCAATGGCCTGAGCAACCTGGCCCGCTGGAAAATTTTCGACAATCTGCGCCGCAGCCTGGAGCCGGGCGCCTTCCTGACCATGCTGGCATGGGGCTGGCTGGCTTCGGACGAGGCCGCCTCCTGGACGTTGGCGGTGGTCATTCTGGTGTGCCTGCAACCCGTGCTGCAGTCGGTCCTGGCGCTGGTGCAGAAAGCGGCCGATATTCCCCTGGGGCAACACCTGAGCGCGGCGCTGCATACCTCGGGCCAGCATTTCATGCGGGCACTGCTGTCGATTGTCTGGTTGCCCTCCGATGCGTTGTTGAGCGTCGATGCGATTGCTCGCTCACTGTGGCGCATGCTGATCAGCAAGCGCCACCTGCTGCAATGGCAACCTTCCCGTGAGGTGGAGCGCTCCAGTGGCAACGATCTGGCCGGCATGTATAAAAGCCTGTGGATTGCGCCTGCGCTGGCCCTGCTTCTATGTGCTGCCCTACTCCCCTCTCTCCACGTACTTGCCCTGGCGGCGCCCTTGCTGCTGGTGTGGCTGGCAAGCCCGGCGATTGCCTGGTGGATCAGTCTGCCGACGACACCGAGCGGGTTCAGTCCGTCAGCCCAGGACCTGCGCTTTCTGCGCAGGCTGTCACGCCAGACCTGGGCGTTTTTCGATCGCTATGTGGGCCCTGAGGACAACTGGTTGCCGCCGGACAACGTCCAGGAAATACCCAAGCCGACCATTGCCCACAGGACCTCTCCGACCAACATGGGCATGGCCTTGCTCTCTCACCTGGCGGCCCACGATTTCGGTTACTTGAGCACCGCGCGCCTGCTTGAACGCATCACGGCCATGCTTGATAGCATGGCCAGCCTCGAGCGACACCAGGGTCACTTCTACAACTGGTACGACACCCAGACACTGCTGCCGCTGGCGCCGCGGTATGTGTCCACCGTGGACAGCGGCAACCTGGCGGGCCTGTTGCTCACCCTGCGGCCGGGGCTTCTGGGGTTGATCGATACCCCACTGTTCGACCGACGCGGTCTTGGCGGGCTGGGCGACACCCTCGATGTGCTGCAGCAAGCGCTACAGGGCGCGGGCCTCGATGACCAAGCCGTGCTTGAACTGCGCGAGAAGGTCGAATCGGCCATTGTCCACGATACCCCGTACAATCTCCTGCCGCTGCTCGATCAGGCGCAGGCCCTGGCAATCGACGGCACGGCCGGGTCTGCCGAGGAAGCTCACTACTGGCTGCAGGCATTGCAGGCGCAGTGTGCAGACCTGCGGGCAGAACAACTGTGCTTCGAGTTGCCGCCGACACCGACACCCGCATTCACCTTGCGGCAAATGGCCGAGCTCGATGCCACGCTGTGGCTGGCCGCCGATCAGGCGCAAGTGCAGGCGGTCCAACATCTGGCCCGGGCACGCATCAGCCAGATCGAGCACCTGGCCGAACTGTCCGCAGCACTGGCGAGCATGGATTTCACCTTCCTCTACGATGCCCAGCGCGACCTGTTCTCCATCGGCTACAACGCCGACGAACGCCGGCTGGACAACGGCTATTACGACCTGCTCGCTTCCGAGGTGCGCCTGACCAATTTCGTGGTCATCGCCCAGGGTCAGCTGCCGCAACAGGCCTGGTTCACCCTCGGGCGCCTGCTCAGCAACAATCGCGGGGTGCCGGTGCTGCTGTCCTGGTCCGGCTCGATGTTCGAGTACCTGATGCCCAACCTGGTCATGCCCAGCTATGAAGGCACGCTGCTGGAGCAGACCTGCCGCGCGGCCGTCGCCTTGCAGATCGAACATGGTCACCAGTTGGGCATCCCCTGGGGTGTGTCCGAGTCGGGCTACAACACCCTGGACGCCCATTCCAATTATCAATATCGGGCGTTCGGTGTGCCTGGCCTCGGTCTCAAGCGCGGGCTGGCCGAGGACACCGTGATTGCGCCGTACGCCAGCGCCCTGGCGCTGCTGGTCGAGCCGCAAGCGGCCTGTCGCAACCTGCAACGCCTGGCGGCCCAGGGCTCGGCCGGTCGTTATGGCCTGTACGAAGCAGTCGACTACACCGAGGCGCGTCTGCCTCGCGGCCAGCGCTATGCGGTCGTGCGGTCGTTCATGGCGCACCATCAAGGCATGAGCCTGCTGGCCTTGACCAGCCTGCTGCTGGACCGGCCCATGCAGCGACGTTTCGAGTCGATCCCGGCCTTCCAGGCGACCCTCCTGTTGCTGCAGGAACGCGTACCGAAAACCGCCGCGCCCTACCTGCATGCGGCCCAGGCGCTTACCACTGCGCAAGACGGACAGGCACAGGAAACCAGCCTTCGCGTATTCGCCGATCCCGGGCGCAAACGCCCCGCCGTCCAGCTGCTGTCCAACGGCCGTTACCACGTCATGCTCAGCAGTGCTGGCGGCGGTTATAGCCGTTGCAACGACATCGCCGTGACCCGCTGGCATGAAGACGCGACCCGCGACAACTGGGGCATGTTCTGCTACCTGCGCGATGTCAGCAGCGGCGTGTTCTGGTCCTCGGCGCACCAACCGACCCGGCACCGGCCAGAAAGCCACGAGGCGATTTTCAGCGATGCGCGGGCCGAGTTTCGGGTTCGCGAGCTCGACTTCGATACGCACACCGAGATCGTCGTGTCCCCCGAAGACGATATCGAACTGCGCCGGCTGCACATCACCAACCGCGGCCGCGTACGGCGCAGCGTGGAGATCACCACCTACGCCGAGGTGGTCCTGGCACCGGCCATCAGTGATGCCATGCACCCGGCTTTCAGCAACCTGTTCGTGCAGACCGAACTGTTGCCGGCGTTGCAGGCCATCGTCTGCACCCGCAGGCGCCGTTCCACTGAGGAAGCCGTGCCCTGGATGTGTCATCTGCTGGCCGCCCATGGCGCGGACATCGACGCGATTTCCTACGAGACCGATCGCGCGCGCTTCATCGGCCGGGGACGCGACGTTGCAGCACCGGCGGCGCTCGATGGCCATGTCCAGCAGCTGTCCGGCACTGCCGGCTCGGTGCTGGACCCGATCGTCGCGATCCGCTGCCGCATTGCCCTGGAGCCCGGGCAAACGGCGACCATCGACCTGGTGACCGGCGTCGCCGACAGCCGTGAAGGTTGCCTGTACCTGATCAACAAATACCGCGACCGCCACCTCGCCGATCGCGTCTTCGACCTGGCCTGGACCCACAGCCAAGTGTTGCTGCGCCAACTCAATGTCACGCCGGAAGATGCCCGCCTGTTTGAACATATGGCCGCGTCGATCCTCTACGCCAACGCCGCATTGCGCGCCGAAAACAGCGTGTTGATGGCCAACCGGCGCAATCAATCGAGCCTCTGGGGCCAGGCGATCTCCGGCGACCTGCCCATCGTCCTGCTGCAGATCGCCACCGTGGAGAACATCGAGCTGGTGCAGCAGATGGTCAAGGCCCATGCCTACTGGCGACAAAAGGGCCTGATGGTCGACCTGGTGATCTGGAACGAAGACCAGGCCGGTTATCGCCAGCAACTCCAGGACCTGATCATGGGGGTGGTAACGTCCGGCAGCGAAGCCGCGCTGATCGACCATCCCGGGGGCATATTCGTGCGTCCGGCACAGCAGTTGTCGAACGAGGACCGCACGCTGATCCTGTCAGTGGCGCGCCTGGTGCTCAGCGAAAGCAAAGGCAGCATGGCCGAACAGCTGCAGCGCCGTCACGCCAGCCCGGTGGCCCCGGCGCTGGTCCCCACCCTCAAGCGCCAGGCCAAGGCAACGGCGGCCACGGCCCTGCCCGCCCTCGACGGCTTGCTGCTGGGCAACGCCTATGGCGGCTTCAGTGCCGATGGCAGCGAATACGTCATGACCTTGCAGCCTGGCCAGCCGACACCGGCGCCATGGGCCAACGTGTTGGCCAACCCGCACTTCGGCTCGGTGATTTCCGAAAGCGGTGGCGCCTACACCTGGATGGAAAACGCCCACGAATTTCGCCTGAGCCCGTGGCACAACGACCCGATCACCGATGCCAGCGGCGAGGCGATCTATGTGCGCGATGAAGAATCCGGGCATGTCTGGTCGGTGACGCCACAGCCTTGTCCCGGCACGGGCGCGTACCGTACCCGGCACGGCTTCGGCTACAGCGTCTTCGAGCACGACGAAGACGGTATCCACACCGAGTTGTGGGTGTATGTGGCGCTGGATGCTTCGATCAAATTCTCGCACTTGCAGATTCGCAATCGCTCAGGCCGCCCAAGGCGCCTGTCGACGACCTGCTATGTCGAGTGGGTGCTGGGCGACTTGCGCAGCAAATCGGCGATGCATGTGGTGACGGAAGCCGATCCCACCAGCGGCGCATTCTTCGCCAGGAACGCCTATTCGATCGAGTTTGGCGAACGGGTCGCGTTCCTCGATACCGACTCGACCGACACCAGCATTAGCGGCGATCGCACCGAGTTCATCGGCCGCAACGGCAGCCTCAAGGCACCGGCGGGACTGCAGCAGGCACGCCTGTCGGGCCGTACCGGTGGCGGCTTCGATCCTTGCGGGGCGATACAGGTGGCCCTGGACCTCGACAACGGCGATGAGCAGGACGTGGTCTTCCGCCTCGGCGCAGCCAGGGACACGGCATCCGCCCTGCGCCTGGTTCAACAATACCGAGGCTTGGGGACGGCAACCGCGCAACTTGAGGCGGTGCGCGAGCATTGGCGTTCGCAGCTGGACGTGATCCAGGTCCAGACCCCCGACCCGAGCATCGATGTGATGGTCAATGGCTGGCTGATGTACCAGGTGATCGCCTGTCGCTTCCAGGCCCGCAGTGGCTACTACCAGTCCGGCGGAGCGATCGGCTTTCGCGATCAACTGCAGGACAGCATGGCGATGATCCATGCCGATCCCGCCAGCGTGCGTGGTCACCTGTTGCTGTGTGCGGCCCATCAATATGCCGAAGGCGACGTGCAGCACTGGTGGCACCCACCGCTGGATCGCGGTGTACGCAGTGGCTGTTCGGACGATTACCTGTGGCTGGCGCTGGCGACCAGTCACTACGTCAGCGTCACCGGCGACCTCAGTGTGCTGGCCGAACCCGTGGGCTATCTTGAAGGCCGGCCGCTCAATGCCGGGGAGGAGTCTTACTACGACCTGCCGGGCAAATCGCACCTCGAAGAAAGCCTCTACCAGCATTGTGTACGGGCCATCGAACACAGCCTGCAGCGCGGCAGCCACGGCCTGCCCTTGATCGGCACGGGCGACTGGAACGACGGGATGAACCGGGTCGGCCATCTGGGCCAAGGGGAAAGCGTGTGGCTGGGGTTCTTCAGCTTCGATGTCTTGCAGCGCTTTGCCCTCACCGCCCAATTGCATGGCGACCACGCTTTCGCACAGCGCTGTACCCAGCAGGCCGCCCTGCTGCAGGCCAGTCTGGAAGAACATGCCTGGGACGGCTCATGGTACCGGCGGGCGTACTTTGACGACGGCCAGGTCCTGGGCTCGGCCAACAATGACGAATGCCGCATCGACTCAATCGCGCAAAGCTGGTCGGTACTCTCGGGTGCCGCCCCGCAAACCCGGCGCCGTACGGCCATGGCCTCGGTTGAGCAGCACCTGGTTCGCCCCGACACCGGCGCGGTCCTGCTGCTCGATCCGCCCTTCGACACAGGTGTGCTCGAGCCTGGATATATCAAGGGCTATGTGCCGGGCGTGCGGGAAAATGGTGGCCAGTACACCCACGCCGCGGTCTGGGCCGGCATGGCGTTCGCCGAGCTGGGGGACAGCGCCAGGGCCTGGCGCTTGCTCGACATGATCAACCCGGCAGGTGGTGCAGTCGCCAACCGGCTCGAGACCTACAAGGTCGAGCCCTATGTCATGGCGGCCGACGTCTATGGCACGCCGCCCCATGCGGGCCGTGGGGGATGGACCTGGTACACCGGGTCGGCCGGCTGGATGTACCGCTTCATCGTCGAGTCATTGCTTGGCGTGCAGCGGGTCGGCACTTCGCTGCACATCGAACCGCTGCTGGCCCAGGGCTGGCCGGGCTACACGCTGCGCTATCGCCATGGGGCGACGACCTACCATATCGAGGTGCGCCCTGGCACGACCACCACGCAGGTGATCATGCTGGACGGCGAGTTGCTGGGTCACGATGCACTGCCATTGTCGGATGATGGCAGGGACCATCAGGTGCTCGTGACCTGCCCGGTAAAAGCGCAGCAGGCGCTAATGCCTGGCTACGACAAAACCGTCGAAGCCGATCTTGAGCGCTGAGTTACAGCACGCTGGGTGGGTCAGGGTTCAGGCATTAGTGTTCGGGCCCTGGTGGTGCGGCTGCACGGCATCGCTCAGTTTGCTGTGAACCGGTTGGTTGGCCGCCTGCCCGTGCTTGGGATGCAGGGGCGGCGGCGTGCTTTGTGACTGTTTCGCCGTGGGCTTGCCGGGGCCCTGGCGAAGATTCGGATCAATGTGTTTGCTCATGGCAGTCTCCAACGTCCGGCGCTGCAGGTGCAGCGTCGCTCCCTCAAGCATCGCAGATGCCAGCGGCGACTTCGGTGCGTTGCCCCGCATAGTGCGCATTGGAGTAACCTGTCCCCTCAGGGAATTTTCCCGCGAAGGGTGGCTGATATGTTCGCTGTACCCAAGCCACAACAGAACTACCTGCTGGCCGCGCTTCCGGCGCCAGCGCTGGACCGCCTGCTGCCCCACCTCGAGCTGGTCGAGTTGCCCCTTGGCCAAGTGCTCTATGAATCCGGCGGCGCCCTGCGCCACGTGTACTTCCCCACCGATTCCATCGTGTCGCTGTTGTATGTGATGGAGAACGGCGCCTCGGCCGAGATTTCCGTGGTCGGCAACGAAGGCCTGATTGGCGTCGCAGTCTTCATGGGCGGCGAAAGCACCCCCAGCCGCGCCGTCGTGCAAAGCGCCGGGCATGCCTACCGGCTACCCGGCCAGCAACTCAAGGACGAGTTCAACCGCCACGAAGAAATGTTGCTGCTGATGCTGCGCTACACCCAGGCCCTCATCACGCAAATGGCCCAGACGGCGGTGTGCAACCGCCACCACGCCATCGACCAGCAGCTGTGTCGCTGGTTGCTCTTGTCGCTCGATCGCCTGCCCGGCAACGAGCTGACCATGACCCAGGAACTGATCGCCAACATGCTCGGCGTACGCCGTGAAGGTGTGACCGACGCCGCCGGCAAGCTGCAGCGCCTGGGGGTCATCGAATATACTCGGGGCCACATCAAGGTCCTCGACAGGACTCGTCTGGAGGCGCTGAGTTGCGAATGCTACGCCGTGGTCAAAAAAGAAACCGAACGCTTGCTGCCCTATTTTCCAATGCGGCGTGCCTGATGTCCGGCTTCTTGGCGGACATCAGACGTCTCGCAGGGCCTGGCTTTGCGCGGCGTCGACCAACCAGCTGCGAAACGCGGTCATCGCGGCAGTTTCCGGGCGCGATTGCAAGCGGGTCAGCCAGTAACTGCCGGTGGTAATGCCAATGGCAAACGGCTGATGGATCTTCTGTTCCGCCAGCTGCCGGGCGAACATCATCAGCGGCGCCAGTGCTACGCCGACGCCCTGAAGGGCCGCTTCCATCATCGCCAGCGACGAGTCGAACACGATGCTGCGCGGCGGCGCCACCGGGGCCGAAAGCCCTGCTGCCTGGAACCACTGCGACCACTCATCCGTGCGATACGAGCGCAATAATGTCTGCTGCAAAAGGTCGCTGGGCGCGTGCAACTGCCGGGCAATTTCCGGTACACAGAGCACCGACAACGGCGCATCGATCAGGCGCAACGCCTCGATCCCGTGCCATGCCCCCGCGCCAAAGCGAATGGCGTAGTCCAGCCCTTCGGCCGCCACGTCCACGCGGTTATTGTTGGTCGACAAACGCAGATCGATATAGGGGTAACGCGCCTGGAAATCCGTCAGTCGCGGCAGCAACCAACCCACCGCAAAGGTGCCGACTGCCCCCACCGTCAACACTTCACGCTGATGCCCGCCCTGCAGGCGTTCAAGGGTGTCGGCGATACGGTCGAAACATTCGCACAGCACCGGCAGCAGGTTTTCGCCCTCGCGGGTGAGCATCAATCCCCGAGGCAAGCGCTTGAACAGGGTGACGGCCAGCTGAGACTCGAGGCTTTTGACCTGATGGCTGACCGCCGCCTGGGTGACGCACAGTTCTATCGCCGCCCGAGTGAAACTCAAGTGACGCGCCGACGCTTCGAAAGCGCGCAACGCATTCAGCGGCAGGTGGGGTCGAATCATGCCTACTCCCTAGTTTTTCTAATGGCTCGTCCGAGATATCGTCGTTTGTCGTTCCTCGGCATACTGCCTAGATTTAGCGCGCCCAGCGCCAGGTCAAGCGGCGAACTGCGGCGAGCACAGCGCTGAACATCATACAATCGAAGGGAACGACACCCATGACGGATACCATCAAACTCGGCAGATTGAAGCTTTTAGCCGCCTGTGCGGCGATGCTGGCGGCAAGCGAGACGATCGCGCAGGATCACCTCGAATCGGTTGTCAACGACGCCGTGCGCCCCGTCATGCTCGCGCAAGGCATTTCCGGCATGGCCGTGGCCGTCACCTTCAATGGCAAACAGCAATACTTCAACTATGGCGTGGCGTCAAAAGAGACCGGCAAACCGGTGACGCAAGACACCCTGTTCGAGATCGGCTCGGTCAGCAAGACCTACACCGCCACCCTCATCGCCTACGCCCAGGCCACCGGCAAACTGGCATTGACCGACAAGGCCAGCGAGGTGCTGCCAGCCTTGCGCGGCAGCGCGTTCGACCACATCAGCGTGTTGCAGCTGGCCACCTATAGCGCCGGCGGCTTGCCCCTGCAATTCCCTGCCGAGGCAGACTCGGCCGATAAAATGCTCGGCTACTACCAGCAGTGGAAGCCGGTATACGCCGCTGGCAGCCACCGCCTGTATTCGAACCCCAGCATCGGGTTGTCCGGCTACCTCGCCGCCCAGGCCATGGGCCAGCCCTTCGATGTCGCAATGGAAAGCACCCTGCTGCCCAAACTCGGCCTGAAACACACCTGGCTCAAGGTGCCGCAGGATCAGATGGCGTTGTATGCCCAGGGCTACGACAAAGCCGACAAACCGGTGCGGGTCGGGCCGGGGGCGCTGGATGCCGAAGCCTACGGCGTGAAAACCAGTGCTGCGGACCTGATTGGGTTTGTTCAAGCCAACATGAAACCGGCCAGCCTGGACAAGCCCCTGCAACAGGCCATCGCCTTGACTCATACCGGGTACTACAGCGTCGGCGACATGACCCAAGGGCTCGGTTGGGAGATGTATCGCTACCCGGTCACACTGGATCGCCTGCTGGCGGGTAACTCGACGGCGATGGCCATGCAGGCGCATGAAGTCCAGTGGCTGAATCCGCCGCAATCGCAGGCTGGGAATGTGCTGTTCAACAAGACTGGTTCAACCGGTGGATTCGGGGCATATGTAGCGTATGTGCCATCGAAGGATATGGGGGTTGTGATTCTGGCCAATAAAAACTATCCGAATGCGGAGCGGATAAAAATCGCTCACCAGATTCTGAGCGCGTTGAGCGACTGAGGAGTAGACGTCAAAATCAAAAGATCGCAGCCTGCGGCAGCTCACATTGGAATGCATTCCCCCTGTAGGAGCTGCCGCAGGCTGCGATCTTTTAGGCCCGTCCATACAACATGGAACAGGCAAACCTGCCTATCCCCCTTTCCGAACCACCGCCGCACCACCCTCCCCCAGGAAGATCTGCGTCGGCAATTTAAAGCCGCGCAGCTTGAGCAACGCCAACGGCCCCGCGCCCAGTTCGGTGCGTAGGTACCAGGTCAGGCCAATGCCATCAGGGGCCTTGAGCACCACGCAAAAACGGCTGTCGCCGTCACCCAATGGCGTGACCTGGGCTTGTTCCAGCAGGCGGATCAGGCCCCAGGTGCGTTTTGCCGAGCAGGGTCAGCAGCGGGCCGAAGGTAGCGTCCAGGGCCTGGGTGATCAGTTTCAACGCCGAGCTTATCAGCGAGTCGGCTAACGCTTGGGTGCGCGTGCCGGCCTGCCCCAGGCCAGAGTGTTCATCAGGGCGATCAGGAGCGACTGGCCCACCTCGCTCATCAAAATCACCTGACTGGCTGCAGCGCAGCCCTTTCGCCCATCGGCGTGCTTCACTTCGGACATGACTGTGGCACCGGTAAATGCAACGGGGTCTTGATCGGGTATTCGGGGCTGCCGTAGGCGTAGCAGGAGGTGGTGACTTGCAGCTCTTCGCAGGGCAGGAAGTGCACGGTTAGGCCGCAGACTTTTTGGCCGGTGTAGTCAGGGAGTGGTATGACTTTGCTGTGTTGGCGTTTTTGTGAGTCGATCTGTTTTTCCCATGCCAAGTATTTCGGCCAGTCGGCATAACCTGGAAAGTTATCCGCGTAAGCCACTCCCGTCTCCCAATCGACACGCACCGTCATCCCCAGTCGCCAGCGCTGTGGTGCGATATAGCAACAGCCGCCCCCGCCCCCCTGATAAGGCCCGATGATGTCGATGCCCGAACGGCCATCGACACTGAAATGGTTGATCGCCCAGTGAGTGTGATTGATGGCTAGGAGAGTGCTGGCCTGGGCATCTTGTACAAGCAGGCTGCCAGCCAGAATGCCCACGACAACGGCCCCTTCGCGCCATGGGCTGGGTCTCGGTTCGGGTTTACAGCCATGCGTCAAGCCTAGAAAAAAAGGTTCAGGCCGATGCATTTTTCACCTCGCCAGCCTGGGCATAAAACGCGTCCCATAGCGCATCGATGTCTTGCATGGCCTGGGCCAGATGCTCGGCGTCCAGCACCACAGGTTGCGCGGCGCCGGGAGGCCCGGCATTCGGGTTGCGTATGCTCGGTTCGTGGTTCAGAGACTCGCGAGCCCGCTGTTGCCTGCGGCGTTTCACGGCCTCTGCCTGCAAACGGCCCTCGACCGGAAACGCTGGCGGGTTCCAAAGAGGAGCGTGTTTCACTTCGGACATGACTGTGGCTCCGGTAAATGCAACGGGGTCTTGATCGGGTATTCGGGGCTGCCGTAGGCGTAGCAGGAGGTAGTGACTTGCAGTTCTTCGCAGGACAGGAAGTGCACGGTGAGGCCGCAGACTTTTTGGCCGGTGTAGTCAGGGACTGGTACGACTTTGCTGTGTTGGCGTTTTTGAGCTCTGATTTGTGCCGCCCAGACTTCGTACTTGACCTCATCCGTAAAACCGGGAAAACCATCGGGATAAGCCACCCCCGTCTCCCAACCCACACGCACCGTCATCCCCTGCTGCCAACGTGCTGCTGCGATATAGCAACAACCGCCCCCACCCCCCGGCAAAGGCCCGCAGATG
>Ga0247818_10000558_pt1 | contig 23523 bp, 21 predicted proteins | sample 13C_Glucose_Day1_FD_192424 | JGI IMG/M metagenome (GOLD analysis project Ga0247818, IMG submission 192424) | Soil microbial communities from agricultural site in Penn Yan, New York, United States - 13C_Glucose_Day1 | ecosystem: Environmental > Terrestrial > Soil > Agricultural land | place... | reverse complement strand
GGGTAATACCGAGGCTGCGAAAATACAAGTACCTGATGGTTTTGAATTTGCTCGACTCGGTCAATTGTTGCCGGTCAGCCAACTTTAAGACTGTGTGTGTCGAGTCGCAAAGCTGTTGGAAACTGGCAAGTTTTTCTTTGTGCGACTCAGCAAGTAGCTCGAAGTCATATTTGACTTCTGTGAAGTGATTGGCATCATCCTGATGATGGACAAAGAAGTCTGGAGTGTAGCGCAACGCCTGACCATCTGCGTTCCAACGGAACGTATAAGGTTGGGAGGCGTAGGCGATGACGTCGGCGTCCCATTCGAGCCACACGCAATAAGCGGCCTCTAACTTTCCCTCGCATATAATGTTATGGTGATTTTTCTGTGAGGGAAAGTAGAGTCGATGATAACCAGGATGACTTCGATGCAGGGCGCGTACCGGCGTTCGCGCTCCGTTTAACCATTCTTGTTCACTCCACATGGTCCAGCCCTCCAGAGAAAGTGACAACGCAGGGTGGTAAATCAGACCTGCAGGGACTTAACAAAAAAACATGGACTATTACATAACACATTGGCGCAGATATGTGGCCTCCTCCTTTAGTCAAATCGTGCAGTTCTCCGGGCCGCTTAATGGCTCTACCGCGATTGGGTCCCCGCGGTTGGTTTTGGCATAGACATTAAGCCCAACCATTAAAAGTCATGCTGTAATGCTTAATGCAGTCATCAATGTGATGGATTGGGGTCAGGTTGGGGAAATACTGGGTGAGCTTGGTCGCTTTTTCTCAGGTGCTCATCATCTTGAGTCTGAGGGATTTTATTTACTACTGCGCGAAGCTCACGATTTGAGTTCGTCGCTGCATGGTTTTTCAGCATTTTTATGACGCAGTCAGAGACCCTGTGGTAGTAGACAGTGGAGGTGGGAGTCACTCTATCAAATTCGCAACTAATTAATACCTGAGTTCCAATTAGCCGTTTTGTTTGGGCGTCTACTAAAAAGACCTCCAAGCTATGCCATTCACGCCTAAAGTTCAGTTTTAACCAAAGCTTCTTCTTAGCTATTAACGACGGCCTATTGTTGTGTGCTTCTTTTCGAGCTGTGCCAGCACGTTGCACTCTTTTATATATGGTTGAAATTGAGGGGGTGGCGAGTGTCTTGTCGGCGTCACAGGTCTGGTTGTGGTGTATAACTCTCGCGGCAATCATCCGCCATAAATATGTAATTGTAGGTTTTTCGGTTGATGAAAAATAGTATCTTATGGAGTCATTAACAATTTCTGCAACTATTCCCGTGCCGGCATTTGGTCGGGGAGTTTGACACGGATCAAGGGGCGTCGATTGTTCTTCGGTGCTCTTATCTTTTTTCATGATTCATTCCTCATTGCGATACAGGAATCGCCGTTACGTGATGGTTGATTTCCAAAAGACAAGGCATTAGCACGTTTTAATTCGTCGTGATGATCGGGCCAAAGCCGAGGCAGTTTTGATGGTGAAACATGTTCCTTGTAGAGAACTCCACATTTTCGTTGTAAAGCGTGCTATCTCCTTTAGGGGCCATTCCCACACGCTTGATCTTGAGTTTTATTAGGCAGCTTACATTCGTTCCTAACGGCGCTCGCCGCTCTCGAATGGTGTTGCACGGTTGTTGGCGTAATTATCTGTCTCCTCCTGGAAAAAATGTACCCCTATTGCTCTTGCCTGAAATTTTAACAAGCACGCGTAACGCTCTATATATTCGACGAATTTTCCTATGTGGTATTTTAACTCCCGCGAAACGTTGAATATATTTAGCGGGTTGTTGCAAAAATCAGCGTAATAATGTTGACCTCGGCTGAGTGACAAGTGCAGTTCGCTGAGTAGAGGTGTTTGGTGATGGCCGTACGCGAGCGTCAAAACTGTCGACACTTGCAAATGCAGGTAGCGCTTTTAGTGCTATGCGATGTGCTCGACATAAAGCCATCCCGCCAGGTGTTGGCTCGTAGGTTTGAACAGACCATGGATCGCCCGCAATCCAGTGAAGAAAATGAGCGTTGGGGGCTCGAATTGCGCGGATACCGCTATTCCGAGGCGCACCTTTTCTGCATTGCGAACCGTGTTCCCGCAGTACAACGATTGGTCGAGCATCCGTTCTGGCGTGTGTTGGAATTGAGCTTCTATCACTCAAACACCGACGATTTGCTGAGCCAATATTTTCCAGGCTGTTTGAGTGCCAACGCCCGGAAGTTACGGGAACGCTTGGCGCGGTGTAACGAACTGGACCGTCTGACCATGTGTCTGTTATTGGCGGTCAGCAAGCCAAACTGGTCGCGTGACCACCCGGCAGCAGTTGTCACTGCAGTCAGTCGACTCTGCGCTCAACAGGCCTGGTATCCGGGGCGCTACCTTCTGGCTCGTCTTATTTGGTGTTGGTTGGAGCATATGCATGGACTATCGCGTGTTCAGAACTGGTTCACAGGTGAGGAGGATCTCAATTTTAGGGTGGGGTGCTGGCAAGACCTGCAGGAATGGAGTTCAGGAACGCCGTTGGTGCGTGACGAACAAGGGTGGTGGGCCTTTGGTTACGTGTATGAACAGGCTGATCGGTCCAAACAGCAGCAACTCCAGCATGCGTTGCGGTTACAGTACGAAGTTAAGGGCCAGGTTTTTGGTAATGCCACGCTGCATTCGGCTTATCGATGCTGTAGGGGGGTGTTACGGCGGTGGAATTTTCGGGCTAATTCGGTTTAGGCGGCTCTGTCTCAGGAGACACCACCGGCCAACCGTTGACTTTCGCCGCTTGAGCCCATCCTGCCAATTCGGCTTTCAGGTGTTGGCCGCTTAGTGAGCTCAATTGCAGCGAGCGCTGTGCGTCACCTAATTGATTGGAGATCACTTGGTTAACGCCATGTTGCTGCTCAAATTGGCGCGGATCTGGTCATGGTGTTTCGTGACGACTGGCAATGCTTATCGAGTTGATGCGCCTGGTCTTGTTTAGCCGATAGCTGCTGGATCAATGCTTCATTGTCACGATTGAGCAGGACAGGTGTTTACTGGTTGGTGGCGCACTGCGCCTGTACGTGGCGTAGTTCCCCCGTTTATTGATTGAAGCTGATGTTCGTGTTGACGTATCAGTTGCTCGCGCAGTGCCTGACTTTGCTCCCTGTAATGCTCTAAATTCAAACGGGTGTGGGTAGGTTGTTCGGTCAATTGGGCAATCTGTGCGTCTTTCTCCTCAAGGCGGATCGGGATAATTCGGGCTTACCCCATGTCAAGTCTCGTTTTCATTGTAATGGTCGTGGAACAACGTCCACCCACCATCCTCCGAGCCCCTCTGGCGCCAAATGCGGTAGGCCCCGTAATGTTCAGCGTTGTTCGGTTTGGCCGGCGGACTGCGGCGTGAGCTAGTGGGTCGCGTGCAGTCAGCAACGAAAGGGAACTGGACGGGGGGTAGAGGCGTGCGGGATAGCCAGACGCCCGTCGGGCGAGAGGTAGGGCAACGTGACCGTGTTTAGCGGCGCTGTTGCACCGCCGACGTGGGGATTCGTCAACCACTTGACCCAGGCGGGCGGTGGCAGACGAAGCCGGTTAAAAAATAATAGAGCGAACCTCGCAGCGTACGGAATAGGCTACCAGGGCCTAGCCGAGCCATGTGTTTGGTGGTGTTTAGCGGCGCAACGCCGGCGCGCGCTGTCTCAATCGCGCCGGTCGAAGTGGCGGCGGCACAGGGGGGGCATGCGCTGCGGGGCGCGCTCCCGGGTCGGCCGAGGGCACTTGCAGTCAGCGCCGCGGGCGGCGGGTCCCCACCAGTGATCGCTGGCGATTCACTTTTTGCTTGAGCTCCGAGGCACGTCTGGTGCGGCGCGGCTGTTCGATGATCTGTCGGCCGTAAGTCACCCTCTCAGCGATTTGCCTTACTGCTGCCGTGTACACGAATGCCGGGTTAACCATGCAGTATCCCCGCCACCTCTTCTTCCGCCGCGCGGCGCACACGCTCCGATGACGATCGCAGCAGGTCTTGCGGACGGTTGCCACCCAAGTAGTGATTGCTCGAGGCGAACCAAAACGCCATGCCCCAGCCATCCTTTTTTTCTCTCAGCACGTTGATCACGGCGCCGAATTCGGCGGTGGGCCGCTGCACTGTTGCTTCGCCAAAGGCGAACGCTGGGAAGTACTCTTGGCTCCGGTAACTCACGCTGATGAGCGAGCCGTCGTTTAGCCACGTCCGGAGCCCTGCCGCGAGCGCTGCAGGCTCTAGTCCGGTGAGTTGGGACAAGCCCGCCGCGGTGACCCAGGCGCCGTCTTGCAGGATCAACTGTCGCGCCTCCGCCAACATGGCCGCCTCCCTGAACAAAATGCGCAGATTCAGTGTGCTGGGAGCGCTGCGGCTTGAGGCTGGGTCCTCTGAATCGGCTGCCTGAGGCAGGGCACCGAGAAATACATGGTTCAAGACGTCGAGGCAATCGAGGTACACGTTTATTGCGTGCCTGCTCATTGTGGGCAGTTCGATGCGCAAGTGAATGCCCGCTGCCTCTTTATACGTCGGTACGTGCCCGTCTGAACCGCTGTAGACCTCGATTTTCTTTACAGACATGTTGCCCCCTTGAAGGCTCGGCGACAGATTTACCAACCGTATTGAACGATAGGCGTTTTGCCGTGCAGGGTGCGTTGGCGCTGACGTAAGGTCGGCCAAGGCCAAAGCCGCTCGGGAAATTCGTCTATGGATGTTACTGCTTCAGTCGCGGTCATAACGCCCTTTTTGTCTTTGTCCGACTGACGCCGCTGATGATCAATCGGTGCGTACCTATCCGCTGACGCGGTCGCACTGATCCGAGCTGCGTTTAACGTCCACACCATGGTTGACGAAGCAGTGGGCGTTGGGGCGTATTCGCCTGTCGTGGGGTAGGCCATGAGGTTTTTCAGCACGAGGGCCAACGAAAAAAGGTGAAGGTGTTGAGTCTTACGAGTGTTGCACGCAGGCCTTTAAGCCTCGTCGCATCGGACTCCTGCCTCTTGGCCACTTTGCAGGCGCATGAGGTTAGAACAACAGGTAAAAAACACGTGAAGAGTGCGGCGCTTTCTAAGCGGTGTGTGCGTCGTAAATTCACCGAGCGAGAGCGGTCGTTTCTGGGGCATGAACGTTCGAAATGGTTGCGGGCAGGCGACCGTTTCGTTTTCGTGGCGATCCGACCATCGGGCAACCCAACACTTCGTCGAGCGAATGCCTAGGATTTTAGGCGCTGCGACAGGATTATCACTGTAGCGCCTAGAATCCCGGACGTTATTAACTCGCGATCTCGTTGTTGCCAACCCCAAGTGTTGGGGGCGTGCATGCGTTGAGGTCGTAGCATGGCGTGAAAAGGCTACGCTGTATCGAGATACAGTCAGGGGTATCCGCAATGCGTACCACCTACAGCAAAAGCCAGGCTCGCCGGCGGATGCGTCGTCTGTTGGTGTTAGTTGCGCAAGGACATGCTTTCGTCATCACCCGGCAGGGCAAAGCGGCTTGCTTACTGGTACAGGTCGAGGCACAAGGGCGTGCACATTGAACAGTGACTCGACAATCCTCAACCCTCAAAGAGGTTGTAGCTTGAGTCAACGCAACCCTTTCACGGCGGTTATGTGATCAGGTAACAGCAGTCAGTGCAGGCGTAGATGGAGGACGAGGCTCATTGTCGTCCTGCGATAACAGGCTGAGTGGCGCGCACGAGTTTTGAGCGATGCTGTTGCCCGTCTGACTGACAGCTGATTAGACGGCTGAGGGGCGACTCGCTGCGCGCCTCAGTCGAGGACCCTCGTATTACCCCACCCAACTTCAAGGCATCCCATTTGATGCAAAAGACCAACCTTGAGCCGCTGCTCACACAGACCATTGAGATCGTTATTCGCGCCGGCCAGTTGCTGATTGCCGAGTGGGCGAGAGTTGACGGACCACGAGGTCAAGGTGACAAGGCCGCAGTAGACGAAGAAATCGAACAGTTTTTGCGTCAGCATCTACTGCAGCTTCTTCCTTGCGACTTCTGGGGAGAGGAAACCGGACATCGTCTCACCGGCCATCCATGGTGCTGGGTCGTTGACCCGAACGACGGGACCACGGACTTCCTCAACGGGCTCAAAGGCTCAGCCCTGTCCATCGGTCTGTTGCACAGACAAACGCCGGTATTAGGTGTGGTGTATGCCCCCGTCACCGTTGAGGGCGCGCCTGATTGCATTGCTTGGGCAGAAGGCATGGCCGAGGTGAGCCGCAACGGACAATCGGTGCCGTCTCAGCTTTCTACCAAAACCTTGTCGAGCGACGAGTTCGTGATGGTCAGTGCCGCTGCGATCCACAAACCTGAGCTCAACAGCGCCCTCTGCCAACCCAGCACCTTTGTCGCAATGCCATCCATTGCCTACAGGCTCGCTAAGGTCACCGCCGGTGAGGGGGTCTGTGGCATCTCGCTTTATCCGGTTTCTGCACATGACGTTGTCGCAGGCCACGCGCTTTTGCGAGGAGCAGGCGGCGTTTTACTCGATGAGCGTGGGCAAACGATTACCTATGTAACTGAGGCCACTATGCAAACGGTCTCACAGCGCTGCTTCGGGGGTTCAGTGTCGGCGTGCCGGACCCTGCTCGCCCGAGAATGGGATCGCATTTTCACGGACGTTTCCAACTGAGAGCAGTTGTCGGACTCAATTCGAGCAACCTGCATCGTCATCTCGTTGGCCGCTAACTGCGCACAGTCCGAGGGGCGTCAATTGGCAACTGGACTTGCATTTTTCATCCTGTTTTTAAGCATGGAGCTTCAGGGCCGAAGCGGGCGTCTAAGAGCTGTGCGGCCCCCCCTGAGTAGATAGTGCGTGATATCTTTTGGGCGACGGGAATAGAGACTGCAGGAATCCAAGGCACTCTGCTCATTGCTTCACGTCTGCCAGGGCATAGACATGTGTGACTCACTACGAGAGCCGTGATGAAAGGTAAGCGCAAAGTCAAAACGAACCAATGGCTCCTCGCTAAGCAGTTTCGGCTCGAAGCCCAAGCAGCGCTCAGGGCGCGCACCCGTGCAAGTCGATTCCTGGACATCGCACTGTCGGCGGGTAGAGACATGGAACCGGTCGGATTGCTGGCAGGTAGCCGGACGGCCACATTGACCTGAATTCACCCCCTTAGGCAGCCAGCAAAAGACGTTTATCAATTAACAGGGACCCCGGTCTGAGCATTAAAAAGGGTGACCACCATGGATTTCCGACCAGCCCATCTCCACACTGAGTGAAGATAGCCGAAGCTTTAAGCCCAATGCCAAACCCAAAAGGCGACCCATGTTTGCTGAAGTCATGCGCAATGATGTTTACCGAGCCTACCGGATCCGGCTGGAGGTGTTTTTGCCTATTCCCACCGATGCCTCTGACCTGGACATCCATGCGTTGATCGAGGCGGGGTTCTCGCCGGGGAGTTTTAAGACGCTCTGCGACTTGGGGCTATTCAACCCTGACGCGTGCAACCACATCATTTCGCTCAAGACCCTTAAAACCCGCTTGACTCACGATCAGCGCCTGAGCGTGGCTGAGAGTGATCGCCTGTTTCGTCTTGCGCATATCACGGCCATGGCCGAGGCGGTCTTTGGGGATACCCACAAAGCCCGGCGATGGCTGAGCAAATCCAAGGCGCGCTTTTCAGGTGAAAATCCGATTGCACTGCTTTCCACCAGCCCGGGCACTCGCTTGGTTGAAGAAATGTTGATTCAGGTCGCAGAGGGGGTGGCGTTTTAACGGTGTTGCTTGTCAGAGCTTTCACAGGGGGGCCACAGGACCCGCCTCGGTAGCAACACCGCATGCGCCTGATCTCAGGCGCCAACCTGTTTTTCGATAACAATCTTGTAGGCACCGGCTTCCGAGCGGAACCTCCGGTCCTAGCCGGGGGGCGTCAATTGGCGCAGGAGAGTTTGTAATGTATCAATCTGGCGTGCCTGCTCCCGCAACTGCCGGCGGTTTTCGCGGTGTTGAAGCAGGTACGGTTTGACCCGTTCCCGTAATACGGCGTACTCGGTCTGCAAGTGTTGCAGCTTGGTCGCCAGCGCGTCGTGGGCCAGCTGGGTATCGCGCAGGGTCTGGGTTTGTTGACGCAACTGTGCATGCACTACCCGATGCTCATTGCGCAAGCGTTCCTGCTCGCGGTACACCTGGACCAGCTCCTCCTGTTTGGCAAGTTGCGCGTTCTGCAAGGACCGCAGTTCCTGGTGCAGCTGATTGGTCTGCTCGTCGTGCCGGCGCAGCTCTTGCCCGCGCTGAGTCAGTTGTTCCTGTCGATAGTGCTCGAGCCCCTCCCGGGCATGCTGATGTTTGTCCTCCAATGACTGCAGCTGCTGGGCCCGCTCTTCGAGGATCTGTTGCTGCCCTGTCACTAGCTGTCGCAGTTGTTGGCGTTCCCCCTCGCTGTCTTGTAATTGCTCGCGCAGCTCACGTTCGTGCTGCCGCTGCTGTTCCAGCTCGCCGGTGAGGTGGGTGATGGTGGTCAGCGATTGCTCCAATCGTTCGCGTAGCTGCGCCTGCGCCTGTGCATAGCTGGCCTGCTGCTGCGCGAGGTGCTCTTGCTCGTCAGCGACGGCGTCACGCGCCTCCTGGGTTAATTCCTCGGCTAGACTGCTCACCAAGATGGTCAATTTTTCATTGAGGGTGGGCGACGGCCCGAGGTTGGCGGCCTGACTGCTGTTGAGTTCCTTCAGGTAGCGCTGAATGGTGCTTTTCGAGCCGGTATTGCCGAGCTCAACGCGGACCAGATCGATGCTCGGGTGCAGCCCACGCCCTAACAAGGCATCACGCGCGGCGTGCACCAAGGCTTTGTTGATACCGCCACGGGCCATGTCAGGAGCTCCTGTAGGATTTCCGGCTCTTAAGCAGTATGACGCATGCCTTTTGACTTGCCTGGTTTCTGATCAAGACGACAATATGGTTAGTCCACATCGGTACAGGCCCGCCGGGCGAGGAGGGTAGGGGATGACCACTGCCGCGGAGCGGTACCTGCAGGCGGCGCGGCGGGAAAGCACCACGCGCCGCTACCAACAGGCCGTGGCGCATTTTGAGGTGGGCTGGGGTGGGTTTCTCCCAGCATCGAGTGACAGCATTGTGCGTTACCTGGCTGAGCACGCTGACGCCCTGTCGATCAGCACCTTGCGCGGTCACCTGGCGGCCTTGGCGCGTTGGCATCTGAAGCATGGTTTTATCGACCCGACCAAAGCCCCGCAAGTGCGCGACGTGTTGCGCGGCATTCAGGCGCTGCACCCGCGCCAGGTCCGGCAGGCCGAACCGTTGCAACTGCGCGAACTGGAGCAGTGCGTGGCGGCATTGCAAGTCGAGGCCGGGTCGCCGGAGCTGGCCGTGCGCCTGCGTGCCGGTCGCGATCAGGCCTTGCTGCTGCTGGGTTTTTGGCGGGCCTTTCGCAGTGATGACCTGTGCCGCCTGCGCATTGAAAGCAATCAGCTCGTGCCGGGCGAAGGGCTGAGTCTGTTCCTCGCCAGCAGCAAGTCCGACCGTAAGCACCAGGGCCGCACCGTCAGCGTGCCGGCTTTGCAGCGCCTGTGCCCGGTGAAGGCGTACGAGGAGTGGCTGAGCCTCAGTCAATTGCAGCAGGGGCCGGTGTTTTGTGGCATCGATCGCTGGGGCCATCTGTCCACTGAGGCTCTGCACCCGTACAGCGTCGCGCGGGTGGTGCGCCGGGCGCTGACGCGCGGCGGTGTCGCGGGGGAGCGGTACAGCGGCCACTCGCTACGCCGCGGGTTTGCCACCTGGGCCACACGTAACCAATGGAGCACCAAAGCCTTGATGGAATATGTCGGCTGGCGGGACGTGCACAGCGCCCTGCGCTACGTGGAGGCCGACGCACCGTTCGGTGACTGGCGGCGTGATCCGGATGAGTCAAAATGACTGCGTCGCGCCGATTTCGTACTGCGCTACGGCCTACGTTATTACAGCCGTACAACCAGGCCAATTCAGCCTTGAACTGAGCGATTCAACAGGTATGAGAAACCAAGATTCTTGAACGTGATCAGCTTTTTTCGAGGCCAGGCGCCGGAAAGGCGGTATGCGGGAGGTGGAATGAGCGATTCAGCCGAGCGCTACCTGCAGGCGGCGCGCCGCGACAGCACCCAGCGGCGTTATGCCCAGGACATTGAACACTTTGAAGTCGAGTGGGGCGGGGTGCTGCCGGCCTCCAGTGAAAACATCGTGCGTTACCTGGCGGCCTATGGCCCGCAGTTGTCCAGCAACACCTTGCGCACGCACCTGGCGGCTTTGGCCCAATGGCACCAGCAGTACGGCTTCGATGACCCGACCAAAGCGTCGCGGGTGCGTGATGTGTTGCGCGGGATTCAGGCGCTGCATCCGCAGCCGATCAAGCAGGCTGAAGCGCTGCATGTTGCCGCTGACCGAAAACTGACCCAGTAAAGGCTGTTCTGCCGACTGAAAACTGACCCAGGTGTTCAACTGCTTCTGCTCACTTTTCGAGCAGGAGAACACAGGGTGATCAGCATGGAAATGTTGGGAAAAATCCGGCGGATGTACTTCCGCGACAAGCTCTCGCTGCATCAGATAGCCAAGCGTACCGGACTGTCGAGAAACACCATTCGAAAATGGGTCAGAGCACCCGAAGCCACCCAGCCGGCGTACCAACGGTGCGCAACCTTCAACAAACTCAGTCCATTTCACGAGACGCTGGAGCAGGCGCTTAAGGCCGATTCGTTTCGGGCAAAGCACAACCGCAGGAGTGCCAAAGCACTCTTCGAACAGATCAAGGCCGAGGGGTACGACGGCGGCTACAGCCAACTCACCGCCTTTATACGCTCGTGGCGCGGCGAGCAAGGCAAGTCTTTACGAGCCTTTGTGCCGCTGACCTTTGCACTCGGGGAGGCCTTTCAATTCGACTGGAGCGACGAAGGTCTGCTGATCGGCGGCCTGTTCCGACGCATCCAGGTCTCCCATATGAAGCTGTGCGCCAGTCGCGCATTTTGGTTGGTTGCGTATCCCAGCCAAGGCCACGAGATGTTGTTCGATGCCCATACCCGCTCGTTTGGCGCGTTAGGTGGGGTGCCGCGTCGCGGCATCTACGACAACATGAAGACCGCTGTCGACAAGGTCAACAAGGGTAAGGGCCGCACGGTCAATGCTCGGTTTGCCGTGATGTGTGCGCACTACCTGTTCGACCCGGACTTCTGCAACGTCGCTTCCGGCTGGGAAAAAGGCATCGTTGAAAAGAACGTCCAAGACAGCCGACGGCGCATCTGGCTCGATGCTCAAAACTGCATGTTCCACACCTTCGAGGAATTGAATGCCTGGCTCGGCCAACGCTGCCGTGCGCTCTGGGGCGAACTGCTGCACCCGCAGTACAACGGGCTGACCGTGGCGGACGTCCTGGAGCTGGAACGCGCTGAATTGATGCCGATGCCGACTGCCTTTGATGGCTACGTCGAGCGCACCGTACGGGTCTCCAGCACCTGCCTGATCAGCGTGGCGCGAAATCGCTATTCGGTGCCGTGTGAGCGGGTCGGCCAGTGGGTCAGCAGCCGTTTGTATCCTTCCCGGGTGGTGGTCATCGCCGATGAAACGACGATTGCCAGCCACGAGCGTCTGTTTGATCGAGATCAGGTCAGTTTTGACTGGCAGCATTACATCCCGCTTATCGAGCGCAAGCCTGGAGCGCTGCGCAATGGCGCTCCGTTTGCTGATCTGCCGAAGCCGTTGCAGCTGCTAAAACGCGGTCTGAGGCGTCACGCCAATGGTGATCGAGTCATGACGCAGGTACTGGCGGCTGTTCCCATCGCCGGGCTCGACGCCATATTGGTGGCTGTGGAGTTGGTACTTGAATCATGCAGCTTGAGTGCTGAGCACATCCTGAATGTCCTGGCTCGACTGACATCGACAGCAGCCCCTCCCTCCGCCGAAACCAGCCTTCAACTCAAGATAGCGCCTGTCGCCAATACGGCACGCTACGACCGGCTCCGTACCACCGATGAGGAGACTCGCAATGCGTGATCTTATGGCGGAACTCAAAGAACTGCGTCTGCATGGCATGGCCAGCGCCTGGGAAGAACTAGCCTCGCAAGGAGAAGCTTCGACGGCATCCTCGAAATGGCTACTTGAGCATCTTCTCCAACAAGAACATGCGGATCGAGCGGTGCGCTCAGTGAACCACCAGATGAACATGGCCAAACTCCCCATGCATCGTGATTTGGCCGGCTTCGACTTCAGCGCTTCCAGCGCAGATGCCCGCCTGATCAGGGATCTGTCCAACCTGGAGTTCACCGATACCGCGCAGAATGTCGTGTTCATCGGCGGGCCTGGAACAGGCAAAACACACCTCGCCACCGCCTTGGCTGTGTCCGGGATCACGACGCATCACAAACGCGTGCGCTTCTACTCCACGGTGGATCTGGTCAATCTGCTGGAACGCGAAAAGTACGACGGCAAGACGGGCCGCATCGCTCAAGGGCTGCTACGAACAGACCTGGTGATACTCGATGAACTGGGGTATTTGCCCTTCAGCCAGAGCGGTGGTGCCCTGTTATTTCACCTGCTTTCCAAGCTGTACGAGCACACCAGCGTGGTGATCATCACCAACCTCAGCTTCTCGGAATGGTCGAGCGTGTTTGGTGACGCCAAGATGACAACGGCGTTGCTGGATCGGCTGACACACCACTGCCACATCGTCGAAACGGGCAACGAGTCCTACCGCCTGCAACACAGCAGCTTGGTCGCCCAGACCAAGATCAAATCACGTGAACGAAAGCGCAAAGACAATGGTGGTGCCGAGGACGATGAGCTGTTTTGATCTGCACCAAAAATACCCTGCCGCATGCCCACATGCGGTGGGGCTTTAATGCCTCTTCCACCGGGACACGACTGCTAAGCTTATCCACAATTGCTGATGCCAAAATCAGCAATCCGCCCTGGGTCAATTTTCAATCGGCAGGGTGGGTCAGTTTTCAATCAGCGCCGACAATAGATCTTCAGCAACACCGCTGGGTGATAGGCCGGACGACCAGTTGCGGCAGGATCGACGCCTTCAAAACCAAGTGCGCCCAGGTCGAGTTCATCGACGAAAACATCGACCACGCGCACTGGATTTTCTTCGGCTACGTAATCGTCCAGACACTCCGGCAGCAAGGTGACTTGCGTCCGAGCCTCACCTTCAATAAATCGCTTCATGATCGCCCCCGCTACGATCTCAACGATCAGAAGATTAGACAATTGCAGGTGCTTTCACACAGCCTGGACCCAAAGGAGACGCTCAACAGCGTCTACGGTCTCTGGACTATTCACATGTCAGTAGGGTTTATCGCCGATAATGACCGCGCTCCATCTTGCGATGACAGGGGCAACGGATTAAAGCGGCAGTGTCGTCTTGCTCTCTCGGTAGGCGGCGACCCAATCCGAGGGCGTCTTGCCGAACTGGCTGCGGAACCAGCGTGAAAAGTCACCGGCGGAGGAAAAACCGAGGAGTTCGGCGACTTCATACAGCCGACGTTTGCTGTTGGCCAGGTACTCTTCGGCGAGTTCAGCGCGGACAGCATTAATGATCGTTGTGACACTCTCTCCCTCGGCTGCCAAGTGTCGGCTAAGGGTGCGTCGATGCATACCAAGATGCTGGGCAATCCCATCGACAGAACAGAGTCTGTTTGGCAGCAGCATCTTGACGATCTGGCGTACCCGCTGCGCCGGCTCGTCGCGCAGGGTAGTCAACTGCATGTCCAGCGATCGCTTTATTTCACGATGCAACGTGGAATCAGCCGCAGGGATGGGCATGTCCAAATCACGCCTTCGGCAAACGATCGCATTGAACTCCTGTGAAAACTCAATAGCAGTGCCAAGCACGCGGTGGTGCACTTCAAGGCTGGCAGGTTGCTCGTGAGTAAAACTGACCCTGACTGGGCGGAACGTATTGCGCGTCAGCACGCTCAACGTCCGCAATCCAATACCCGTCGACTGTTCGATAGCTTGGCGCCAGACACCGTGATGGCCCTGCATTTTCACACCCACATGCAGCAACACCAAGTCGCCTATATCCTCAAGTCGTAACTCCACCCCAGCGTTATGCAACCGCATATAACGCGCGCATGATTGCAAGGCGGCGTGCAGTGTTGGTTCTTCGCGGATGAGTAGTGCGAGCATGCCGAAATTGGATAGGAGTCGCGTTTCCGCGAGCAGCAGTCCGAAGGCATCCTGGCCTGACAGGCGGGCCGATTCCTCCAGCAGCCAACCCACCGAATCGCAGCTGATCATGATATTCGGGTCGTCGAGGGCACTGGCTGGCAACTTGGCCAAACGCAGCATACGAAACGGATCGAGCCCCACTGAACGGGCAACCTGCTCATAGTTGGTAAGGCTGGCACTTCGCGTCAGGGTATACATTTGCCCTCATGTCCCAATTTCACAAGATTGTGTCCTCAGAAGCTTAGTGCAGATCACCTTGTCACAGCTACCTTCAGGCCGCCAACTACGGTAACGGTGGAGGTAGATCCCACGGCATCGATTCGCCATCGATGACTGCGGTGTCGATGTGTTCGTAGAGCATGTCTATCTCCATTGCTGCGGTTCACATCGGGTATTCGTCGGCAGCCAAGGTCGCCTGACAATCTCTGATTGTCGGGTGGCCTGAGTTCTCTGGGGAGACTGTTCGAATCAGCTGAGCGGGGTGCCCGCAAGGGTGGCGCGGAGCATCTTTCTTGGCGCATTGCCGTAGTCAGCCACCGCGTAATGCTGGACTTGCAAGTTATCCCACATGGCAACCGTGTTGGTGCGCCACTTCAGTCGTACCTGGTACTCGGGAATAGCCGCCTGAGAGGTCAGGTAGTTCATCAGGTGGTGAGCCTCGGGCATGAAGTCCTGGCCGTAGCGGATGTCCTCGAAGTTGAAAAAATTCGCGAAATGGGTGGTGAACGCGGAGTTGACGAACAGCACCTTTTCACCCGTTTCAGGGTGGATCAGTACCACCGGGTGTTCAGCGGCGGGGGTCTTCAGGGCCATGGCGTGACGTTCTTCGCGGGGCATCTGGGCTCCAAAGGAGTGCTCGGCACTGTGTTTTGCGTACAAGCCTTCGATCCGTTGCTTGATGGTGTCGGGCAAGTTTTCGTAAGCCATTACCATGTTGGAGAACAGGGTGTCGCCGCCCGATTCAGGGCCTTGCTCGCACCGCAATATCGCGCCGCGAGGCGGCGCCGGCTTAAAGGTGACATCGGTATGCCACAGATTTTCGCGGCTCGCTTTTTCGACAAAACTCTTGGGCTTACTCGGGTCGAGGTTGCGGTACAACATCAGCAGCATGTCCGCCTCCGGATGGCTCGGCGCCAAGGGATGGCCTTCCAAGTCGCCAAATTGCTCGGCGAAGTGCTGTTGCTCCATGGGGGTGATGTCCTGATCGCGAAAGAACAGCACTTTGTGCTTCAACCACAGCGCCCGGATTTCCGCGATCAAGTCGGAGTCTTGGGCAGCATCGGCCACGTTGATGTTACTGAGTTCGGCGCCGATGGCGGGGGAGCAAATTTCCACCTTGATCGAATGCTGGCGCACTGACGACCGGATAATGGCGGGTGCTGAAGGCGTGTCTTGGGTGGCGATTATTGTCATTGTTGTCTCCAATCCGGGCGTGTACGGCGTTGCGCACTATGTGCATCCGCTATGGGTAGCTGCTCCCTGCCAAATTGGGCAGAGACACCGCGCCCATAGTAAGTATCGCGGGCGTGGCACCATGGGCGTGGCAGGACAGTTTCTTCGCATATTGAGACAGGAGGGCAGGGAAACGAACAAAATTACGATGCACGTTGGGTGATCCGATATTGTCTAAAGGTTGCCTTGTAGGAGGTGCAGCTTCTGGTCGTTTTCTGCCATCGCGAGAGGCAGAAAGCGACCCAATAGACGGTCGCGGAAGTAAGAAACCTAGAGGGTGAAGTTGACGCGATTAAAAGCTTAGCTATCACCGAGTCCTAGTGCGCTTATTGGCCAGTCTTTGAATGGCTGTAACAAATCTAACGCACTGGCCAGCGGCGGCTCACCAGGGCCGTCCGCTGGATACAGTTGTCAGCGCGTCATGTAACTTTGACGATCTGCGGTGGACTCCAAGTCCCTTTGCCTGGAGGCAGGATGGAAGGTGTTTCCGTCTTCGGCCAATACAGGCGCATCACCATGTAGATCAGATCATTTGGTGCGGGCAGCCAGTTGCTTTCCTTGTCTGCGCCGGGTGAATCCTTCTGGATGTACAGCGTCAGCGAGCCGTCGGCGTTCTTCTTCATATCGGGGAGCATCGGCGCGTTGATGAGGTAGCGATTTATCGGATTTTTGATCAACAGTTGCGACTTGCCGTCGTACATCGTCACCGACCAGAAGGCATTGACTGGCGGGAGTTGTCCGGCAGGAAAGGTGATCGTGTAGTTGTGCTTGCTACCGTCGAGTCGCTCGCCATTGGGTAAGGTACTGGTTATCGGATACGTGGCCTCATCGGCATCGTTGGCGTAGATGCCCGCTTGCGCGACGGCAGCGCGCTTCAGCCAGTCACCGTTATAAAAGGCACTGTTGCCACCGGCACCGGCAATGTTCCAGCCGTTGATCTTCGTGCCGAGATTCTTGATCCCATCCTCGACCTTCGCATGCCCAGCCTGCATGCCCTGAACGATGGCGGACTTCTGCTCGGCCGATAGAGCCTGGAAGTTAAAGTCCTTCCCTACGCCGATTCGAGCAAGTTTCTCGCGGATCGCCACTTCATTCGGTGCGGCTGGGTCGAACTGCAAGGCAAAGCCCAGGTATTTGAAGAAGTCGGTCTTGACCAGGTCGTTGTCGATCTTGGGGAAATCAATCGGCGGCGCGGCAGGTGGCGCAGGTTGCTTGAGATAGGCGGAAAGCGGTTGTGCCTTGTAACCGGACTGGATCTTTACGACGTTGGGCATGTCCGCCGAGTTGAAGAGCTGGGTCCGGAAGACCGCGAAGGGCAGTTGCGTGGGGGAATGAAACACCTTCTTGACGCCCGGCGGAGTCGCGCCTTTCCATTCGGGGCCGACCACCATGTAATCGCCGGCTTCATCGCCGGTGGTACGGCTGCCGATGTAACCGAAGTTGTAAGTGTTGCCGTCGATGAGTTGCACCGTGTAATACCGCGGTTTCTCTACCGCTGGTACCGAGAGCACGATCGGCTCACTGCGCAGGTCCATGAAGAGCATGGAATATGGCGTGTCGCTGTTCGGCGAGACGATGGCCGTGTCCTTGTAGGTCGCGACGTGATGCAGGCTATGGATCTGGTTGAACGGCGCCTTGAACTGGCTGGAGTTCTTGTCCACCGCGTAGTCGTACATGATCGCGTAGTTCATCACGATGGGCAGACCGTAGATGTAGCCTTCCTCGGCGATGGCTTTCGTTTCGGCGGGAGTGATGTCCGTTGCGTGAGTGAGGATGGATGTAAATGAACTGAGCAATAACATCGCACAGCCAACGGCTTTCGGTAGTGGGTTTTTCATGAACCTGCTTCTCCATTCCTTGAATCGGATAGTTAGATGATCAACTAACCATCAATCGGGCGATATGTAGGGCGCACAGTTCACGACCTGATGACACATCGCGCTTCTTGTCTTCCTGTACGTCTTTGTCTTGCCCGACGATGTCACTCCGAACGCGACACTGTTCCAAGAGAAGTCGACATGGATGGGGATGGCAAACCCAGGCTGCTCGGTCAGTATAAGCGGCAATTTAAATAACGCTGCTGAGAGGTCGGCAGCTTTTCCAGACACTGCCACGCACCGATGCAGCATCGCCATCCTTTCTGATCCGAGGCTCCCCATCGAAACTTTTCCAGGCTCTAGTGGAGAGGTATGACGGCATAGGTCATATGGGTGCATAGCTAAAGCGATACCCAGGCACTTTCGACTGGCTGCTTTGGCCGATTGTTGCCCATTTCAGAAAGCGCCGAACGCTCTCCAAGCCAGTTAAACAAAGGTCCATTTAAACGATACGCTTTGCCATGTAACTGGCCGTAGTGGGACACAGACTGCGGAACTCAAGAGTGTTCTGTATAGCTGAGGGCGCAGCAGCCCTTTCACGACTTTCGAAGCCGTGGTGCTCGAAGAATGAAGCGGCGGTGCTGGTGAGCAGGTGTAACGACTTCACCCCATGACTTACAAGTAGAGTTTCCAAGGATTTCAATGCATCTGAGCCGATGCCTTCTCCTCGATGTGCGGGAAATATCAAAAACGAACGTAACAGGCGATCAGCGGTGGAGCCCTCTACACCCACATAACCCACCAATCGTTCGCACTGGTGAAACTGAAAGAACTCTCGCTCAGGCTCGTAAACGTCGGCATGGGGCAATCCTTCGGCCCGGAGCGACACAATTAACGGGTCCAGGTTATAAAGCAGAGAGATTTTGAGGGGTTGAGGGGCGGGCATGAAACATCACCTAAAGGGCCAAGAATGAATACCATTGGAAAAATCAGGATAGCGGTTGAATCCGATGCCCCTGCCATTCGAGGGATCTATGCACCGTTTGTTGAGCGTACTGCAATTTCCTTTGAACTGGAGCCTCCCAGCATTGAAGAGATGGCTCGGCGAATCTCCTCGACACTGCCAACATATCCCTATCTTGTGGCAGAGCGGGACGGACAGGTGGTCGGGTACGCTTACGCCAGTCAACATCGTGCCCGCGAGGCGTATCGATGGTCGGTCGATGTGACCGTATATGTTTCGCCCCAAGCGCACCGAAGCGGAATTGGACGAGCATTGTACGGACGGATATTACCGATTCTTCAGCGTCAAGGTTTCCACGCTGCGTATGCCGGCATCGCTTTACCCAATACAGGAAGTGTTGGTCTGCATGAGTCGTTGGGATTTATGCACATTGGCACCTATCCCGAAGTCGGATTCAAGAACGGCAAGTGGCATGACGTTGGTTATTGGCGGATATCATTGAACGACTCATTGCCGCCCACTCCGATCGTTGCTTTCAATTCCTCAATGGGAGAGTTCGATTGGTAGCAAATGTTCAAGCCTACTTTGACTGCAAACGGCCCGATTGAACGTCCGCTTTTGGCCGTTTTCTGCCTGTCACCAGGGACAGCCATCGACCCATTCGTGTAGAGCAACACAGCCTAAAGCCGTCATCGGATGGTCCAGAATATCCGGGATGATTCACCTCTCATTCACAACCATGCATGGATTCGACTGAACTACAGTCAAATAATGGGCTTGATCTACTGCCATAGCCCGTATTGCGGGCTAGAGGTAGCGATGGATTTTATCGGTTCACTCGAATCGGTGGCAGCGTAGTACTCGAGGCCACGAAATCTTTCCCCCAGGGGCAACCAAAGCACCGCATCCAACGAGGTGTAGTGGCGCTTGATTCTGACTGCGCCCAGCAAAGAGCCCGGCCTGAAAGCCGGGATTTTTCGTGGGCGCTACAACGGCACGCTCAGCTTAAGCCAGTAGGCATTACCGTCGGGCCGGTTGCGGACCTCGGTTTCGTTTTGTCATTTGGCGGTGAGGAACCAGCCGCTTTTACTCCAGTACTTGATGGACGGGCCCAACCATCGATTTTCGACCCAATACGGAGCCGCTCTCGACGACTCAGATAAATACATTGACCCGCCGCCGGATGTCCTGAATGGTTTCCACCAGGGCCAGGCATTCCGGTTCGGTCAGGCCCCCGGCGATTTCATCGAGCAACAAGGCCAACAAACTACTGATAGGCACGGCCGCACAATAGACGACAGGCACCGTGCCATTCGAGATGAATTATTCTTTTCCGTCTCGGATGGTCACCGGACGAACAAGCCGTAGGGACGAGCCCTCCACCGCCCTAGCGGGCACTGTCAAAAACGGAACGAAGCGCCATAAGCTGACGCGGGCAAATGGCTCGAACCGTCACCCCGTAACCGCGAACGGAAGGTACCGCTCTGCGGCTGGGTGCGGTATAGGCCACGTTTTTGTAGCTCTGGGATGACCAGTTCGACGAAGTCTTCAAGACTGCCAGGGCTGATCAGCGGATTGAGCATGTAGCCGCTGGTGCCAGAAATGCGTGCGTGTTCCTCAATGCGTTCGGCTACCTGTTGTGGAGTACCCACAAGGATAAGGTCACTGCCGCGGGTTACATTGGCAAAGCGCTGTTTAACGTCACCGGCGGTCAAGGGTTTGCCACTGCCATCGGGTCGCATCACATAAGAGGTCATGCCTTCGGTGTGAGTGGACAGCGCATCACTGTCGGCATAGCGACTGATATCGATACCGGTGTCACCCGCGTAGCTCACCAATTGCGCCTGCAAGTGATAGTTGCTTTGCAGCTCATCATATTTGCGTTGAGCTTCGATCTCGGTCTTGGCGGTGACGATTCGCAGCACCGTTAAAGACTTCACGTCCCCAGGCTGACGGCCACGCGCTTGGGCTTGGGCCCAAATTTCTTCCAGGCCCTGACGAATTTCCAGTGGGTTAGATTTGGCGATGAAGATCAGTTCAGCGTGCTTGGCCGCGAACTCACGGCCACGTCCTGACCAGCCGGCCTGGATGAGTAAAGGTGTGCGCTGGGGCGATGGCGAGGTCAAGTGCGGCCCGGCCACCCGGTAATGCTCACCCACATGGTTGATTGGCCGCACACAATCCCCCCGTGCGTAAAGCTGACGAGTCTTGTCGGCGACCACAGCATCATCGGACCAACTGCCTTCCCACAGTTTGTAGACCACATCAAGAAACTCTTCCGCGCGCTCATAGCGATCATCGTGCTTGATCATCTGCTCCAGGCCGAAGTTGCGGGCGGCGCTGGACAGGTATGAGGTGACGATGTTCCAGCCGACCCGGCCATTGGTGAGGTGATCCAACGTGCTGAAGCGTCGGGCGTGGGTAAAAGGATGTTCGTAGCTCGTGGTCACGGTGACGCCAAAGGCCAGGTTATCTGTCACTGCCGCCAATGCGGGGATGATCATCAGCGGGTCATTAGCCGGAGCTTCCACGGCCCATTTCATCGCCGCATCAGCGTTGCCACCAAACACATCGTAGAAACCCAGGACATCACCGAAAAACAACATGTCGAGGTGAGCGTGGTCGGCAATGCGCGCCAGGTTCGACCAATAGCCCAGAGAGTTGATGGCCAGTCGTTCGTCAGCCGGGTGCGTCCAAAGGCTTGGCGCACCGCCGCAGCCCACACTGGCTTGCTCATAGAGCGCAAACAACAGAGGTTTTGAATCGGACATCGTGGTACCCGAAAAAGAGTAATTGAAGGGGCATGGTCACCGCTGATTCTTGAAGCCTTTACCGTAATGGCGCTCAAGGCGGTGCTGTATCAATTCAAGCCCGATGGACAGCAACCAATAGATGACGGCTGCTGTGGTGAGCATCTCGATGTAGCGGTAAGAAGACCGCCCATAGGACTGCGCCAGAAACATGACCTCCCACACGCCCATCACCGAAATCAGCGATGAGTCCTTGAGCATTGAAATGAACTGACTAGTTGTCGGGGGAATGATTGTGCGCATGGCTTGCGGCAAAACGATGTGTAGAAACGTCGCCGTCGGCCTAAGGCCTAGCGCCATCGCTGCTTCGCGTTGCCCAGGAGCTACAGCCAGGATGCCAGCGCGGAAAATCTCACTGAGATAGGCGCCATAATTGAGCGAGAGCGCAATGATCCCGGCGCTGATGGCGCCCGGCACGACGCCCAACTGCGGCAAACCCAAGTAGATCAGCAGGATCTGGATCAGCAGCGGAGTACCGCGAAAAAAGGATGCATAAAAACTCGCGATACCGAAGGCCACTGCGCTGTGTGACAGACGTGCAAGCGCCGTCACGAAGCCAAGGAGCAATGAAAGCCAGATCGAACAGAAGCACAGAAACAACGTCAATGCGGCGCCTTGCAAGAAACCGTTTGGCCCCAAATGCAGGCCGACCAGGTTCGGCCACTTTTCCAGAATGATCGAAAACTTCAGATCGAAGCTCATGAAAAACATGACGCACAACCCGAACAGCCCCGCCCACGTCAAATACAAGCGAGTGCGAAAGCCAAAGAGCAGGCTCAATCGACGCGACTCCGTTTCGGGTGGAACAGTCACCTTGGCTGGGGGTAGGATAAGGGCTGTCATTGGCTGATGTCGGCGCCGATCCACTTCTGCGAAATCTTGCTCAGCGTACCGTCTGCTTTAAGTTGACTGACGACTTCGGTGACTTTGGCATTCCATTGAGGGTCACCTTTTTCGATTGCCACTGCGTTTGGTTCGGCATACAGCGTGTCGCCGGCGATTTTGAAGCGAGGATCCTGGGTAATACGCTCGCGGGCAGTGATGAGGTTGGTGACCATCGCATCAAGACGCACGCCAGTCCCCAGCGCTAGATCCTGGAAAGCCACTGTCTCATTGTCATAGGGAGCCACCTGAACATTATCGAATGGATAACTCAAAGGTTTGTCCTCGGCGCCCTCGATCACGAGATTTTTGTTCAAGTAGGCTTCGTAAGTCGACGCACTGATTACACCCACTTTTTTGCCGGATAGGTCTTTGCCCGAGGTGATGTCTTTGTCCTTGGCATTCACCACGATCACCGCGGGTGATTGGTAATACTCGACTGGAAAATCGAACACTTCGGCGCGGGCTTTGCTCGGCGTCATCGAACAGACACAGATGTCATAACGTCCACTCCAGCGGCCGGCAGCGATCACATCCCAGGACGGTGTCTCCAACTTGAGTTTTACCCCCAGCCGTTGCGCCACCGCCTTGGCGACATCCACGTCAAACCCGTCCAGCTGGTTCTGCTCGTTGAGAAAGGAGAACGGCGGATAGTTTTCCATGAGGACACCGGTTAGCTCGCCTTTATTCGTCACGCGATCCAGGATGGGGCCTGCGAAAGCCGTTGAACATGTAGCGAGCAACGCCAAGCCAAACGGTAGAAGTGCCGTAGTTTTCAAAGACAAATACTCCAATCAATTCCAAAAGATGAATAGATTAAAACGCACTATAAAATACGTTTGTACTTGTTTTATGGAATAACTGGCGAACTTCAGGCTATATCGAATCAATGGCCAGAGCGCTGGCTATAGGGGCTGTCCCTCGAGATCTCGGTAGCTGGGGCAATTCGGCATCGGCGGAATAATCTTGCACGTCGCGTGGGTGGAATCCGTCATCAAGATAAGCAAATTTTAGGAATGCCTATACCTAAAAAGAATATTAAAATAATTATATATTCCTTTTGTGATTTATCCAAATGGTGCAGTTTTGCGGATTGCAAAACCTGAGTGGATTGATTTTACAACAAAAAGGAATTTCATCATGACCATCAAAGCAAACAATATCCTTTCCACCTTGGAGGGCGTTAACAAGGAAACTCCGTGGAACAATAGAGCGAGGGAGTGTCGCTACGCTTGTAAAAAATGCAAGCAGGCGGAGACACGCAATGCCCAATAATAAGAGTCAAGGTTTTCCAGTTTCGAGTTTCACCTTTTTGGCTTCGGCTCTCTTGGCTGCTTCCATGCCGGCCGCTTATGGGGCAGAGATCGAAACGGGCAACCCGGACTGGGCTGTGCGAGTCGATAACACCATCAAGTACAACTATGGCGTACGCACCGAAAGTGCTGACAAGCGCATGTTG
>Ga0247818_10000557_pt1 | contig 23528 bp, 19 predicted proteins | sample 13C_Glucose_Day1_FD_192424 | JGI IMG/M metagenome (GOLD analysis project Ga0247818, IMG submission 192424) | Soil microbial communities from agricultural site in Penn Yan, New York, United States - 13C_Glucose_Day1 | ecosystem: Environmental > Terrestrial > Soil > Agricultural land | place... | reverse complement strand
ACCTGATAGAGTTCATGACGGCGTTCTTCTACGTCCACGATCACTTCCCAGGTGCGACCGAGGTCAATCTTCGCGATCCTGATCGATGGAAGTTGTGGTTGGGTCTGTTCGTAGCCGGCTGCTCCACAGAAGGAGCTATCCTGACAGCACAGATGGCTGACCACATCCAGAGCCTGGATAAGACGATGGAGTCTTGGTACCCACGACGTTAACAGCATACAGCCAGGGCTTCCATGCCCTGGCTGTATGCCTTCTTTCAATAACGATGTATGGAGATAAGGATGAGTATATTACGAAAAATAGCAGCAGCTTACATAGTCACGCATGACCCGACCGGTCTGTTCTACGTAGGTAGTACTGGGAACATTTACAGTCGCTGGAGCAACCATCGTTCTGACCTATCGAAAGGTAAGCATGCCAACAAGAAGCTCCAGAATAGCTTCACAGCGGTCGAGGACTATTCTCTGGAGATCTTATCGGTCGGGACGCTAGAAGAGGTCAGGGATGTCGAGCAACGCTTAATCGACCGGTATCGCGGCGATACCCTTTGCTGTAACTCCGCGCCTAATGCGCTGAACGCTTTAGTTGGCCGTACGCCAGAGGAAACTGCCGAGATCAGGCGGCTGGTATTCGAATCCCCTAAATGGCAGGTCGCTATCAGGAAGGTGCAAAAACTCGCAGCCGCTGCTAATCGAGGTAGGACGCTAAGCGAAGAGATGTTGGAGAAGTTGGCTGTGGGTAGATCGAAGAAGCCCCATCCAAGATTGGGTGCTACGCTTGGCGATGAACAGAAGGCCAAGTACATGCGCTCGATCACCGAACATCGCAAGACCGATGAATATCAGGAATTCAAGAATCGGATGAGTGACAGACACTCCAAGCCGATTTCCATCGACGGGGTGATTTACAAGAACCCGCGTGCCGCTGAAGAGATCCTCGGAGTAAATAGAAACTGCATCAAGAAGAGGCTCGATAGCAAGAACCCTAAATACAAAACTTGGTTTAGGGTCTAATGACGTTAACAGCATACAGAGTGGGGCCGTGACCCCACTCTGCGTACTTTCTTTTTTTGTACTAAACGGACATTAACTGGCCGAAGAATAGTACATGAAGAAGTTCTGACGCTCGTTTTCGTTCGGCAGGTGACGCAGAACGATTTCGAGGTTGTGGCTCAGCTTCGCAGCACGGTTGCCCGGCTCACGAGTAGCGATGACCACGGTCAGCAGGTCTTCGAACAGTTGCAGTTGGGATTTGCCAAGCGCTACTTGCGACCAGCCACGACGCGCTTTGTACGGGTCGAAGAGGGCGCTGTAGTTTTCGTTCACGAAGTCGAGGATGATGTTCCAGCCTTCAACGAACTCGCCGTACGGACGCTTGGTAACGTCACGGATCGCTTTGTAGAGCATGGTCTGGCAAGCACCGGCGGTCTCTTCGGACTGAGTGCCTGGGTTCTTGGTGATCGCCTGCTTGTACTCGTCGAGCTTGGCGCGGAGGATAGAGTTATCCATTGAAACCTCATCGGGTTGATTTGGCATCTCGTCAAGGAGACGCTCTTCGCTGTAAGATTCAGTGATGCCCAAGCGTTTGCGGTACTGGGACAGCAGCTGTTCGTGGTTGAACTGGGTTTTGATCTCGCCCAGCAAAGCGGCACGCAGTTCGCGGAAGGTCAGGTGATGTACCTGCTTCTGCTCACGCTGACGATCGTTGATCAGAACGCCCTTTGCGGTATATTCGGGAACAGATCCGTTACATACATATTCGCGGAACGCTTCAACGGTCCAGGTGGTCGGAACCTTGTAGCGAGCAAAGGCTTCGTCCCAGATCGCGGACATGTCCAGGTGCGGATCGAGTTGCAGACGCTCTTCGATGAAATCGAGGAGAACGCTGGTCGACCAGGTCTTGACGCGATCGCTACGACGGGCATCGTAGATCCAGTTGTTGCGAACGGTCTTCGAAGGGTAGACGCCCTTGACGAGGTACAGCAACATGTCTTCACGGGACCAGGCTTCGGACGGATCCTTACCTACCATCGGAGCGAGGACGGCACGCAGGCGACCATCGCTGTAGGTGGTGTAATCCACTTCACCTGCTGGTTCTTCCAGGACAGGTTCGACCACTTCAGGAGCTGGAGTTTCAACAACCGGCTCAACGAACAGAGGATCGCTGTTGGCTGGATCAACCTGTGGCTCGGCGTTCAGAGCAGCTTGCTCGTCTTCAACCGATTCTTCCAGCGGCTTGACTTCGTCGCTACCTTCTGCTGGAGGCAATTCGCCAACAGGTTCGTCATTACCTTCATCGGCCTTGGCAACGTCCAGGACTTCACCTTCGCCTAGCGTGGCAGGCTCATCACCGGCTGGCGGAAGGAAAGGCACTTCGTCCAGGGCGGTGATAACTGGAGTTTCACCGCGGACAGCTTCGCTTACCACCGCATCGGCCGCGGGGGTGATGGGTTCCGAATAACCGCGCAGTTCTGGATCGGTCGCACGCTGTACTTCGACAGTCCCGTTCAGGATGCTGGCGAGATCAAAGTTACTGGCGTCCACCACATCGACTGGAGCAGGACTGTCGGACTCGTCACCTACCAAACCTTCCGGCTGTTCGGTGATGCCTTCCGGCGCTTCGGATCCAGGGGCTGGTTCTTCAACCGGCTGATCCCCTTCCACAAGTCCCGCAGCTTGATCAACGACGTCAGATCCCGGAACTTCGGAAGTGGTCGACGTATCGAGTGCATCACCAGTCACCTCTTCAACGGTTGCCATGTTTGGCGCCTGTTCGGCAGCTGCGGCGGCGGCAGCTTGACGACGCAGGGTTTTGTTGTTAGCCATGTGATTACCTCAGGAAGTTATCGATATCGATGGGAGTGGTCTTCAGCTCTTTAGCGTGTGCCGATCCCATCATTACGAGCATCATAGTAGAAGGGATGTCACCGACCATCGAACCCATCGATTCAGGGAAGGCTGCAAGCTTGTCGCCCATGCAGACTGCACAGGCATCGCTGCGTGCTGATTTACAGTAAGCGGAGGAATACATCCCCAACATCTTACCGTTGTACTCTGGCAGATTCTCTTCGGAGATCTTGATCATCTTGCCGTTGATGTCGAGCGTACGACCGATGTAGTCCTTCGAGATCTTGACCTCGTAGGTTTCCTTGGTACCACAGAAGTCCGGAAGAATCCGAGCGTTCTGGAATACACGAGCCATCAAGTCAACGTCTTCACCCGCCAGAGCGGTCAACGCACCCCGGTAGTAGGAACCGGCGCGGAGTGAGTTCACCATGGTTGGGTAGTGGGTCGTGTCGATACCTTCCTCAAGGGAGTTGATCACCAACGTAGCCCGACCACCCTCCTCGAATCCAGCTTCTGGACCGTGGATAAGGAACATCCGCTTGAGTGCGGTGTTGATCGACTTGTTCTTGTAGATGAAGCCTTCAGACGGATCGCCTTTGATCCAGTCCTTATAAGAGTCCACCATCGCTGTCTGGATCTTGGTCTGTACGACCGGATCTTCCAGTTGGCCTTTGTATTGCTCGAGCAGGCTGTCGCGCAACTCGTTACGGTTAGGCGGAGACTGCAACGCCCGCTCCGTCACCGAGGGAACGAACAGCTCGTAACCCGCCAAGTCGCCTACAGCCTTGCCGAAGCGCATGTAGTTGAAGACGTACATCTGACCAGGCTTGGGTTCTTCCCCAGGCTTAGGGTTGTCCGCCATGTGCTTGACGATACGTTCTTCGATACTGCCGAGGTTAACAGGACCCAACACGTAAGGAATCAGGTCACCGCAAGAGTAGACCAATACCCGACTGTTGAAGAGGATATCGCCCCAGGTGGTGTTATCGATGTTCTCGATAACGTTTTCCACGTCACCTGGCTTGAGGGGACCTGCCCAGTCATGGTAGACGAACGGGATCTCGTAAGCCCCCACGCCTTCCAGCACTTCCCAATGGAACTTAGGAGCAGAGCTCTCACCGGGTAGGGAGTCCTGGGTGTAATCTGGTACGAAGACCTCCACGCCAGTTTTGGTCTGGCGCAACGCCCAAGGCGTATCGACCTTAGGCGGAGTCAATACAACCGACATTGCCCGCAGTACCCACTCACGATGGTAGTGGGCCTTAGCGCGCAATGCCGCGGTAAAGTAATCAAATCTTTTCATTTTCGATACCAAAGACTGGACGGTAGGACTTCATCATGTTCAGTCGAACCTGTTCGGCTTTACGACGATCGTCCATTTCGTAACAGAGGTCATCGAGAGCGGCAGAGATGGAGACATCCAGCTTGTCGTAACTCTCGCAAGAGATGGCTGCAAGGGAGAACAACTCAACCACAGCCTGTTCAGTGGACAAATCGATCAGACGTTCCACATGGCAGCCGTACAGGCTCTCCAGGGACGCGCCTACGCCGACATTGTCACGAGCCAGCTCAACGCCCAGGCTATCAGGACGCAAGCTCGCCATGCGCGCTATACGCTGGTTCAGCTCATCAGGGTCGACAGTATCCGCTTGGGACTGTATGCGACTATCTTCCTTGGCAGAGATTTCACGGATGCGACGAACCGTGTTCTCGCTACATTCAACGATATACGGGAACCAGTCTTCTTCACTGTAATTACCTACATAAGCGAGAATTGATAGTAAGGCCTCAATGCCGTCTTCAGAAGCATCGACGATCCCAACGAACACGGCCGGTGCATCAGTAGGATCAAACTGGAGCAACGTGCCAAGTGCATCTTCAAGCATGGCCAATGGCGTATCGGCGTCCAACGCCACACCGATCGACTGCAAGCAGCGTTCTGCTGCAACCCGGAAGACCGCATCCACAGAAGGGATGACTTCACAAGTGTCGATATTGTGATCGTTGACCATCGAGAACAGCAACTCGAGCTCATCAATATGACCTGTGAAGTCAACATCGTTGAGGATGGTCGCTATGCGACTGTAGCTCGATTGCAATTCAGGAGAGCACTGACCGAAGGCCAAGGCTGCCAGCAATGGCTGGGACGCATCGTCTGTATCAATAACCGCGTCGGTCATGATGACTCCTATTCAGAATGTAAATAAATATACTAACGATCTTTTATATAGGTCGTATTAATCAACTTGAGGTACTGCGTCTAAGACTCAGACCATAATCACGAGGTGGACACCATGTCCTCGAAGCGCTCGCCTTCATACCGTACGTCAAACGTGAATCACAAGAAGAACATCAACGAGGCCGAAGAGGCAACTCGTGGTCTTAAAGATTCCGTCGCATTCTCTCTGCGCGCCGCTGCTGAGCCTATCGTTCAGATGCCGGAGTCTCTCCGCACGCTCAAAGAACAAGGCCGTGTCGAGGACGTCCCCAAGATTATCGCCTTGGGCAAAACCATCGCACAGGACTTCGACAAGTTCAGCGCTGAGCGTACTACGCTCGACGAAGAGTTCGACAAGATCATCCAGGGCAAACCTGGACAGAAGAAAGACTTCTCCAAGCACCATATGGACTTGACGATGCACGGTCTCAAGTACATCGACCTTAACGATCGCATTACGTCCACCCTCACCAAATCCGCAGGTGACTACGACGAGATCCTCAACAAGAGCGAAGAACCCGCAAATGTCTAAAAAGAAAGTGTCATACAGCATCCTCCCTCAGGTGTCCACTCCAGTTCCCGAGAAACTCCTGAACAGCCTGACCAAGTCGGTCTGTGGTGGGGTTGCTGAACTGTTCGACCTGGAAGAGACGCCGCTGACTGCATCGCTGGTTCGTCTCCTCGGCTCGAACTACATCACTCCGGACACCAAGATCGGACCGTTGACCACCTCGGACACTGAGTTCCTGAAGATGGTGAACGCGCAAGCCGTCGTCACCATTGAGCCGCATGAAGTAATCATCAAAGGTCTCAACATCGGTAACCAGTCGATCGCTCTGATCACTGCCTTGCCTGGTGGGGCATTCTCTGGGACCGTAGCGGTATCGTACGTGAACCTCCAGGGCGAACGTCTACAGCCATGGGCGCCGGACAGTAACAAACGCAAGCTGGCTACACGTCAGATGGCGAACCACACCCTTAAAGGGCTGGAGACGATGATGAAAATCGTAGCCGCCTACAAGCCACCTGTCACCATCGAAGAGAAAAGTGAATGAGCGATGAACAAGGAATTGACGACGAAGGCACAACCGGTGCCCAGTTGCCAGACTCAGGGCAGAAAGTCGACTGGGAAGCCATCCCCAACGAACCAGCCCTCCCGACCGAATTCGCAGCGGCTGACGAGGTTGAACTCAAACCTTCGGGTCTGCTGAACGAGTTCCCGAAAGACGGTCACGAATGGCCGGCTGGTACGGACGTTGAGCCTGAGAGTTTCGCTTCGGTCAGTGTTGAGGCAGATCTCAACACCAACGTCCTCGCAGCTCCCAGCGCTGAGGTTGCTCCAGAAGCACCGGCTGCTCAGGAACCGGCGGAGGAAGCAGCTCCTGCACCTGCATTGCCATGGGCTGGTGAAATCCTCGAACGACTGAACTGCACTGAAGAGTTGCCAGTCTTCGAAGACGAAATCATCAAGACCCTGGGTTCCATTGCGCTCTCGAACTTCGAAGCCAATGAGCTGGAAGTGATTCGTCGTGGCATCTACGGCCGCATCTTCGCTGCACAGAAGAAACGTCATGCGATCGTCAAGACCGGTCAGCGTCATCCGTTCACCGGTGTGGACATGGACCAGAACACGGTCTACATGACCCGTGAAGAACTGGATGCCGTGAACAACGTGACCTCGTACAGCAAATCGCTGCGCGTGGGCTTCGGCTTCAAGATCTTTGAAGAAGACACCTGGAACAACCTGCCGTCCAATGGTGACAACAAGATCGCCATCACTGCCAACAACCCTGCCAAGTCCAACGACCCCGTGATGCGGATTCGTGGCAAGCTGGGCCTGGCAACTGAAGGCAACGCTGTGTTGTGGCACTCCGGCCTGCACCTGACGCTGGAAGGTCCTCCGGTTCTCGACCAACTGCGCTTGGAAACCAAGTTGCTGGACGAGAAGATCGCGATGGCGCGTGACAGCAACGGTCTGGTGTATTCCGCTTCGTCGGTGTACCTGAACAAAGCTGTGGCCGACTTCATCCTGTCGTACGTCACCAAGTCCACCATCGGTACCACGCATGTGGAAGAGCTGAAGAAGGTCATCCTCTTGACCGACCTCGAGCCTCTGACGCTGGCCGCGGCTGCGACCATCTTCCCTGATGGCTACAACCTCGACCGGCCATGCCTGACCACCTACGGCGGCTGCGGTGAAACGCTGACTCGTAAAGTCAACCTGCGTCGTATGCTGTTCGTGCGTCGTAGCCGTATTGACGAACACCAGTTCGCGTTGATGGCCAAACGTTCTGCCCGCGTTGACATCAAGACGGTCAAGAACTATCAGGAATCCATTCGTCCTGAAGTCAGCCGTTACATCGACATCGGCGAAGGTCTCAAGGTCAAGATGCGCGTACCTACGCTGGCGGACTACGAGCGTCAGGCAACTGCCTGGATGGACACGATGGACAACCGTGCCCGTGTGCTGATGACCAGTTACGCGAACGAAGCCGATCGTCAAACCTTCATGCTGCGTGCGAACAACATCGCGATGGTCATGACCTACAGCCACTGGATTGAAGCCGTGGTTGAAGAGCATGCCGATTCGCCGGATGGTCTCAAGACCGTCATGACTCGCGTGCTGCAAGGCGATGAAGCTGAAGACCTCGAACTCCAGTACCAAGCGGACCAGGATCTGGATCGCCTGCTGGAATCCTTCGCGGACGACGGTGACCTCACGGCCAAGATCGCAGACGGCATCGAGAAGTTCATCAACCAGATGACCCTCGCCACTGTAGCGGTTCCGAAGTCGACCTGCCCTTCGTGCGGCGTACCACTCACCGGTGACAATCTGTCCAAGCACCCTCACCTGGTAAGCATCAACCCAATCGAAGTTTTTTTTACCCTAATCCACCACAAAGTCAAGCAAGCTGGCGGGTAACACTCGAAGGCAAGCGCGAGTACCATCATGTCTCGTTGTTAGGCTTTGGTCGGCAGAAGTACCCGTACGCGAAAGGTAGCCCCATCATGGAGCAGATCCTGACGTGGACGGGTAAGGATGACTGGACGGCTCAGCTGTCTCTGATGGAGCAGTACGATCAGTACTACGGCATCTTTGACCATGAGTCGCACATGCTCGATGATCCACTATCGATCATCGGGATGCATCCAGCTGAAAACGCGATCAATGGCTCTCGGCTAGAACTGATGAGTTTAGAGTTGGTGGCATGTCGTCTCCCTGAGCTGACTAACACCCCACTGCTTGAGCTCCTGACCTACCCTCGTTGGTTCCTGGATAAACTCCTGGAAGACGGTAGGCGGGTGCGTAAGGCTGAGGAAGAGGAAGCTGAGAAGATGCGCAAGAACCTGGAAGAGCTGGGCGCTAATAAAGGTCAGAAGCCTGGGAAGAAGCGCGGACAGCCGAACGGCAACGTGTTACCGTCCTAAACGTGGTGAGCATAGACACCCCTGGGTTTGCGCCCAGGGGTGTCTATGCTGTTTACAGTGACTGAGCTACAGCGGCTTTGTAACGGGTGATCGCAATCATCGACGCTGGGGATACCTGCGCACGGTTCTTGCCGATAAAGGCATCCATACCTTTCACCACCGCCAGGCAGGCGTTGGCCACATCCACCATCGCTTGGTCACGCGTACCGATGATCAGGCTAGCCAGAGCTTGCAGATCGTTCAGTGCGGACACGTTCACGCTCACCTGATTGATGAACGGGATCACGATGCGAGTGTAGACATCTTCCAGACCTGGATCGAGGTTCTTGTCCACGTCGTATTCTTGCAGCTTACGCAGCGAGGTTTCCAGACGCTTGCGGTTATCGGTCATGTCCGGAACCAGATCGCCCCATTGCTCGATACGCAACTCACCCATCATGGCGGTCAAGTCAGTAGGCTTGAGTTCCATGCGGTTGTTGCTTTGACTGCGGAAGGTGCCAGTGACGTAACTGACCATGGACTTGAATGGCGTCAAGCGTGGGTCGGTACGCATGTTCGACTTCCAGCCCCACTGATTGGCAATCTGAGCCATCGCAGGAGTGGTCATGTCAAACATCTGGGCCTTAGCAACCGAGACACCGATATCGGCGGCGCTACGTGCACCACTCAACTCGGTCATGAACGTTTCGATCATGATGGCCATCGGCACAGTACGCAGGATCAGGGTGTCGACAAAGATGCCGACGATCTGTTTGCTACGCACCTGGTCGGTGGTCACAACGTGCTTGAGGGCGTTCCAGTTCTTGCTGAGGTTCTGAGCCGCAGTGTTGATGTTGCGACGCTGCCACGGTTGCCAGTCTTCGGCCGCCTTGCTGTCGTTGAGCAGTTTGTCGACTTCGACAATGTAACGCTGCATTGCGTCGACTCGAGGGCCGATCTTGTCCACCTCAACCGTGCGCTTCTTCCCGTTCATCAGGTTGTCCCATACACGAGTCAGAGACTCACGCAGGTACTTCACGATCTTGAAGAAGGCTTCCTTCAAGGCGACCAGGACGGTACGCACGATGCTTTCGTTCGATACTTCGAAGTTGACCCGGCTAGGCTCTTCGGTGAAGCTGTTGAGAGGATACCGCGCCAGCATGCGCTTGATCGCAGGATACGTCTCAGCCAGGTGAGTGACCGGCTCGATATCAGTCCGGCAAACAAACCCGCGTTCGTTGATGCGCTGGAAAGTAGAGAAGACCAGTTCGGCCTCTTCGTACTCTTTGCTGAAGATCGGGTTGGCGATCTGATCACGGAACCCAGCTTCGTTATCGACGCGCTCGCTGAAATCAACTTCCGCCGATTCAATCGAGAGTGCACTTAGGGAGGTTACAGCGTTCATGCTCATGTCCTTCTAATGTAACGGCGTTATACGGCGAGTCCTTCACGGATCAGGGCAACGGCACGATCCACGTCCATGGCGACGACTTTGAGCTCACGGACTTCTGGCGCTACTTCAGCGAAGCAGTCACCCGTGAACAGATCGGCAGCTCTTGGACGAAAGGCAAGTTCATGGCGGGAAGCCCAGACGCGATACCCGATCTCAACAGCGCGGTCCACAGCGAAGGGAATGCACTCGTTGATTTGACCGAGGACCGATTGGACCTCTTCGACGTTGGCGTAGAAGTAGTTACGCTGTTCGCCCGGTGGAAGTTCTGAACCTGACAGTGGAACGATCAGACCAGTTGCCAGGCCCAGTTGTGCGGTGATGCGTTGACGCCGTTGTTCGATCATGACGCCATCCGGGAGGACGGCGAGTTCTTGGGCGATGGCGAGTTTGTTCACGGTGTTCTATCCTTTCAGGGATGCGGCGGCTTCATACAAACGGTTATTGGCCAGAGACTCATGAACAGTCGCCTGACCCACAGCATGGGTGCGCCCCATCACCAGGTTATACGCCCCGACAAAGGCCTTACTGATCACGTCGCCGTATTTGTGAACGTTGTTCAATTCGTTGTCGATGGTCGCGATATCAGCCAACACTTGTTTGCGCACATCGTCGTTCAGTTTGCCGTTCTTGAGAAAGCCCACCAACTCACGACGGAGCGAAGCAGTACGCTCCAACGGCGTCTCACGATCAGCCATACCGAAGCGGTCGTTCATGTAGTCGGTGACCGAGGCTTTCAGTAGAGGACCGGCAATCGCGAAGGAATAACCTTTAAGGATATCCAGCGTCAACTTGAAGGCACCGGCACTAACGCCCTTGAATGGGAAGGTCACGATCGACATCAGGTTGGACGTGATGCCCACCCATTTAGGATCGTAGCCAGAAGCCGCCATGAGTGGATTACGGTTGCGTTCGATCTTGCTGAATGCAGTCACCAGGGAAGCGCCCAACAAGAAGCGAGAAGCGAACTGGTCAGCCACGCGCTCACTCAGACGACTGCCCACGTACTTGGAGGACATGCGGTTCTGGATACGACGCTCTTGTCCCTGTTGTACGCAGACCACGATGTCCATCATGTCGTTCACTTGGTCAGGCATGTCGCCTTGTGCCATCGTGATCGCAGCACGGCCCACTTCGAAGATGCGTTCAGCTGGAGCGTCTGGTCCCAACTTACCCACCGACTCAGCGAGGATGGTGTTGGTGATCACGGTTTGGCCCATGAACTCCAGGATGGTCCACGCATGACCCAACTCGTGTACGTACACGGCGGTCAACTCTTTTGCATCCAGCAAACCGTCAAACATCTGAGGCGTGAAGCGGATAACGAAGTTGATCTGACTATAGAAGCCGGAGACTCTGCACTTCTGCATGTCGACCTTGCCCGACAGCAATTCATCAGGCACGAAGTTGGTGTAATCGAGCGCAGCCACTTTGGCCAACATCTTTGGCATGAGTGGGTTGAAGGAGGACACCTGCGGTGGTCTGATGCTGCACAGGTACTTACCGGCGATGAATTCAGCTTCCAGGTAGCCGAAGGTCACCTTGATGCCAATCGCGTCCATGGTGAGCTTAGCGAGCTTCTCCAGGTGCTGCATGACGATGGAGTAATCGTCTTTATTAGCCATGCAGGCGGAGAAGATCTCAGCAACCTGTCTTGGGTAGATACTGTTAACCTGGAGGCTGATCGCTTCCTCGGACAGGTCAGAAAGATCGAACATAGCGGTGTCCTTCAAATGGGGTTTTATACATACACTTTTCACGAGTCACATTAATTAATTACAGGGTCTGTTCATTGGATAGTTAACTAAGCAGGATCACCGAATCAATGAATCGTAAAGAAGCTGATGCCATTATTGCTGGTCTACAACCTGGCGATATCGTAGCGCGTGAATGTAAGCACATTACCTACACCACTTCGAGCGGTGAGGGTTCGCGTGATGACATGCTCACGATCAAGGAATACCTGATCCTCAAAGACGGGCGCCGTATCCCGAACCTGCGCATGCGCAAGAACTTCGAACGTCCGTACTGGGTGACCAAGCCACACTTCCGGACTCACCCGGACAAGATCCAGTTCGAAGACATGGCGCGTGTGGACATGTTCAAGTCGACACAAATGAACCTGCGTCAAGACATCTGCTTCCGTCTTGGCTTCGGCAACCCAGCGCATGGCGTGAAGATGCTGGCACGCAGCCCTTACCTCTACGGTTTGGATGCAGGTCCTGAAGTCTTCATGAAACAAACCTACGCTGAGAAGTGGCCTGACACCTTCCGTCCGAACAAGGTCACCGTGATCGACTCCGAGACCGACGTGTTCGGTGACTGGACTCGTCCGATCCTCTGGTCGGCTGTAAGTGATGATGGCATTCAACTGTACGTCGCTAAAGAATGGTGTCCTGAGATCACTGACTTCACCAAACAGGTCATCGCTGAGTTCAAGTTGGCGTTGGTTGATTGGCAGCAGCAAGTCATCAAGAAACTCAAGAACAAGGAAACTGGCGAATACCCATCGTTCCTTGACGACATCATGAAGATGCCGGTTACCGTGCATGAGTTGTCCGACCACTACGCCATCACCAAGGGCGTGGTTGAGCACCTGCACGAGACTCAGCCAGACCTCGTGACTGGTTGGAACGTGATGTACGACGTGAAGGTAATCGAAGCATCTTGCCAGCACGCTGGTGTGGACGTGGTTGACCTGGTGTCCGATGATCGGGTGCCTTACGAGTTCCGTAACGTCTACTTGAAACAAGGTCAAGCCGTCAAGCGTACCGCCTCTGGACGTGAAATGCGTCTGGACCCTCAAGAGCGTTGGGACATCTCGTTGACAACCTCCTCCTGGCGCATCCAGGACGCGATGCAGACGTATTGGCAGTTGCGTAAGGCGAAGGGTAAGGAATCGGGCGGTTACGGCTTAGACGCAGTTCTGACGCGTCAGTTGGGTATCGGTAAGGTCAAGTACGATGTAGAAGACTCGGCGATCCCATCGGGTACTCTGCACTGGCACATGGACATGCAGAAGAACCACAAAGTCCGTTACGGCGTGTACAACATCTTCGACTCCTTGGGTCTGTGGGTATTGGACAAGAAGAACTCCGACCTGTCGTCGCAGATCTCCATGCTGGCAGGTCCGTGCGACTACTCCCGCTTCAACTCACAGCCAACCATCAACGCGATCGACATGATGTTCTCCATCATGAAGCGTCGCCAGAAGATCATCTGCGCTACCTCCGACCAGATGGCCGACGATAACGATGGCAAGGTCATGGGTAAGGATGGGTGGATCGTAACCTTCCCAAGCCACAACGTGGTGGACAGTGGACTGTTCCTCTTTGAGGACATGCCTGAAGTCCAATCCATGATTCACGTATTCAACTCCGACGCCGACGTTGAAACTACGTACCCGACGGCGGAGATCATTCAGAACCTCTCGAAAGAGACGACGATGAATGAGCCTTGCAAGATCCGTGGGGTGGGGCGAGAAGTACAACGTCATGCCTCCATCAACCTCACAGGCCCGCAAGAGAACTGCCTTGAGATCGTGCAAACGATCTGCAAGATGCCGTCTCTCGACCAGTGGGTCGCACAAGCCAAACTCGACATGGAAGCTGTAGCATGAAAGAATTGACTCCGCAACAACAGCACCAACGTGAGGTGTGGGAAGAGGCCCGCACCTGTAAACCAAGAAAGCCACTCACCGAAGACGAAATCAAGGCAGGTGAGGTTCGTCACGCGGTCCGGGTGGCTGAGATCAATGTTCTGCTCGACCTCCTCAACGATGGTGGTGAAACACCACGCACCTCGTTGACCATCATGCTCAACGGCGAGCCTGAGGAATTCAGCATCACTGCAATCGAATCGGCGCTGCGTGCACAGACCTTCGGCTGGACCTCTTCTCACGAGCGCCAGAGTTCCAACGCGGTGATCGATGCTGATCGCTACCTCTTCCCGGATATCGCGTTCGAGAAGGAAGGTGAGAAGGTCATCAAGAAGGTCTACGACTTCGACTGCACCAACCGTAAGGTCGTACTGGTGGTTACTCGCTGCACACCACTGCCAAATGGCGATACCTGGCATACCCCTCGTTACGATGAAACCTACCAGTCGGTTACTGGGTTCGACAACCTGCATTGGCGCTGCATTGTCAACGACATGATCTCATCGTTTGGCGCCGGTGGATTTGTTCATCTGTACAGTCGTGACTTCATGTACATCTGGGATCACGAAACCTGCCTGACAACCATTAAACCTAAACAGGATGATGGTGCGTACGCCACCGATCCAAAACCAACCGGTCCCAAGATGAGTGCATGGAAACCAAGCCAAGAACTCGCCGACCAGATCGGCGATGAGCTGGCTGAGTTATCCAGGACTGACCCGCACCGCAATACGTAAGCGGACATAGGCCACCTACCCCCGCAAGGAGGTAGGTGGCTTTATGCTGTTAGCTTTCGGTGTGACGCAGGAAGTTGACCTTGATCGAGTCAATGACACTGATGGTGTTATCAGGTCGCATCGACAGGGCCTTGGCTACCGACATACGTGCCGAGTCATCTTTGATGGTGACGACGTTGAAGTCATTCTCCAACCCACCCAGACCAGCAACACGAACACTGATCACGTCAGCGCCTGCTGTGGACCTGATGTCCGACTCCAGACCGTTACGAGACACGACCACTTTGTCCAAGCCTTTGATAACCGCAGCAATCGCAGAATCAGTGAGGCTTTGACGCAGGCCGGAATCTTCGTAGACCTGCTTACTGACGTAGTAGTCGATACGCAGATCTTGAGCGGCGTAGATAACGCGGTCTTCCCCATCTTCCACCAACACGTCGATGTGCTTCAACGAGTTCAGTGGTTGGAAGTACAGCAGGGTACGATCCAATACCGAGGTGCGGATAGGAGCCAACAGGTCGTTGATCCATTCCACCAGGATCGCAGGGACGGTACGCAGGTACTTGATGTCGTTGATGTCCGTGCTGTAACGGTACACAGCGTCGAACAGGCAGACATCCCACCAGCGGATGAGGTTACGTTCACTTTCGTAGATCACGTTACCGTATTCATCCAACTGCGCCTCACCTTTGAAGAAGCGCATGCGCGTGGTGCCGTCTTCCTTCTTCTCGATATCACCCTTGGCGTGTGCGACCACCAACTCACGTTTACCTTGAGCGTTGGTGATAACCTTAGGACGCTTGGTGGCTGGATCGATCACGTACACCGTACTGCCATAGCGTGCCGGTTGGTCTTCGGCGTAAACCAATGGCTTACGATCACCCACCATCCCACGAGACATTGCCCAAAGGCCTGTGAGCTCGTCACCGAACTTCAAGCCGATGTTCTCATGGTAGACACCGATCACTTCGTAAGGCAGCTGGAAGCGGCCAATGAAGCTGTCTACGTCAGAGGCTTCTGCACCGATCACCGTGTAGTCCGAGACAGACCAGAGGAGCATCAGATCGACGTCCAGGTCCAGCTTGAAGTTACGTGGGGTGTCATCGAACATCTGGAACGAACGCGTCGTCAGCTGATGCAGTTCATCGATATCCCAGTTGGTGCCGATGGTGAACTCGTAGATGCGCTCGTTAGTCGAGGTACGGCCCAGCAACGTGCCTTTGAGGTACGCGTAGTTGGATTCATACTTCGGCATGTAAGCGATCTGTACGTGACACTGATCATCACGCAGAGCCTTCCAGACATCGTTGGACTCGGTTTGGATCTGGATCACGTAACCTGCATCGGTTTGACGGATGCTGCGAGTACCGGAGCTGGTGATCGTCAGGCCCAAGGTGTCGTTACTCGACGAGTAGGACGTCAGGTCGAACGATGGATCAGACAGGAAGTACGGACGCACCACGAACCGATCCTCAGACGCATCGAGAACGTAATGCAGGGGCGTGAACAAGAAGTTCTTACCAGTGATCGCGTTCACCAACGATTCGCCTGACAGCAGGTCCAGGGACTTACGCTGCGCATCGTTCAGGATGCTCAACACGCCATCCACGTTGCGGTACATGGTCTTCGGTGTGATCGTGTAGCGATCGCCGTTGACGATCACAGTTTCCAGCCCAGAGATTTGCTCGAGGGTGGTCTTCATGGTCATCACTGCGGTATCGATACCCGTCGACGCTTGACCCGAGGCGTTGTTAGGCATGGCCTTAGACGCGAGGTAAGTACGGATCGACACGTCGTCCATGTACATCGAAGCATTGAAGCCCAGATCCGCCAGCGTGGTGTCCATCTGCGCGTTACTGATCGGGATCACTTGAGGACCCGTCGCGTTGTTCAGCATGCGGTCACGACGTTCAGCAAAGGTAGGCGCAGCTGCACCACCCGAAGCCGTGTCAGTGGAATAGATGCTGATCGAGGACATCACTTCCAACGGCGCTCTATAGATGCCGGCATCGTCGTTGTCCAGATCGAGGTAGTCAGCCTGGAACACTTTCGGGTCCAGGTTACCCAACGCCATGTTGATCTCACCCTTGGTCGTATAGACGTCGATACGAATGTTCCGGGTGACAGCACCACTGAGGTAATAGACGTACGGCAGCTCAACCGTCAGCTCGTTACCGATCACCTTGAGCAAGAGTGTCGGCTTCAAGGCGTCGAACACTTGCTGGGAGTGTGTGGTCTGCATCGGTTCCCACTTGCCATCCGAACGTTGGTAGAACGCACGAGTGTACAAGTAGCTGTCAGTGAACTCGTAGACCTTCTTCAAGGAGGTCGATTGAGTCAGCGAAGCGACGTAGCTGGTCAGCTTCATTTGTTTGAGCTTGACACGCAGACGCAGGAATTCCACCGGCTTCTGACCATCAGTCACTTGACGCAACTTGACGGTGTCCACTTCCACGCGGTTACCCTTGAGGGTCTGCAACGGAGATGGGATCGACGCGTCGTACACGATGTCAATCCCGCCGTGAGCTTTCACGATGAGGTTGATCGGGTACTGCATGGTGAACACCAGGCCGTTCGCTGTGATCGACGTGTGGCGAGGGATCGTCAGCTTCTTGGTGCGAGTCTGTCCGATCTGTACCGCTTGTGCCAACACCTCTTCCTTGGACAGATAGATGTAGAACCACGCCTCACCGGCCGAACCGAACATCTTGCTGAAGTCAGCGTCGGTCAAGTGGTGGTACAGGTCTTCGTCAGTCTTGGCCATGTTGGGGAATTGACGACTGGTGAGGACTTCGTCACGCTGAATCGCACCGGCGGTCAGGATAACAGAAGACTCCATCAGGAACGGGAATGGAAGACCAGGGTCAGTCAGGAGAACCTCTCCATCAAACACCTCCTCCACCAATCCCATCAAGTAGCCTTGAAGACGGGTCGGCTCGTAGCGCAACTCCGTCATCATACTCAGGATGTCACTGGATTTCATTTCAAAGCCCTTTCGTCAATTTGTCCAGAAGTTCTTTCTCGATCCACCACTCCATCTCGTAAGTGGCGAGGTTAATATACGGATAGCCGTAATAGTTCGTCGCCGCAATGAGAGAATGAGGGATCTTTACGTAGTGCAAACCACGGGCGATAAGCTTCTTGTTGAAGTTCTCCATCCGCAGGTTGAATTCCATCAATTGGATTGGGTCGTTGTAGACCGCACCCACCGAAGCGAACTGAACGGAGAACTGTTTGTTCTCCATCTCGATGCCTTCTTCCCGGTTGTAGCCAAACGCCGAACCGATCGAGATGTTGGTCGGAACGCTAGCCCCGGTGTGGAACCATTGCTCGATGAATCGGCCACTGGTGTCGAACTTGAAACGCTCGATACGAGTGAAGTAGTCCATACAGTCTTTACGACGTGCCTCAGGATGTGGGACCGCAGGCCCGATACGGATAGCACTCATGTAAGAGAGCCATGCGTGGAACATCATCGGGATAGCCCCACCCTTCACGTTGTTGAACGTGGCGGTCAAGTCGTAACGTCCGTTCACCTCAGCGATGGAATCGTTCATGATCCACGCCTCTTTCATCAGACCCTCTGGACTGACGTAGGTGTTGATACCCATGTCAGGCGGAGGACTCATGGTGACGATGCTGTTACTCAGCAAGGTCAGGTAAGGCATGTATGGATCGACCAGCGGAGACTTGTTCACAGTCGCCCGATTGGTAACCGTGTCCAACATCATGCGGACCGCGTACTGGTAGCTCTGAGGGTCCTGAGTCAGGAGGTGCGTCATAGGCCTGAGATACGAGATGTTATCGTATGACAGATTAAGGCTTGGCCTTGTAAAGAGGACTAGGCCTTGCAGCTCTTGATGTGTTGGGAGTGGTGCAAGGTTTGGGAGTCGATTGAGGCCGTAGAAGTAGTCGCCATAACGACTATATTCAGAGCCGCTGCCCATCGACCGGGAGATGTTATCGACCACGTCCCAGGTGTTCTGCTGACCTTGCTGTGCGGCCATCGCTGTCAGGACTTCCTTATAGAGGAAATCCTCTGTGTTTGCTGCCATCATGGACCTCGCTTACAAAGCTCTTCAAATTTTATGTCCAACATCCCCACGCACTCTAGGAGATCCCCATGACCATCGGATCCATCATGGTTACAGGTCTAAAGCTCGCCGCCGGCGTAGCTGCGACTTCCGCCCTTGAAGCCGGTATTCAAGCCGTCGTGAAGAAAGGTGTCGATACTGGTATCGATTCCGCTGTCAAGACCCTGACCACTGCCATGGAACGTAATCCAGGCAACTACGTCAAGGCCACGCAGGCTGTCCGTGTCGAACCCTTCACCCTGATCGATCAGCGCGCTGCACGTTACCCCAACATCAAAGACGTATTGAACACTGCTCAAAAGCTGTTCACCGCGTACTACCTGATGGCCGTGGCTGCTGATAACACCATCGAAGGCATCAAGGTCTCCAAGTACCTGGATCGCTTCGCGCCTGACCGTTCTGCTGGCGCGGCCACACTGGCTATGTTGTCTACCGAGTCATACCAATTCGGTTTGCCGTTTGTTGGTGAAGCAGCTGGCCTGGATCGCTACAGCAGCTACTGCTCTGAAGCCGCTCTTCCGCAGTCGGTTACCTCGAACCCAACCGCCCTGTCGAAGGTCCTGGACGCATCCGCTGCCAAAGCCGATGACCAGCGCGAAACCGGTATCAGCAGCGCTGCTGCCACGGCCGTCGTGAAAGACATCGACAACCTGGCCGTTGGTCAGATCGTTGACGTTACCATCGAGAAGAATGGCAAGAAGGCCACGCTGCCTGTGCAGATCCGTCTGCGCACCATCGGTGCTGAACCGCACGTCATGAAAGAGATCCTGGCCCTCGGTGGCGAAGATCGTTCCCGTTCCGCTCGTCTGCGTAAATGGCGTGTGGGCGAGATCTCGATGTGGCGTGACCTGGTTATGAACCAGGACTACATCGACCGTTACCGTCAAGCGGCCATGGCCGACAAGTCGGGCTACTTCCGTTCCGCGTACAAGCGTGCGAACAAAGGTCTGTTGTCCACTCTGATGACCGGTGAGACTTCGGTGGGCGTTGCTTCGTCTATCGCCATCACCACTCGCGACACCATCCGCGACCTCGAGATGACCATCAGTGGTCGCATCGACGACTTCGCTACTCGTCAGCAGATCTTCGACGATTCGCTGATGATGCTGCTGTTCGTGATCGACACCGACCACGACACCGTCACCCTCTACACCCGCGACATCGAACAGTCCGGCGTCTACGCTATGAAAGATCTGAAAGGTGGTGGCAAGTCCAACGACTTGACTGACATCATGAAGATGTTCATGGAAGGCCGCGTTCCTGGTCGTCTTTAATTCCCCACCCTGCATCGAGTGAGCCAATATGAAGCCCCTTGAGTTTATCCGTCGGCTGTTGCCGTCCTTCAGCAAGAAGGATGTGCGTGAGAAATTGCGCCTGGCGTTGTCGAAACTGGCTGACGTCGTCGGTCCTGCGTTGGAAAACCTGGCACACGCCCTGCCTTCTGCGACTTACACCTCGCAGTACGGTAAGGAGTTCCTGGCGTCCTTCCTGAAGTTCGTCCCACAGCGCATTCGCAGCCTGCGCAACCCTTTGCTCGAGACCATCGAGCAAGCCAAGGACAACGCGCTCAAGCTCGGTGAGATGCTCACCGATCACAGTGCGAAGGTGTTGAAGGACACCATCCATGTGGAAGGTGTCACGTATCAAACCGTGACGCTCTTGCGCCTGATCGAGATCCTCGACTTCTTCGGTGACTACACCAGCCGCTTCATGCTGCGCCTGGTGACTGCGGAGACCAACGTATTGGTCTTCCAGACTGCCGAGAAGGGTGAATTGAGTAAAGCTGAAATCGAATGGCTGGACAGCAACCGTGCTGCCTACTTCCGGATCCTGGAACTGCTCTACGATGATCCTCGTGTCATCATGGGGAAGTTACACGCCATCCCGGAGTTGGTGGTTTCCAGCGGTGGCGGTGATCAGATCCCAGTTCCGGCCTTGATGGGCGGTGCAGGCGATCCACTTGAATTGGGTGTGGTGCCTCTTCTGTCTGATCTGTTCTCCGCTGTCGGCATCCGTGCCGTCAACCGGGACATCGAGCGTTACGAGCGCACCAAGAAGGAACGCCGTGCTATCGAGATGCGTCTCGAAGCGCTGACCCAATCGGGTCGTGGCGGTACCGATGCCCGTACCCAAACGATCATCGAAGGTTACGAGCGTGAGCTGATCCTGGTTCGCGCCAAGATCGCCACGATGGAGGGTCGCTAATGGCACTCGTTTACACGGTAAACGGGTTCCCGACCAACAACCAAGCTCCACAGTCCAAGGACGCGCCTGTTCTGTATCACGACGCTAACATCGATGCGTTGTATGCGAGCAATGCGACCAACGAAGAGATCAGCTTCCCTGCGGAGCTTGAGATCCTCGAAGTGGTCATGCGTGCCTGGACTGCGGCTGGTGGGTTGTTCGATAACCTGTTGCAACCTGGCGTGATTGTCTCGCCTTCTGTGGTCTCGTTCGTTCTGGAAACGGTAGCCGTCGTTAACGGGGATAAAACCCGTCGCGGTTTGTCGTTCCAGGATTGGGCATTGCTGCTCAAGCCGTGCGAAGACACCAAGGTTGGTCCTGTTCAGTTGAGTGACGGTGCCCTTCAAACGGTACAAGAGCTCGCTGGCCTGTCCATCGACCGCCTGATCCAGAAATGGATCCTCACTGCCGGTTTCGAAGATTTGATCGGCACCTTGAAAATCTACGTCGGCGATATCTCGGCTTAATGTTGAGGGCGGTGTGAGGTAGTTAGTATGAATACCTTACGCCGCAAGACGTAACCAACCAATAGAACCTGGAGTCAATTATGGATCTCGGCCAAGCCTTGATGGATTACGCAGTAGAATCTGGCGAAGCAGTCGCCGTCGAACTGCCGTCCAACGACCTCAACGATGCCGGCGCTACCGAGCTGACCGTTGTGACCGACGACACCCGCAGCGACCTCGAGGAAGCCCTCGAAGAAACCGCGCAGGACGTGATCAAACTCAACGAATCGAACGCCGGCGCTGAAAAGCTGGTGGACGCTGCTGAGTCCCTGGAATCGTTCATGCTGCAACTGGAATCCTTCGAAGCTCGCGGCATTCCGCTGGACGGCGCAGCTTCCCAGCTGTTCCTGCAAGGCGTTGCGGTTTCCCTGGAAGCGCGTGACATTCCGAAAGAACTGTTTGCCGCCGACCTGTTCGCCGCTCAAGCCTCTTTCGAAGCCCTGGCCATCGGCCACGACGGTGCCAAAGGCGACGCTGCTCCAGAAGCCAAGGAAAAGACTGGCAACATTCTGACCCGCATCTGGAACGTGTTGAAGACCGCGGTCATGGGTGCGATCACTCGCCTGACCAACTGGGTTGCCACCATCGGCAAATCCGCCAAGGCTGTCAAAGCTTCCGGTGCCCGACTGAAAGAAGTTGGTAAAGGCGTTTCCGGCGAAGCCACTGGCAAGCTGAAAGGCTCGTCCTACAGCGCCCTGGTCGTTGGTGGTAAAGTCGATCCTTCCCACGCTCTGTCGTCGGTAGAATCGGGCTGGACCACTGGCGTGTTGGCTGTGACCAAAGACCTGCGCGCTGTGTGCACCGGTCTGGTAGCTGCACTGTCGAAAGCAGACGCAGGCACCATCGGTGCTTTCGCTCGCACCATCGACACCAAGCTGCACAAGCAGGATCACGACCTGACCGGCGGCTACTCCATCAAGTTCTCCCCTGGTGAAGGCGGTGGTCTGGATGGCGTGCTCAAGGCCAAGTTCGCAATCGTCAAAGGCGAATCGCCAAAAGCGGGCGAAGACTTCGAGCCACTGACCGGTCCACAAATCGTGGAACTGGGCGGCAAGCTGGAAGCCCTCGGCACCCTGATGGAAAAGATCGCGACCGACAGCAGCGAATCCGTTCGCCAAGCACGTTCGGTTATCGACGCTGCGAAGAAAGGCGCAGACAAGTCCGGCGAGAAAGGCGATCAAGCAGAAGCGAAGAAACTCTTCAGCACTGCCCAGTCCCTGGTCAAGCAGGTCTCCAGCTACGCTCCGCAATACGTGACCTTCATGGGTACCGTTGCCAAGCAAGCGTACGCGCTGGGCATGGCTTCGGCTTCCAAGCACAAAGGCGGCGCTGCTGCCGCTGCGCCTGGCGAAAAGAAAGACGATGTCAAGGCTATCGGCAAAGACGATACCAAAGCCATCGGTAAGGACAAGGGCGACGATAAGTAATCGTCTCACCTCGTGAGCTAGAGAGGGGATTCGTCCCCTCTTTATGCTGTTTCCTGAATCATATAGCTTAACCTACCAGTGGTGAGGATATGGAGTCAGAACTTGAAACTATCGACGATGATCAGTCGTTAGACACGTTGTACGAACACGACCGATTGGTTGACGAGAGTTTCGAGGCGGTTGTCCGTTTAGTGGACACCCACGACGCTCTGTCTCACCTCGTGTCGGCTAAACCAGACATGTCGGACCATGAGTTCCGTGAAGCCTCTACCGATGTGTACAAGTTGGCTATCGAAGGTACAGACATCAGTTTGGAATCTTTGGACATGTCCTTTGAAGCCAGCGAGAATGCTCTGGTCTCAGTAGCCAAGGCGATCGGTCGAGCCATCGCTGAGTTCTTCCGCCGGTTCATGACGTGGATGTCTGAGATCGACATCATGGTCTCGATCCTGCGTCGTCGCGCCTTCATGTTACAGAAAGCGGCCATCGCCGCTCGGGGTCGTACGGTGCAAGAACCGTTCGTAACCTTGAACCGGTTGAACCGTTACCTGCGTCGTGGTCACGCTTACATGCAAGACTCGATCCGGATGGAACACGAACTGCGCGTACTGTTGAACGTTTGCAACGTGGCATTTGCTGAGCTGCCGAACGACGTTCTGAAAGCGCTGGACAAGATGCCAACGGTGGTGGTGCCTGAGGATAAGAAGAAGGCGTGCATCGAGATCGTCGAAGGCATTCCCTTCCAACGCCTGGCTAACCGCCTGAGCATGAAACCTGTTCCTCGTGAGCGCTTCAACCGGGACAACGTATTGGGTACATCGCCATTGATTGGCGGTAAGTCCATCTTCTTGTTCCAGTCGGACTTGCAGGCTAAGGGTACGGTCGGTCTACGGTTCCATGGGTTTCATTACTCGGACTCGACGGTCGAACAGTTCACCTA
>Ga0247818_10000556_pt1 | contig 23528 bp, 29 predicted proteins | sample 13C_Glucose_Day1_FD_192424 | JGI IMG/M metagenome (GOLD analysis project Ga0247818, IMG submission 192424) | Soil microbial communities from agricultural site in Penn Yan, New York, United States - 13C_Glucose_Day1 | ecosystem: Environmental > Terrestrial > Soil > Agricultural land | place... | reverse complement strand
ACCTGAAGTTCATCGCTAACCGTCGTCTGTCGCAGATTGGTTTGAAGGAAGAGTATCCAGGGACGACTAACCCGTTCCCTTGGATGAGCGAGATTATGGACTTGAAGAAAGAGAAGAATTTCTTTGAGACTCGGGTAATTGAGTATCAGACTGGTGGTGCGCTTAGCTGGGATTGATTCCAGAGCTAGCCGCGATTTGACGACTTGAATCGGCAAATCGAAAACTAAAAGGCCCCGATCTGATCGGGGCTTTTTATTGGGTGTAGGAAAACTCCCACGCGTAATTCCAGTAGTAGCAAAACCTCCCACAACAATCCCAGCTCCTTCCGCATTGATCATCAATAAAAGCGCTTCTAAGCTCTATTGCAGGTGCCTAAGAAACGCCCAACGTAGTAGCTGTCTCTCGCACAGAACGCATGCTGGCATCAGTCGGACATGTGAAATTCTGTACACGAGAGATATCGCTAGTTGGGATTTCTAAAGTCCTCTACGTCGGGTTTTGGCCCTCTTCAACTTCACACGTAGAGGTAATGTATATGCCTGCAGAAATTCCCCATCGGTCGGTCACGACTAGTTCTTGCACTCCCTCAATATTCACCCGACACAACCTCTGCCTTCACGCCATCCTCCTTGAAAATCAGCCATGGTTCTGCGCCCGCGATATCGGCCGGTTGATGGGTGTTCACCTGTGTGATCGAACTGTTAGCAAGCTGGATAAGGATCAGCATCGCGTACTGTGGATTGAGTATTTTCGACAATTAGAAAAACAGCTGATGCTCAGCGAGTCAGGTGTGTATGCGCTTTTGGTGTATCACTACGTGCCAAGCAATCGGTTGCTGCGTGAGTGGTTGACACATCAGGTGGTGCCGGCTCTACGCGATACACATCAAACTGAAAACTCGGATCGGCCGATGTTGAGCTTGTTGGATTGGCCGCAGATGTCGTTGAGCATGCTGCACTGGCAAGGTGAGGGGTGGATTCGTTTGCGGGATATGCCTTATCTGCTCGTCGACTCTCCCCCAAAGCAAACGCAGGTAGCTTGGTGGCGTAAGGCTGTACGGGTATTCCCATTGTTTAAAGCATTCGATGGTTAGGTGAGATGCTCGTAGGATCTCTCGCAGGATCCATCTCTGTTTTGTGTAGGAATTTTCGTAGACAGCTGTAGTGGCCACTCAGTATCGTCCGAGGGTATTTAACCCTCGGCGATTTTATGGAAACCTCAAAGGAAAAAAGTGGCTGGAGCGATCAAGAACTTGAAGCTTCGATAGACGCTTATCTGAAAATGCTGCGCCTCGAGCAATGCGGCCAGATGTTTAAAAAGTCCGTAGAGAATCAGCTTTTGCGCGAGGGCCCGTTAAAGAAACGTAGCGCCTCATCGGTTGAGTACCGTATGCAAAACATTTCCGCCGTAATGGAGCAAATGGATCTGCCGAGAATAGCTGGCTATGTTTCAGCAAAAAACATTGGTACAAAAATTGGAACCCGAATTCGAAAAATCCTTACTGATCGTAATGTTGAAGCTTTCCGTAAAAGCACCAAGCAAACCAGTCTCACTACGACTTTTAGGCCTATAGCGTTCGAACTGAACGATCCGCCTGAAGGGATTTTGAGTCCTAGTCGAATCAGTTCGGCTAGCACAAAGCTGGCGCGGGCATTAAAGATCAAAAATTGGGTGCTAGAGCAATCCAGAGGCATCTGCGAAGGATGCAATCAAGCTGCCCCTTTTCTGAAACCCGATGGCCTGCCGTATCTTGAGGTTCACCACGTTAAGCATTTAGCTAATCATGGGTCTGATGAAACTAGCAACGCTGTTGCTTTATGCCCGAATTGCCATCGACGCTGCCATTATTCGAACGACAGCAAAGAGTTCACTGCCTTGATTTACCAAAGGGTAACTAGATTAAAACTCAAATAGGCGTAGCTGAGAGCGCATGATTTCCCTGGGCTAAGCGAGCATACAGCTTGATCCATTTCAATGATCACGTAAGGTGGTTTTTGGCAGTGCCAGCCTGAAAAAAAGACAATTCCTAGCATTATCCCAGAACCATCCTACTGCCACACTTCGTCCCGTTCGCTAACGTCGCGCAGCCCTTCTACAGGGATGCCGATGGACGAACGCACAAGGACAGTCAGTGGCTGGCAACAAGGACATCCCAAGGGTCAAAAACCCACCTTCCGGTGACGGTCATCACGTCACCTATCGCTTCATGACGCCCAGCGAACTGGGTGAGCGCGAGGCTCGGCAACACGCTTACGAGGCCATGCTCGCCGCGCAAGACGAATACATGCGCAAGCGCCAGGTTGCCGAGGTCGAACAGAAACCGGTTCAAGTCGGATGCGTCTTCGCCAAGTCCTGCAAGTTGCCGGACGCGGTCATCAATTACTCCAATCCCTCGGGGATGGTGCCGACCGACAGTCTTCAGGACTATGGCGAGATTGCCTGGCTCGGCGCTCGGGAAGTGGACGATGGCGGGCTGCTGAATCTGCAGACGGTCAGCGGCTCTACCCTGTCCCTTGGCATCGGCCGACTTGCACTTCGCGCGCCGGCTGTTGCGGCGCCGGTGGTGGGCGCAGTCAGCGCGGCCGGTTCGACTGCTTTGGCTGCCATGGTCGCTGTGTTATGGACACCCAGTCTTAGTGACAGCGCCCTCTATAGCGAAGATCAACTACGTGCTCTCAAGCAAGCTCGTACCCGCATGCGTCTGCATATCGAACAGCAGGCCGACGGCACCCTCAAGGGTTACGGTTTCTACACCGGCAAGAACCGCGATTGGGAAATGGTCGATGTCGTGCAGATCGGTTTGCGCGACAGCCAATACGTCGCAGACCTGGGAGAAGGCATCGAACTGATTTGGACCCCGGCTGAAGACGGTTCCGACATTCTCGGCATCCCCAAACTGGAAGCCGCTCTGCAGGCGCCGCATATCTGGGTTTACCCGCCGACGAAACAGGCTGACAGCATCATCGTGAATCCGGTTTATCCGCCTGAGTACAAGGATTTCATTCTTGTGTTTCCGGTGGGGTCGGGGGTTAGGCCGGTTTATATCGTTGTCAGTCAAATGGGGGATCATTCGTATTATGACCACCCGAAAACGCTACCCGCTTTCCCCGATGCAGTTCGAGCAAAATCAAAGTCATCTGTTCAAGGAGGTGGAAGGAAGCGCGCCCGTTGGGTTGACCGTAAAGGACGAATTTATGAGTGGGACTACAAAAGTAATGCCGTGGAAAAATACGACAAACTGGGGATTCACCTTGGTGAATACAATCACATTACCGGCGAGCAAACAAAACCAGCGAAACCGGGTAGGAAAACCTCAAGAAATTAAGGAGTAAAACATGCGCTACCTATTAATCACAGGCTTTTATCCGGACGATAAGAAGGACGATTCTTTACAATTCGAATTGGACATTGATGGCAGTGAACTCAATGAAAAAGTCGCTCAACTCATTGAATCCAAGCCACTCGCTGAAATAGAACCAGGCGAGTTACTTTTGAACGAGTCTCAAGTAACGGCACTGTCCGAAATTTTAGGCGTTAGATTTCCTGAGGGCTTGGAGTACTTCATAGGAACTTGTGCCAAGCAATGAAACAGGGTGAGCTATGGGGTTGAAAATAAGACTTGAGTGGTACAACAAGGAAACCGATCTAGGCGAAGGGGAGGAGCTGTCTCAAGATTTTGGCGATGATGGCTCTGTGATCGAGGCGCTTGGTATGCCAATCGAAAACAATGTAAACAACGGTGGGTTTGACGTTGGTCCGCACTGGGTCAATACGCTTCAATCCCATTTCCTCCATGTCATTCGCTTGTCTACCTATGACTACCAAGTGGCGTTTATCTATCGGGACAAATGGTAAATCAGGATGATTGCCGGGCCCCACATCCGATGGTTTTTGGGGCTGCTGCGCAGCCCAGCGGGAGCAAGCTCCCTCGCCACAGTGTCGGTACTCGACATGGATACTGTGTCGTTGATGGGAATCGCGAGCAGGCTCGCTCCTACAGGTTTAGTGGGTTACTGGAAATTTGCGGTGTGTTGAAGACAGTGAGTGCAACTCGACTCGCCTCCCGCTATTAATACCCTTCCCCCCCAAGGACCCGAGCCTGCCATGAAATTCGACCTCGCCTACTGCCTCAGCCTCGACGACAAGTTGTCGATCTATGACGTGCGCGATTTGAATTTCGACGAAACCATGGCGTTCGATTCCGCGAAAGAGCATTTCCAGTGTCCCAACGATGCCTGTCGCTTGACCTTTGATGCGGCCAATGAGCTGGGGACGTTCAACGCCAAGAACGTCAACTACGTGCGCACGCCGCACTTCAAGAACCTGCCGAGTACGCGGCATGTCGAGGGTTGTCCGTATGTCAGCCTGAAGGCACCGGCGTCGGGTGTGGACGCTGATGGCGCGGAAACGGATGACAGTCGTGAGGAGCATTTTCCTTCAGAGCTATTGCTGACTCGCCGTGCGTATGTGCGCAAATCATCCAGCCCGGTAGCGGGCGCGGATGTTCAACGCGACGAGCCACAAATCCACTCGCAATCGAGCAGCACTGAGCAACCAAGCCGAGATTCCGCACCGGACAAAACCAGCGTCTTCGCCCACCCCGTGGAATGCTTCGTGTCGAACTTCGACGACAAAGACCTGCTCAAGCGCATGCCGTTGAAGATTGGCGAGCACACCGCGCCTTATGGATCCTTCTTCAAAAAGATCGAGTACCTGCAGGACAACAAAGGGCTGATTTACTGGGGCAAGATCAAAGAGATCAAGGATTACACCCAGAGCTTTCGCATCGATTTCGAGAAGAAGGTCTGGCTCGAGAAGAAGCCGTATTCGGTCAATGTTTACCTGAGCAAGAAGCTGATCGACACCTACCGCAAGCGCAAGGCGTTCCTGGAGGAGATCAAGCATGCCATTGAGAGTGGACGTGAGTTGTACTGCTTCTTCTACGGCGTGACGCCGGAGTTGAAGCAGGTGCCGAGCAAGAAAAAACCCGAGCAGACGTTCGGGGTGTTCAGTGCCAACATCGAGAATCTGGATCACTTTATCGTGCGGGAGGCACCGGGGTTGGCGGGTAGATAAAGCACACGCCGTTCGTCTGGCGAAAAAGACAAATTAAAAATTGCATTTGATCCCGGCTCAAAACAACTGTACAAAAACACAGTATATTTTGAATCAACACTCTCGAGCCGGAGAACACCATGGCCTCTCAAGCGATGAAAATCACCCTGGAACGTATCGCCCTTTTCCAATTCACCCCGGCCCACTGCGCCCAGGCCCGAGCGATGCTGGGCTGGAGTGTGGAAGAGTTGTCGCGGGAGGCTTCGGTGTCTGTCGAAGCCATTGAGCGCTTCGAGGCACAACAGGATGTGCTGGATGTCACGCGGTTGACGCTGGCTTATCGGTTTGAATCGGAAGGGTTGGTGTTTTTCCCGGGGTTTGCGCCGGGGCGTGGGATGAATTTGAGAGGGTCTACGCCGAATCCGGTGGGGCGGGCGGATTTTGCGATGGTGGAGTGAGCGAAGTCATCGATTGACGTTTATTCCCATTTAGGTATATTTTCGCATGAATACAAGGAAGCCACTCCTGTGGGTTAGCAGCAGTAAGAAAGATCTGAAGCAGATGCCCGCAGATGTACAGGATGTTTTTGGTCACGCTCTCGATCTGGCGCAAAGCGGCAAGAAACATCCAGCCGCAACGCCTCTCAAGGGTTTTGGAGGTGCGGGAGTCCTTGAGTTGATTGAGGACTTCGATACGAACACCTACCGCGCCGTTTATACAGTTCGTTTTGGTAGAGCAATTTATGTTCTGCACTGTTTTCAGAAAAAGTCGACTACGGGCATTAAAACCACTCAGTGCGACATCGATCTGATCAGAATGAGACTTCAAGCAGCGCAGGATCATGCGAAAGGATCAGAAAATGATTGAAATCGAAGAAAGCAGCGGCAATGTCTATGAAGACCTTGGGATTCCCAACTCCAATGAAATGCGAGTCAAATCCCAGTTGGCCGCTAAAATTGGTGAGATCATCAAGGCTCGTCATTTGACCCAAGTTCAGGCGTCGGAAATCTTGGGACTGTCGCAGCCCAAACTTTCTGAGATGTTGCGCGGAAAGTTTCGTGGGATTAGTGAAGCCAAGATGATGGAGTGTCTGTTGCTGCTCGGGCGTGACGTGCAAATCGTAGTCAAATCGGCCCCCCGATCACGCAAAGAAGGCCGACTTGAAGTGGTCTTTAGTTAAGTCGCGCGGTTCAAGAACTCAATTCACGCGCTCTGCACAGTCACCCGCTCACTCTCCCCTTCCACCGCCAACCACCAAGCCTCGCCACGCTGCGGATGCATCAGGTTGAACGCTTCGCCCATTTGCGGTGTGGTAATCGAAACGCTGCGTTCCCAGGCCAGGGCCAGGATGCGGTCGAAGGGTTCGTACCATGCGTGGGTCGACAGGTCGAAGGTGCCGTTGTGGATGGGTAGCAGCCAGCGGCCCTTGAGGTCGATGTGGGCTTGCAGGGTTTCTTCAGGTTGCATGTGCACGTGTGGCCAGTCGACGTTATAGGCGCCGGTTTCCATCAGGGTCAGGTCGAACGGGCCGTATTGTTCGCCGATGCGCTTGAAGCCGTCGAAGTAGCCGCTGTCGCCGCTGAAGAAGATGCGGGTGTCGGCGTCGATCATCACCCATGAGGCCCAGAGCGTGCTGTTGCCGTCGAACAGGCCACGGCCGGAGAAGTGTTGCGACGGGGTGGCGATGAACTGGATGCCGTCGACTTCCGTACCTTGCCACCAGTCCAGTTGGCGGACTTTGCTGGCGTCGATGCCCCACTTGATCAGGGTGTCGCCCACACCCAAAGGGGTGAGGAAGTACTTGGCCTTGTCGGCCAGTTTCAATACGGCCTGATAGTCCAGGTGGTCGTAGTGATCGTGGGACAGGATCACGGCTTCAATCGGTGGCAACTGGTCGAGGCTGATCGGCGGTTGGTGAAAGCGCTTGGGGCCGGCCCATTGCACGGGTGAGGCACGTTCGGCAAAGACCGGGTCGGTGATCCAGAATTTGTCCCGCAGTTTGAGCAACAGTGTGGAATGGCCCAGGCGATACACGCTGTGGTTCGGCGCCGCCATGAGCGCCGCTTGGGTCAACGGCTGGACCGGGACCGGCGCGGTCGGGCGGGTGTCGCGCGGTTTGTGGAACATCGCGTTCCACAAGATGCGCAAGGTTTTGCCAACGCTTAAACGCTGAATCGGCGTGTGGTTTTGGAACTGCCCTTGAGCCTGTCGGGAGGCTTCAGGCACCGCGTTAATCGCCGGAGAAGTTGAATTGGCCATAGCTGAATGACTCCAGAAAAACCGCACGTTTTAGCGATTTTCCGCTTGGGACGATAAATGGCCAAAGCACGCACGCATCAGCCGAACACTCTATTTTTGCTGGGCAGGATTAACAAAACATTACACTGCACAGTGTAGTTTCAAGGTTGCATCAAAGCGGATCACAAGTAAACTGCTGAGTGTAGTTTTCCTTTCCACTCTGCCGAAGCGTATTTATGACAGCTCCACAGCGTCTCACCGACCGAAAACGCGAAGCCATCATTCAAGCGGCGATTGCCGAATTCCGCACCAACGGTTTCGATATCACCAGCATGGACAAGATTGCCGCGACCGCTGGCGTGTCGAAGCGCACGGTTTACAACCATTTCCCCAGCAAGGAAGAGTTGTTCGCCGAAATTCTCAACCAACTGTGGGATCGCGTGCTGGCAGAACAGGAAACGCCCTACAGCCCTGACCAGCCGCTGCGTGAGCAGTTGCAACGGATTCTGTCGGTCAAGCTGGCGACGATGGGCGATGACAATTTTCTCGATCTGGCGCGGGTGGCCATTGCCGCTGCCATTCACTCCCCCGAACGCGCCCAGAGCATGGTGGCCCGCATGGGTGAACGAGAGGAAGGCCTGACCGTGTGGATTCGTGCCGCGCAGGCCGATGGTCGCTTGAAAACGGTTGCCCCTGACTTTGCCGCTCAACAGCTCCAGGGCATGCTCAAATCCTTCGCTTTCTGGCCCCAGATTTCCATGGGCCAACCGAGCCTTTCCCCGGCGATGCAGCGCACCGTCGTTGACTCTGCGCTGGACATGTTCCTGGCCTGCTACCAGCTCTAGATCACGCCACTGCTCCACCCTGCCGCGATTAAATGGCTCCGAAGGACACTGATTATTCCCGTTGGAATAAATGACAATGTCCGCCGTTTTAACCGATGAATGGTCACTCTGAATCTTACGCAGCAATGTGTTTCAGAATGAATCTGGCGCAGGGAACTATGGAAAACCATCGCGGCAAGGGCTTGTCATTCGCCAGACGTATCTACATGCCCAGAGCCATCGGCCTGGGCATCGGGTCTTTGTGCGTCGCCGTCGCGCTGTATCCCTTGAACATGCCGATGTGGGTCTGGGTGTTGATGCTACTCAATGCCTTTGTCTGGCCGCATGTGGCCTTTCAGCTGTCGCGCCGATCGACGTTTCCCTACAAGGCCGAACGCCGCAACCTGATTTACGATTCGCTGTGCGGGGGCTTCTGGGCCGCCACCATTCAGTTAAATCCCCTGACCACCGTGACCATTCTGTCGATGATGGCGATGAACAACGTCGCCACCGGTGGCTTGCGGCTATTTGTGCTGGGCAGTTTGAGCCAGGTAGCGGGCGTGTTGATTTCGTGGCTGCTATTCGGCATGTCGTTCAACCCGACGACCACGCCCTTGCAGGTGTGGGCTTGCCTTCCGATTTTGACCCTCTATCCATGGGCCGTTGGCATGGTTTGCTATCGACTGGCGATCAAATTGTCGGAGCATAAACGCACCCTGAGTGCGTTGAGCCGCACCGACAGTTTGACCGGCCTGCTCAACCACGGGGCCTGGAAGGACTTGCTGCAGCTAAAGTTCCAGAACTGTCGCCAGCACCAGGCACCCGCCACCATTGCGCTAATCGACATCGACCACTTCAAGGCAATCAACGATACCTACGGCCACATCATCGGGGATTCGGTGCTGCGCCAGTTGAGTGTCGAGCTCAAACGCAACCTGCGCGACAGTGCCTTGGCCGGGCGCTACGGCGGTGACGAGTTTTGCGTGATTCTGCCGAACATACCGCTGGATCAGGCTCGGGAAGTGATGGATCGCTTGCGCAAGGTGCTGCATGAATACCGACACCGGGAAGTGCCCGAACTGCGTGTCAGCCTGAGCATTGGCCTGGCGTGTTTTCACCCGTCGTATGCCGATTCGATTGCCTGGCTCGATGACGCCGACAAGGCTCTATACATCGCAAAAAATACCGGTCGCAACAAAGTCAGCGTCGCCGCGAGCAGCGCCGATCTCGACATACCAAGCGCACTTGCGGTTTAGCGTGTCAACATGCGCCCCTGCCATATTCAACCCCGCAGTAAACTCCGCACCGCCGAAATCTCCGGCACATCCCGACGTTTCATGTACACCCGCAGCGGTTCGGTGATGTTGATGCGGTCGTCGATGTTCTGCTCCAGCAGCAGCTGGATCAACTCGCGCTTGAGGGTCATGGATTGCTCGGGTCCAGTGGCCCAGACGAATTCGCTGGTAGGGATGATGCCGTCGTCCGCCACGTCCATGCCGAAAGAGTCCTCGCTGAACCGCACGATGTAGTGGCCAGTCTTGCGGTTGAGGCCGACGAAGCCTTTGAGCTGGTCGGCGGCCTGGCAGATGAGCTGGGATGTGATGCGCATGGTAAACCTCACAGGGGTGATCGTTGGTTTACACGCAGGGCGAGCGTTTCCCTCTGCCGGGGAAATATCGCTCAAGCGTACTGCAAACAAACGCACAAAAACGCTGACCAAAATCAGCTTTACGCACGTTTATGTCGGTCTCGCGATAGCGCTCGCAGCGCTCAGTTGTTAAAAGGGACGTCTTTGAAAACCATCGCGAAAGGATCTCGAGCATGCCTGCAACCTTTACCAAGAGCGCCCTGCTGCTGAGTCTGTTGCTCGGCCTCGGTCAGGCCCAGGCCGCCAGCGAGCCCGGCCCCACTGCGCTGGCCACACACCTGGGCATCCCGCACCCGGCGGTGATTGCCCACCGTGGTGCCTCGTTCGATGCCCCGGAATCCACCGTTGCCGCGTACAAACTGGCCCGTGACCTGGGTGCCGATTACCTGGAGCTGGACCTGCAACGCAGCAAGGATGGCGTGCTGTTCGCCCTGCACGACAACAATCTGCAACGCACCACCGACGTCGCCAGCAAGTTCCCCGAGCGCAAGGACAGCCCGGCCAACGCGTTCACCATGGCCGAACTGAAAACCCTCGATGCCGGCACCTGGTTCAACACCGCGTACCCGGATCGCGCACGCCCTTCCTACGCGGGGCTGAAAATCCTGACCCTCGATGAAATCATCGATATCGCCCAGGGCAACCCGCTACACAAGCCTGGCCTGTACATCGAAACCAAGGAGCCCAAGCAGTTTCCCGGCATCGAGCGCGACCTCAAGGACAAACTCCATGACCGTGGCTGGCTGAGCCCGGCCGGTTCGAAACTGGCGAAAAGCGAATTGGCGGTCGGCCAGGGCAAAGGCAAGGTGATCTTGCAGACCTTCGAAAAAAGCAGCCTCGAACTGCTGCAAAAAGAGATGCCGCACGTCCCGAAAATCCTCCTGCTGTGGGTGGGCGAAGGCAATATCGAGCCGAAATCGAAAGTGACGTTTGCCGAATCCGGCGAGCAGGATAAGGCCGCCTACTACGCCAAGCAGCAGCCGAAAGACAAAGCCGAATTTCAGCGCTGGGTCGACTACGCCAAGGCCCAGGGCGCGATCGGCACTGGTCCTTCGGCGGCGCTGACCAAGGGCGGTGATCAGAGTTATGCCGACCTCGTGCAACCGTGGATGAACCAGTACACCCACGATCAGGGGTTGCTGGTGCACGTCTACACCATCGACGAGGCGGTGGATTATCAGAAGGTGATGGAGGCGGGTGTCGATGGCATTTTCACCAACCGCGCCAGCGAGTTGTTGAAGTTCTATAAACGCCCGGCGGCGGCGAGTGTTGATCAGGTGTTGAGGAACAACGGGTACTGAGGAACACACCGGGTAGCCGCTGGCGCAGCCTGCGTTCGGCTGCGAAGTAGTCGTCAAACCTGAGCGCGAGGTATTTCTGAAGTACCGCGTTCACCGATTTTGCGACTGCTGCGCAGCCGAACGCAGGCTTCGCCAGCTGCTACATTGAAGATGTCGCCATGATAGGGAATTTTAAGGGTGGATTAAGTTACAAAAGCTAACCTGATCTCACTTAAACAGCACACACAAGGAACGAACTCATGAAGACTCTGACTGCCCTGTTCACCGCTGCAGCCCTGACCCTAACCGCTGGTTTGGCCCAGGCTGATGTTCCTGTCGACCAGATTCCGCAGTTGGTCAAGGACGGGAAGATCAAGCCACTGGAAGAGCTGAACCAGATCGTTCTGAAGCTGCACCCGGGCGCGACGATTACCGACAGCGACCTGGATAACCACTTCAACGGCTACGAGTACGAAGTCGAGTTGCGCGATGCGCAAAACGTTGAATGGGACGTGGACTTGAACGCCGCCACCGGCGAAGTCCTGAAGAACAAAAAAGACGACTGATGCACACCGCCAAAAGCCGCACGATGTCACCATCGTGCGGCTTTTTTGTGCCTGAGTGTTTGATCAGGCCGAGGTGCTGACCAGCGTCCCCGACGTACCGGAACCAGACTCCTGCAACGCCTGCAACAACGCCGCTGTCGCGGTTTGCAAAGACGCCGAAGTGGCTGCGATTTGCGATTGTGCGGCTGCCACTTCAGCCGCCTTGGCCTCGTCGCTTTGCTGCTTGGCCTGGGCCGCTTGCAGTTGCTGCATTTGCTCCTGCATCTGCTTTTGCAGTTCGGCGATTTGCTTGCGCAGCTCTTTCACCGCATCGGACTCTTCACTGCTACTGGCGCTGCTGTCACCCGTTGCGGGAGCACCGCCGGCAGTGACTTTGGTGCTGTCGGTAGAAGATGCAGTGGCTGTCGCTGCCGTGGTGTCCTCCATGTCCGCGCCGTTGGCGGTGGAAGGCGTGGTACTTAACGTCGTTTGGGGGATCGAAATATTGGTGATGCTGACCATTGAAGTTCTCCGTCATGGATGGGTTTAACCGGTCATCGACACCTCCTGCCTGCACTTGAGATCGACTGTGTAGCGACTGTGCCTCAATTCCGATACAAACCCGCGCCTGTCGCTGAATCGTCACCAATCCTTCATCCAGCCTTGCGATGATGCGGCTCAAGTGAACCAGCCGTACTTCCACTCCCAGTAGCAGCTGGCGAAGCCTGCGTTCGGCTGCGCAGCAGTCGTCATCCGGGACACGCGTTTTTCCAATGGCAATGGATGGCCTGACTTCACGACTGCTGCGCAGCCGAACGCAGGCTTCGCCAGCTGCTACAGAAAGCTTCAGCGCCTCTCTTTGCGAGCTCTCATGAACCACAGCATCGATCAAAGCCATCGCGATCCGGATCTGTTCGGCCTGCTTTACGGTTTCAGTTTTCGTCCCGGCGAGCGTGGTCAGGAGATCGACTCGGCCAGGGCTTTGCGCTGCTTGCAGCAACCGGAAGACGACGAGCAATTTCTCTGGCTGCACTTGAACCTCGCCCACGCCGCGTGTGAGCGCTGGATGAAGAGCCATCTGGAATTGCCCGACGAATTTTTTGAAGCCTTGCACGAAGGCTCGCGTTCGACGCGCATCGAGCATGTCGACTCGGCATTGCTGGCGGTGGTCAACGATGTGGTGTTCAACCTCAGTAGCATGGTCTCGTCGGATGTCTCGACACTGTGGGTGTGTGCGCGCAGTCGGTTGATCATCAGTGCGCGTCTGCAACCGCTGCACTCGGTGGACAAGTTGCGTTCGTCGGTGAAGGCCGGTGAGTGCTTTCGCTCGCCGCTGGAATTGCTGGTGCATCTGTTGCGCGATCAGGGTGAAGTGCTGACGCAGATCGTGCGCAAGACCAGCCAGAGCGTGGATCAGATCGAGGATGAGTTGCTCTCTTCGCGCCTGTCGACCAACCGTGCCGAACTGGGCGCCAACCGCCGCGTGTTGGTGCGTTTGCAACGTTTGCTGGCGTTGGAACCGGGATCGTTGTTGCGCCTGCTCAATCGTCCGCCGCCGTGGCTGCAAAAGGAGGACGTGAAAGAGCTGCGCAAATCCACCGAGGAGTTTGCGCTGATCATCAACGACCTGACTGCACTTGGTGAACGGATAAAACTGCTGCAGGAAGAAATCGCCGCCAACCTCAACGAACAGAGCAACCGCACGCTGTTCACCCTGACCGTGGTGACGGTGCTGGCGTTGCCGATCAACATCATTGCCGGTTTCTTCGGCATGAACGTGGGCGGAGTGCCGCTTTCCCAGGACCCGGAGGGGTTCTGGATTCTGGTGGCGCTGGTTGCGACGTTTACGGTGATTGCCGGGCGTTGGGCGTTTCGTAAGCGGCAGGATTATTGAGAACAAAAGATCGCAGCCTTCGGCAGCTCCTACAGGAAGTCGCCTTAAGGTAGGAGCTGCCGAAGGCTGCGATCTTTTGATCATTTACGGATCAACGGTTCAACAAAAAACCGAACCCCTGACCTAGGGCAGTCTCTCTGTAACATTTGGCAACGATCATGACCGACACTCCTTCCCTCCTCAGGAATGTCCGGCATGGCTACCCCCTCCTTCACCGCCGCCCCGGCGCCCGCCAGTAGCGCCAAACCGCAATTCGATAAAAAACCCGGCCTGATCACCATCGTAGTATTTGTTGCCGTGTTGGCCATCGGATTGCTGTTCACCGCCTACAGCCTGATGCACGACATGCACGAACTCGGCACGGTGGTGACCACCTGGACGCCGTTTTTGCTGTTGGGCGTGGCGTTGTTGATCGCCTTGGGCTTTGAGTTCGTCAACGGTTTCCACGACACCGCCAACGCGGTGGCCACGGTGATTTACACCCACTCGCTGCCGCCGAATTTCGCGGTGGTCTGGTCCGGGTTCTTCAACTTCCTCGGGGTGCTGCTGTCCAGTGGCGCGGTGGCGTTCGGCATCATCGCGTTGCTGCCGGTGGAGTTGATTCTGCAAGTCGGTTCGTCCGCCGGTTTCGCGATGATCTTCGCCCTGTTGATCGCCGCGATCCTGTGGAATCTCGGCACCTGGTGGCTGGGGCTGCCGGCGTCTTCGTCGCACACCTTGATCGGTTCGATCATTGGTGTCGGCGTGGCCAACGCATTGATGCACGGCCGCGACGGCACCAGCGGCGTGGACTGGGCGCAGGCGACCAAGATTGGTTACGCGCTGCTGCTCTCGCCGCTGGTGGGCTTTGGCTGCGCCGCGTTGCTGCTGCTGGCCCTGCGCGCGTTCGTGAAAAACCGTGCGCTGTACAAGGAACCCAAAGGCAACACGCCACCGCCGTGGTGGATTCGCGGGCTGTTGATCCTGACTTGCACCGGTGTGTCGTTCGCCCACGGTTCCAATGACGGGCAGAAAGGCATGGGCCTGATCATGTTGATTCTGGTCGGCACCCTGCCAATGGCCTACGCGCTGAACCGCACGATGCCGGCCGATCAGGCGTTGCAGTTCGCCGCCGTGGCCGAAGTCACCCAGCAAGCCTTGGTCAAAGCCGCGCCGCAACCGGCACCGGCCGATCCGCGTCCGATCCTGTCCGAGTACGTGCGCAGCAAGGAAGCGACACCGCAACTGGTGCCTGCGCTCGCCGCGCTCACCGGCAGCATCGGCGCCGAGGTCAAGGGTTATGGATCGCTGTCGAAAGTGCCCGCCGAAGCCGTGGGCAACGTGCGAAACGACATGTACCTGACCAGCGAAACCATTCGCCTGATGGACAAGAACAAGGTCGGTAATTTCGACGCCGACACCAGCAGCAAGCTGCAACTGTTCAAGCAGCAGATCGACAATTCCACCCGCTTCATTCCGCTGTGGGTGAAAATCGCGGTGGCGATTGCGTTGGGGCTGGGCACCATGGTCGGCTGGAAGCGCATTGTGGTGACGGTCGGCGAGAAGATCGGCAAGACTCACCTGACGTACGCGCAAGGCGCCTCGGCAGAAACCGTGGCCATGCTGACCATCGGTGCCGCTGACATGTTTGGCTTGCCGGTGTCGACCACCCATGTACTGTCGTCAGGCGTGGCCGGGACCATGGTCGCCAACGGTGGCGGCTTGCAGATGAAGACTATCCGCAACCTGCTGATGGCCTGGGTGCTGACCTTGCCGGCGGCGATTCTGTTGTCGGGCAGTTTGTATTGGTTGTTTACCCAACTGTTCTGATGCACTGCCTTAAAAACTGTGGGAGCGAGCCTGCTCCTACAGGTTATTCGCCGAGCGGATCACCTCGCCCAACCAATCCATGAACGCCCTCACCCGCAACGGCAAATGCCGTTGTCGGGCATAGAGCAGCGACACTTCCATGGACGGCGCGTTGAATTGCGGCAATACCGCGACCAGTTCACCACTGCTCAAGTGACGGTGCATGCCCATTCGCGGCGCCTGGATCAGACCGAAACCGCCCAGGCACGCCGATTCATAGGCATCGGTGCTGTTGACCGTGATGCTGCCCGTCATCGCCAGCCGCTGCACCTTGTCATCGACCTCATACACAAACCCTTCCGAACGGGCGCCCAGCACGCCGACGTAGTGCACCAGCCGATGTTGCGCCAAATCCTCCAGGCTTTGCGGCATGCCAAAGCGCTGCACGTATCCGGGGCTAGCGCAGTTGACCATGGCGAAGTCGCACAGATGCCGCGCGACCACCGATTGATCCGGTTGCGCGCCCACTCGCAGCACGCAATCAAAGCCCTCGCTGAGCAAGTCCACACGGCGGTCAGTGCTGCTGATTTCCAGTTCAAGCAGCGGGTGGCGCGCCATGAATTCCGGCAGGCGCGGCATCACCACGCGCCGGGCCAGAATGTTCGGCATGTCGACACGAATTCGCCCCACCAACGTGGCTTCGTCCTGGCGAAACAAGCCTTCGATTTCATCCATGTGCGACAGCAGATCCTTGCTGCGCTCGTACAACACCAGACCATCCTGAGTGGCCTGGACCTTGCGCGTGGTGCGTTGCAACAGGCGTGTACCGAGCAAGGCTTCCAGCGCCTGCACATGCTCGGACACCGTCGAGCGCGGCAGGCCCAGGCTTTCGCCAGCAAGGGTGAAACTCGACATTTCACTGACCCGGACGAAGGTGCGCAGCAGTTCCAGTTTGTTCATGGGCCTGACCTTTATTGTTCGGATTCATCGACCAGTGATTCCGATTTAGCCATGTTTATCACTCCACAGCGGATAAATAAACTTCCTCACACCCACTGCCCACTGCACTTGAGGAAGCCCCATGAACCGTAAAATCGCACTGATCACCGGCGCCAGCCGCGGCCTTGGCAAAAACGCTGCCTTGCACCTGGTTGCCCAAGGCGTCGACATCATCGGCACCTACAACAGCCGAGCCGATGAGGCGCAGGCACTGGTCGCGGAAATTGAAAGCCTCGGCGGCCGCGCCGCCATGCTGCAACTCGATGTCGGCCAGAGTGAGCATTTCGCCGCTTTTGCCTCTGAAGTGGCAAAGGTCTTGCGCAGCCAGTTTGACCGCGAGCATTTCGACTTTCTGATCAACAACGCCGGGATCGGGATGCATGCGAACTTCGTCGACACCACCGTTGAGCAGTTCGACTTGCTGGTGAACATCCATTTCAAGGGACCGTTTTTCCTCACGCAAAACCTGCTGCCATTGCTCAATGACGGCGGGCGCATCATCAACGTTTCCAGCGGGCTGGCCCGTTTCAGTTTGCCGGGTTACGGCGCCTATGCGGCCATGAAAGGTGCGATGGAAGTGCTGACGCGTTACCAGGCCAAAGAGCTGGGTGCGCGCAACATCAGCGTCAACATCCTCGCCCCCGGTGCGATCGAAACCGATTTCGGTGGGGGCACCGTGCGGGACAACGCCGAGGTCAACAAAATGGTCGCGGGCAACACCGCGCTGGGACGCGCCGGTCGTCCGGATGATATTGGCGCCGCGATTGCGCTGCTGGTGGCACCGGGTAGCCAGTGGATCAATGGGCAGCGGATTGAGGCGTCGGGCGGGATGTTTTTGTAAGGCCTAAACATTGAAAGATCAAAAGATCGCAGCCTGCGGCAGCTCCTACATTGGATCGGTATACCCGATTCTGTAGGAGCTGCCGCAGGCTGCGATCTTTTTGTTTTACTGCACGCAGGTCTGACGCACCACCACCCGCTCCCGCACTACGTCATACACCCAGTGATAAACGTAGGTGTACGGCAGGAAAAACAGCAGCACGCCGATGTCCAGCAGGAACGCCTGCCACAGGCTGATATTCAGCCACCAGGCAATCAATGGCACGCCAAGCGCGACCAGTCCGCCTTCGAACAACAGCGCGTGCACCACGCGGACCCAGGCATTGTGAGCAATCGCGAAACGCTTGAGCAGCCGGTCGAACAGGCCGTTGAAGACCACGTTCCACGCCAGCGCCAACGCGGCAATGACCAACGTGACGACGCCCATTTCCAGCATCGGTTTGTCCATGATCCAGGCCAGCAACGGGGTACAGATCAGAATGGCCAGTAATTCGAAGCCGATGGCCTGGAAAATACGTTCGGTAATGGATTTGTTGGCGCTCATGGCCTGACTCCCTTGGGTGACAATGGTTGCCATGATCCGTCATCACACCGATACTTCATAACCAATAACCATCGATCAAGGCGATAGTTCATGGCCTCTCATGAAGTGCTGTTGGCGTTTGTCGAAGCCGCCACCCAAGGCTCGTTTTCCGCGGCGGCGCGCAAACTGGGCCGCAGTCAGTCGACCATCAGTGCGGCCGTGGCCAGCCTGGAAATCGACCTGAACCTGACGTTGTTCGACCGCAGCAGCCGCAAACCCGGCCTGACCCCGGCCGGCCACGTGATGTTGCAACGTGCTGAAGACATCCTCGCCGCCACCAGTCGCCTGGAAATGACCGCCAGTCAGCTATCGAATGGCGTTGAAGCGAAGCTCACAGTGGCGCTGTCCGACACCTACCAATCCGACCGTTTCGAAGCATCGCTCAGTGCCTTTGAACAGCGCTATCCGGACTTGGAACTCGAATGCCTGATTGCTGAATGCGATGATTTGGTGGCGCTGGTGCAAAGTGGTCGAGCGCAAATTGCCTTTGCCGAAATGCAGGACAGCTATCCGCCGGACCTGGTCAATTCGACGGTGGACGAGCGCACGGAAATCGCCCTGTTCGTGTCGCCGGAACATCCGTTGGCATCGCTCGATCACATTGATCAGGACGTGCTGCAGCAACACCGCGAATTACGTCTGGCGACCATCGTCAATCCATATGAGAGCCGGGCGAAGGGCCGCGTCTGGTCGGCGCCGAGTTATTTGATGCTGCTGGAAATGGCCCAGGGCGGTTTCGGTTGGGCGCCGTTGCCGCGCTGGCTGGTGGCGCGATTTGGGCCAGGTACTTTGCAGGAGTTGCAGGTGCGAGGCTGGCCGAAAACGGTGTCGGTGGATGCGCTGTGGTCGAGGCAGAATCCGCCGGGGCCGGCGGGGAGTTGGTTGCTTGGCAAAATGCTTGAGTGAAGGTCCTGCGGACCTTATCGCGAGCAGGCTCACTCCCACATGTTGACCGTGTCCTCACAAACAACTCGGTCAACTGTGGGAGCCAGCCTGCTGGCGATGGGCCCAGAAAAACCACACTACTCCAACGCCTTGAGCCGCCCTTCGATAAACCGCCGCTCCGGCTCTTGCTGCGTTAACTCCAGCGCCCGCTGATACGCCGCCCGCGCCTGCTCCACCCGCCCCAACTGCCGACAAAATTCTGCCCGCGCCGAATGCGCCAAGTGGTAATCCAGCAGGTCACCGCGCGCCAAAATCGCCTCGACCAAGATCAACCCTGCCAACGGTCCATCCCGTTTGGAAATCGCCGCCGCCCGGTTCAACTCGACCACCGGCGAAGGCACGGCGCGCAGCAACACGTCGTACAGCCCAACGATCTGTTCCCAATCGGTTTCATCCACCGACGGCGCTTCGGCATGCACCGCCGCGATCGCCGCTTGCAGGCAATACGGGCCGAATCGGCGACTGCTCAGCGCCCTCTCCACCAAGCTGCAACCTTCGGCAATCATCTCGCCGTTCCACAAACTGCGGTCTTGATCATCCAGCAGAATCAATTCACCGCTGGGCGAGGTTCTGGCCACGCGTCGCGACTCGTGCAGCAGCATCATCGCCAGCAAGCCCATGACTTCCGGTTCCGGCAGCAATTCCATCAGCAAGCGGCCGAGACGAATCGCCTCGCGTGTCAGGTCTTCGCGGGTCAATTGCGCCCCGATGGACGCCGAATACCCTTCGTTGAACACCAGGTAAATCACCCGCAGCACGCTGTCGAGGCGCTCGGGCAATTCCGCCAGGGACGGCACTTGATAGGGGATTTTTGCGTCGCGGATTTTCGCCTTGGCGCGCACGATGCGTTGGGCGATGGTGGCCGGCGCCGAGAGGAAGGCCCGGGCGATTTCTTCGGTGGTCAGGTCGCAGACTTCGCGCAAGGTCAACGGCACTTGCGCATCCGCCGCCAACGCCGGGTGGCAGCAGGTGAAGATCAGGCGCAGCCGATCGTCTTCCACGTCTTCGTCACTCCAGTCGGCCTGTTCCAGCGCTTCCAGTTGCGCCAGCAACAAAGGCCGCGAGGCATTGAACCGCGCACGCCGACGCAACACGTCGATGGCCTTGAACCGCCCGGTAGACACCAGCCAGGTGCGCGGGTTATCCGGCACGCCGTCCTGTTGCCAGCGCTCGACCGCGACGAAGAAAGCCTCGTGCAAGGCCTCTTCGGCGAGGTCGAAATCGCCGAGCAAGCGAATCAACGTCGCCAGAATGCGCCGCGACTCTTCACGATAAACCTGCTCGACCCGCGCCTTGACCGCCGCCGCCACCATCACTCAGGGATTCAACTGGCGCACAGGACGCACTTCAACACTGCCGACCCGCGCTGCCGGGATGTTCCCGGCGACCTGGATGGCTTCGTTGAGGTCCTTGGCATCGATCAAGTAGAACCCGGCCAACTGCTCCTTGGTTTCGGCGAACGGGCCGTCGGTGATCGACATTTTGCCGTTGCGCATGCGCACGGTGGTGGCGGTCTGCACTGACTCCAGCGCCTCGGCGGCGACCATGCGGCCACTGCCCTGGATCGATTCCGCATACGCCATGCACTCAGAATCGTGCGGGCTCTCCGGCAGCGAATGCAGTAACTGCTCATCGCTGTAGACCAGGCATAAATACTTCATCACGCTCTCCTTATCGAACGGATCAACTATGGCCGCAGATCGGCATGGCTGGCGAGAAAAAATCTCAAGGTTTCAGGTCGAACAGCGGTGCGCCAGTCTGCATATCGAACGGCGCCGACCAGTGTTCGTGAACGATCTGCCACAGCCCCGCTTCCTGTCGATAGCACTGCGAGACACGCATCCAGCAGGCCTGGGTTTCGCCCTTGTCATTGGTGCCGCCGCAATGGGCCAGCCAGTGGGCGAAGGCGATTTCCTGGGACGGTTCGATGCTGACTTCGTGAAACTCAAAGATGTGCGGGCCGGGGCACATCTGCATGCATTCCTGCCAATGGGCGCGATAGGCGGGCTTGCCCTTGAATTGCAACGCCTTCACCGCATCAAAAGAAACGATGTCATCGGCATACAACGCCATGACCTTCTCCACATCCTTGGTCATGACGGCCTGGCGATAGTTTTCGATCAGGTTTTGAATTTGGGTTTGCGAGTTCATGGTGGTTCTCCGTGGTTTTTATGGGAAGACACCCTTAGTCGTCTGGCGATCCGGTGAATCGACAGGTGAAATAAAAATAATCCACCCAGCCAGAATCGCTAGAATCGATGGCTCTATTGATGATGGAAAAAGGACCCTCCAGTGACAGCCCGACTCGTGCCATATGAAACCCTGAACGCGCAGCAGCGCCAGCAGGTGGAGGCCATTGAAGTCCATCCGGAGCAAGTCAAGTTCTCCGGTGACATCCACGGTGCTTTGCATACCCTGTTGTCCAAGCCTGGCCCAGGCGTCAAAGGATTTGCCCTGTTGGCCGAAGACATCCCCGTGGCCTTTTTGCTGCTCAAACGCCCGCCCGTTTTACCGGCATGGGCCGATGAACACAGCGCCACACTGCATGCGCTGCAGGTCGACCAACGCGCGCAAGGCAAAGGTTATGGCAAGGCCTGTCTGCAAGCGCTACCAGAAGCTGCGCGCCTGGCGTGGCCGGAGATCAAAGGGTTGGAATTGTCGGTGGATGCGGATAATGAATCGGCGATTGGGTTGTATGCCAGGTATGGTTTTGTCGACAGCGGCGAGGCGTACAAGGGGCGGATCGGGTATGAGCGGCGGATGGGGTTGAAATTCTGATCGCTGACACAACGCCCGATCCCTTGTAGGAGCTGCCGCAGGCTGCGATCTTTTGATCCTGTTTTTTACAAAGCAAAATCAAAAGATCGCAGCCTGCGGCAGCTCCTACAGGGAATATCTTTTACAGTTTCAGCACCATCTCATGCCACGCCATGCCGCCATGGTCGGACGCCGACGGTTTGATGTAGGCAAAACCGAACCCGGCGTACAGCGGAATATGCCGTTTTTTGCACATCAAGTTGATGGTGACTTTGCCCATCGCGCGCATGCGCGCAATGAACTCGCCCATCAAGCGCTTCGCCAGGCCTTGTCCTTGATAAGCCGGGTGCACCACCACTGACATGATCACCACGTGCGGCCCGTCCGGGTCGTGGCCGACCAGTTCCTTGAACGCTTCGTCCGACATCTCTACCTGAAATGCCGCACCGGAATTGATGAAACCGGCGACCACGCCGTCCACTTCCGCGACGATGAAACCCTCGGGCCAGGTGGCGATGCGCGTGGCGATTTTTTCGCGAGTCGCCGCTTCGTCGCCTTCGTAGGCAACGGTTTCGATGGCGTAGCAACGGTCCAGGTCAGCAGGCGTGACATTGCGGATGACGGGGTTCATGGCGGCTCGGAATCAGCGGGGGAAAGGCTGGGGATGATAAATCAGCCTTGGCGCGACATCGAGAGACGAATCGTCTGACTCGCCTCTCGAAGTCAGTGTCAGGGCTTGATTGGCAGCCAGATTTCCAGTTTGCCGGTGTTGAGCTTCGGGTTGAAGTCTTCGCTGTAGCGTTCGAATTCCGGTTCCGCCAATAGCTCGCGCCCGGATTGCGGCAGCCACGTTCCATGGATGTACTGGAAGGTTTGCGGCAGCGATTCCAGCGGCCCCTTGTGTTCAAACACCACGTATTGCTGGGGCTGAATTTCTACCCAGCGGTACGTTTCCGGCAAATCGTCGAGCTTGCTGATCTCGACCCCGGCGATGTAATCGAAGCCGCCCTTGCCGTCGAAATTACAGCAGACGCCGTAGGTCACTTCGCCTTTTTGCCCTGGGACATTGCCGATATGGGGAATGAATTTTTCCCAGAGTTCGGGAATGCCTTTTACGGTTTGCTGGGTAAATGTTCCGCCAAGCCCTGCAATCAGCAGGAAGTGTCCGTGTTCAAAGCGTGGTTCGGACACCTCGACGCGTGTTTGCTCATCCATGACTCGACTCCTGGGAGGGAAAAGTGGGTTCGGCTGGGAGTATAGAAGTCAAACCCGATTCGCCCAATTACAGGGCATGCAACTGCTCGACGGCGCCTGCACCGACAAACTCGTTGTAACCCGATAGGATCACGTAAACCGCGAAATAGCAGAAGATCGCTGCCGATGCCATGTAGGAATAGCGCAGCAATTTGTCACCCAGCAACTTGCCCCCGTGGCTCGCGGCGAAGCACAGTCCTGCGGACCACAGCAGCCCGGCACAGAGGAAACCGCCGAGGAACAGCGCCGAACTCAACGCACCGCCGCCACCGGAACGTGCGATCAACGTGCCACCCACCGCAGCGAACCAGAGAATGGCGCTGGGCGACGACATGGCGAGAAAAATCCCACGGAAGAATTCCTTGCGATGGGAGTTGTGGCCGACTTCGGCGGTCTCGGCCAGCAGCGCTTCATGGTGGATCGCCGAATAAATCATCTTCGCCGCGAAGTACACCAACAGCGCCGAACCGCCAATCCACAACACCCAGCGCACGGTTTCGTATTGCAGTAAAACAGTCATGCCGGCCAAGGCCAGCACAGCGTAGATCAGGTCGCCGACGCAGGTGCCCAGCCCCAGAGCAAAGCCTTGAAAATAGCCGCGCTGCATGGCCAACGTGATCATCGCGATATTGGCCACGCCGATGTCCAGGCACAGCGAAAGGCTCAGCAAAAAGCCACTGGTAAATTCCATCGAACCCTTTCCTTCGGACAAATTTGTTTACATTGAGGCTGGACAGTCTGCCACAGCTGACCGTACATTCCGCCACAGGTCACCGCAGTGACCAGCGTCGCTCGGACGGTTCCGGGCGCTTACGTTATCCGAGGCAACAATGGCCGAACAAGGTTCGCCGCGCCGCTTTGCGCGCATAGATCGACTC
>Ga0247818_10000555_pt1 | contig 23530 bp, 28 predicted proteins | sample 13C_Glucose_Day1_FD_192424 | JGI IMG/M metagenome (GOLD analysis project Ga0247818, IMG submission 192424) | Soil microbial communities from agricultural site in Penn Yan, New York, United States - 13C_Glucose_Day1 | ecosystem: Environmental > Terrestrial > Soil > Agricultural land | place... | reverse complement strand
CACCGCCGCCGACTTCCCCACACACACCATCGCATCCCCGAAAGGACCCGCCCCATGGCCCGCCACATGTCCCGCAAATACCGACGACCTTCTGGAACTGCTTACCGACGCGATGTCGCGGCCCTTGGAGTCGCCGGATGCTTCTTCCTCCTCGGGCTGCTGGTCGCGCTGAGGACGGTGCTCGGATAATGCCCGACATCCGGCCGCTCTCCGAAGCGGAACTGAACACCTACCTCGCCGCCTGCGACGGCGCCACCGACGAGGAACTCCTCGACGTCAAGGCCCCCGACGGCGTCAGCCTCCGCGACATCCTCACGGACGCCAACGCCCCGGCCGAGTTCACCGCCACCTTCCCGATCCGGAACATGTCCGGGGAAACCCTGGCGCTGATGACCGGGATGCACCCGGCGCACTTCGACGCCGAAGGCCACGCGCTGGTCGACGGCATCCTCGACGGCAACCCCCGCATCCCCATGAAACCCGCAGGGGAGGCCACCGATGTGGACCGATGAGGAGAAGCACGAGATGGTCCGGCAGCAGCTGGTGTTCGGCGACGTCGAGCTGGACGACAACAACCGCCCCGTCATGGACCGCAAGGTCCCCGACCCTTGGGAGTACTACTACCGGGTTGGCGGCCGGGGCTGGGGCAAGACCAGCATGGTCGAGTATCTGCGCCGCCTCCACGAGGAGGTCCAGCGCGTCATCGACAAGACCGACGAACTGCACCGCATGGCCGCCGGCTGGCGGACCGCACCGCAGCCGCGGGAAATCCCGGACATCGCCGGTGTGCACTGGCGCTGCACCACCCCCACCGGATACGTCAGCTACTCCCAGCTGGAGGAGAAGTACCGCGCCTACACCCGCGGAATCGTCGACGGGCTCGCCGGACGGGACCTCCTCGACATCATCACCGACGCGAAGAACAAGGCCAGGGGGGCATGGTGAGCGCCACGGTCCGCAGCTACCACAAGGTCCCGGCCGCCGTCGACGCCGCCGAATACACCGGACCCCGTGACGCGCCGGAGATCCTGGCGTGGATCCGGGATCACGGCGGGGTCGCGTTCGAGGCCGCCGAGCTGGGCTGGCGCCACGACTTCGGCACCTACCACCACGGCGAGTACGGCTTCGTCTACCTGCCGTCGGGGGCGCGCAGCGCGGGGAGCCCGATCGAGGCGCTGCGCGATGATGAGCTGGTGGTGCGGACGGGAAACAACACGTTCGCTGTGGTTTTCCCCGGCGATTACATCGTCCGTAGCCGGCATGGCTTCTACCCGCTTAGAGCGGAAAGCTTTCACCGTAGCTACCGGGCCAATCTGCATCGCCGGGGAACCTCTACCACTGGGTCTCCGCCGCCCTCCTGATCCCCACTCCCCCAAGGAACGGGGTTGAACAGTGTGGACTGCGCGGATAACTGTTTACAACTATGCCTTAACACACCACCCGAAATCTAGAGAAGGACTACCTGAAATGCAGAACGCACTACCTGACTCAGCAGGTAAGCGCTACGTTGCACGCCCATCCGTTATCGAAGCGGTACAACTGGACGGCGACAATTCGCGCGATGCTTACCTCTGGATCGAGCGCCACATCGGCTCCATCGAACCCTCCGCCAACACCACCGGAGTCACCATCGACCCGGCCGACGGGGTCATGGTGATCCGGGATGAGAAGGGGGACCAGCGCGCACCGCTGGGCCACTGGATCGTCAAGGAAGCCGACGGTGAGTTCTGGGTCTGCCCGGACGACAACTTCCTCAAGACCTACGCCCCCGACGACGGCTCCGGCATCCTGGTCATCCCGCCGGGACTGATGAACAACATCGACAGCGCCGGCTACGACGTGAAGGAGATCCGTTCCAAGCAGACCTCGGTCACCACGGACTGGCGGCAAGACCCCTTCACGCTCAGGGAGCAGCTGGTCACCCGGGTCGAGCACATCGTCGACATCACCGCGGAGCGCAAGCGTGGGTAGGGTAGCGCTGGGCCCGGCGGCCAAGTCCAAGACCGGCAGTGTCCGGGTCACGACCACCCAGTACGAATACTTCGAGCGCACCTTCGGCGGGCTCGGGAAGTTTCTGCAGGCCAAGGTCAACGAGGAACTGCGCAAAGCCGCGGAGGAGAAGAAGTGAAGGCCGTCCGGTTCGCCAAGAGCCTCGAACCGCTGCTGGTCCCCATCGACCAGGTCAAACAGCACCCCGACAACCCTAACAACGGCGACGACGACAACCTGCTCGAGTCCATCCAGATCAACGGGTTCGTCACCGCCTGCACCGCCGACGCGGACACCGGCTACCTCGTGGCCGGGAACACCCGCTACCGGACCCTGCTCGCGCTCGGCGCCACCCACATCCCGATCATCTGGAACAAGTGGGACGAGGCCGAAGGCGCGGTCCGCTACCTGATCGGCGACAACGCCTCCAGCCGGCGGGCCGTGATGGACCAGGCGCAGCTGCTCGCGCTGCTGGGCCAGCTGCAGGAAACCGAACGGGGCCTGACCGGGTCCTCCGTCACGGATGCGGAGTACGAGAAGATGCTGCTGGACTTCGCCACCAACCTCGAAACCCCGCTGCTGGACGGGCCCGGGTTCGGCGCCCCGAAGAACGGGCCGCTGGGGCAGTTCCAGATTGTGCTGGATTTCAACGAGGAGGAGGACGAGCGCGATGCGATCTTCGCCGAACTCGCCGAACGCTACGAGAACGTCAGGGTGGTGAACCTCTGATGCCCGCCAGCAACTACAACCACAGCGTCATCACCCACACCACGCAGATGGCAGTGCAGACCGACACCGGGCACGTCGTCATCGTCACCGAGTACCGGGCTGACGGCTGCGTCACCTGGAGGCAAGCATGAGCGAGGAACTCGAACGGGTCCTGGACGAGGGAGACCCGGACCGGTCCCTGCCCTACAACGCGGTCGACAAGTCCGCGACCAAGGCCGAAGCCGCCGTGACGCTGGCGATGATGGGCGCCTCCCCGACCGACATCGCCAAGACCCTGAACTACTCCTCCGCGTACCGGGCCGCCCGGGCGGTGGAGCGGGCGCTGGCCTCCGCCGCCAACGACCCGCTGGAACGCGAGCAGATGCGCAAGCTGATCGGCAAGCGCCTGGACCGGCTGCTCTCCGCGGTGATGGGCAACGCGCTGGACCCCAACAACCCGAACCAGCTGGCGTTCCACGCCCGCGCGCTCGCCGTCGTGGACCGCCAGGCCAAGCTCTACGGCGCCGACGCGCCGCTGCAGGTCCAGGTCAACGCCGCCGACGAGCAGATCCTCGCCTTCGTGGAGATGGTCTCCCCGAACGCCGCGGCCGACAAGCTCGCCATCGAGGCCGACCCGATGGCCGACGAGGACATCGTCGACGCGGAGGTCATTGATGGCGAATCATGACCGGACCCGGCTGCAGGGCTTCACCGCCGTCCCGTCCAAGGAAGGCTGGCGCGAACGCGCGATCCAGCGCGTCCGGGACCGGCAGCACAAGTCCCGCCGCCACAACGAGCGCTCCAACGGGATGTACCTGTTTTTCGACGACGAGATGCGGGTGCTGCTGGATGAGGCGTGTATGCGCCGGGACATCTCCCTCACGGGGTACGGGCGGCGGGCGATGATCGCGTTCATCGCGCACGATCTCGGCCTGCCGATCGAGGAGGTCGCGAAGTACGGTGCGGTCCCGGCCGGGTACGGGGCCACCGGCGGCGGCCGGCTCAAGCGCACGCACGACAACGGCCGGGGCAAAGGGCTCTGGCGGATCCTGAAACTGGGGGAATAATGGCGATCAAGCGCAGCATGGCACTGAACCTGACCAAAGGCACCGACAAGGCGGAGATGCAGAAGTTCCTGGACCTGATCCCGGAGGGCGCGGAGCTGGGCAGCGAGGTTTCCCACATCGCGGCGGACCGGCCCTGGGAGCCTGAGCGTTTCGAGCTGTCGCTGACGGCGGAGTGGTCGGAGTGACGTTCTGGATCTGGGGGCTGCCCGTCACCGAGGCCTTCATCTGGTCGGTGGCGCTCGGCATTGCCGGGATCAGCGGGCAGTACATCATCGGCAAGAAGTCGCATAAGGGCTATCTGGTCGGGATGGGGACGCAGGTGCTGTGGTTTATCTTCGCTGTCCAGACGAAACAGTACGGCTTCATCCTGCTGTGCTCGCTTTACTTCGGCATCTACTTCAAGTCATGGCGCGAATGGCGCGCTGACGAACGCGCAGCGATCAAGAACCGCAGCATCATCGGGAAGAACGCCACACCAATCGGGCATAAGGATGCACGAACCGGAGGCTAACACCTGAGATACTGTCGCTTATGAGAGCGCCGCTGACGAGAATCAACCCCGACGAGTGGAAGACCTGGGATCCGAAGTCCAAGGAGAAGCTCATCGCGGCGCTGGAAGCAGCGGAACGGCCCAAGCGGGTCTGGTACTGCACCAAGGGCCGGACCTGCAACGGCAAACCCCACGAGGGCTTCGACTACCCGCACGCCCGCGGGGACCAGTGGCCGCCGACCGGGCGGGACTGGCTGGTGTGGCTGCTCAAGGGCGGGCGCGGCTCCGGCAAGACCCGCTCCGGGGCCGAATGGATCCGGAAGATGTCCGAGACCCTCGAGCGCGTCTCCATCATCGGCCCCTCCTGGCAGCACGTCCGCGACACCATGATCGAAGGCGACTCCGGCCTGCTGGCCGTGTTCGAGTCCGCCAAGGCCCCCGTGGTGTGGGAGCCGTCCAAGAAGAAACTCACCGTCCCGTGCAAGTGCGCGCTGCCGGCGAACTCCCGGCTCAAGGTCAAGCACCGCAAGGGCCACTTCATCCAGGCCTTCACCGGCGAGGAACCCGAACGTCTCCGCGGCCCGCAGCACGCCGCCGTCTGGCTCGACGAGCCCGCCCACTTCGCCCTCATCGAGGCGACCTGGGACAACATGATGTTCGGCCTGCGCCTGGGCAAGCGCCCCGTGGTGCTGTGCTCCACCACCCCGCTGCCGACCAAGTGGATGAAGAAGCTCATCAAGGAGCCGGACACCGTCTCCGTCACGGTATCGACCTACAAGAACATGGACAACCTCGCCCCGACCTTCCGCAAGGTCATGCTCGCCAAGTACGAGGGCACCCGGCTCGGGCGCCAGGAACTCCACGGCGAAGTCCTCGACGACATCGTCGGCGCGCTCTGGACCTGGTCGCTGATCGAGGACCACCGCATCCTGCCCACCCTCGATGAATCCGGGGAGGTGCTGGAACCGGCGGCCGTGACGTACACCGACATGGACCGGATCGTGGTCGCCATCGACCCGGCCGGATCCTCGGACCGCAAGCGCGACGAAACCGGCATCGTCGTCACCGGCCGGCGCGGGGACGACTACTACGTGCTCGCGGACCTCTCCGGGCACTACACCCCGGAGGGCTGGTCACAGGCCGCGTGGGAGGCGTTCGACCTGTTCGAGGCCGACAAGATCGTCGCGGAGAAGAACTACGGCGGCGAGATGGTGCTCTCCACCCTGCGCAACGCCCGCAAGGACGGCCCCGTCGAACTCGTCACGTCCCGGCGCGGGAAGGTGCTGCGCGCCGAGCCCGTCGTGTCCCTCTACGAACAGGGCCGGGTCCACCACCTGGACCTGTTCGAGGAGCTGGAGACGCAGATGACCGAGTGGGTGCCGGCCAAGGACGACTCCCCCGACCGGGTGGACGCGCTGGTCCACGGCATCACGCTGCTGGGCGGGATCGCGGAGCCGATGGCCGTCGCCATCCCGTCCGGGTCCATCACCGGGGCCGGGTTCGGCGGCTACGGCGGGTTCGCCGCGGCCACCGCCGCCTCCGAGCTGCTCGGCTACCGGCCCCGGGAGGAGGCCGAGGTCACCATCGCCGCGGCCGTCTCGGAGCGGGTGCTGCGGGTGGTCACCGCGGACTCCCGGTTCGACCCGGAGCAGTGCGCGCACGATGCGATGTTCGAATCCCGCCAGCACCCCGGCCTGCACGTCTGCCGGGACTGCCTCGCAGAAATGGAAATCGTCGACGCGGAATCCGCCATGGCGCACCAGTAATCCAGCACGTCCACGGTACTCTCATAGACATGACAAGAGAGATCGTGGTACTCGCTGCTGTAATCATCGGTACGCTATCGGCAGCGAGGCTGACCCGTCTCGTAACTCAGGACAGTTTCCCGCCTGCCGTATGGCTCCGCATCAAGTGGGATCTCCTCACCGAGGGATCCGGCTGGAACGTACTCTTTCACTGCCACTGGTGCATGGCGCCGTGGATGACTCTGCCCATCGGAGTGTGGGGCTGGCTCTCTGACCTGCACATCACCTGGTGGGCTTTCAACCTTTGGCTGGCGGTCTCATACCTCGTAGCCATGATTGTCGAACGCGACGAGAAGGAATAGCAGATGGCGCGCATGAAGAAGCAGGAACCCGCACCTGCTCCCACCTCGCTTGTGGCCTCCGCCGCCCGCATCCGGGGCGGATTCAGTATGGGCACAATGCGGAACAGCACAGCGGACCACTGGCACGAGGAAGTATGGCGCTACTACGACGCCATCGGCGAGTTCCGCTACGCCTGCGACTGGATCGGCGCACAGCTTTCCAAGGCGCTGATCTACGGGACCGTGGAAACCGCCGACGGCATCGAGAAAGTCGTCGACGGGAACATCCCCGAGTACCTTTCCGCGCTGTTCGGCAACGCCGACGGCCGGGCCGAGATGTTCCGCCTGATCGGGATCCACATGTCTGTCACCGGCGAATGCTACATCGTCGGCTACCCGGACCCCGACCCGTTCGGCGAGGGCGGGGACAAATGGGAGATCGCGGCGTCCACCAAGTGCGTCCGCCCCGCCACCGACTCCCCGTCGGACTCGTGGAAGGTCAACGACGTCGTCCTGACCGAGGTCCCCAACGACAAGGTCCTGGCGATCCGGCTCTGGCGCCCGCACCCCAAGGAACCCCAGCTCTCCACCTCCCCGGCCAAGGCCATCCGCACCACCCTGCACGAGCTGTACAAACTCTCCCAGCACGTCTCCGCGCAGATCGATTCCCGGCTCGCCGGCGCCGGAATCCTGCTGATGCCCTCCACCATGGGCCTGCCCACCCCGCCCGCGACCGAGGGCCCCGCGCCGCAGGTGCAGAAGGCCAACAACGCCGATGACCTGATGAAAATCCTGATGGAGGCGATGGCCCGGTCCATCCAGAACCGTGACGACGCCTCCGCGATTGTGCCCATCGTCGTCACGGCCTCCGCCGAGGACATCGCCGCCGTCAAGCACCTGACGTTCTGGTCCGAACTGGACGAGAAGGCCATCGAGCTGCGCAAGGAAGCGATCGGCCGGCTCGCGCTCGGCATGGACATGCCCCCCGAGGTGCTCCAGGGCGTCGGGGACTCCAACCACTGGTCCGCCTGGCAGGCCGACGAGTCCGCGATCAAGTCCCATACCGAGCCGCTGCTGAAAATCATCACCACCGGCATCGCCAAGGGCTACCTGCGCCCGCTGCTCTCCGAGGATGCGACCTTCGACGGCGAGCGCCTCGGCGCCTACTCCATCGGCGCGGACACCTCCGAGATGCGGCTGCGGCCCAACCGGTCCAAGGAGGCCATGGAGCTGCACGCGCTCGGCGTGCTCTCGGACGAGGCGCTGGTCCGCGAGTGCGGCTTCGAGCCCGACGACATGCGCGACGACGCCCAGCTGGCGACCTGGCTGACCCGCAAGGTCGCCGCCGGGTCCACCACCCCGGAGCTGGTCGAGGCGGCGCTGAAAGAACTCGGCGTCAGCCTCACCGTCATCCGCCCCGAGGCCCCGGCCGAGACCGGCACCGAGGGTCGGCCCGGCCCCTCGCTCGAGGACCACCCGGCCACCGGCATCCCGGACCAGGAAGTCTCGGACCGGCGCAAGATCGCCCGGGACGAGGGCCGGGTGCCCTCCGCCGACGTCGAACGCAAGGCGTCCCTGATCGGCGCGTCCGAACAGATCGTGATCCGGGCGCTGGAGCGGGCCGGGAACAAGCTCAAGTCCAAGATGCAGGTAAAGCCGACCTGCGCCGCGGCCGACATCTACAAGTTCGTCGCCGCGACCGACACCGAGTTCCTGCTCGATGACGCCTGGTCGCATGTGCCGCTGATCGCGGCCCGCGCCCGGGTCTCCCCCTCCGGGCTGGAGGCGCTGCTGGCCGACTACACCGCCAAGCTGCTCACCAGCCAGGAGGCGCACAGCTTCGAGAAGTTCAGCCGGCACCTGCACGCCGGGATCGTTTCGACCTCGATGGAGGCAGCCGCATGATCCGCGCCGAGAGCTTCGCCGCATCCACCGAGGACTTCGCTGCCGCCCGGCGCAAGGTCCTCACCGACGCCGAGGAGGCGATCCGGCCCTTCGTGAAGGAGGCGCTGGACCGGCTCGGGCTCCCGTCCTGGGAGTACGGGATCGTCAACCACGCCAAGGACCTGTTCACCGAGATGGCCACCGCCGAGGTCGACGCCTGGGGTCAGGTCCTCGATGACCTGCGGGACGCCTTCGCGCATGAGCTGGGCGAGGCGCTGAAACAGACCAAGACCGCCGCGAACCGCGAGGCGCAGCTGAACACCATCACGGGCTGGGTGGTCTCGATGGCGCACAACGCCGCAATGGAGGCCGCCGCCACATCCGACACCTCGACCGAGGTCGGGCTGGAGTGGGTCACCATGTCCGACGCCGACGTCCGGTCCGCGCACGCCGCGGCATCCGGGCAGACCGTGCCTTCCGGGCAGGAGTTCTCCGTCGGCGGGGAGAAGGTGCTTTATCCCGGCCAGCCGGTCGGGGATCCGGCGAACTGGATCAACTGCCGCTGCGTGGCCCGGCCCACCATGATCGGGGACTTCACCGCCGCGACCCTGACCGCCGCCGCCGACCCGCAGGACGGGGACATCTCCACCACCTGTGTGATTGTCGCGCTGCCGGCCGATTCGGACCCGGTCAGCGCCGCGTCCTCCGAAGCCGACGGCGCGCACTGCACCCTGCTGTTCCTCGGCGACACCGCCGCGCTGGATCAGGCCGCGCTCGCCACCGCGCTGGAACAGTTCGTCACCGAGGGCCAGGTCGGCGTCGTCACGGACAAGGTCAACGGCTCCGCCGTGCTCGGCTCGAACAAGGCCGACGTGGTGCTGCTGGACGCGGCCAACCTCAAGGCCATCTACACCGGGCTGCTGGGGATGGACGAACTGGCTCAGGCCTTCGACTCCGTCGAGCAGTATCCGACGTGGATCCCGCACGTCACCCTCGGCTACCCGGAGACCCCGCGCCTGGCGGACTACCTCGGGGAGGCCATCACCTTCGACCGTCTCGCCCTGTGGTTCGGCGAGGACCGCACCGCCGTCTACCCCCTTGGAGAAACCATGCCCGCGGAAACACCGAAATCCCTGCCTGAAAAGCTCAGGCTCAACGACGAATACGCGGCCCACAGCGGCAAGATCATCCACCCCGAAGATGGTGGATTCACACAGGAGATGGTCGATGGCATCTTCGCCAACACCCCCGAAGGGAAGCTTCCCACCGCACCTGATGCGAAGCCCGCTGGCCCCGCGCCTGCCGCTGAGGCCCCCGCCGCCGATGTCCCCATCGCCGACAAGCCCGCCGAGAACCTCCGGCCCTGGCACGGCGTCCTCGCCCCCGAAGGCTCCCCCTCCGGGGACAAGCGCAAGTTCGCCGAACGGATGCTGACCACCCGGGACCTGCCGCTGTCGATCAAGGCCATGTTCGCCGACGGCGAGGGCCACGAGGGCTCCGTGGTGGTGGCGCGCATCGACGCGGTCTACCGTGACGGCGGGCTGATCAAGGCCGAGGGCGTCTGGGATGACACCCCGGACGCGAACCGGGCCTACGATCTGGTCGAGAAGAAGATGTGGCGCGGGGTCTCGGTGGATCTGGACGCGGCCGAGGGCGAGATGGTCGAGGCCTCCGAGGACGGCGGCCAGCCCTCGATCGAGTTCACGCAGGGCCGGATCTCCGCTGCCACGCTGTGCGCGATCCCGGCGTTCGCCGAGGCGTTTGTGCGCAACGGCACCTGGGCCGACTTCGCCAACGAGCCGATGCCGACCGGTGCGATGGTGCCGATCCCGGACTGGCCCGGGGACGTCGCCCCGCAGGAAACGGCGCCGGCGTTCTCGCTGGTGGCCTCCGCCGCCCCGACGATCAGCGCCGACTACTTCCGCAACCCGATGCTGGAGGGCCCGACGCCGGTCACCCGCGGCGAGGACGGGCACATCTTCGGCCACCTCGGGGTGTGGGATGCCTGCCACATCGCCTACGAGGTGTGCACCACGGTCCCGCCGTCGATGACGGACTACGCCTACTTCCTGACCGGGCAGGTCTTTACCGACGCAGGTCCCGTGGCGGTGGGGCAGCTGACTGTGGGCGGCGGCCACGCGGACGGCAAGCTCGGGGTCCGGGCCGCCATCGCGCACTACGACAACGTCGCCACCGCCGTCGCTGACATCACGGTCGGGGAGGATGCGTTCGGGGTGTGGTTCTCCGGCCGGATCCGGCCCTGGGCGACGGAGAAGCAGATCCACGAGCTGTTCGCCGCCGGGCCGAGCGGTGACTGGCGCGGGGTCCGGTACCGGGGGTCGGATTCGATGGAGCTGGTGGCCGCGCACGCGGTGAATGTGCAGGGCTTCCCGGTGCCGCGGCCCCGGTTTGCGATGGAAGGCACCCGGCAGGTGTCGCTTGTCGCCGCCGGTATGCCGCACAAGGAGACGGTTACCCTCACTGAGAGGCTTCAAACCGTAAACGCAATCAAGGCGAGCATCCGCGCCCAGCGGTTTGCAGACCTCAAGACAAACCTGATCACCACTATGAAGGGACATTAGCCATGGCTTGCGGAGCTTGCACCAAGAAAGCAGCGAAAATCACCTACCTCCACACGGCGGCGGATGGGAAGAAGACCACCTACTCCTCCGAAGTTGAAGCCAAAGCAGCAAAGGCTAGACGCGGTGGAGACTACGTCAAGCAATAAATAATCGGACACGCCGCCTCTTATCCGGAATAAGGGGCGGCGTTTCCACGCTACGATGTCCTCAGTAGGACACTCTCCGCGCCGTAGGCCGTGTGTCGACCCCTTTGTTTGCTTTATTCCACACGCCCCTACATCTCACAAGGAGAGATTAGTCATGGCTAAGAAGTTTGTAGCACCCGAGAACCTGGCCGAACTGGACGCAGACGCGCTCGCAGCAGCCGTCGATGAAGCCTTCGAGGCTTACAAGGAACTGTCCGCAGTCGAAGCCGCCGAGATCACCGACGAGCAGCTCGCCGACCTGGAGGCCATCGACGGTTTCGTCGCCGCCGCCAAGGCCGAAAACGAAGGCCGCGAACAGGCCGCGCAGGCCCGCGCCGACCGCCTCGCGTCCATCAAGTCCAACCTTGAGGCCAAGCCCGCCGAGGAAGAAGCCCCCGCCGAGGGTGCCCCCGCCGAGGGTGCCCCCGCCGAGGAAGCTCCCGCCGAGGAAGCACCCAAGGAAGAGGACAAGCCGGCCGCCGTCGCCGCGTCCATCCAGCGCCCCGCCAAGCTGCGCTCCTTCGCCGCCACCGCGGCCAAGGGCAAGGCACCGGAGCAGGAGCAGGCCCCGGCCGCCGAGGTCTCCAAGTCCAAGCTGTACGCAGCCAACGACGTCCCGGGCTTCAAGTCCGGCCAGGAGTTCAACTCCTTCAAGGAAGCCGGCCAGGCCATCCTGAACCAGCTCGCCCAGCTGCCCGAGGGCTACATGCCCGGCGTGCGCCAGCGCACCTCCGCGCTGCAGATCCAGCTGCCGGACAACGAGTTCTCCACCTCCAACCCGGCCTTCGGCAAGGGCAAGGACATCACCGAGCTGCTGATGGCCGCGTCCAAGGAATCCCGCCTGCCCGGCGGTTCCCTCGTCGCCGCCGGCGGCTGGGGCGCCCCGTCCGAGCGGTCCCTGGACTTCTGCGAGATGGAATCCCTCGACGGTCTGGTCTCGGTCCCCGAGGTCACCATCACCCGCGGCGGCATCGAGTGGACCCGCGGCCCGAACTTCGGTGACGTGGTCAACTCCTCCACCGGTTTCTGGGACATGACCGAAGCGGTCGCCGAGGCAGGCACCGAACTCAAGACGAGCATCCGCCCCGAGGTCCCCGACTTCGAGGAAGCCCGCCTCGACGCCGTCGGCGTGATGATGGAAAACGGTCTGCTGCTGCGCCAGGGCTGGCCGGAACTGGTCGACCGCTGGGCCCAGCTGACCCTGCTGGCGCACCAGTACAAGCTGGCGCAGAAGAAGATCGCGCAGATCCGCACGCTCTCCGGCACGGCGACCAACATCCCCAACGGCTTCGGCAATGCGCTGGACATCCTGCACATCCTCGAGATGCTGGCCAACGGCGAACGCCAGCGCCTCATGCTCTCCCCCACCCAGACCCTCGAAGCCCTCATCCCGTGGTGGGTCAAGAGCGTTATCCGGGTGGACCTGGCCCAGCGCGCAGGCGTCGACACGATCTCCGTCACGGACGCGCAGATCGAGTCGCACTTCACCGCCCGCAACCTCAAGGTCCAGTGGATCAAGGGCTTCCAGGATCTGGCGCTGGACGCCACGACCCAGCTGGCGCTGACCTACCCGGACACGGTCGAGGTCATCTTCTACCCGGCGGGCTCGTTCGTCGCGGGTGTGGCTCCGGTCATCTCCCTCGACACCATCTACGACTCCACCAACCTCAAGAAGAACGACTACGTCCACCTGTTCGTCGAGCAGGGCGTCCTGATGACCAACCCGTGCAACCGCGGCAACCGCGTCACGTTCCCGTTCTACGCCAACGGCCGCCGCGCCGGCCTGTCGGACGGTAACGACAACTTCGCCAACGCACCCGTCGCCTAACCACCTGATGTGAGGGGGCCGTGAGGCCCACGGCCCCCTTGCTTCTACCTCCCGAAAGGAGGACAGGCCAATGGTTGAAATCCCCACCCCGGCGCTTGCCCCGGCCGCCCGGCGCACCCTGCTGGACGCCGCCAACGTCTCCACCGACATCCCGGCCTACGCGCTGTTCCACAAGCTGGCCTACGACAAGGCCATCACGGACGGCGCCAACCGGGACATCCCCACGGACGACTCGGACAAGATTTTCGACAAGCGCGACCTGGACGACACCACGGAGCTGCAGATTTTCACCGCCTACCGCGGTGCGGACGAGCCGCTGCTCAACGGCCCCGGAGCGTACACCCCGGAGCTGGAGAAGCTGTTCGAGGCCGCGGAGCCGATCTTCGTCGAGGAGAAGGTCCAGAAGCTGCTGCTGTCCCCGAACGCGGTGGACATCACCCCCACCCCGGGGACCGCGGTCAAGGATCTGGACGCCGCGCTGGGCCTGCTGGAGCAGTGGATCGCCACCCGCTACCAGTTCCAGCCCGTGATCAGCGGCAACCTGCTCGCCGTCGACCTGATCCAGAAGGGCCGACCGGCCGCGCTGACCGAGACCGTGCACGGGACCGTGATCGCCTCGGCGGCCGGGTTCGGCACGGACGGGCCCGGCGCTGCCGTTTCCGGCGCCGGCCAGGCGTGGCTGTACATCTCCGGGCAGATCAACATCTGGAAGGGCCCGGCGAACGTGCAGGGCGCGCCGGATCCCACCCGCAACCGGGACCTCTCTCTGGTGGAGAAGTCCTACGCCGTATCCCTTGACGGCCCCGTCGCCGCCATCCTCGTCGGATTCTAAGGAGAACCGCAATGTTCAGCTTCATCCCCAAACTCAGCGAGTCCGAGACTTACGTCAAGGGCCGCTCGGGCAAGACCGCCCAGGCGCTGCTCAAGTCCGCCGGCAAGCGCGGCACCGAGGTCCGCACCACGTCCCACGGCTACGTCCTGCCGACGTCCCTCGTCCCTGACGGGCTCGAAGGCGTCGAGCTGTTCACCGCCGCGGACCGTCCCGCGGTCCCGACCGAGCCGGGCACCTCCACCAACGTCGAGGAAGTCAACAACGTCGGCGGCCCCGCCACCGCCGCCGCTGGCACCACGGCCGAAGAAACTTCCGATCCCGCCGCGGGTGACGAAAACGGCACCGACGGGGGCAAGGAGTTCGACCCCGCCGAAGCCACCATCGCCGAAATCGAGGACTACTTCGATGGCGCCGATGAAGCAGAGCGCGACCGCGTTCTCGCTGCCGAAGCCGCTGGCAAGAACCGCAAGGGTGTTCTTGACCTGGCCAAAACCTCCGAAGGAGACAAGTAACAATGGGTCAGTCCAAGAGCGCAAAGTTCCTCCGCGGCAAGCGGATGCGCGTCACCGTGCTGGACATCGCAGGACGTCCGGTCATCGGTGACTCCTCGGTGGTTTCCACCAAGGGCGCCGTCACCGTCAGCTACACCACCAACGTCGAGGACGGCGAGGCAGTCAACGTCCCGAACATGAACGGCGAGCCGTGCGTCGTTGAAGGCGCAACCCAGACCTTCACCGGCTTCTCGGTGGAGATCGAGTTCTGCGACGTCGACTACGCGCTGCTCGAAATCCTCACCGGCCAGGAAGCCTACGTGGACGAGAACGGTGTCGTCATCGGCATCACCGAATCCACCGACGTCGACCTGTCGGCCGTCAACTTCGCCCTCGAAATGTGGCTGGGCACCACCGTTCCGGGCGAGTGGGGCTACGTCCTCACCCCGTTCCTGTCCGGCGGCACCATCGGCGACATCTCCGTGGAGAACGGCGCGATCTCCCTCACCGTCACGGGCCTGTCCACCAAGAACGGCAACGCCTGGGGCAAGGGCCCGTACAACGTGGAGAAGGTCGCCGGGGTCGCTTCGCCGCTGCGGATCGGCCTCAAGGCCAACGACCACCGCCGGATCTTCAACACCGAGGTCGCTCCCCCGCCGGTCTACGCCGGTGCGACCCCGCTGCTGGACTCCACGGACCCGGCCATCACCTCCGTGACGGCCACTGTCACCGGCATGTCCGCCGCGCTGGCTCCGGTCCCGACCGGCACCGACCCGGTCTGGTACGACTTCGGCGACGGGTCCTGGGACTACGCCGAGACGGGCAGCTACACGCACGAGTACGAGGAGGCCGGCACGTACACGGTCACCGCGTACCGCGGCAAGACCAGCACGACCAAGTCCGTCGTCATCGCTTAGATGCTGGGCGCGTACTACGGAACAGGGGACTTCGGTAGCGGAGCCTTCGGGGGCGTATAGCGCCTGAGTCACCGGGGCCGGGGAAGTGGAGGTAGCGACCACTTCCCCGGCCTTACATCCATCCATTTGCAGCACACCATCTGAAAGGCCCGTCATGGCAACACCTTTTCCCACAGTCCCGGCAGGGGATGTGTGGGGCCAGAAGCTGATTGATGCCGTTACTTCCCGGGACACCGACGCCGTCAACGCCGCCGTCACCGCCGCGGGCACTGCCGCCGACGGGAAGGTCGCCGCAGCGCTGACCGCCGCTGGCACCGACGCGCAGACCAAGGCGACCACGGCGCTGAACAGCGCCAAGTCCTACGTCGACGGCAAGGTCGGCGCGTCCACCCTGGTCCTGGGCCCGCAGGACCCGGTCCCGGCCAACACCCCGGCCGGCACCGTCATTTTCAGGACCACCTAAGATGGCCGTCTCCCTCGTCGGGCACACGCAGGTCGAGTTCACGACCGGCACGTTCTCCTACACCCTGACCCCGGACGGCACCATCGCCGCCGGGGACTGGCTCGTCGCCGTCGTCGTCACGGGCCAGGGTCAGGTCCTCGCCGTGCCCGCGGGGTGGACGGCCCTGTACAACATGAAGGGCACCGGCACGCTGAACACCGCCGTGTTCACCAAGAAGCGCCTGGCCGGGGACACCGGCTACACCTTCACCTTCGGCGGCGCGACCACCTCCGCGAAGATCGCCATGATGTGGGTGCGCGGCGCGGCCGACACCGGCTGGGTGATCCCCACGGACGGCCGCTACCGGGCCAACTCCGGCGCCACGTTCAGCAACATCGCCGACCCGATCACCGTCGCGGCCGGGACGCTGGCGCTGGTGATCTCCACCGAACGCACGTCTGCGACCGAGGCGAACATCTCCTCGATGACCGGGGCCACGCCGTGGTTCTTCGTGCCGCAGAACGGCACCACCCAGATCGAGACGATTGCCGTCGGCTCCATCGCCCCCGGCGCCGGCGGGGCCACCCCGTCGGTGACCATCACCTACCCGAACACGCAGGCCGCGAACGGCTGGGCCGTGCAGCTCGGGATCCCGGTCGCGCCGAACCCCGTCACCGGCGGGCTTTCGCGCTGGGTCGGCGGCGTCGAGGTCCCCGTGACGGCGAAGCTGTGGAACGGCACGGCCGAGGTGGCGCTCGCGCAGTCCCAGCCCGCCACCGGCAACTACCGGATCGCGGACCTGCTGGCGACGTCCCCGTTCTACATCGCGCACCGCGGCTCGATGGACAACTGGCCCGAGCACACGATGCGCGCGTTCAAGAACTCGGTCAACTACGGCATGAAGGCCCTCGAGGTGTCGGTGAACACCACCACCGACAACGTCATCTTCTGCCACCACGACACCAACCTGTCGCGGATGACCGGGACCAACCTCGCATTCAGCGCGGCGACCGCCGCGCAGGTCGAGGCGCTGACCACCACCGGCGGGCTGACGGACAACCCGACGCAGGACCGGGTGCCCGTCACCCGGCTCACCGACGTGCTCGCGGCCTACGCCTCCAACCATGTGCTGTTCATCGAGCCCAAGTCCGGCGGCGCCTGGCAGGCGGATCTGATCGCGCTGATCAAGACCTACCCGGACATCACCAACCGGATCGTCTGGAAGGCGCCGATCGTCTCCGGCTTCTCCGGGGCCAAGACCGCCGGGTTCACCACCTGGGGCTACCTGCTCCACGACGATGCGGCGCACGCGGACTGGCAGACGCTGGTGGCGAAGTCCGACGTGGACTGGATCGGGGTGAACCACGCCGCGTCCGACGCCTACATCACGGGGGTGGTGGCGCTGGCGAACAGCCTCGGCAAGAAGGTCATCATGTGGGAAATCCACACCACCGCGATGCGCGACCGGGCCCTGGCGCTCGGCGTCACCGGGATGATGACCAGCAATGTCCGCACCGTCCTGCCCAAGTACTCCTAGAAGAAGGCACCACCGATGACCTACATGGACCCGTTCCCGAAGGGGACGCGCATCTCCCAGGAGTTCCGTTCCAGCCCCGGCGGCTTCAACCCGCGCGGCGGGCACACCGGCCGCGACTACGCGGTACCCGTGGGTACTCCGGTACGGGCCGCGGCGGACGGCATCATCCGCAACTCGTCCTGGCTCAGCGACAACTACGCGGCGAACCCGTGGTGGCTGACCCGGTACGGCGGGGACACCCTCGTGCTCGACTGCACCGACGCCTTCGGCCGGACCGAGACGATGCCGACGTTCGTTTACGCGCATCTCTCGGATTCGACCGCGCCGGTCGGGGCCCGGGTGAAGAAGGGCCAGATCATCGGCCTGTCCGGCAACTCCGGAACCGCCACCTCCGGCGCGCACTGCCACGTCGAACGGCTCAACCCGAACTTCGACCTGCACAACGACGTCTACGGACGCTCGCCCCTGAATTTCGATGAGTACTTCCTCGAATCAAATGGCATCGCCGCGATGGGCGAAGCCTCCACCCCCGCACCAGTGTCCAAGGAGGACTTCATGGGAAAGCTCATCATCACCCAGCCCAAGGGTGACAAGAACGTCTACATCGGCGACGGGGTCTGGTACCACCGGATCCCGGATGTGAAAACGCTGGAGGACTACCGCAAGCTCGCCGGCTGGGGCGTCTACGACATCTTCAAGAACGGCGAAACCCAGGACGTGCCGCTGGCCGTGCTCGGCAAGGACCAGGACAAGCTGGAGATCAGCGCTGTGCAGGCCGAGTCCATCGCCAAGCGCTCCGCCGCGCTGGTGACCAAGTAATGGGCACACTCAAGGGCCTCGGCTACGCCTCCCGGACCGACGCCGACGTCGCCAAGCTCAACTCCCTCGATCTGGACTGGTGGTACAACTGGAACCAGACCCGGCTCTACGGCGCCGGGAAGGTCACCGCCCCGTTCGTGCCGATGCTGTACTCGGACTCCGCCGCCCGGCTGGAGACGCTGAACACTGACTTGGCCGCGCTGAACATGCCCACCCGCATCCTGGGCTTCAACGAGCCCGACCACGACTCGCAGGCCGACATGAGCACCGGCGAGGCGCGCGCGGCATGGCGGGCGCTGGAGAAGGCCGCGGCGGTGGAGAGCCTCAAGATCGGCTCCCCGGTCACCGTGTCCCCGGACGCCTGGTGGATGAACCGGTTCATGATCGACAGCACCGAGCTGGAGTCCCCGGACCTCAAGATCGACTTCGTCTGCGCCCACATCTACCAGAACCCGTCCGTGTCGACGTTCCTGAACAAGGTCGATGCGCTGCATGACCGGTGGGGCAAGCCGGTCTGGGTGACCGAGACGGCCGTCGCCGACTTCACGGCCGTCGACGGCTCCGGGGTCAAGTCGTCCCGCTACTCCCGGGACGAGGTCAACCAGTATATGGAGGACCTCTGGGCCGAGGTGCAGAAGCGGCCGTGGCTGGAGCGGTTCGCGTGGAAAACCCGGGACAACGCGGACGAGCAGATGTGGTTCTCCTCGCTGTTCAACTCCAACGGCACGCTGACCTCCACCGGCGTGACCTACCGCAACCTCACCTCCTAGCAACCCCGAGGGGGGTCGGTACGCCGACCCCCCTTCCAGAAAGGACACCCCCACCATGCAGTGGACCATCGACTGGCCCGAGGAATCCCTCGCCGCCCGGGACGCCGCGACCGCCGACCAGGTGTCGCGGGCCGAGAACCTCGCCGCGGCCTCGCTGCGGTCGCTGACCCTGAACCGGGTCGGCGGGCTGCCGCGCACGGTGATGCCCGCGGGCCGGACCTGCACCTCCCCCGTGATGAAGCGGGACATGTTCTACCCGGCACCGTACTTCCCGTCCTCCGCGGCGCTCAAGGCGTGCAACTGCGCGCTGTACTGCGGCTGCGCCGGGGTCAACGGGGTGTGGCTGGAGGCCCCGGTCGGGGAGATCCTCGAGGTCAAGGTCGACGGGGTGGTGCTGGATGCGGACTCCTACCATGTCGAGGACGGCAACCGGCTGATCCGGCACGGGATCGGCGCGACCTGGCCCGCGTGCGGCGGGAAGGACTTCACCGTCACCTACCTCAACGCCTACCCGGTGGACTCGATGGGCGCCTACGCCGGCGGGGTGCTGGCGTGGGAGTTCCTCAAGTCGATCACCAGCGCCAAGAACTGCCGCCTCTCGGCGCGCGCGACGGCGGTGTCCCGGCAGGGGATCAACATGGAGCTGACGCCGGGGATGTTCCCGGACGGCACCACCGGGCTCGAGGAAGTCGACGTGTACCTGCGGCTGTGGAACCCGGCCGGGATCAAGCACGCCCCGAAGGTGTACTCCATCGACGCCCCGGTCCAGCGCGAAGTGACCTGGGGGGTGTTCTAGGTGCGGGCGCTGCCGGAGATGATGGCGGCGCTGCTCGAGTCCCTGACCCGGGAGATCCGGAAGGCGGGCAAGGAGGAGGACTACTGCGCGATCAGCGTCTACCCGGGCACTGCGGTGCCGGTGGACTTCGGCCCGGAGTCCGACTGCCGGGGCACCGCGTGGGTCCGGCTGGTGTCGGTGAACCCGACGCTGGCGTTCCCCGCCGCCGACATCACGGTGAACAACTGCGCCTACTCCCTGGCGTACACGGTGGAGATGGGCATGGTCGGGCCCGGCCCGGTGCTGGAGGACCGGCTGGGGAAGTTCGTGGTCCCGGATGACATCGAGAACTTCGAGGCGTCGATGCGGATCTACGCGGAGCTGGAGATGATGCACGCCGCGATCCGGGGCGCCGGGATCGACCAGCTGATCCTCGGCGACTGGGCGCCGCAGGGGCCCGAGGGCGGGGTCCTGGGCGGGCTGTGGACCATGGTCATCGGGGGGGACGAGGACGACTGATGGCGCACTTCATCGCGTTCTCCCACACCGACATCCACGAGGAGGCGGTGCAGTCCTACATCCGTGAGGGCGGCGAGGTCGCCAACCTGCTCAACGACGTCTCCCGCGGGGTGAAGGTCTACTCGGTGGCGTACATTTCCGCCGGGCACGTCCGGTCCGGCCGGCTGCTGCGCTCGCTGTGGTGGAACCGGTCGAAGCTGGAGGGCCCTTTGCAGGGTGTGGCGCGCGCCGGTGCGTCCGCGAAGCACGCGATCTGGTTCCACGAGGGCACTGCCGGGGGCGGGGCCGGGTATATCGCCGGGCACCCGCACATGGTGGTCCCCAAGAGCAGGAAAGCGGCGCATACCAACATCGCTTTCTCCGGCGCCGGTGCGCAAAAGCTAGCAGAGTGGGGCAGCCGCAGTACGAAACAGCAGGCCCAAGGCAAGGGAGTGTTCCGCGCTGACCTTGTTAGGGGCCAGAGATCCAAGCCATTCCTCAAGGAAGGCTTGGCTGCATCAATGGCCGCCCAGCGCTTGTAGTGCCGGTACGCTGAATCCAGGCGAAACTATCCGCCACTCCGGAGACGGAAACATAGGAGATTACCCATGAAAGAATTTGTAACAGCGGCGAAGCCCGGCACGGGCGCACGCAACGAGGACGACGCGATCGAGTTCCTGCACAACGGGACCAAGGTCAAGTTCTACAAGCCCAACGATGCACAGCAGGCCATGATGCTCGCCATGGGCGGACGGTCGATGTCGCTCAAAGCGGCAGGCACCTTCATCCACCTGTTCATCGAACTCGGCGACGACGACACCCAGCGCTACTTTCAGGACCAGATGCTCGACTCCGACTCGGGCTTCGACCTCAAGGAGGAGGGTGGCCTGTTCGACCTCTGGGAGTACATCACCGAGGAGTGGTCGGGAAAAGCTTCGAAGCAGCCGTCCGACTTTCAGTCACCGCGGCGCAAAACTGGGCGCGCATCGACGGCGAGTACGCGGGCAAGGGCGTCGACCTCCTCAGCCTCCCGTGGCCGAGCTTCCTAAACGTCATCTACGTCTGGGCGCTGGAACACCAGTCCGAGGAGGAGGCCCGCAAATGGCTGGAGAAGCTCGATTCACCGCTCCCCGGCCAGCAGGCGCGCAACACCGAGCCGGACGCCAACGAAATCGACCAGCTGAAACACCTCTAGCAACACAATGAAAAGGAACAGGTCACCGTGGGTCTTGGACGCGAAGTAGCCGACGCATACATCTCGGTCCACGGTGACCTTTCCGATTTCCGCAAGGACCTCGGCAAGGCCGACGACGCGGGCAAGGCCTTCGGCATGGAGCTGGCCGACTCGATCAGCGAGGGCTTCACCAAGCGCGGCTTCAAGGACATGCAGGACCAGTGGGGCTCCACCCTCGACGCGATCTACACCGGCAACCCCTTCGACTGGGAGAAGGCGTTCGGGAAGTTCGACTCCACCGACCTGGACTCCGCGCACGAGAAGATCCTCGACCTGATGAACGATGCGCTGGCCGCCGGCAAGGCCACCGAGCACCAGTACCAGGCCGTCACGAAGCAGATCGGGGACGCGGTCAAGGCCCAGCACCAGATGTTCTTCGCCGAGCGGGACGCCGCGAACGAGCGCGCCGCCGCCGCCGACGCCCAGCGCCACCAGAACGAGCAGCTGCTGTTCGACATGGCCCGGATGCAGGAGGCGCAGGACCGGTACAACAGGAGCTTCGAGGCGATGTTCCGGGCCAACCAGATGGATGACCTGAACAACGACTTCTCCCGGATGGTCCGGGCCGTGAATGACATGGACTGGACCAAGTTCTCCCAGAGCTTCGATGACCTCGACGGGATGCGGGACCGGGTCGCGCACGTCAACGCCGAGATGTTCCGGCTGGGCCGGATCTCCAAGGACAACGCGGACCGGATGCGCGACGACGTCGCGGCCTGGATCGCCGGGGAGGAAGAACGCCACCGATCCGTCACGGACACCACCGCCGAGGTGGAGGAAGCCGGGGTCGTCGGGGAGCGGGCCTTCCGCAAACTCAACTTCCACGGCGGCCGGTTCCGCACCGTGCTGGCCGGACTGTTCAAGGCCACCAAGGGCTTCCGCGAACACCTCGGCGGATTCGCCGGCATCAACGTTTTCGGCGACATGATCCGCGAAGGCCTCGACTTCATCCACAACCTCGACCGGATCGCGCTGCGGTCCGCGCTGACCACCACCAAACTCGCCACCATGGCCTCCATCGGCGGGTCCGCGCTGGCCTCCCTGGTCACCATCGCCGCTGACCTCGGCACCGTCATCGGCGGGCTCGCCGCCGTCGCCCCCGGCTTCCTCGTCGGCGGCATCATCCAGGCCCTCGTGCTCAAGTCCGCGTTCCAGGACATGGACGTGGTGCTCAAGGACCTCGCCCCGGCATTCCACAAACTGCAGGACTCGATCTCCGCGAAGTTCTGGAAGCAGGCCGCGGACCCGATCCGGTCCATGGTCAAGACCCTGCTGCCGACGCTGACCACCAACCTGAACCACACCGCCACCGCCCTCGGCGGGCTGTTCGCGTCCCTCGCCACCGCGGTCAAGAACATCCACCCGCAGAACATCACGACGATGTTCGACCGGATGAACGCCGGGATCGACATCGCCAAGGGTGCGATGAAGCCGCTGATCAGCGCGTTCACCATCCTCGGCCTGGCCGCGTCCCAGTATTTCGAGCGGTTCGGGGCGTGGATCGTGAAGCTCTCCACCGACTTCGACAACTTCATCAAGGCCGCGTCCGCCGACGGCCGGCTCATCGGCTGGATCGACGGGATGATCGAGGGCTTCAAGAACATCGGCCGGGCCATCGACGGGCTGTTCGGGATCTTCAACGCCCTCGATTCCGCCGCGACCGCCGCCGGATTCGGCGGGCTCAAGACCTTCGCCGACAACATGCAGGGGATGGCGAAGGCGATGCAGTCCGCGGGCGCGCAGACCGCGATCACCCAGCTGCTCTCCGGGATGCTGACCCTGACCCAGCGCGTCGGGGAGGCGCTCGGGAATCTGGGCGGGCCGCTGCAGTCCGTCATGCCCGTGGTGCAGGCCGCGCTCTCGGCCATCGGCACCGCCGTGGGGACCGTGATCGGCTACATCGGGCAGGTGATGCAGAACCCGCTGGTGCAGAAGGGCATCATCGACTTCACCACCGGGATCGCGACCGCCGTGGCGCTGCTCGCCCCCGCCATCACCCCGTTCGCCAACTCGCTCGGCAACGTCATGACCCTGTTCGGCGCGATCCTGCAGAACGTCGCCAAGATCGCCACCGCCTTCACCGTCCAGCTCGGCCCGATCCTTGACCAGACCTCGGCGCAGTTCCAGACCCTCGTCACCCCGCTCGGGGACGCGGTGATCAACCTCATCACGGCCCTGACCCCGGTCGCGCAGGCCATCAACGACAACCTCGTCGGACCGATCGTTGCCGGGATCCGGGACCAGATCCTGCCCGGCTTCAACTCCATGGTCACCGCCCTGTCCCCGGTCGCGGTGCAGATGGTCGCGGCGCTGGGGCCGGTGCTGGAGTCGCTCATGCCGCTGGTGCCGATCATCTTCGACCTCGCCACCACCATCGGCACCCTGCTCGGTGGTGC